>ULOB01019115.1_pt1 | contig 50608 bp, 32 predicted proteins | sample 1952151 | NCBI WGS metagenome assembly ULOB01 (sample SAMEA4835591, study PRJEB28245) | human gut metagenome | biome: gut microbiome; material: fecal sample | place: Denmark | collected 2008
CGGCTGGCTTCGGCGGTGAGTGCTGCCGGCGGTCTGGGTCTGCTCGGGGCCGGTTCGATGAAGCCGGAGCTGCTGCGGGAGCATATCGCCAAGTGCCGTGCGGCTGTTGACAGACCTTTCGGAGTCAATGTGCCCCTGATGTCGCCCTATGCCACGGAACTGATGGAGACGGTACTGGCGGAGAAGGTGCCTGTCGTCTTCACTTCGGCGGGCAATCCCAAGACCTGGACGGCGCGGCTCAAGGATGCGGGTGTCAAGGTGGCGCATGTAGTTTCCAGCTCCAAGTTTGCGGTCAAATGCGCTGAGGCCGGTGTAGATGCCGTGGTGGCAGAGGGCTTCGAGGCCGGCGGGCACAATGGCCGGGAAGAGACGGCTACGATGGTGCTCGTGCCTCAGGTCCGTGAGGCTATATCCCTGCCTCTGCTGGCTGCCGGCGGCATAGTCTCGGGTGCGGGCATGGCTGCTGCCTTTGCTCTCGGAGCAGAGGGAGTGCAGGTCGGTACACGCTTTGCCCTCTGCCGTGAGAGCAGTGCCAGCGAGGAGTTCAAGCGTCTGTGTCTCGGGCTCAAGGAGGGCGATACGATGCTGTCCCTCAAGAAGCTGAGTCCTACCCGCATGATCAAGAACGATTTCTACGCTCAGGTGCAGGAGGCGGAGGACCGTGGGGCTTCGAAGGAAGAGCTCACGGAGCTGCTCGGACGCGGCCGTGCCAGGCTGGGTATTTTCGACGGGGACCTTTCCGCAGGCGAACTGGAGATAGGACAGGGAGTTTCGCTCATCGAAGACCTTCCGTCAGCCGCGGACATAGTACGTTCCATGATGGACGGCTACCGTCGGGCAGTGGCCGGAATGCAGGTGCTGTAAGCTGCAGGCCGGCATGTAGCACGATATTTGCAAAACCTACAATCTTTTTTTAAGAAGATTACGATATGAAGCATGAAACCGGCATTGTGGGAAGCAGTTTTCCCGGCCAGATTACTATCCGCGAAGGGTATTCGGAGTTTTTCAACGGTCTTATGGACATAGTGCGGGATGCCTCGGCAGGCAGGAACGGAGTGGACGGACAGACAGGGGAAAGTCTCCGTAGCTACGTCATGGACTGGCTTGGAAAGCATCCCCTGCAGGATTTCAATGAATATTCTGACACAAAGTATATACGCAGTTACATAGGCAGATGTCCGGAAACGCACTGGGAGGCCATAGTCATGTCATGGAAACGGGGCAATACCACCACCATCCACGGCCATCCGCAGTTTGCCGCCTACAACTTCGCGGACGGAGTTTTCAGGCTCGAGATCTTCGAGAAAGTCTCGGAGACCGGTGCACGGAAAATCAAGACGGTGGAAATAGACCGTCCCGGAGGATTCTTCGCACTCGGGGATTCCGAAGACTTCGACAACCACATCCACCGCATCACCTGCCTCAGCGACACCGGCCACAGCCTCCACGTCTATTCGGATGACGCACTCAAAGGTAGGGTGTACGAGGAAGTATAGCAATTGATTATATGAGGCAGTTTGTAGTAGACGCATTCGCCGACCGTCTGTTTACAGGCAATCCGGCAGCGGTATGTCTTCCGGAGCGGGAACTCCCTGCCGATGTGATGCAGATGATAGCAAAGGAAAACAATCTCTCGGAGACGGCTTTCGTCCTGCCGTCAGAGAACGGGCAGAACTGGAGCCTCAGGTGGTTTACTCCTGGTGGGGAAATAGATCTGTGCGGACATGCGACCCTTGCCACTGCCTTTGTTCTGATGAGCGCGACCGGTCTTGCGGGAAATTCGTCTTCTGTGGCATTCGATACTCTCGGCGGCAGGCTTGAGGTATGTCGCGACGGGGATTTGTACATGATGGATTTTCCGATCTATCATCTTAGCCGTGTTGAGGTTACATCAGAGATGGCTGAAGCGCTCGGGGCAATGCCGAATGAGGCATATCTTGCCAGAGATCTGGTTTGTGTATTCGAGGACGGGGCAGTGGTCAGGAACGTGAAGCCTGATATGGACAGATTGTGCGGTCTTGACGGGCTGCTGGTCAATGTTACCGCCCCGGGAGAAGGCCACGCAGACTGCGTCTCCCGCAGTTTCGCTCCCAAGCTCAATGTCCCGGAGGACCCGGTCTGCGGCTCCGGTCATTGTCACATAGTCCCTTACTGGTCGGAAAGGCTGGGGAAAAATAACATCGTAGCCTATCAGGCATCAGCCCGCGGCGGTACCCTTTACTGCCATATGCACGGAGACAGAATTGCTATCGGAGGAAAAGCAGTGTTGTTCTCAGTCGGCGAAATTTATATTTAACATGATTGTTTCTGATTCCTGTCTGCCAAAATATCCCTAGGCCGCCAGCCAGGAACCTTTCCAAAGCTATTTTCTCCGTAGATCTGCCCTGCACTCCTTTGGAAGGAGTCGCGTTTTCCCGTCATTTCCCCACTCCTTCCGAAGGAGTAGGGGACGCTCACCCTCGCAACAGGCACCGGAGAACCATTTTCAGATCTGCCCTACACTCCTTTGGAAGGAGTCGCGTTTCCCCGGCATTTCCCCACTCCTTCCGAAGGAGTAAGGGACGCTCGCTCTCGCTACATGCACCATGGAGCCGCTTTAACGAATTTACTTCGGGGTACACTCTCTTTTTCAACCGCTTGAAAATCAGCGGTATGCAAATGAAACTGCACATTTGGCCTGTCTCAAAATGGGGCGGATGTGCAGTGCGTTTTGCAATAGCCTGATTTACAATGATGTTTTTCTTTCATGTGCACCACGAAGTAAATTCGTTCAAAATGCATTCTGATCGCTCTCCGCCCAGTCCCTTCTGAACGAGCAGCCCGGTCCCGGCACGGTCCCTTCTTAATGAGTCAGCCCGGTCTCGACGCAGTGTCTTCTGAACGTGTCTTGATGATAGCTGCTTGTCGTTCGATAAAATCTTAGTCGGGGTCGATTATGGACTGCCGCCATGCTGTGGTCAAAGGTCTAATGTCAATGCGATTAGGTTGATAGATGAAACTCCTAAGGCGTCAGAGACCAGAAGCTGTGAGAGGTAAGTATGCAGATAATCATTATGCAGAATATCGCGAGGAAAGTAACCTTGCAGAGGCGGCTTTCGCTTTTTAGTTAAGAAGAAGTGGAATTATGTCTTTGGAAACAAGTGTTAAAAACAATATTGTTTGAGACTTTATGCTGTCCCGTCGCCATCACCCATCAAGGTCAAGAATGTGTGTAATAAATCAGTTGTTTGTCCTTGTTAGCAGTCTGTTGTGTGCTATCTGAGCACGGTAAGTCAAAATGTAGGGTGTGCAACTCTCCGGCTGTTCCTAGTGGTGTTCCGACTTGTACAGGCCCCAGGCTATCTGACTGTTCCGATTATTCCTGCTGCCTCCTGACTGTTTGAATTGTCGAAACCATCTTGGCCGTCCCGGGCATCGTGCGTAAAGCTGTAACGGTAAGTACAGTAACGGCCTTTTATTGGATATGGTTGACAGTCAGAGCGTTGAAATAATGACGAAATCTTTTCGCCTACAAGAAAATAGCCGAAAAGAACTCGTTGTAATGATAAATGTTTGAATATGAGTGTTTTGAAAATTTGCACTGCGCCCCAACCTACCATTGCATAGGTAAAACCGAAGTCGCCTACCGGTCCTGAATTCTACAATGGCAGTGAATTCCACAACGGCAGTGAATCCCGGGAAACGGTGCCGTTGCGGAAAGGGTCGGCAATCGGGATGTGCTTCAGAAGGCTTGTGGTCGGGGTCGCCTCGGATGCGCGATACCACAGCGGCAGTAAATCCCGGGAAACGGTGCCGTTGCGGAAAGGGTCGGCAATCGGGATGTGCTTCAGAAGGCTTGTGGTCGGGGTCGCCTCGGATATGCAATACCGCAACGGCAGTGAATGTCGGGAAATGCTGCCATTGCGGTACGGTTGATTGCGGTATGGTTGAGGAGAAGAGGTCGGTCAATCTCTCAGACGGGAGAGTACAATCATGTCTGACGTAGGCTACCGGCCGATGATGAGGGCCTGCTGGGGGCCGACACTCAGAACGGGACCGGTTATGGTTCCGAGACCGTCTGTGGAGATGCGGCCGTCCCTGCAGTAGACTGTGTAGCGGTGCTCAGGGTCGTTCTCCGACATTGAGCCGTTGCTGTCCGCAGTATCTCCCTCAGTGGATGTTGCGCTGTCGTTGCTGTCCGAAGCAGCTTTCCAGTCCGGGATGTTTATGCTTACGGGCTCTTTGCGCGAGTTGATGATCACGACGAGTTCCTCGCAGGGGTCTCCGCCGGCGTGTCCGGTGAGTCTCCATGCCACCACTCCCTCAGGCGTATCCAGAAATTCCAGATGTTCCCGTACCAGGTCTGCGTCTCCGAGGCGGAAGGCTGGATGGGCCTTGCGCAGGGCGATGAGTCCGCGGTAGTAGTTGTAAAGGTCAGCATATCTGGTCTTGAAGCTCCAGTCGATGGCGTTGATGGCGTCGGGACTGTTGTAGCTGTTGTGCACTCCCTGTTTTGTGCGGAAAAGTTCCTCGCCTGCATATATGAAAGGTATGCCCTGGGAGGTGAATACTACGGTCTGGCCGAGTTTGTCCAGCCTGAGCAGCTCGTCTTCGGATATGCCCGGCAGGGAGGCGTGAAGTCTGTCACGCAGGCACATGTCGTCGTGACAGGAGATGTACGAAATCATCTGTGAAGGCTCAGAAGCCCAGCAAGTGTCGGAGTAGTTGACGTCTGCGAAGTCCACGTCCGGATGCCATATCGCTCCAGCCACTCCGAATTTGACACTTTCCTCCAGACCCTGCACGCCTCCGAGGAAGCCTGCCTGCGAGTCATCGCTGAACGGGCCGCGGAGGGCATCGCGCATCTCGTCGGAGAATGCCGCTATACCCGGCATTTCCCATGTGTTGGCCTTCATGGCCAGCAGTTTCCCATCATACAGGGGTGCGGAGGCGGCCCATCCCTCACCATAGATGAGTATCGAAGAATCTATATCGTACAGAGCCGAGCGTATGGCATTCATGGTCTCTATGTCGTGTATGCCCATCAGATCGAAGCGGAAGCCGTCGATGTGGTATTCCTCGGCCCACCAGCAGACGGATTCGACCATGTAGCGGCGCATCATTTCCTTCTCGGAAGCTGTCTCGTTGCCGCATGCCGAGCCGTCCGCGAAGCTGCCGTCCTCCCTCATGCGGAAGAAGTATCCGGGTACGGTACGCTCGAAGGCATGGGACGCGGCATCGGCCACATGGTTGTACACTACGTCGAGCACTACCCGTATTCCGGCTTTGTGCAGGGCCTGGACCATTTCCTTGAATTCCCTGATGCGGCTCGAAGGATTGTAGGGGTCAGTGGAGTAGGAGCCGTCGGGAACATTGTAGTTCACCGGGTCATAGCCCCAGTTGTAGACATTGTCCTCCAGTCTGGTCTCGTTGACAGAGGCATAGTCGAAGGATGGAAGGATGTGCACGTGCGTCACGCCCAACTCTACGAGATGGTCGATGCCGGTGCGTACGCCGCGGGGTCCACGTGTGCCGGTCTCGGTCAGAGCAAGGAATTTGCCCCGGTGCTCAGTGGAAATTCCGGAATTGGCGGAGACAGAGAAATCCCGGTGGTGCATCTCGTAGATCACTGCATCTGCAAAAGTGCGGAGCTCCGGGCGACGGTCCCCGGCCCAGCCTTCGGGGTCGGTGCTGCCGAAATCCACTACTGCCGCCCGCTGCCCGTTGACTCCGACTGCGGTGGCGAAGATGCCGGGAGTCTCGTCGAGCCACCGGCCTGAGACATTGACCCTGAAGGTGTAGAAGCGACCTTCGAGGTCTCCTTCGGCGACAGCTTTCCAGGAACCGTCGGCAGCATTTTTATTCATCTCAATGACCTCGTAGGGCTGTCCTCCGAGTCCTTCCTCGTATAGCAGGACACGGGCGGAGTCGGCAGTCGGTGCCCATAGTGAAAATTCGGAACTTGCCCTGGTGTAGCACAGTTCCTGAAGTGAGCCCTCCTTGGGAGGGAACTGCCCTGAAGCAGCGGTGCAGCCAACTATCAGAGGGGCTGCGGCAAGGCTGAAGAGCCAAATAGGTAAACAAGTGTGTTTCATACCGGCTAAATGGTTGTTTGTCAAAATGGGAAATATAGGTGCAAATTTAGGAAATTTCTTGGATTAGGCATAATTGTTGCTAACACGGACTCAGAAATTTTAAAAAAGAGTTATACAATATGCAGTATCTGAAAATTGCGGCTGTAAGCTTTCTCGCTGTTCTGAGCATGGCCTCGTGCAAGCAGAAAGCCGAGGGTCAGAAAGAAGCGGTAACGTATCCGCTTTTAAAAGTTTCTCCCGAGGACAGAACTCTGTCTGTCAGTTATTCAGCGGTGATCGAGGGTAAGCAGGACGTGGAGGTGAGACCTCAGGTGTCCGGCTTTATCACCGATGTGTTGGTCAAAGAAGGAGCCAAGGTGAAAAAGGGTCAGACGCTGTTCGTCATCGACACCATTCCCTATGCGGCTTCATACAGGCAGGCCAAGGCGGCAGTAGCCACGGCAGAGGCACAGCTTGCCACAGCCCAGCTCTCACTGGAAGGCAGCGAGGACCTGTATGCCGAGAATGTCATCTCGGATTTTGAGCTCCAGACGGCCCGCAACTCCTACAACAGTGCGGTAGCGTCACTGCGCCAGGCGCAGGCATCCGAGGCCAGTGCAGCCCAGAACCTCTCTTATGCCATTGTAAAGAGCCCCGTGAACGGTTCTGCCGGCATGACATCCATCAGGGTAGGCGCTCTGGTCAGCTCTTCCATGACCGAGCCTCTGATCAGCGTATCGGACAATTCCCAGATGTATGTATACTTCTCACTTCCCGAGAAGGAGGTCCTTTCGATGACCCGCCAGTACGGATCGATTGACAACACCATCGCCTCCTTCCAGCCGGTTACCCTGACCCTGACGAACGGTACCGTCTATGAGGAGCCCGGCCGCATCGACGTGATCAGCCGTATCGTGGACCGCGGAACCGGTACTGTAAGCGTGAGAGCCGTGTTTGACAATGAGAACGGACGTCTGATGAGCGGAAGTTCGGGACGTATCAATATTTCCTACGACAGGAACAACTGCATAGTGATCCCCCAGACGGCCACCTACGAGATACAGGACAAGATATTTGTATATAAGGTAGTGGACGGCAAGGCCGTTTCAAATGAAGTGAAAGTGTTCAGAATCAACAACGGTAAGGAGTATGTTGTTGAGAGCGGCCTCAATGCCGGTGATATAATCGTATCAGAGGGCGCAGGTCTGCTCAGGGAGGGTACTCCCGTTACCGGTACTTCTGTTGAGGCCGGCTCTAATTCTAATAAAGGAGAATAAGAGATATGAATCTTAAAACATTCATCGACCGTCCTATCCTGTCGGTCGCTATTTCCATTTTCCTGGTGCTGGTGGGTATCATCGGACTTGCGATGCTGCCTGTGGAGCAGTACCCGGACATAGCTCCTCCTACCATCCGCGTGTCGACCACCTACAGCGGTGCGAATGCGACTGCCGTGCAGAATGCCGTGATTGCCCCCCTCGAGGAAGCCATCAACGGTGTAGAGGACATGACCTACATGACATCCGAGGCAAGTAACTCGGGAAGTGCTTCCATCACAGTGTATTTCAAGCAGGGCATTGACCCCGACATGGCGTCTGTGAACGTACAGAACCGTGTATCCAGGGCCACTTCGCTTCTGCCTGCCGAAGTTACCAGAGTCGGAGTGGAGGTGTCCAAGCGTCAGAGCAGTACCCTGAAGGTGTTCGCCTTGGTGTCTCCGGACGCCACTTACGACGAGACCTTCCTGACCAACTACCTGTCCATCAACGTAAAACCCCAGATTCAGCGTATCTCCGGTGTCGGTGATTGTAATGTCATGGGCGGTGACTACGCCATGCGTATATGGATGAAGCCTGACCTGATGGCCCGCTATGAACTGGTGCCCAGCGATGTAAGTGCGGCTCTTTCCAGCCAGAACATCGAGGCGTCCACCGGTGCCATCGGCGAGAACTCCGACAACGTCTTCCAGTACACCCTCCGCTACAAGGGCCGTCTGTCCACCGAGGAGGAGTTCGGCGAGATAGTCATCAAGGCCTATGAGGACGGCCGCGTGCTCAGACTCAAGGATATCGCCGATATCCAGCTGGGTGCCATCTCCTACAATTACGAGGGCCGTGTGAAGGGAGCTCCCGGTGTGAGCTGTATGATCAACCAGACCGCCGGAAGTAACGCCAACGAGATCATCAAGGACATCGACGCCTATCTGGAGACAGTGAAGGCAGACCTTCCCAAGGGAGTGGAGATCGTGGACATCATGAGTACCAAGGACTTCCTCGATGCTTCCATCAATGAGGTGATCAGCACCCTCTTCGAGACCCTGCTCCTGGTGATTCTCGTGGTGTACGTCTTCCTCCAGAACCCGAGGTCCACACTCATCCCTACTATATGTATCTTCGTCGCCTTGATCGCCACTTTCGCATTCCTGGTGGTGGCCGGCTTCACGATCAACCTGATCACCCTCTTCGCGCTGATTCTGGTTATCGGTACGGTCGTCGACGACGCAATCATTGTGGTCGAAGCGGTGCAGGCACGCTTCGACATGGGTTACCGCTCTTCGTACAAGGCCGCAGTGGACGGTGTCGAGGGCGTGTCTGCAGCCGTAGTATCGGCGACACTGGTCTTCATGGCCGTGTTTATCCCCGTATCCTTCCTTGGAGGTACTTCCGGTCTGTTCTACAAACAGTTCGGTCTGACCATGGCGGCAGCGGTGGGCTTCTCGGCGATCAACGCCCTTACCCTTTCCCCCGCTCTCTGCGCCATCATCCTCAAACCTAACGAAATCGTCCGTCCCGGTGAGAAGCCCAAGCAGTTCTCCACCAGGTTCAGAATCGCTTTCGAGACATCTTTCGGACGTCTGATCACCAAGTACAAATACGGCGTCAAGTTCTTCATCAAGCACAAATGGGTAGGCGTGAGCCTCCTGGTTGCCGCCTGCGGTCTGCTCGTGTATTTCATGGCCACGGCCAAGACATCCCTGGTGCCCAATGAGGATACCGGCTCCCTCTTCGTCAGCGTGGACGCAGCGCCCGGTACGACTCTGGCCGAGACCAACGACATCCTCACCGAGATGCAGAAGAGCATCGACGACATCGAGGAGATCCAGACCTACAACCAGGTGGCCGGTTTCTCCTTCTCCGGAAGCGGTGCCTCGCACGCCATGCTGATGATCCGTCTGAAACCCTGGGATCAGCGTGAAGGCAAGGAGCACAGCTATACGGCAGTCATCGAGGAGATATATGCCAAGACGGCGCATATCACCAACGCCCAGATATTCATCTTCGCTCCTCCTATGATTTCCGGTTACGGAACTGGTAACAGCTTCTTCGTCGACCTGCAGGACCGTTCCGGCCGCGGTATCGACGTGCTGGAGGACGTGACTCAGGACTTCATCGCGGCTCTGAACCAGAGGCCCGAGGTGCAGATGGCCTACACATCCTTCAGCTCCAACTTCCCTCAGTATGAACTGGATGTGGATGCCGCCAAGTGTATCCGTGCCGGTACTACCACTGACGCAGTTCTCTCGGTTATCTCCGGATACTACGGAAGTATGTACGTGTCGAACTTCAACCGCTTTACCAAGCTCTACCGTGTTATCCTCCAGGCTCCCACCGAATTCAGGGACAATATGCAGTCACTCGATGACGTATATGTGAGGACATCCAACGGAATGGCTCCCGTAAGCCAGTTCGTCACCATGAGGAAGATCTACGGCGCCGAGGTGCTCAACCGCTTCAATATGTTTACCTCCATCACCGTACAGGGTATGCCTAACCCGGGCTACAGCTCCGGAGACATCATCCAGGCCATCGAGGAAGTCAGCCAGGAGGCCCTGCCTACCGGATTCGGCTACGAGTTCTCCGGTATGACCCGTGAGGAGGCCGAGCTGGCGGAGTCCAACACCACAGCCATCGTATATGTGATCTGCGTGATCTTCATCTACCTCATCCTCTGCGGTCTGTACGAGAGTCTCTTCCTTCCCCTCGCGGTACTCTGCTCCGTGCCTTTCGGCCTGATGGGCAGCTACCTCTTCACCAAGATATGGGGGCTTGAGAGCAACATCTATACCCAGGTCGGTATGATCATGCTCATCGGACTGCTTTCCAAGACAGCGATTCTGATTACCGAGTACGGTACCCAGCGCCGCAAGATGGGCATGAGCCTCAGTGCCGCCGCCCTGTCCGCCGCAGGTGTCCGTCTCAGGCCTGTGCTCATGACAGTGCTCACCATGGTTATCGGTCTGCTGCCTCTGATTACGGCTTCAGGAGTAGGAGCCAACGGTTACCGCTCCCTCGGTGTGGGAACTGCCGGAGGTATGGTAGTCGGAACTATAGCACTTATGTTCATCACGCCTATGTTCTTCGTCATCTTCCAGTTTGTGGAGGAGAAGGTAATGGGTAAAAGAAAGGAGGAAAGAGAAGCATCATTATGAGAAAGATAATACTTACAATAGCCGCGGTGGCAGTGGTCAGCAGCTGCTCCATCTACCGCAAGTACCAGAGGCCTGAGGATGTAGTTCCCATGGACAGCCTCTACCGCGCGGAGCTGGTCTCCCCCGAAGAGGATGCCCGGGCTGCGGAGGACAGCACTTCCTTCGGTTATATGCCATGGGAGGAAATGTTCACCGATCCCTACCTGCAGGAACTCATCCGCACCGCTCTGGACAACAATACTGACCTGCTCAGCGCCGCTCTCAGAGTGGAGCAGGCCCAGGCCCGTCTGAAAGCCTCGAAGTGGGCTTATTCCCCTTCGCTGAACCTCGGCCCTCAGGGCGGATACAACTACACCCTTGCCGACAATCAGGGCAATGTCACCACCACCGGAACCTGGACCTACAATGCCGGACTCTCCGTCAGCTGGGACATCGACCTCTTCGGCTCACTGCTCAACGCCAAGCGCGGAGCTCAGGCTGCCCTTCTCCAGCAGGAGGCTTACCGTCAGGCAGTCCGCTCCCAGCTCATCGCCACAGTGGCCAATGCCTATTATTCCCTGCTGATGCTGGACGAACAGGTCCGTGTCAGTGAGGAGAATGTGACCCTCTGGGCGGAGCAAATCCGCAGTATGGAGGCAATGCTCAAGGTCGGCCGTGTCAATGAGAATGCAGTCACCCAGTCCCGCGCCCAGCTCTACGGACTGGAGGCTTCGCTGGCAGATATGAAGCGCCAGCGTCAGGAGGCAGAGAACGCCCTCTGCTCCATCCTCGGCTCAGTATATACCAAGATAGAGAGGGGCACCCTCGACGAGCAGACCCTGCCTCAGGACTTCTCAGTGGGAATTCCTCTGGAACTGCTCTCCAACCGTCCCGATGTCTATCAGGCAGAGATGGCTCTGGCAAGTGCCTACTATTCGACCAACCAGGCCCGTTCCGCCTTCTATCCCAAGCTCACCCTTTCTGGCAGCGCCGGATGGACCAACAGTGTGGGACAGGCGATTCTCAACCCCGGCGGCCTGATCGTGTCGGCCCTTGCCCAGCTCGCCCAGCCCATATTCAACAAGGGACAGCTGACCTCCAACCTGCGTGTCGCGAAGGCTGAGGAGGAGATAGCCAAGCTGAGCTACAAACAGGCTCTGCTCGATGCGGGAGAGGAGGTGAACAACAACCTCTACGCTCTCGAGATATACGACGAGATGCTTCAGAAGCATACTTCCCAGATGACGGACCTCGAGCGTTCCGTACAGACAGCCGAGTACCTTTATCAGAAGAGTACCGGAATGACCTACCTGGAGGTGCTGACAGCCCGTCAGTCCCTGCTGACGGCCCAGCTCAATGTAGTGTCCGACAAATATCTCCTTCTGCAGACCACGGTCAACCTCTACCGATCCCTCGGAGGAGGCAGACAATAAGACAGATGCAGCATATATGACGATATGAGAAGAAGCATAAATATTTTCCTGACAGCCGTCGCCGCGCTTGCGGTGGCGGCTTCTTGCAATGACAGTACGGTCCCGGCCCCCTATGGTCCCGTACCGACGGAAGCCCAGATGGAGTGGCAGAAGATGGAGTACTATATGTTCGTACACTTCGGCCCCAATACATTTACAGACAGTGAGTGGGGTACCGGTGACGAGAACCCGGACGTGTTCGCCCCCACTGACCTCGACTGTGAGCAGTGGGCCCGTATAGCCCGCGAGGCCGGAATGAAGGGCATTATCCTCACAGCCAAGCATCATGACGGCTTCTGTCTGTGGCCCAGCAAGTACAGTCGTCATACCGTGGCACAGAGCTCCTGGCGGAACGGCCAGGGCGATGTACTGCGCGAGTTGGCGGATGCCTGTGAGAAGTATGACCTCCGCCTCGGAGTCTACATTTCGCCCTGGGACCGCAACCACCCTGCCTACGGCACTGAAGCCTATAATGAGGTATTTGCCGGCTGCATCACCGAGGTGCTTACCGAGTACGGCGATATCTTCGAGCTCTGGTTCGACGGGGCTGACGACGGGGAGGGTGACGCACCGAGCCGTTACCGCTGGAATTATTTCAATGCCACAGCCCATACCCTTAATCCGGACCTGGTCATTTTCAGTGATGTAGGACCTGGATGCCGGTGGGTGGGCAACGAGCGCGGATATGCCGGGGAGACCAACTGGTCGCGGCTGGATGTCGCCGGATTCGCCCCGGGACGTCTGGCACCTCCCCGTGATACCCTCAACTGCGGCAATGTACACGGCAGTCAGTGGATTCCCGCGGAGGCGGACGTGTCCATCAGACCCGGCTGGTTCTATTCTCCTTCGACCGACAGCCTGCTCAAGAGCGTGGACGAGCTTATGGAGATATACTATGCTTCAGTAGGGCGTAATGCCAATCTGCTGCTCAATGTTCCTCCCGACCGCCGTGGCCGCGTACATCCTGCCGATTCCGCCCGCTTGATGGAGTTCCGCGACGCCCGTACGGAGGCATTCCACGCCGACTATGCCAAGATGTCGCGGGCCTATTCCGAATCAGTCCGCGCCAATTCTCCCAAGTATGCCGCTGCAAATGCCGTTGACGGCCGCTACTCGACCTATTGGACGACGGATGACAGTGTCACCTCCGCCTCTTTCACCGTGTATTTCCGCAGAGACAGGAAGGTCAGTTCGGTGATGCTCCAGGAGTACATCCCTCTGGGACAGAGAGTCAAGGAGTTCAGTGTGGAATGCCGCCTGGGAGAGACAGGGGAGTGGAAGGAGGTCTGCCGCGGTACGACAATAGGGTACAAGCGGATCATGCGCTTCGACCCTGTTGAGGCCTCCGAGGTAAGATTCAATATCATAGATTCTTACGCCTGCCCTCTGATCAACAATGTCGCGATATACTGACCCCTTTGCCGGCCTGACCAGTGACAGGAGTTCCTGTTTTTGTGACATTGTGGCATTGTCGCGGAGTGTGGTATCGGTTTTGCAGAGGCATAAGTCAGAAATTAAAATTTAAAACGTTACTACCATGATTACCGAAAAATTACAGAATGCGATCAATGATCAGATAATCGCTGAGATGTGGTCGGCCAACCTCTACCTTTCCATGTCTTTCTATCTTGAGAAAGAGGGTTATGACGGAATGTCACACTGGATGAAGAGACAGTCTCAGGAAGAGCTCGAGCATGCTTACGGCATGGCATCCTTCCTCCAGAAGAGAGGCGGTACAGCCAAAGTCAGCATGATCGACGTAGTGCCTCAGGGCTGGGGCAGCGTGCAGGAAGTCTTCAAACACGTCTATGAGCATGAGTGCCACGTAACAGCCTTGATCGACAAGATGGTCGACATCGCCCGCGAGGAGAAGGACAAACCCTCCGAGGATTTCTTCATGACCTATATCCGCGAGCAGGTCGAGGAAGAGGCAACTACCCTCTCCATCTACGAGAAAGTACAGCGTTCCGGCGAAGCTGGCCTCGTAATGCTGGACAGCAAGCTCGGCGAGCGCAAATAGTCTCTTCCTTCAGTTTCCGAAAGAAAGAAATCAAGACCGAAAGGGGGCACTTCTGTAAAGAGAAGCGGCCCCTTTATTTTTCAGTTGTCAGTCGTGCTTTCCGGGTGTGTCTTTTGCCGGGAGGCGTCCTGCACGGCGGAGTGCATCATCGATGAGCCACTGGAGCTGGCCGTTGGTTGAGCGGAATTCGTCTGCGGCCCATTTCTCCAGTGCCTCCATCGTTGCTGTGTCTACACGCAGCACAAAGCTCTTGGTCTTGTTCTGTTCTTTGGCCATAGGCTTACTGGTAGAGCGAGCCGGTGTTGAGCACGGGCTGTGCGGACTCGTCTGCGCAGAGGACTACCAGCAGGTTGCTGACCATGGCGGCCTTCTTGGCCTCGTCCAGCTCGACGATGTCCTTGTCGTTTATTTCCTTGAGAGCCATCTGAACCATGGATACGGCTCCCTCGACTATCTTCTCGCGGGCGGAGATGATGGCCTCGGCCTGCTGGCGGCGGAGCATCACGGCTGCGATTTCGGGTGCGTAGGCCAGGTAGTTGATGCGTGCTTCCAGTACTGAGATACCGGCCATCTCCAGACGTTCGTTGAGCTTCTCGACCAGTTCGCGGTTGATGGTGTCCCCGCCGTTGCGCAGGGTCAGGGTCTCGGTGGTCTCCGAACCGAGGGTGTCGTAGGCGTAGCTTCCGGCTACTTGCCGGAGGGCGGCGTCGCTCTGAACGCGGACGAAGGACTCGAGGGCGGTCATGCGTCCTGCATTGTTCTCGGCAATGGTCTGAGTGTCTATCTCGAATATGGCTTTATACACATCCTCCACCTTCCATACGAGGATGAGACCTACGAGGATGGGGTTTCCGTTGCGGTCATTGACCTTGATGGGATCCACATTCATGTTGCGGGCGCGGAGCGAGACTTTCTTCTTGGAGTAGAATGGATTGACCCAGAAGAAGCCGGTACGGGTGAAGGTGCCTCTGTACTTTCCGAAGAAGACCATGGCTCTGGCCTGGTTGGGCTCCAGGATCATCAGTCCTATGAGCAGTACGGATGCGATGATGATTAGAAGGACTGCGGCTATGCAGAGCAAGTTGTAGAGGAAGCTGCCGATGACGGCTTCATGACTCTCGGCGAGTACGATGAAAGTTATACCGGCGGCGATGAGAATGATGCTTACCAGGATCATCAGGAATCCGTTGGCAGCACTCCCCTGGAAGGGTGTTTCCTGGGAGATTTGACGGGTTGAGTGGTCTTTCATGGCTTGATGATATTAAAATGATATCACAAAGATATTTAATTTTCCCAAATCATCAAATTTTTTCAACGGTCTGCGCAAATAATACAATCAAGTATTCCAATTTGTTGTAAGTGTGTGGATGCTCTGAATCCGGATATTGTGAAAATATTTCAGATTGTAACGTAAATTTAAAATGATAAGAATGTAAAATATTCTATCTTTGCGCCAAAGTATCATTTTAAAACTATAGATATGAGTTTCAGAAAAGCAATTTTGGCCTTTATCGCCAGTGTGGCGGTGCTGGCTGCCTCTTCATGTGTTGACAGAGGAGGCGAGGACTTAGTCGTCAACATCACTACCTCCATAGGAGAGGAAGGTATTGAGTTTGACATGAATGCTCAGGACACTGTCTTTACTCTCACCAGTAATTGTGACTGGACAGTAGAGATGGAGGTGGAGAATCCTTGGGAGAATGAGGCCGAGGAATTCGAGCAGAATCCCTGGCTGACAGTATCTCCTGTCAGTGGAGAAGCTTCTGAACAGCCGGTAACAATAACAGTTGCTGCAGATGCCAATACCAGCGATGCTGCTGAGATTACCTACGACCGCGCAGTTATCGTGTATTTCAGGACTGACAGAGAGCAGTTCGCCAGCGTGAGAGTGTTTCAGGAAGGTCAGGAACGCAAGCCCAATGCAGCTGATACTATCTCCATCAGCGAGCTCAGGCAGATGGCCCCCGTTGCACAGGATTCAGTAGTGACCATTACTGATCCGTATATTATTAAAGGTGTGGTCGTGTCATCCCGCGATCCCCAGACCGTCTCCAACAACAACATCTACATCCAGGACGGCACTGAGCCCCACAGCGGTCTGCTGGTATATTCCAGCGCTTTCAGCAGCTGCAATTTCGGTGATGAAGTTGAGATTACGATTACTGACGGTACCCTCGAGTACTATTTCGGTCAACTCGAGTTCAAGCCCGCAAGTACTGACGACGTGGTGGTAGTCGGAAAGCAGGAGAATCCCGAGGCAGCCGAGATTGAGGGAGCCTCTCTTGTCAACGGCGACTATGAGGGCCAGTATGTGAAGATGTACGCCCAGGTAGTCCAGGGTGATCTCGAGAAGACCATGGGTGACAGCCCCTCCATCGAGACCGAGGACGGTTTCTCATTCCTCATGTACAGCCGCTCCAATACTCCCTGGGCCGGTGAGGAGGTTCCTCAGGGCGCAGGTACAGTATACGGCCTGGTCGGCAGCTACAACGGCGTATATCAGCTGGTTCCCTCACGCGCAACTGATTTTGAGGGCATGACAGAGAGCAGATTCACCGGCCGTCCCGCAGTCACCACCGGCGAGGGTCAGCTCAGCGAGGACAAGTCGTCCATGACCGTGACCGGAGAGTACACCTACGCAGGTGAGGCGGCAGATGTGACCGAGGTCGGCGTGGCCTACAAGCTGGTGGATGCCGAGGAGTACACCAAGGTAAAGGCCGAGAAGGTAGAGAGTCCCTTCACAGTGACCATACCTCTGGAGACAGGCGCTTATAAGTACTACGCATACGTGATGATCGGTGAAAGAGAGTATCAGGGCGAGACTCTGACCGTCACCAACGAGGAGACAGTTCTCAATGTGGCAGATGTAGTAGCAGCTATCTTGGACGGCACTGTCGAGGATAATGCTTCTCTCGCATCCCTCGGTGCTTATCTGCAAGGTATAGTGGCTGCCGGAAATCAAAGTGCTAACTATAACGGCAAGTATTCACTGGTAGACGGAACAGGTGAGGAAGCTACCGGTATCGTACTTTATGGTATGTACGATGTAGAGCTGAATCCCGGTGACCGTGTAAGGATAAACCTGGCCAATGCTGCTTTTGACAATTACAATAATCTCCGTGAGATTAAATTCAATGAAGGTACTGATATCAATGCTCAGGTAGAGGTCCTTGAGTCAGGAGTCGCTTTTGACGTTCCTGAACTTACTGTAGCTGAACTCCTCAGCGGCGACTGGCAGGGTCAGTATGTGACAGTGAAGAATGTCCGCAGCGCAATGGATACACTGACGGCATGGACAGAATCCGGCAACAGTACCAACAGGAACTTTACTGACGGCACGGATGAATTCATCGTACGCACGCAGTCAAGTGCCGACTGGGCCGCCGAGAACATCAATCCTGATGTGACGGCCGATCTCTCCGGAGTTGTGGAGGTATTCTACGATGATATCCAGATGTATGCCGCCACATACGACGATATCAAGGCTTTCTCTGTACCCGCCGGCGATGAACCTGAGGAACCGGTTGAGCCCGGCGAGCCTGTAGCAGTTACTATTGCAGAGTTTCTGGAGGCTCCTGTAAGCGCGGATACATGGTATCAACTTACCGGTACAATAACCAGAATAGAAAAAGAAGATTATGGTAACATTTATATAGAGGATGAGACAGCCGAGGTTTATATTTACGGCCTTACAGCTACAAAGTAGAGAAGAATGACAAATCATTTGCATCTCTTGGCTTGAAAGTCAATGATATTGTAACCCTTGTTACTCTTAGGGGTGAATATAATGGCACGCCCCAGGGCGGTGGAAATACTAATCCTGCTTATTACATTTCCCACGAAGAGGGTGAGGCTCCTGCCCCCGAGAACCCCGTAATTGAGGGTACTGCAGGTGATGGTGTCTACACCAGCAGCATTGACCTGACCCAGAATACAAGCAGCGATCTGAAGAATTACGCCAGCACATTTGTTGTAGGGGGAACTGAGTATCCTGCTGTAAAAATAGGAGCCAGCAAGTCCGCAGGGTCTTATTCTTTCAATCTAGGAAAAGCCGGTAGCAGTACTCTTTCAATGTACGCTGTAGCATGGACCGGAAAACAGACTAATGTATTGGTCAAAATTTCCGGCGGTGGTACCATCAATGGCGCATCTCAGGTTGAACTGGCTTGCGTACCCAATACCGGTCTCTCAGGCGGCGGCAACAAATATACCATCACATTCGGTGACAAAGACTTCTACACCATGAACATCGAGGGTGCCACCGAGAACACTGTCATCACGGTGACTACCGAAGGCATGCAGGACAACCGTGCCGGATTTACCGGAGTGAATGTAAAGTAACCGACAGACACAGAATATATGCTGAAAAACAGTGTACGACTTCTTCTTGCAGCCGTGCTGGTCTTCCTGACCGCCGGCTGCATCAAGGATCCGGAGTTCCAGCCCGCTGATATGGGAGTGAGTGTTGAAGAACTCTCGTTCAGCAAGGATGGAGGGGAGGCGACAGTCAGCCTTCTCTCCAACCGGGACTGGGATGCTGAGATAACAGTGACCCGTGGTACTGCTGACTGGATCGTGCTGAGCGATACGGCCGGTACTGCATCGGGCGATTCGGTGACGGTGACAGTGACCGTGCTGCCCAATACCGGAGAGGACCGCGACGCAGTGCTGCGTTTCACTACCGGAACGGTATATGCACAGGTAGGCATTGTCCAGCCTGGAGAATACCGCAGGAGTTACATGACCATCGCCGAGTTCCTTCAGATGCCTGTGGACGAGGAGACATGGTACGAACTCTGCGGTACGATAACGGATATCGCCAGCACTCAATACGGCAACCTCACCATCGCAGATGAGACCGGTTCGCTGTATATCTACGGTCTGACAGCCACCAAGCAGAGCGGTAACGACCAGTCCTTCGCTTCCCTTGGCCTGGAAGTAGGGGACGAGCTGGTGCTCATGACGCTCAGGGGCGAGTTCAACGGAGAACCTCAGGGCGGCGGACGGGACTATCCGGCATACTATGTCAGCCATACACCGGGTGGCAGTCAGCCTGATGAGGGAGATGGCTATCTCGTAGGAGACTACAGTGCATGGAACGCTGCGGGTACCATGACATCCTTCCTGGATGATTTCTCTACAGTAGAGTCGAATAATGCCGCCTACGAGAACGACAACTGGCTGTTCTGGTCCTCGGACGCCAACGGAATCAGCCAGAGCTGGAAGACCGGTACGTTCGATAACTCCTCGACCGGCATGACCGACAAGTATATTCAGATAGCGCCCTACAACTCTTCCCTGGATGAGGTAGTGGCCTACGCCCTTCCTCCCAGAGCTGATGTTGCGGGAATGTCTCCCAGAACTTTCACTTTCAGCAAGGCGCTATACCATCTGGATGAGGGTGGGGACGACAGCCGTCTGGAAGTGGTGGTGTCTACCGATTTTTCAGGTGACTTCGAGGCTGCTTCATGGACAGTAGTGGAGGACGTTTCCTTCCCTGCCGGAGCTGAGCGCAACCAGTGGGTTGAAGAGACCGTGGACCTCTCTGCATACGCGTCTGAATCCTCTCTCTGCATAGCCCTAAGGTACACAGGTAAGTCCAATACCTACCGTATCGACAATGTGGGCTATGGTGACGGAGAGGCCGCTCCTTACCTCAGTCTGAGCGGTTCGGGTACGACCGTTACATCCGAAGCCGGTTCGCTGACCTTCCAGGTAAGTTCCAATGTTACATGGACAGTGGCTTCCGACAATACGGATTTCACACCTTCCCCGGCCTCGGGCGATGGTCAGGGACAGATAACTGTTACCTACACGGCCAATACTACTGGTGAGGACCGTACTTCAGTTATCACCGTTTCCCCTGATGGCGGAGATGCCAGGGACCTTCAGCAAGTCACATTTACGATAGTGCAGAAACGTGAGGGCGCGTCCGTCGGCGGAGCCTATACCTCCAATGTAGGGCTTCCTTCTGATGACAATACTTCCGATGCCTCATATATCCACTCTGTGTCTATTGACGGAGAGGAGTATCCGGCACTCAAACTGGGTACAAGTTCCAAGGCGGGTACATATACAACGCCCGCTCTGGCCATGCAGGGAGACCTGACGTTGGGTATGTACGCCATGGCATGGAAGGGCAAGGAATGTGAGCTTACTATTACAGTAAACAACGGAGGCTCCATAGACGGGCAGAGTTCAGTGACCATCAGTCCTGAATCAAACACCGGTGTCGCGAACGACCCTCCTTACGTGGTAACTGTAGACCCGGCACAGGATTATTATGAGTTTGACCTGTCAGGTGTGACTTCCGCTACTACCCTTACATTCTCCACAGTCCAGTCGGCTCCACGCTGCATCGTCTTCGGACTGAATGTTAATGCTGAATAAAGGATGAGACCTGCAGCCATACTGCGGAGTCTCTTTCCGCTGCTGTTTCTGTCCGCCGTCGTTCTCACGTACTCCTGTACGGACGACGGACGGATGGACAACACGGTAACTCTCAGAGACAGCACTGTCCCGGCCTCGAGCACGGGGCAGTTTGTCTCTATTGTGTCTTCCGTGGACTGGACCATTTTCCTGGAGTTCCCCGAAGGACAGGTGCCGTGGTGTGCCGTATCCCCTGAGTCCGGGAGCGGCAGCCGCAACAATATCATGCTTACATACACCGCGAATACCGACAGCACCTCGCGCAGTGCCGTCATACTGGTAAGTTTCTCCGACGGAGAGGCCGTATCACTCCAGCTGGTGCAGCTGGGGGCAGGGGCCGAGGACCCGGATACCGGGGATGACGTGGAACAGCTGGTTTCCGACCCTGTATATACCTGGATGGAACTTCCTGAGGTAGAGACTACGGATATGACCGCCTACGTTTTCCATCATGCGGAACTGAACGGGGGGCAACGGCGCAACTGGTCTATGCTCTACGATGCGCAGCAGCGTATTGCCCTGTGGGTAGCCTATCCCCTTTGCTCGGACTACACCGGCAGCGGCGGACGCACGGATGCCTGGGGATATGATCCCAAGATACCTGCAGAATACCAGCCGGTGCTTTTCAGCGGATGGCAAGGACGCGGGTACGACCGGGGGCATCAGATACCATCCGGTTCGCGCAACGCAGACCAGGAACTCAATGCCCAGACCTTCTATTTTACCAATATGACCGCCCAGGTTTCAGGTTTCAATCAGAATCTCTGGGCCAATGTGGAGACCAGAGTCAGGAGCTATGCCAGCACCTGCGATACCCTATATGTGGTGACTGGTCCACTATTCTACTCCGATGTCCCGGAGGAACGCGAATATGCCTTCGACAACAACGGAGACCCGTCAGTCGTGCCTGACGGCTATTTTAAAGTCCTGCTGAGGTACACCATCCCGGATACGTATTATTCCGTGGCGTTCGTCTACGACAACACCGATTACGGCCGGAGCAATCCCGAGAGTGCGGACCTGCATACAGTCGCAGAGGTGGAGGTGATGACAGGATTTACTTTTTTCAATAATCTTCCCCAGGAGACGGCCACTGCTGTCAAGTCGCAGCTCGAGCCGGAGCGCTGGGGGCTATAACTGCCGGACTATGATAAGAAAGATAGCAGCCGTATCGATATCCCTCCTCATCTGCCTCTCCCTTGCCGGACAGGATGAGAAGTATATCGTGGCGTTCTACAATGTGGAGAATCTCTTCGACATCTACGATGACCCGTCGGTACTGGATGAGGAATTTACTCCTGAAGGCCCCAAGAACTGGACCGAGGCCAAATACGAGAAGAAAATAGGCAATCTGGCCGAGGTAATCTACGGTCTGTCCGCCTCCAACAAGGATTTCCCCGCCGTGATAGGTCTGGCCGAGGTGGAGAATCACAGGGTGCTGGACGATCTGGTGTCGGCAGAAAAACTGGTGCCAGCCAGATATCAGATAGTTCATTATGATTCTCCGGAAGCCAGAGGGGTGGATGTGGCCCTGCTTTTCCGTCCGGATCTGTTTGAGTACGAATGGAGCAAGGCGTTCCAGCCTGTAATTCCCGAGGAACCGGATTTCAAGACCCGTGATATCCTGGCAGTGTGCGGCAGGATGGGAGGAGACCGGATATGTTTTCTGGTCAACCACTGGTCTTCCCGCAGAGGCGGTGCCCAGTCCTCGGAGTTTCTGAGAGTGGGCTGTGCCTCGACGGTCCGCCGGTTTACGGATTCGCTTCAGGCAGCTGACCCTGAAATCAAGATAGTGATAATGGGAGATATGAACGATGACCCGGACAACAGGAGTCTTTCCGAGGTGCTGGGGGCTGTCGAGAAGATATCCAAGGTAAAGGACGGAGGCTTTTTCAACCCGTTCTGGAGCATGCATCGCGCCGGCTACGGTACGCTGGGATATCAGGATGCGTGGAACCTTTTCGACAATATCATCGTCAATTCGGCCCTTACCGACAACACCGCCGGCCATCTGCGGCTTCTGAAATCGGCGAAGAGCGGTTTCTATGGTCATATCTATAAGAGGAACTATATGATACAGCAGAGCGGCAGGTACAAAAACTATCCGCTGCGCACCTTCAGCGGCAACACATTTCTTGGAGGATACAGCGATCATCTTCCGGTCTACATTATTCTAGGCAAATAAACAATGATCAATAAAATGAGAATAAAATCAGCAGTTATCGCGGTCCTGCTCCTGCTGTCCGCCCTACCGGCCATGGCCCAGAGCGGAGGAGTCAAGGGTATGGTGCTGGACCGCTCGGCTTCCCGTCCGGTGAGGGACGCCAAGGTGACTCTCTTCACCGACAGGGAAATCACGGTATATACGCAGGAGGACGGAAAGTTTGAAATAACAGGTCTTCAGGACGGAATGTACCGTCTGGAGATAGCAGCAGAGGGCTATCTGACCACCCGTCTCAACGTCCGTGTGCAGAACGGCGAGGTCTATGACCTTATGAGTGTGTCAGTGTCTCCCGACATACCTATGGCGGACCTCGGAGACGAGATGTTCGCGGATTTCGAAGTGGAGGACGAGTCCGGCTCAGGTTATGAGGACGTGCCCTCGGTGCTCTCGGCATCCCGGGATGTGTTTGACAACATTGCGGCCTACAGTTTCAGCTCCATGCGTTTTCTCAACCGCGGCTATGAGAGCGGAACGGCCGACATTTATATCAACGGTATCAGGTTCAACGACGCGTTGAGCGGCTATACGCCATACTCGCTTTTCAGTGGTCTGAACGAGGCTACAAGAGAAAAGGAATCGGTGGGCGGTCTGTCGCTTTCCGACTATGGTGTCGGCGGCATCAACGGTCTGACCAATGTAAATGCCTATGCCTCCACCGTGGCCAAGGGCTACCGCTTCAGCGTGCTGACCAACAGCTCTACTTACCGCCTTCGCCTTATGGCCACATACGCTACGGGCGAGATGGACAACGGCTGGTCTTTCGCCGTCTCCGCGTCTACCAGGCAGGGCGGAAACGATTATGTGACTGGAGTGTATTACAACGCATTTGCCTACTTTCTGGCAGCAGAGAAGAACATCAATGACAAGCATCGCTTCGCCCTGACGCTTTTCGGCTCTCCTGTACAGCGCGGAGCCCAGAACTCTTCCACACAGGAAGTCTATGATATGTTGGGCAACAACTACTACAACTCCAACTGGGGCTACCAGAACGGCAAGGTGCGCAACGCCCGTGTCAGGAACAACCACGAGCCCGTGCTCCTGTTCAACTATGAGTTCACTCCTACCTACGACCTGAAGGTGGCTGCCGGAGTGTCCTGGCGCTTTGGCCGCAACGGCTATTCCGCCCTGGACTGGTACGATGCGCCCGACCCCAGACCGGATTATTACCGCTATCTGCCAAGTTATTTTGACGATGATCCCAACAAGTATAATTGGGCGCTGGAGGGCTGGATGACAGATGATGCCGTGCGCCACATCAACTGGGACCGTCTTTATGAAGTCAACCGCAACAGTTATTTCGATGAAGGTGTGGACTACAATCCCGATATCGATGCGGCGAATACCACCCGCTCCAAGTACATCCTGGAGGAGAGACGTACCGACCAGAACGACATCAATGCCAATCTGCAGGTGACCAAACAGTTCGGCTCTTTCCTCAAAGGGTCCCTGGGATATAATTTCCGTTGGAACCGGACTGAGTACTACAAAATAGTCAAGGACCTGCTCGGTGGTGATTACTGGCTGGACGTGGACCAGTTCGCCGAGAGGGACTTCGGCTCAGGAGACTCCTACCAGAACAACCTTCTCAACCCCAACCATGTGGTTAAGGAGGGCGAGAAATACGGTTACGACTACTATGCCCACATCCGCAACCATAAGGTGTGGACAACGTGGGATCTCACCCTTGGAGGTTTCCAGGCGACTCTCGGAGGAGAGGTGGGTTACAACACCTTCTGGCGTGAGGGCCTGGTGCAGAAAGGACTCTTCCCTGACAATTCCCTGGGAGCTTCAGAGAAACAGAACTTCTTGACATACACAGCGAAACTGGGTCTGGCCTATCGTTTCTCCGGGCAGAATATGATCTATGCCAATGTGGCCTATATGACCGAGGCTCCATATTTCGACGAAGCCTTCCTTTCTCCCCGAACCCGCAACAGCGTGGTGAGCGGTCTGACCACTGAGAAGATATTCAGCGCGGACATCAACTACTCGCTCCGTACTGGTAACGGATTTGCCCTTCGGGTGACCGGTTTCCTGACAGACATCAAGGATCAGACAGACCTTATCAGCTTCTACGATGACCTCTCCAGGGCCTATACCAACTTCTCCATGACCGGTATCGACCAGCGCAACATCGGAGTCGAGGTCGGTCTCAAGGTGCCCATCTACGCCGGGCTGGCTTTCGAAGGAGCCCTCAGCTACGGCCGCTATGTCTATACTTCCGATCCCTATGTAACACAGACAGTGGACAACAGCGAGAGAGTGGTGCTGGACAACGAGAGAGTGTATTGGAACGGCTACAGGGTGGCCCGCACGCCTCAGCTGGCTTCTTCAGTGGGTCTGACCTGGAGCGGCCCTAACTATCTCTTTGCCGGCATAGACCTCAATTTCTTCGACGGCATGTACATCTCCATGAATCCTCTGCGCCGTACAGACTACGCCGTGCAGGGTATGGACCTGACCACGGAGGAAGGCTATGCAGCCATGAGGAATATGACAGACCAGGAGCGCTTCCCGCATGCATTCGTGCTCAACGCCAATATCGGCAAGTCCTGGCGCCTGGCCGGGAAGTACCTTCTCGGTGTCAGCGCAAACATCAACAACATACTCAACAACAAGAATATCAAGACCGGCGGTTACGAGCAGATGCGCCTATCGCGCAATCAGGACGACTCTGGAAATATTCTCAATTATTCTCCTTTCGACTCCAAGTACTTCTACCTGCACGGTATCAACTATATGATCAACGTATATTTCAGATTCTAAGTTATGAGCATCAATATCTTAAAATACACGGTAGCGCTGCTGGTCTCGGCAGCCCTGACAGCCGGCTGTCAGAAATTCGATGAGCCGGAGCCGTTCGTTCCCGCAGAGATGGAGGCTACCATGACTCTGGCCGACTTCAAGGCACTGTATACGGGGGTGCCGATAGAGATAACAGAAGACAGCATCGTTCTGGAAGGCAAGGTTATCAGTACCGACCGTTCGGGCAATGTCTACCGTTCGCTCTATATCGAGGATGCTACAGCCGGTCTTGAGGTGAAGATAGGCAGGACCGGACTGTACAACGACTACAAGGAGGGTCAGACCATATATATCAAGCCCAAGTACCTGTGCCTGGGTGCTTACGGTGAAAGCGTGCAACTCGGAGCCGTGTCGTATGAGGAACGCTATGAGACCGCCTATATAGATGCACAGGCTCTCATCGACAGGACTGTTTTCCGCGGAGCTTACGGTGAGCCTCTGACTCCTATGGATATTACTTCCTCCAGCCAGATTTCCGATGCGAACCTCTGTCGTCTGGTTCGCCTCTGCGGAGCTTCATATCAGGGCAGCGAGGATGGCCTGAGGACTTGGGCTGTGTCGCAGGATCCTCTCACCGGGCAGGAAGCCGAATACGGCCAGCAGACCTTCCGTCTGGATGGGGTGGATGTGGTGGTCCGCACCAGCGGATATGCTTCTTTTGCCGATGACGAGGTAGGTCTGGATATAGGTACCGGGTGCAATCTTACAGGTATTCTTACCAAGTATTACGATACATTCCAGCTGGTTCTGCTGGATCTGGATGGAGTGGAGGTACTGTAATGAATGTGATTTTCAGGACAATACAGGCGGCGGCTCTGGCTGTGATTGCCGCCCTCATTTCCGGATGTGCCGGCAGCAGGACTCAGGATGCAAGGGCGTTGGCAGAGGATTTCGCCAAGGCCTATTATTCGGCGGACTATCCGACAGCCGCCGGGATGTGCTCCAGTGAGCTGGAGCAGATGGTGAGGGAGACCGGCTCAGTAGTGGATTCTCTGCCCGAGGCCGCTCAGGAGGAATTCCTGGAGCTCTCACGGGGTGTACAGACCTATGCCGTGGAAGTGCACGAGTGGTCCAGGGACTCGGTCACAGTGGATTTTGACATCATCTATCCCGGGGAGATCGAGCCTATGAAGACAGCCCTCACTGTAGTCAGGAATCCTGAGACAGATGTCTGGAAAGTGGTTTACGCTCAGGAGAGAATGTAATGGAACGCGTTTTTTTCGACAATCACACTCATTCCTACTTTTCCGCCGATTCGCGGATGAGTATCGACGATGCCGTAAAGGTGGCTTGTGAGCGCGGGCTCAGGGGCATCTGCCTGACTGATCATCTGGATTTTGACGCTCCTCCGGGAGTGACGGAGTTCACGTTCGAGGTGCCGGCCCAGCAGGAGGCGATAGATTCCGTGGTGGATTATATGGGACTCAACGGCAAAGGCGGCCGGTATGGGAACTTTCAGCTTCTCAAAGGAGTGGAGATAGGTCTGCAGGACAAAAGCATACCCAGGATAAGAAAGGTACTGGATGACTATAGGTACGACTGTGTGATAGCCTCTCTTCATCTCATTGACGGACATGACCCCTACTTCGGGGACTATTATAAGCCGTACACCTACCGCTATGCCTACGGCCATTATCTGGAGGAGTTTGCCCGCCTGATACGGGTGATGCCGGATTTTGATATCCTGGGGCATTATGACTACATCACCAGATATCCTGACTATAAGGAGACGACGATATACTACTCCGAGTTCGGTGACGCCCTGGATTCCATATTGACTTTCCTGGCAGAGAACGGCAAGACCATGGAAATCAATACCAAGACCTACCAGCTCTATCGCGGACGCCGTCCGGAACTGGATCCGGCCGTGCTGAGGCGTTTCAGGGAATTGGGCGGAGAGGCCTTGTCCTTCGGTTCGGACGCGCATGAGATTACCCGTCTGGGCGACCGTTTCGACTGGTGCAGGGAGATGGCCCTCGCAGCCGGATTCAGGTATGAGGTCTATTTCAAGGACAGAAAACCAGAATACATACCTTTATAAAAAAAGGAGGGGCTTACAGCTCCTCCTCTTTTTTTGCCTTGGCTGCGGCTTTCGCAGCTTTTTTGTCGGCTTTTTCCTTGGCTCTAAGGGCTTTCAGTTCCTCTTTTGAGAGTTTGCCGGTGGATCGGCAGTACTGCATCCACTGGTCGTAGGTCAGCACTTTCTTATATGCACTGTCTATCTGGGCTACCCATTTGTCCCTTACCTGCTTGAAGGCGATGTATTCCCTGGTGCCGGACATCTGCAGCTGCTGCATCTCGTCGTGCATGGCCCTCATGTCATGCTGTAGGATGGAATCTATGAAGAATGTCTGGTGGGGTAGAAGCGTCAGCATCTTCTCGAGGCGGTCGGCCTCCTCCAAGGCCATTTCCTCAGGGGTTTTCTCTTCCTGCTCCTGGGCCTGCAGTGCGGTGGCAGAGAATGCCAGCAAGGCAAAGAGCGTGAGGCTGAAAAAAATGTTGCGGCTCATCTTGTTGGATATAAAATATAAATTCACTATTTTTGGTCTTATTTTGTGCAAATTTAAATAAAATCTGACAAGTAATATGAATAAATTCTTCAAATCAGCACTTTGCGTCGGTCTGGCCATGTTCATCGTCCAGACAGGTTTTGCATGCACCAATGTACTGGTAACCAAGGGCGCCTCCAAGGACGGCTCTATCCTGATCACTTACTCGGCTGACTCACATCAGCTCTACGGTGAGCTGTACTTCACTCCCGCCGGTTTCTTCAAGCCCGGAACGTGGATGAATATCAACGAGTGGGACAGCGGAAAGTATCTTGGTCAGATACCTCAGTTCGTAGGACAGACCTACCAGACAGTCGGTAATATGAACGAGCACCAGCTTATAATCACCGAGACTACATTCGGCGGACGTCACGAGCTGGGTGACCCTGACGGCATTATGGACTACGGCTCGCTCATCTACATCACCCTGCAGAGGGCCAAGACTGCCCGTGAGGCCATCCAGACCATAGTGGACCTGGCCAATGAGTACGGCTATGCCTCCAGCGGCGAGTCCTTCTCCATAGCCGACAAGGACGAGGTTTGGATCATGGAACTTATAGGCAAGGGCAGCAAGCTTGACAAAAAAGGACGCAATATCAACAAGGGAATCGTATGGGCAGCGGCCCGCGTACCTGACGGATACATCTGCGCCCATGCCAACCAGGCCCGTATCGACCATATCGTGTTCGACGATCCCGAGAACTGGCTCTATGCCGAGGACGTAGTGGACTTCGCCCGCGAGATGGGTTACTTCGAGGGTACTGACGAGGAGTTCAGTTTCTGCGACGCATACGCTCCGATAGACTTCAGCGGCATGAGAGGCTGCGAGGCCAGGGTATGGTCCGCATTCAACATCCTGGGCGGCGGCATGATCGGCGACAAGAAGGCCGAGGAATATCTGGACTTCGCCATGGGCTACAACGGGGAGAACAAGATGCCCCTCTTCATCAAGCCCGCTGAGAAAATCGGCGTGAAGGAAGTGGCTGACGTGATGCGCGATCACTATGAGGGCACTCCCATGGACATGACGGTGGATGCCGGAGCCGGCGGACACCACACCCCCTACAGGTGGAGACCCATGAACTTCGAATACGACGGTAAGGAGTATGTCAACGAACGGGCTATCGCTACCCAGCAGACCGGGTTCTGGATTGTATGCCAGAGCCGCAGCTGGCTGCCCGACGAGATCGGAGGAGTCCTCTGGTTCGGAGTGGATGATGCAGCTACCTCCTGCCTTACCCCTGTCTATACTACCGTAAAGGAAACCCCTCTCTGCGTGAGAGTGGGCAACGGCAGTCTGCTGGAATACTCCCCTACATCCCTTTTCTGGGTTACCAACCGCATAGCCAACTTCGCATACATGCTGTATGACCGTATTGAGCCTGAGGTCCGTGCAGTCATTGACGGCATCGAGAACGGAGCCATCGAGGAGCAGAAAGCAGTGGACGCAGAGGCATTGAAAATTCTCGGCGAGAATCCTACAGAAGAGAGTATCGCCGCCACCCGTGATTTCCTGACCGGTTACAGCCTCGAAAAGGCACAGAGCCTCTTCGAGACCTGGAGAGACCTGGATATCTATCTGCTCGTCAAGTATATGGACGGCAACGTCAAGAAGCAGACCGAGTACGGCACATTCAAGAGCAACGGCCACTCGCCCCGCATTCCCGCATCTCCCGCTCAGCCCGGCTACAGTGACAAGTGGAAAGAAACCGTGGCCAAGGACGCCGGCGACGTGCTTGAGGTTAAATAATGTTTGACTTCATCAACATATCCGTAATCGACATTATCGACATCATTCTGGTAGGTCTTCTGATCTACCAGATGGTGCGGATAATGCGCGGCACTTCCGTATTCAACATCTTCATCGGTATCCTGCTGATATACCTCACGTGGATAGTGGTGAAGGCGTTGAATATGAAATTGCTGTCCTCCATCCTGGGACAGATTCTGGGAGTCGGTGTCATCGCGCTGATAGTCATTTTCCAGCCGGAGATACGCCGCTTCCTCCTGCATATAGGCAGCCGGTATCTTTCCTCCCGCAACAACTATCTGACCCGTATCCTTCTGGGACGTCGGGACAAGGAGCTTCAGGCCACTTCCCTGGACGAGATCGCCCAGGCCTGCCGGAGGATGGGCGAGACCCGGACGGGCGCCCTAATTGTCCTGCAGCACAACTCCTCCCTGGAGTTTGTAACAGAGACCGGCGACAGTATTGATGCCGCTGTCAACAGACGTCTGATAGAGAATATTTTCTACAAGAATACCCCGCTCCACGACGGGGCCATGGTCATCGACATGGACAGGATAGTGGCTGCCCGATGCACCCTTCCTATCGTGGACAACCCCAACATCCCTCCGCAGTACGGCATGCGCCACCGTGCCGCAGTAAGTATCACGCAGGATACCGATGCTGACGCCATTGTCGTTTCCGAGGAGACCGGCAATATCTCCTTCGTCAGCGGAGGTGAGATGAAGACCGTGACCAGCATCAGCGAGCTGAAACTCTCCATCGAGAATTCCTACCGCAAGGACAATTAATCCCTCATTTCTCCATGACCAATACACCCAAAATCGAAAGCAAGCTCGCCTTCGACAAGATACGCGAGTCCATAGCCGCCCGCTGCTCTACCGGATATGGCAGGGACAGGGCCTGCAACGAGCAGGTATCGGACGAGCCCTCAGAGATAGAGCGCCGTCTCGGCCTGACCGACGAGATGCGCGTCATCCTGATGTTCGAGGCGTCCTTCCCGACCTCCGGCTATCCTGACTGCATCCCTTTCCTGATACCGCTCCGCAGCTCTTTCTCCCATATTGACCTGCCTTCACTGGTGCTGCTGCGCGGAGCCCTTGATACCCTCCGCCGGATTCTCAACTTCTTCGACGGTTGCAAGGAAGGGCAGTATCCCCTGCTGCGGGACATGGCCTCGGCCGTGCTGTCATTTCCCGAGATACTGCGGCGGATTGATGAGATACTGGACAAATACGGGGAAGTCAGGGACAATGCCTCGCAGGAGCTGTACTCCATCCGCAGGGCTATCCGCGACAAGGAAGGAGCGGTGTCCAGACGTATCCAGGCCATTCTGCGCAAGGCCCAGGAGGACGGAGTGGCGGATTCGGACGCATCGGTGTCGGTGCGCGAGGGCAAGATGCTTATCCCGGTCTCCTCGGGCAATAAAAAAAAGGTTCCCGGAATAGTGTTCGACGAGTCGGCCTCGGGCAAGACCTCGTTTATCGAGCCGATGGAGGTCGTGGAACTCAATAACCAGCTCCGCGAGCTGCACTTCGAGGAGCAGAGGGAGATACTGAGGATACTGACGGAGTTCACCGATTTCCTGCGGCCCTATATCGACGATGTGATAGAGTCGCAGAAGTTCATGGGGGAACTGGACTTCATACTGGCCAAGGCAGTGGTGTCCTCGCATTTCCGGGGCGGAAAGCCGGTGCTTTCGGACAGGGGCGAGGTGTTGCTGCGGCAGGGGCGGCATCCGCTGCTGGAGGAGGCCCTGGCCAAGGAGGGCAAGAAGATAGTGCCGCTCGACGTGGTGCTGACCCCGCAGAGGCGGATTCTGCTGATATCCGGGCCCAATGCCGGCGGCAAGTCGGTCTGCCTGAAGACGGTGGGTCTGCTGCAGTACATGTTCCAGTGGGGAATGCTGGTGCCGGCATCGGAGAGTTCCGAACTGACGGTCTTTCACGATATGTTCGTGGACATAGGGGATGACCAATCGCTGGAGAATGACCTGAGTACCTACAGCTCTCACCTGCTGAACATGAAGGAGGCGGTGACTCTGGCCGACGACCGTTCGCTGGTCCTTATCGACGAGTTCGGCTCAGGTACGGAACCGGCGGCGGGAGGGGCTATCGCCGAGGAGATTCTGAGCGAGTTCGAGAAGAAAGGCTGTTACGGGGTGATAACCACCCACTATACCAATCTCAAGTTCTACGCCAGCAACAGCAGCAGGGTAGTGAACGGGGCAATGCTTTTCGACGTGCAGAATATCCGGCCCATGTTCCGCCTGGAGATAGGCTTGCCGGGCAATTCCTTCGCTTTTGAGCTGGCCCGCAAGATGGGACTGCCCGAGAGTATCGTCCACGGGGCTGAGGAGAGAGCCGGCAAGGACTATGTCGCTGTGGAGCGCAATCTGCGCAGGATTGCCCGCAACAAGCGGGAACTGGAGGAACGTCTGGTCAAGGTAAAGGCCGCAGACCGTACCCTGGATTCCATGACTGAGAAATACGAGAAGGAACTTTCGGAGATAAAGGCTTTGCGCAAGAGCGTCCTGGATGAGGCACGGGCCCAGGCTGCCGAGATAGTCGCTCAGGCCAACAAGCAGATCGAAAAGACTATACGTGAGATACGCGAGTCCCAGGCCGAGAAGGAGCAGACCAGGCTTGTGCGTTCGGAGCTCAGGGATTTTGCAGCTTCCTTGTCAGACGACTCGTCGGCCCGCAGCGAGATGGAAGCCCGGATAGAGCGGAAGATGGCCCAGATCATCGAGCGGAAGAAGAGGCAGGAGGAGAGACGGGCCCGCCGGGCTGCCGGAGCAGATACGTCTGTTGCCGACGTACAGAATGCCGGTGGCACTCCGGATAACGGGGCGGTCTTCGGATCCGGGACTGCGGCCGGGTTCTCTGACAGCACTGCACCGGACCGGATTGCGCCCGGGGTCTTCGTACGCATGGAAGACAGCGGGATGTGCGGAGAGGTGGTGCAGGTCTCCGGCAAGAAGGCCACAGTGGCTGTCGGCGATATACTCTCCCGCGTGGATATCTCGAAACTTACCCCCCTGTCCGCCAACCAGTACCGTTCTTCTGTCAAGTCATCCCGTCCCGTCGCCTCGTCTGTCAGGCTGTCCTCGTCCATCTCCGACCGCAAGCTCAACTTCAAGCCCTCCATCGACATCCGCGGCATGCATCTGGATGAGGCCATCCCCACTGTCACCCGCTACATCGATGACGCCCTCATGGTCGGCATGTCTGAGGTCAGCATCCTGCACGGCAAGGGAGCAGGCGTCCTCAAGGAGGAAATCCGCAAGCTTCTACGCATCACGCCCGGAGTGCTCTCCTTCGCAGACGAGCACGTGGAGCGCGGCGGCTCCGGCATAACGGTCGTCAAGCTCTCCTAGAATAGCCATCCGATTGCTTGTCAGTTCGTCCGCTCAGTCGGTTTCCTGATTGTCCCGCTGCTCACTAGCCGGTCTTACCTCTCCCTCCACGTGGGAGAGAGGCGGCATGCGCCATTTTCCCCGGCACTTTTCGGGGAGAGTACTTGACTTAGTCGACGAGATTTTCTCGGGCAGAAAACATTTTTGTTAACCAACGGACTTTCAAGAGGTTGGCGTTTTGACACTTTCCCGTAAGCGTTTTCAAAAGCCTTACAGCAACGTCCGATTTTGCTTAAGCTCAGAAAATCAGGCTGTTGCAAAAACGACATCCGCCCGACAAAATATAGTTGTGTCGTACACGCCAATATGTTATCTTTGTCGGGATTAAAGCAGGTGACATGGGCATGGACTGGAGCAGAGGCTGGCAGGAACTGGCGGATATGGTGTGGCCGCGGAGGTGCGGGGTGTGCGGGGATTTTCTGGACACGGAGGAGCGGCATGTCTGCACGGAATGCCTGAAGGATATGCCCCTGACTTACTTCTGGAGCTGGCGAGGAAACCCTGCCGAACAGATTCTTTGGGCCAGAACCTATCTCGAAGGGGTGGTTTCCCTCTTCTATTATTCCCGTGACAATGACTATAAGGAGCTTCTGCACAAAGTCAAATACGGAGGCGATGTCGCCCTGGGCAGCTGGCTTGGCCGTATGCTCGGGGAAAAGATGCGTGACTCCGCTTATCCGCGGCCTGATATGATAGTCCCCGTCCCTTTGCACTGGCGCAGAAAGTGGAAGCGCGGCTACAACCAGGCCGAGGTCATAGCACGGGGAATATCGGCAGGAATATCCGGAATGGACTCACGGGCAGAACGGCAGCAGACCGGCCGGATACCGGTGCTTGCCGGCATCCTGCGCCGGGTCCGCTACAGTTCCTCCCAGACCCGTATGTCAGTCGGAAGCAAGTGGGACAATGTCTCGGGGGCATTTGCCTTCAGAAATCCTGTGGCTGCCCGTGAAATGCTCTCAGGCCGTCACGTCCTTCTCGTGGATGATGTCCTCACTACCGGAGCCACTGCGGAGGCCTGCTGGAATGTCCTGCGGGATGTCCCGGGCATCAAGGTGTCGTATGCCAGTATAGCCTTTGTTTCCCGTCCTGGATAATTTCTTGAACTGCCCGCACGGACTATTGCTGTAATCCGTTGAAAATTAGGAAAATAAAAAATAGCGATGTGCTTTCATCGAATTTGAAAAAGGACGAAAGCACATCGTTATTTGGTAGTTTACTGATTGTCAGGCGTTTGCGTGACGAGGATGTGCGACCGTTTCCGGCACGGGAACTAAAGCCCGAATTCCTTGCGCACCAGGTCTACTGAGTCGAGGAGCTCCCAGCCGAAGAACTGGACTTCCTGCTCGACGGTCTTTCCGTCGCGGATGAGCTGTACCTTGCGCCTGAAGGGGTCGCGGCCGAAGTGACCGTAGGCTGCGGTGGGCAGGTAGATCGGGTTCTTGAGGCCGAAGCGCTTGATGATGGCTGCGGGGCGCAGGTCGAAAATCGAGCGGATCTTCTCGGCAATCTGTCCATCGGTAAGAGCGACTTTTGACTTGCCGTAGGTGTTGACGAAGATGCTGACCGGCTCGGCTATGCCTATCGCGTAGGCGATCTGGATCAGAATCTCGTCGGCCACACCGGCGGCCACCAGGTTCTTTGCGATGTAGCGGGCTGCGTAAGCTGCGGACCGGTCCACCTTGCTGGGGTCCTTGCCGGAGAAGGCTCCGCCGCCGTGAGCTCCCTTACCGCCGTAGGTGTCCACGATGATCTTGCGGCCGGTCAGGCCTGTATCGCCGTGGGGACCTCCGATGACGAACTTGCCGGTGGGATTGACATGGAGGATGAAATTGCCGTCGAAAAGCTGGCGGGTGCGTTCCGGCAGGCGGGCGATGATTCTGGGAATGAGTGTTTTCTCTATGTCCTCACGGATGCGTCTCTGGATGGCGGCATCGTTTTCCGGTGTGCAGGGAACCATTCCGTCGCCGGCAGCGAAGTCATCGTGCTGAGTGGAGATGACGATAGTGTGCACTCTCAGCGGCCTGTGGTCGTCGCTGTATTCGATAGTGAACTGGGACTTGGCGTCGGGACGGAGATAGGGCATGGGGGATGGGCTCTCACGGCGGATCTTCGCCAGTTCTATCAGGGCGATATGGGCCAGGGTGAGGGGCAGAGGCATGTATTCCTCTGTATCGTTGCAGGCGTAGCCGAACATCATGCCCTGGTCACCTGCTCCCTGCTCTTTCTCCTCGACGCGTACCACACCTCTGTTGATGTCGGGAGACTGCTCATGCAGGGCTGAGAGGATGCCGCATGACTTGGAGTCAAACATATAGTCGGCCTTGGTGTAGCCGATCTTCTCTATCACGCCGCGGGCTACGTGCTGGATGTCCACGTAGGCGTTTTCTGAGCGGACCTCTCCGCAGATGACGGCAAGTCCGGTGCTTACAAATGTCTCGCAGGCCACTTTGGCCTCGGGATCCTGGCGCAGGAAATCGTCGAGGATGGCGTCCGATATCTGGTCGGCCACCTTGTCGGGATGTCCTTCTGAAACTGATTCTGAAGTAAAAAAGTATGCCATATATTAAAGGTATATAAAACAAAAAAATCTCTTCCGAACGAGTATCGGAGAGATTTGACAAAACACTAACTGTATGAAAGATTCATTTTAGCATTTTTTAGTGTGGTTGCAAGCAGGCAAATCTGTCCACAAAACTCGTTTTACATCTCCTTTTCAGAAATGTCGCGCAAATGTCACAACAAAAATTTGGATATGCAAATTTTTTTGAATTTTTTTGCGGAAAATTTTACAACCAATTTACAATCTACACCAATGGAAAGAACAATCAGAAAGATTGCCTTGACCCTAATGAGCTTATTTGCGGCTGTTTCCGCATTTGCTCAGGTCACAACATCATCGATCAGCGGTAGGATTACAGACGAGAACGGTGTGGACCTCGCAGGTGCGACGGTTATCGCTGTTCACGTTCCCTCCGGCACACAGTACTGGACTATTGCCGACTCCAAGGGTACTTACCGTCTGCTCAACATTCTACCCGGCGGACCCTATACCGTGAGAGTGGAGATGCTCGGATTCACGACTACGGAGATAACTGACGTCAATGTGGCTCTGGCCGACAACTTTGTAGTCAACGCCTCCCTTCAGGAAGAGAGTATGGATCTCGATGAGGTGGTGGTAGTGGCGAAGAGCGCGACATCCAATATGCGCTCTGACCGAGCCGGTGCGGTAACATCCCTCAATATGAGGCAGATCAACAGCATTCCGGTAATCAGCCGCGACGTGCAGGACGTTATTAAATTGACTCCCCAGGCGTTCGACAGCGGCAACGGCCCTGAGATAGGCGGCGGTACCTACCGTCAGAACAACTTTACTATCGACGGAGCGGCTGCCAACAATGCCTTCGGTATCGGAGGCACCATGCCTGCCAACGGCTCTCCTATATCCATGGATGCTATCGAGCAGATATCCGTAAACGTAACCCCCTATGACGTCCGCCAGAGTGGTTTCATAGGAGCCGCGATGAATGCAGTTACCCGATCGGGCAGCAACAAGTTCGAGGCTTCGGCATACTCTTATTTCTATAATGAAAAGTTCAGAGGTACTAAGGTTGAGGGCAACGAGCTTACCGTCAACCCTGAGCAGCACCTTCTTGTAGGTGCCCGTGTCGGCGGTCCCATCATCAAGGACAAGCTCTTCTTCTTCCTCAACTTCGAGATGGAAAGGGATGTGCAGCCCGGCCCTTCGCGTGTGGCTTCCACCCCTGAGGCTCCCTGGACTAACGGCAACAATGGTATTGCCCGTCCCTCAGCATCAGTGATGGACGCTCTTTCTGACTATCTCATCAACCAGTGGGGTTACAACCCCGGAGCATACCAGGGATATTCCTCCATTAACCCTGCATATAAGTTTCTGGCCCGTCTGGACTGGAACATCAACCAGAACCACAAACTGAACCTCCGTTACAATATTACCCGTTCGAAAAGCCCCAACCCTCCTTCGACATCCAAGACCGGCCTGGGCGATACATCCATCCTTCCCGGCGACAGGCAGGATATGGAGGCCATCTATTTCCAGAACGCCCGCTATTATCAGGAGAACAATTACATGTCCCTGACAGCCGAACTCAATTCCCGTTTCCTGGACGGTAGGGTCAACAACGTGCTCCGCGCCACTTATTCCCGTCAGTACGAGCCCCGCAGCACCGAGGGCGGCATGTTCCCCTTCGTAGACATAGGCGTGGGTGGATATTACTACACTTCATTCGGTACGGAACTTTTCTCTCTCGGTAACCTCAGGGACGTGAATACCGTGACTGTTACGGACGAGGTGACTGCCTCTCTGGGGATCAACCAGCTTACAGCCGGTGTGCAGTACGAGTGGAACAGGACCCGTAACGGATTCCAGAGATTTGGTGCCGGCTACTATATGTTCCTTTTCGATACAGAGGATCAGTTGATGGATGCCATAAGCAGCAATACTCTCTTCGACAATCCCTACCAGTATGCCATCACACACTCCTATAATGATGACTGGTCTCAGGCTTTCCCCCAGTTCGACTTCCACCAGGTATCGCTGTATCTCCAGAATGAGATGACATTCAACCGCTTCAAACTCTCCTATGGTCTGCGCGTGGAGCTGCCTATGTATCCTTCCCTGGACTACAATTTCAACGAGCAGGTATTCAATACCACATTTGCCGACTATAAAGGCAACGGCGGCCACTACGATACCCGTCAGATGCCGGCGACATCAGTGATGTTCTCGCCCCGTATCGGCTTCAACTGGGATATCCTCGGCAACCGCAGCCTCGTGCTCCGCGGAGGTACCGGCTTCTTCACTGGTCGTCTGCCTTTTGTGTGGATTGTGGCTCAGGCGGGTGATGCCGGTGTAATCCAGGCTACCATCAACAGAGTATCCTCCAGAGGGGATGATGTCCCTGATTTCATAGTTGATAGAACTGAACAGCTCAATTCTATTTACGGCCCTGATGGAGCGTCCCCTGCGAACACCCGTATCTCCACCATCTCCCTGATGGCTCCGGACCTCAAGATGCCCCAGACGTGGAAGTCATCTCTGGCCCTCGATTACATTGCGCCCGGTGACGTTCTTCTCTCAGTTGAAGGTGTGTTCAACTACGATATCAATCCTACGATTATTACAAACGTGGCTCTGAAGGATCCTGTGATGTCCAACATCAACAACTTCGCCGACAACCGTTATGTGTGGGGCGAGTACTATGACAACAGTTTCCAGAGGGCATATCTGCTTCACAACGCCGATAAGGGAGGTTACTACTACTCAATCACGGCCAAGGCTGAGAAACACAACTTCTACGGATTCGACGGTATGATCGCTTATACCTACAGCAACGCGATGAGCTACACCAACGGTTTCGGCGACCAGATGAACTCCGCATGGAACAGCGCCGCTACTGTAAACGGTCAGAATCTTGTGGATCTCGGTTACGCCAGCTACGTGATGCCTCATCGTTTGATAGCCTCTTTGAGCTATACGGCTGAATATGCCAGAAACTTCGCTACCGGTATCAGCATATTCTATGAAGGCGGCCCCCGTGGCAGGTATTCCTACACCTATACATCTAACGTCGTAGGTGACGGCGGTCCTGCCAACCTGATTTACGTGCCTGCCAGCAAGGACGAACTGACCTTCGGCGACTACACACCTACCGGATGGGACCGTGTGTATTCCGCGGAAGAGCAGGCTGAAGATTTCTGGAACTTTATCAACAACAGTAAGTACCTCAGCAGCCGCAAGGGCAAGTATGCCGAGCGCAACTGTCTGGTGGGTCCCTGGGTACATCAGTTCGACGTACGTATCTTCCAGAACTTCTACATCCCTCAGAAGAACGGACAGCGCCACACCATTCAGATCGGCCTGGATATCGAGAATATCGGAAACCTGTTCAACCAGAACTGGGGACACTTCTGGTCCATCAACACCACTCAGATTCTCAGTATAGCCGAGAACGGCTACCGCCCCGGTACTACCGGACAGAGCCCTGCTCCTGTCTATCATTTCGTAGCGGACGGTACAGAGAAACTCAAGAGTGAGTTTACTCCTTCCGTAAGCCTCTCCTCCACCTGGATGATGCAGCTCAGCCTCCGCTGGATCTTCGACTAGGAACCGGCATAGAGGATAAATTGAATCCCGGCAGTCTCTTGCGAGGCGGCCGGGATTTTTTATGATGAAAATGTATGAAAAAATTGCGTGTCAGATGGAGGTCTCGAATTCCCTGAGGAAGCGTACGTCGTTCTCGAAGTACAGCCTGAGGTCTTTCACCTGCCATTTCAACATGGCTATGCGTTCAATTCCCATGCCAAACGCGAAACCGGTGTATTCCTTCGGGTCTATGCCGCAGGCTTCCAGGACATTGGGATCCACCATGCCGGCACCCATAATCTCCAGCCAGCCGGTACCCTTGCAGATGTTGCAGCCCTTGCCGCCGCAGATATTGCAGCTGATGTCCACCTCTGTGCTGGGCTCGGTGAAGGGGAAGTACGAGGGGCGCATGCGTATCTTGGTGTCCGGACCGAACATCTCGCGCACGAATATCAGAATGGTCTGCTTGAGGTCGGCGAAGGATACATTTTTGTCCACATACAGCCCTTCTACCTGATGGAATATGCAGTGGGCGCGTGCGGAGATGGCCTCGTTGCGGAACACCCTGCCGGGGCAGATGACGCGGATGGGCGGCTTGCGGGTCTCCATGGTCCTGACCTGTACGGAGCTGGTATGTGTGCGCAGGAGGACGGGATTGACTCCGGAGGAGATGAAGAATGTGTCCTGCATGTCTCTGGCCGGATGGTCAGGAGGGAAGTTGAGGGCCTCGAAGACATGGTGGTCGTCCTCGATCTCCGGTCCTTCGGCGAGAGCGTAGCCCTGCTTGCGGAAGATGGAGATAATCTCCTCGCGGGTGATGGATATGGGATGGCGGGTGCCCAGCTCGAAGTGGTCGCCCGGCATGGTCATGTCGAAGGAGGGAGCGGAGCCTTCTGCCGACTCGGCGCTCCTGCTGCGGAGCTCCTCGATCTTGGCCGTGGCCATATTCTTGAGATTGTTCAGTTTCTGGCCGTATTCCCTCTTCTTGTCCGCCGATATGGTGCGGAATTCGTCGAAAAGCTGGGTGATCTCTCCCTTCTTGCCGAGCAGATGGACACGGAGCTCCTCGATTTCCTTTTCTGTCTTTGCCTTTGCATCCTGAATTTCCGCCAGGATGCTCTCGATTTTCTCGTTGATCATATTATTGAACTGATTGAATTATTCCCATTTAACTGCCTTTCTTGACAGCGGCATAGTCATGCAGCGGGCTCCGCCTCCTCCGCGGGGCAGTTCCGAGCCTTCTATCGTGATTACGCAGCGCTTGTCACCCTTGACTGACGCCTTGCCCTCGATGAAGTCCCATGCGGGAATGATCTCGAAGCCGTGCTTGGAGAGCTCGTCGAGAGTATGTGTGTTTCTGGCGTAGGAGATGACCTTGCCCGGGGCGAAGGCGAAGAAGTTGGCTCCGCTGTGCCATTGCTCCCTCTCCTGGTCCCATTCGTCCGACTCGCCGCCGCAGACTATCGGTTCGAGGTCCATGCCCAGACGGCGCAGGACGGTGAGGATATTCGATACACTGTTGATCTTGACCACCTTGCCGTTCTCCATGGTGATATGGACGGTCTGGTACTGGTTGTCGCCGAGGATCAGTGGCTCGAAAACCATGCATTTGTCCTTGTCCAGGAGGGTGAATACCATGTCCAGGTGAATGAAGGACTCGGGGGTGCGGGGCAGCTGCTGTACGATGATGTGGCGGCGTCCCTCAGGGGCCAGGGCTCCGAGACGGGCAGCCAGGAGGTCAATGCCCTGGGTGCTGGTCCGGGCTCCGTTGCCGAGCAGGAGGATGTCGTCGCGGGCGATGAGGATGTCCCCGCCTTCCATGTAGATGTCCGGGTTGCCGGGCTGGTAGTCGTAGGCGTTGATGATGCCGCAGTCGAACTCGCCGCTGCCCTTGTAGATGGCTTCCATGATCAGGGACTCGCGGGTCCTTACGCGGTTGGCCATCTTGCATATCAGGGCATTGTGGCCGATGGTGACGGCAGCGTCACGGGTGAAGTAGAAATTATACAGAGGAAAGAGGGCGTAGTAGTCCTCGTTGAGGAATGAGGTCAGGGTGTTGATCTTGGCCGGCAGACCCTCGATGAGGACCTTGGCCAGGCGGGTTGAGGACATGTCCATGAGCATGTCGAAATAGTCGGTGACCTGTTCCATGACGCAGATTTTGCCGATGAGGGCCTGGCGCTCTGCGTCGTTGTCGAGGACCTTGACCAGCAGGTCGCTGACGGTGTAGACCTTGGCCAGTTTCTCGAGTACGCCGCTGAGCTGGGCGTACTCTTCCTGGGCGATGGACAGGTTGAGTATATCGCTGTATAGGGCTCTCTGTGCCATTTTCGGGGTCATGTTCTCGACCTCGGCTCCGGGAGTATGCAGCAGGACGGCGTCCAGCTGGCCTATCTCGGACTGGATGTTGATGTTCAGTGGTTTCTTGTCTGTCATATAGTGTCTCTCCTGTTTGTTACATGTATTTGGACTTGTCGTTGACGGCCAGGTCGGCAATCACCTCCTTGAACCTGCCTTCCTCGCGGGGGCAGATCATCAGCACGTCATCGGTGTTTACGACCAGATAGTTGCTGAGTCCCTTGACGACTACCAGTTTGTCTTTTTCGTGGGAGACGATGACGCTGTCAGTCGTGGAGTCAATCATGGTGTCGTGGCATTTGATCAGATTGCGGTTGCCGTCCTTAGGTGCGTGGAGATAGAGCGACTCCCATGTGCCCAGGTCAGTCCAGCCGAAGGAGGCCTGGAACACCCAGGCGCGGCTGGTTTTCTCCATCACTCCATAGTCAATCGAGATGGCCGGGCAGTCCTCGTAGATTTTGGTTATGAAGGCCTGCTCCTGGGGAGTGCCGTAGTACTTGTCTCCGTCCTTGAAGAGGGAATAGATCTCTGGCAGCCATCTTTCCAGTGCCTTGCAGATGGTGGCGGCATTCCATACGAATATTCCGGAGTTCCAGAGAAACTCTCCGCTGTCGACGAATACCTGCGCCAGTTCGCGGTTAGGCTTCTCGGTGAAAGTCTTCACCTTGTAGGCAATGTTGCCGTTCACGGTGGTGGATTCCTTCATGCTGCACTGGATGTAGCCGTAGCCGGTCTCCGGACGGGTAGGGTCGATGCCCAGAGTAAACAGCTCGTCCTGGTGCGACGCGTAGTTCATGGCGGCTGTAATGGTGTCTATGAAGAGGCTTTCATTGGAAATGAAATGATCCGAGGGGGCCACAACCATCGTTGCATCCGGATTCATGTGCCGTATCCTGGTGGCCGCGTATGCGATGCAGGGTGCGGTGTTGCGGCGGTAGGGCTCGGTCAGGATGTTCTCCAGGGGAAGGTCCGGCAGATGCTCGTGCACCAGGTCCGCGTAGGCTGCGGATGTGACTACGAAAATATTCTGCCCGGGTACAATCTTGATGAAACGGTCGTATGTCAGCTGTATGAAGCTTTTGCCTATACCCAGGATGTCCAGGAACTGTTTGGGCCTGGTGTTCCTGCTTACCGGCCAGAAACGGCTGCCGACGCCTCCTGCCATGATCACGCAGTAGAAATTATTGTTCATCATCTCGTAGAATCTTTATAAGTTGTGTTTTGTCTTCAGTTTATAGGTCCAATGCCAGGAATGCATCCTGGATATGGTTGAGCCTTAGAACCTTCCCGCTTCCGTCAAGCACTATCGACACTATGTCGAAATGTACGGGTGCCGTTGTTTTCCGCGACCGCAGGTATGAGTTTGCGGCCGCTTCCAGATTATGCTGTTTCCGGCGGTCCACAGTCTGCTCCGGCTCCACTGCCGTCGGTTCCTTCCTGGTCCTGACTTCCACTACATGAATGCCGTCACTGTTCTCCATTATCAGATCCACCTCCTTGTAGCGGCAGCGCCAGTTTCTTTCAAGCAACTTGTATCCTCTCTGCAAAAGGTATTCCAAAGCCATGTCCTCGCCCATTCTGCCCGTCTCATACCGTCCTCCGTCTGCCCTCGGGCTTATTTCCCCTTTCTTTCCTCCGGGTACCGCCCTGCTCCGTTGTCCGCCCCTGCGTCCTGTCCCTCCGATATTGATCGGCGCGGGCCCCTGCATCCAGTTCCTCCTTCCCATACTGCACCTAATTTTAATAGCTTCGCAAAGATAGCGAAAATCCTCCTATGACAGGTCAGCCCCTCCTGAAAATTGAAATTATTCTCAAAAAATTTGGAATTATAAAAATAATACCTACCTTTGCACTCCCAACGCGGAAATAGCTCAGTTGGTAGAGCACGACCTTGCCAAGGTCGGGGTCGCGAGTTCGAGTCTCGTTTTCCGCTCCACAGGTCAGTTCTCCACTGACCTTTTTTCATGCCCTGACCTCAGCACTGCACCTCGGACTCGCGGCCCCGTTCTCCCTCCATTGGAGGGCTGGGGAGGATATAAAAAGGCGCGTATCCACGTCGCAGACGTGGGTTCGAGTCTCGTTTTCCGCTCCACAGGTCAGTTCTCCACTGACCTTTTTTCATGCCCTGACCTCAGCACTGCACCTCGGACTCGCGGCCCCGTTCCGGTGTATTGTCAAACCAAAAACAGGTGGATTGGGGTTGCTTTTGTGGGGAATAAAAGTTATTTTTGAGTGCTGAAAATTAAAAACACTATCTATATGTTCTCAAAAGAAGTTTATGTAAACCGCAGGAACACGCTGAAAACCAAGGTCAGCTCAGGTGTCCTGCTTTTTCTGGGTACCGGAGAGGCCGCTGTCAACTATGCCGGCAATGCCTACCGCTACCGTCAGGACAGTACGTTCAACTACTATTTCGGTCTTGCCGACCCCGACCTGGCAGCGGTCATCGACCTCGAGTCGGGAGAGGAGATCATCTTCGGCAATGACGTGGATATCGACGATATCATCTGGATGGGGCCGCAGCCGCTGATCAGCGATAAGGCCGCTTCCGTAGGAGTCTCCAGGACATTCCCCCTGGCCGATCTGGACGCATATATCTCGAAGGCCAAGGCAGGAGGGCGCAAGGTGCATTTCCTCCCTCCTTACCGCTATCAGAATATGATCCGTCTGAACCGGATGCTCGGCGTGCCGTTTGACAGGATGCGCAGCGATGCCTCTGAGGAATTTATCAAGGCGGTCGTATCGATGAGGCTCATCAAGGAGCAGTGCGAGATAGAGGAGATCGACAAGGCCTGCAACATCGGCTATGCCATGCACTACACCGCCATGAAGATGGCCCGTCTCGGAATGGTGGAGCAGCAGCTTGTGGGTGTGATGGAAGGTATAGCCATCGCGGAGGGGCTGATGCCGTCGTTCCCGATCATCCTCTCGCAGCACGGTGAGACCCTGCACAACCACAACCATGACGGTATCTTGACTGACGGCAAGCTCATCGTGATAGACGCCGGAGCGGAGTCCAACACCAACTACTGCTCGGATTTCACCCGTACCCTGCCCTCGTCCGGCAAGTTCACCACCAAACAGAAGGAGATATACGACATCGTGTCAGCTGCGAACAACCTGGCCCTCAGCATTGCCCGTCCGGGCATCACCTACACCGAGGTGCACCAGACCGTCTCCCGACTGATGGCGCAGGGCCTGATCAACCTGGGCATCCTGAAAGGCGATCCCGACGAGATCGTAGCGGCAGGGGCGCACTCGCTGTTCATGCCTCACGGTCTGGGCCACAACATGGGTCTGGATGTGCACGATATGGAGGATCTCGGCGAGAACTATGTGGGCTATGACGACACCTACAAGCGCTCATCCCAGTTCGGTCTCGGCTCCCTCCGCATGGGCAAGATGCTCGAGCCCGGTCATGTCGTTACGGATGAGCCCGGAATCTACTTCATCCCTGCTCTCATCGAGAAGTGGAAGAAGGAGGGCATCAATACCCAGTATGTCAATTTCGCACTGCTGGAGAAGGAGTACTACGACTTCGGAGGTATCCGCCTGGAGGACGACCTGCTCATCACGGAGAAAGGCTGCCGTCTGCTGGGCTCAAGGCGTCTGCCCATTACCACTGAGGATGTGGAGCGGGAGATGGCACAGTAAGGATTGCGTTGTTCTAAAACAGCATAAAACAAAAAGTCAGGCCGTCTCGCGACGGCCTGACTGGCTTTACGTACATGAAAAAGTGTTGTGCAGGGATTTATTCTCCTCCTTCGGGCTCAGCCATGAGGATTCGCAGGTAGAGGTGACCGAAGTTGCCGCTGGCGATGTAACCCTCAGGTACACCTGAAATTACAATCGGAAGGATATAGTACTTGCCGGGTTCCAGACTGGCAGTGTTCACTGCCATTGTCTGCTCTGCAAGCTGAGTCCCTTTTGTGATAGTGATAGTTGTAGGAAGTTGATAGGTCCCTTCCGGGAATATCTCGTACTTGGTGGCTGAAGCCGGCAGTGTGGCGTTGTATTCATCCACCATCTCAGGATCCACGGCCAGGTTGACAGGAATATCCTCTGTCACCTTTGAGGCGTAATCTATGGTATAGTTGACCTTGATGTCGAATGAAACCTCTTCTCCGGGGATTACATTCTGAACTGCGATATAGTGGGATTTGTAAGGCAATTCTATTACTACACCGAGATCATCCCAATTGACTAGAGGGGTGTCATTGAGACATGAAGTGGCGCTCAGAGCAGTTGCTCCCAGAACTGTTGCCAGTATGAATTTTCTGATAATTTTCATTTTTTCCTATTTTATATGTTAGAGGTAAAGTTCTGCTCTCAATACAGTAGGGTTGTCAACATCCCAGAAAACGGTACTTTCAAATACATTGATTTCCGGTTCAGCCATGACGTTTGCAGCATTGAGGTTCCTTTCTGTCTGAGGATAGGGCAGACGGCAGTAATTTTTAGTCTGCGGACTCTGGTTTGATGATTCGAGATCAGGCATATCGGTTCTTCTGTGCTCAATCCAGGCCTCAAGAGGATTGTAGCCGACAAAAGCAAGCCACCTCTGGGCGCAGATTGCATAGAGCTTCTCCTCCTTTGAGGACATCAGGTCCCAATTGCAGAATTCATCGTTTTGGTCCAGATATGCTCTTGCTGCATCCTCGGCAGAACCGGTAATGGGATCCTTCATGCCGGTCATAGGACCTCCTACGTAGTTTGTAAAGTTTTCGGTGGGATCCTGCATGGCAGCCTCATGGCGATTGAATGCAGAAATGACAGCTCTCTCATAATAATCTTTGGCAGCAGCCTCTCCTCCGGGAATATAGCCCTGGAGAGCAGCTTCCGCAAGGAGGAATCCTATCTCTGAGCCTGCTATGAATGTCGATGACCTAAGGCGACCGTTGTTCTTGTCCGAACTGCCGGCAAGGAGGCCGGTGCCGGTGGTGGTGGTGTATTCCTCTCCGGCAGGGTTGGCCTGGCCGTAGGGAATGCCGACATAATATTCATTGTCAAGGTCGAATCTGGAGTAATTGGCGTTTCCATCCTTGTCGTCACCCAACTCACGTCTAGGGTCGGCATATACTCTCAGACGCGGATCATTGTGAGTGCGAAGCATATCCACAAGGTCTTTTGTCGGCATGTAGTAACGGTGGTTGTTGTTGCGGCCGCCGTTTTTGTCCCATCCGTAGGCCTCATAAAGAATCTGCATCTTGTCGGTCTCCGGCAGATAACCGGGATTGGCCTCCACATTCTCTTCGATGGACAGACATTTCTGGTAGATATCAGTGAGCTGTGCTGATACATCCCGTACAGCAGATACCCTCATAAGCAGACGGAACTCAATGGTATAGGCCAAGCGTGTCCATTGTGCAAGATCACCGTGGCACATGATGTCTACAGATTCAAGCTCTGTGAGATTGTTATAATTGCCCTGCGCGGATTCCAGCATCTGTGCTGCGGCATGAGCCCTGGCAATCAGGTCTGTGTAGATATCCTCGGCCTTGTCGTACTTGGGCATATTGTACTCTTCGGGGTTGATGGCTTCGGTATATGGAATATTCCCCCAGATATCCACCATCCTCTGGAAGTTGATTACCTGAAGTACTTCGGAAATTGCCTGATATGCAGGGTCCTCGTTCTCCACAGCAAGGTCGTGGATGAACTTGAGGTTCCAGTTGATGGAATAATAGGTGCTCCACCAGCTGTCCAGATCCTGAGGCATTACCTGACCATTGAGGAAAGTGTAGTTTCCGGAAACTTCTCCCGATTTGGTAAGATGGTGGGAAAGCATCCACGCATTCGTGGAGTTTACGTGGTTGTTGAGCATATCGTACTGCTGTGCAGGAAGGAGCAGCGCTTCGGTCATAAGAGCCGTAGTCGCGTTATTGGGGTCTGTGTTTATGTCCAGCCAGTCCTTGCATCCGGACAGTCCCGAGACAAGCAGTGCCGCAGCTGTATATATTATTATCTTTTTCATCGTATTCGGAGATTAGAATGTTAAGTTGATGTTGAAACCGAATGTCCTGTAACCTGCCATAGTATTGGCAACGATACCGGGCGCGTTGGCGCTTCCTGTTCCGTTCCACATATCAGGATCGCCCCATACGTTGGTGTCGGGCACCCAGTAGAAGAGATTGCGCCCTACCAGGGATACAGCAGCGCTCTGGAATACCTTTGACTTCTCCATCCAGCGGGCGGGGAGGTTCCAGGTCAGTGCTACCTCGCGCAGTTTCCAGGAGTTGGCGCTGATAACACGTGCTGCTACTCCGGAGCGGTATACACCTGTCCAGAAATCCTTGCCGCCGGAATTGACGGTGATGTTCTTGTTCTCCTCATAGTACACATTTCCGTTCTCATCGGTCTTTTCAATTACCGAGTTGGGGAATACGAACCTCTGACGGCCGGCTACAACAGATGCGATGGACGCACCGGAGAACAGCATTTCAGACTCAGAATCGAAACGGACTACATGGCCGCCCCTGTACTCAAAAGTAGCACTCAGCGAAAGGCCTTTCCATGCCAGTTCCGTAGATAATCCCAGGCGTACCTTAGGTTCGGTCTGTCCCATTGGCACCAGATCGCCGAGTGTAGGCAGACCTGTCTCTTCGTCAACAATTACGCGGCCTTCGGGATCCCGTACCCAGTCAGTGGCTTTAATATAAGGGTAGGGCATACCTTCAATAGCATAGATAGGGCTGTATACAGTCAGCTCATCCAGATCTCCGTAGAGTTCAGTCACCATTGATGTCGCGAAAGTGGCGTTTGCATATACATTCCAGTAGAAGTCGCCGAAGTCGAGCAGAGGAGTCAGACGCAGATCGAGCTCAACTCCCTGTCCGGTCATCGTACCGGCATTGACATACATCGTGGATGCACCTGTGGATCTTGGTATGCTGACATTTACTGTCTGGTCTGTGGTCTTCTGATGGTAGTAAGCAGCCTCGAATGTGATACGGTCCTTGAGGAAGCCGACCTCGAGACCTACCTCGAACTCTGTGGTGAACTCGGGATGGATGTAGCGGTTACGGATAGCTCCATTGATATAGTACGAAGTGAGGGAACCGAAGGGGAAAGGAGAGGATACGTATGCGGAGTTGTCCAGTCTGTAAGGGCTGATGTTCACGTTACCAACCTTCGCGAAGGTTCCGCGGAGCTTCAGGTAGGATAGCCAGTTGCTGTTCTTGAGGGCAGGTATGGCATCCGAGAGCATCAGGGACATGTTGGCACCGGGGTAGAAGAACGACCAGTTGCTTCTGTCCAGCAGGGAAGTCCAGTCATTACGTCCGGTGACCTGCAGGTATATCCAGCCGAGGAAATTGAAGTCGATGCTGGCATATACGGACTGTTCGCGTGTACGGGTGATGCTGTTCTCTCCATCAAGCTCACCGACCTTGTTGGCCAGGTTGAACAGATTGTCCAGCGCAAGCTGCGATGCCCATGCCCCTTTATAGTCAGTATAGCGTGAGTTCATTGACCATCCGATCATACCCTTGATACCGAAGTTCTTTCCGAACTGATGCTCTGCGAATGCCATCACATCGGCATTCAGACGCTGGGTAAGAGTGGCATAGGTATAGTATACGGAGTAGATGTCTCCGGAAGAAGCATAGGAGCGGGTCTGCTTGGCATAGTCATTATAATGCCATGCGTTTCTGGTGGAGTGATTAGTATTCATATAGGTGTTCATACCCACACGTCCCATGAAGCGCAGCCATTTGAGAGGCTTCCACTCAAGAGTGGCAGCACCGGAGAAACGGTCGTTGCGACTGTCGCGGCGGTAGATGGCTATCTGGGCCCAAGGGTTGAGATAATAGTCGTTGACCCACTGGTCAGGGCTTCCTCCGGGTGCGTTGCGCCAGTCCTTGTAATCCCTTAGATCGATATGAGCAGGCGTGTTCCACAGGGCCTGCAGACCGTTGGACGAGGAGTTGTTGAAATCTCCCTGAGTGTTGGTATAGGAGAAGTTCACCCTTGCGGTAAAGTTCTTATACACTCTCGATGCGTTTGCGCGGACTGTGTTCCTGTCAAATACATCTCCGAGCACAGTGCCTGTGCGGTGCAGGTTCTGATAGGAGATGAAGAAGTTGCCGTTCTCACCTCCGGAAGAGAAGGAGATGTCGTTCTGGATACCCACACCGAGCTGGTAGTAGGACTCCCTAGAACCTTCCTTGAAGTCGTAGGTGTCCTGAAGCTGGATAATCTCACCGGCCTCGTTCATAAAGGGAGAGCCTATGTCAACGATAGATCCGTCAAACTCGGGTCCGTACTGCTGGTTCTCACCCTGGATGTAGTAGCCGAAGCCGAACTCATCCTCTGCTCCCGGACCGAATCTGGTCTGGTACTCGGGATAGTAGGCAGCTTTGTCGAAGGTGGTGGTCAGGGAGTAGGTAATCCTCGGACGGCCCTTCTCTCCAGTTCTTGTCGTAACATATATAACACCGTTGGCGGCCGATGATCCGTAAAGGGCAGCGGCGCTACCGCCTTTCAGCACTGAGATGTTGTCAATGTCGTTGGGGTTCATCGACTGAAGGAAGTCAATGGGAGTCGGCACACCGTCGACAACGAGCAGAGGCTGGTTGTCGCCCAGGAAGGATCGGCTGCCTCGGAGGTTGATACGCACATCGGCGTCAAGCGATGCGGAGGAGGCGCTGATCTGCAGTCCGGACACTTTTCCGATAAGGGCTTGTGAGGCATCGGAGTTTTGTGCTGAGTTCAGGTCCTCGGATGTCACTTTTGCTGCAGAATATCCGATTTCCTTGGCCTGACGCTGAATACCGAGGGCGGTGACCACTACCTGATCCAGCATGAGAGCATCGGGTTCCAGAGAAATAACCAGATTGGTGCCGCTGCCTATGGGCACCTCTGCATCTACATAGCCTACGAAACTGGCTATAAGAGTGGTGGCATCCGAGGGAACACCAGGGATGGAGAATGTTCCGTCATCCAGCGTGTAGGTGCCCAAAGAGGTGGTTCCCTTCACCGCCACTGACGCAAATGGAATCGG
>ULOB01054748.1_pt1 | contig 45104 bp, 35 predicted proteins | sample 1952151 | NCBI WGS metagenome assembly ULOB01 (sample SAMEA4835591, study PRJEB28245) | human gut metagenome | biome: gut microbiome; material: fecal sample | place: Denmark | collected 2008
GCCAAGCCACCGGTCATATTGGCGGATGAGCCAACCGGTAATCTGGATTCTGCATCCACAAAGGAAATTATGAAAATTCTTCACGAGCTGCATGACAGCGGCAGAACCGTCATCCTTATCACACATGATGACCAGATTGCCGCAAATGCCAAACGTGTTGTAAGAATCATGGACGGTAAAATCGAATCTGATTTTACCAGAGAATAATCAGGAGGTTAAAGTATGTCAGAACAAGTTACACCAAAAAAGAAATCAAAAAAGAAACTCATATTTATAATTGTAGGAATTGTTATTGCCTTCCTTATCTTATGTATCGTAGGCATTAATCTCTTAGCTTCCAAGCTTACCAATATGCTGCCGACAGTAGATGTTGCCAATCCGGTTGTCGGTGATATTTCTTCCAGCATTCAGACCAGCGGAACTATCACCAGCGGTGATGTTACTTCTTATACTACATCCGTAGCTGCGGCTGTCAGCGAGGTTAATATCAAGCCGGGACAATCCGTAAAGACCGGTGATACTCTACTGACCTTTGATACCAGCACCTTAGAGGAGCAATATAATGAAGCAGCCCTTACTGCACGTTCTACGCAATTATCAAATCAGACCACGGTGGAAACCTCAAATAAGACCAGCTCTGATTTGGATAAGGCCAAGAAAAATGTAACCGACCTTAAAGCAAAAATCTCTGCCGTAGAAGCTGATATTAAACAGTTGCAGGAAGGCGGTACCGGTGAGGACCCGAACAGCAATCTTATGGTTGTTTTGTCAGAGAAGCGGGAACGTCTTGCTTCGGTATTAGACGAAATCCAGACCATGATTGACGCAAATCCGGATACTACAGCTCTTGCTACCAATCAGGATTATTTGAATAAATGCAATGAACGTGACACCTTGACGGCTTCTGTTAATAATCTGGAGAAAATTATCAGCATTATGCCGGATAGCAGCAGTCTTACCGATGCCATTACCGCTAAGAGCAGCGAACTTGCAGACCTGCAATCCCAACTGGCTCAACAGGAATCCTTAGTTACCAGTGCAGAGGCAGGAATTTTGACCTCTACCCAGAAAGAGCAGTTAAATATCTCCAATCAGTTATCTAATCTTCAGGTAGAAGCTGCCGCAACTTCCTTAGAAGAAGGCAAGGCCGGCATTGTTGCTGACCGCGACGGTATTGTAACCTCCGTAGAAATCACCAAGGGGGCTTCTGCCACTCCGGGCATTGCTCTGTTCAGCATTGCTTCTACCGATAATATGAAGGTTACCGTACCGTTATCGAAAAAGGATTTAGAAACCGTTGCCTTAGGTCAATCCGCAACCATTACCTTATTAAATCATGAATACAAGGGCGAGGTTACTTACATCAGCAAAATTGCTACCACCTCTCCTTCCGGTGCCACTAACATTGAGGCAGAGGTTACTATCTTGAATCCGGATGAAAATCTGGTTCTTGGTCTGGATGCAAAGGTTGTTATTCACACCGCTTCCCTTACCAATATCCTGACTATCCCGAATCTTGCTGTAAATGTTGACAATACCGGTTCCTTTGTATATGCCGTAGAAAACGGTCTTGTTGTAAAAAAGTACATTACTACCGGAATCAGTGATGTTACCAACTGCGAGGTTAAAGACGGCATTGATGAATCTACCGTTGTAATTACAACCATTACTGCTGATATTACCGAAGGCATGCCGGTTCTGCCTCAATTCCCGGACGGCAGTACCGGAACCGATATGAAAACTGAACCAGCCACCGATACCGCCAGTGAAGAATCATAATAGGAGGAATGGATATGTCACAATTTTTAGAATACATAAAAATGGCATTCTTTAATATTCTCTCCAATAAGGTTCGTTCGCTCTTAACCATGCTTGGCATTATTATTGGTATTTCTTCCGTTATTTTAATTATGTCACTAGGAAACGGTGCCAAGGATATGATTACCGGTCAATTAGACAATATTGCCAATGGGCAGGTTGCTATTATGGCAGTGGATACCAACAATCCAATTACACTAGATGACCTTGAGTATATTAAAGAAAATGTTCCGGGAATTCGTACCTACCAGTACAGCCAGACCGTAGAAGGAAAGGCTGTTACACAAAAAGGAGAATTTGATGCTTATCTATTTGGGTGTGCTCCCGACAATTATTTATTTGAGCAGTATTACCTGCTCAGTAAGGGGCATTATTTTACTGAGGATGATTATACAAACGGAAAGATGGTCTGCTATCTGAGCGAAGCGGAAGCCATCCGGCTCTTTGGAAATACAGATGTGCTTGGTATGACTATAGAGGTAAATGCAAACGGAAGAATCTTGGAATACACGATTGTCGGATTAACAACGGAAGCCGAAAATACTTCCCTGATTAATTTTGATTATGAGAATTCTCCGATTTACCTGAATGTACCGCTCACTTCGTTGGAATCCGGTTTGGGGATGCCTATTTCCTATGATAACTATTCTGCCACCCTGCTTTTAGCAGACGATGCAGATTCCAAGGCAGTATGCAATACCACCATTAATATTCTGGAATCCAGACATAACTGCAAAGGTGAAAACGACTATATCATTCAGAGTTTCAGTGACTATATGACAACAATTAATACCGTTATTAATACCATTACTATCTTCATTGCACTGGTTGCTGCTATTTCATTAATTGTCGGTGGTGTCGGTGTTATGAATATTATGCTGGTGTCTGTTACAGAACGTACAAGAGAAATCGGTATCCGAAAAGCCTTAGGTGCAAAGACCAGCTCTATTATGCTGCAATTCCTGTCGGAATCTGCCATAATTACGATGTTAGGCGGTCTGCTCGGCATTCTGTTTGGATTAGTCGGATCCTTTCTGATTACAAGGATTGTCGCTCTGGCGGCTCCTACCTATGCCTTTACACCTTCCATCAGCATCGGTGCAATTCTTATGGCAACGCTCTTCTCCTCTGCGGTTGGTATCTTCTTCGGTATCTATCCGGCAAGGAAAGCGGCACGCTTAAGCCCGATTGAAGCATTACGAAGAATGTAGTTTGTTCTTTGATTCACAATAGCAATAACAAAATACCGCCTAAGCAGTCCGGAATAAGGGGAATCCAATAAGGTGAATCCCTTTCCACATACTTAGGCGGTCATTTTTATTTATATTTATCTCAATAATTATATAAAGGTTACAATTCCTAAGGACTTTAATAACAACGTCAACAGAAGAATCGGTGCAATTACCTTAATCATTACAATGTATAAGCCTTTTCTTCCAAACTTATGTCCGGTCTTTTCCACTTCATCAATTACGGTCTTCGGCTTCACTATCCAGCCAATTAAAATACAGGTTGAAATTGCCACAACCGGCATGAGGATATTGTTGCTGATATAATCCATAATATCCAGAATCTGTGCATGTGCTCCGTTTGGCAGTGTAATATCAAAGTACCATTTATTATATCCCAAACATACTGCCAGACCACCAACTAAAGCAATAATAGTTTCAATGATTGCTGCCTTAGTCCGAGACAGGTGGAACTTATCCATCAAGCTTGCAACCACCGCTTCCATAATCGAAATAGAGCTTGTCAGTGCCGCAAACAATACCATTGCAAAGAATAAGCATCCAATAATATTTCCTACTTTTCCCATTTCACTAAATACCTTCGGTAAGGATATGAACATCAGACTCGGACCGGATGCTGCCATTCCCTCTGTTCCCATAAATGTATACACCGCAGGTATAATCATAACACCTGCCAAAAACGCTACCAAGGTATCAAAGATTTCAATCTGATTAATGGAGGTTACAAGATTTGCATCGTCCCGTACATAAGAACCGTAGGCTATCATAATTCCCATCGCTACGCTCAAGCTAAAGAATAACTGTCCCATTGCATCCAATAATACGCTGAAAAAGCCCTTAACCGTTAAGCCTTGCAGATTCGGAATCACGTATATTTTCAAACCTTCCAGACCGGTTCTTGTTACCCCTTCTGCATCTGTGTAACGAATGGTAAGTGCAAAAATAGAAATTGCAATAACCAGCAGAATCAAAATCGGCATAATTATCTTAGAGGATGATTCAATTCCTTTTTCCACGCCACGAAATACAATAAAGGCTGTTACACCTAAAAATACAACGGTTAATACAATTGGCTGCACTTCTCCTGTAATAAAGCCGGTAAAATATCCGTCCTCTGCTGCCGCTGTTCCTTCACCGGTTAAAAATGCCAGAAAATACTTCACTACCCAGCCACCGATTACACAATAGTACGGCATGATAATCATAGGAACCAGACAGGAAATAACTCCCAAAAATCCCCAACCCTTTTTAACCTTACTATAAGCGGTCAGTGGACTTTGCTTTGTCTTTCTTCCGATTGCAATTTCTGTTGTTAATAATGTGAATCCAAAGGTAACTGCCAGAATAATATAGATAACCAGAAACAGTCCTCCGCCATCCTTCGCTGCTAAATACGGAAATCTCCAGATATTTCCCAGACCTACAGCACTACCGGCAGCTGCCATAACAAAGCCAAGCGAGCCGGTAAATGAATTTCTCTTTTTTTCGTTTCCCATCTTTCTCCTTTCGGGGTATTATGTTTCCCCTCTCTCCTCATATATTTATTCTAAAAACAAAAGAATACCACTATTATATCACAACTTGGTTCGCTTGGCTATCATTTATTTTTTAATACTATCAGAGTATATTATCTAAGAATCTTTTCAACACCATCTACGCAAGGACTTGATACAGCATTAAACAATCTACGGCAGTCAATTTCTTCCATTTTAGAATTTCAAGACAAAAAAAGAGCCAAGAATGTTGATTTTTCAACACTCTCAGCTCTAGGTTCCATGCGGGCAACAGGACTTGAACCTGCACGTCGGGGACACTAGAACCTAAATCTAGCGCGTCTGCCAATTCCGCCATGCCCGCTTGCACAAATTCGATTATAACAACTTTTCTTTCTATAGGCAAGTTCTTTTTTGCCCGAATATCTGCATGGAATAATTACATTGAACCCTCTCTTTCAAATACCTATGATTCCGGATTCCAGCCCTCCTGCTTTACTATCAGCTCCACCCTTCCCGCCTTTTCATGCGGTTGCTCTATCATGTACTCTACTGTATCTTCTGCTGCATCTTCCGTTGTGTACTCTTCTGTATCTTCTGCTGCATCTTCTGTCTTGCCCTCTGTCATGTACTCTGTTGCATCTTCTTCTGTATCTTCCGCCGTATCCTCTGTAATATATTCTGTAACTTCCTCCACACTGTATCTTGCAGGTTTTCTTTCTGATGTATTCCTATACTGCTGCCAGTTCTGAATCGAATTGGCACCCATCAGTACCAAGAAACCAATGGCTCCGAGGATTCCCAATATACGTCCAATCCAAACCGCTATTTCACTTCCAAATTGCTTTCGCTCCTTATGATTCATTGCAACACCTTCCTTCTGTGTTGTCCTTACCATAACAGGATACCTTATCATATCAGCAACAATCCGGCATCAAATCAGCATCACAATTCATAAATTTTTATAAACCAATTAGCTCTAACTATATCCGATGTTATACCCATCATGAAAGAACACACAATTCAGATTAATTGTATTTCCCTGTCCGTCCGTTATGGAATATGTCACAGTCACTGTATAACCATCATATAAAGGATATTCATTTTCTTCTATGTAATCTTCTTCTAAATCCTTTCCTTCAAAGCCCTTCATGCTTTTTAATTCCACATTCCACATATCATAATAATCGGTCAAAATTTTTCGCAGTTCTTCCTCCTGTGCCTGAAAATCATCCAACTCTATGCAGTCATCCATGCCATAACACTCATATGCAAGTACCATTCCTGTTTCGTCATCTAAAATGATATGTGCAGACCAATTCGTAAATATAATAGAGCAATTCCAGATTCCATAGCTCATTCCATCCTTATCATCAATTATGAGTATATAATCATACCAATCCTCCTGCATATCCTCCTTTACATAGGTATATCCTCCACTCACTGCATTTAATGTGAAGGTATTCATAGCCTCCCATGTTATATCTTCGATTTCCTCTTGTGTCCGATATGCATATGCATTGCTTTCCACCTCAATTAACGTATTCGCTCCATCACGGATACCTTTCATCCGATTTATCAACACGTTTGACACCTGAAGTGACACATCTCTTACCGCATAATCCTCTACGGCTGCCGCCTGCTTGGAATCCTGCCAGTTAATCCACCATTTCGGCATCAGATAGCCGCCTGCAAGCACACATAGAGCCAGTATCATATAACTAATTTGCTTTACTCGTTTCTTCATGCTCTCTGCCTTCCCGCAATACTACAATTACCCGCATTCCATGCGGTAAATTATTTGCAAACCGAATCGTTCCCTGATGCAATTCGGCAATCCGCTCACACAAGGTCAGACCAAGCCCTGCACCTCCCAGCTTTCGGGAACGTGCCTTATCCACACGATAAAAAGCTTCTGTCAATCGTTGCATATCCTCCTTTGTCGCACCGGGTCCATCATCCGCCACCTCTAGCTGACACCCATCCGTCAACAACTTCAATTCAATCGTAATCCGGCCGCCCTTATCCACCATTGCCTTCCGGCTGTTATCCAACAGATTCATAAGTAAAGAGCGAAATAAATCCGGCTCCAACAGACAGCTTCCCACCTCGCACTGTTCTTCTATTCTAATCTCACTCTTTTGATAAATCGGACGCAGATACTCTGTCAGCTCATGAACAATTGCCTTCGGAGATACCGTCACAAATGTAAGATCTCCCTTATCAATCGATACAATATCCAGCATTTTATGAGACAACCGTTCCAGTCGTTTACCTTCCGTATAAATATAATTAGCTGCCTCTGCTTCCTCCTCGGTTGACAAGGTCTGCCGCCGAATCAAATCCGCATAACCGATAATCGAAGTCATAGGAGTCTTTAGTTCATGTGCAAAGCTTCCCATAAACTGCTCCTGACGCTCTACTGTTTCCTGCATGGCATCCACGTTTTTCTCTAAATGCTCTGCCATCTGATTAAAGTCCTGTGCCAGACTTCCTATCTCATCATCTGACTTTATCATGGAACGATACGAAAGATTACCGGATGCTAACCGTCTGGTTGCCTTTGACAGCTTTGATAACGGACGGGTCAGCATATACGCAATCAGATATACAATTACCAGACAGATTCCCAGCATACTGAAATACACCCTTGTATATACCCTCTGTTGTGCTTCTCTAGTCTCATATATCGATGTAATATCATATGCCGCATTTAAAACCAACTGCTCCTCGCCAAAGGATACGATACCGGACACCTGTAAATATTTTCTTCCGGCATCATCCGAGAAATTACAGATTCTGCATATTCCGGACTCCAACTGCTGCCTTTGGTCCAAAAAATAATCCCATATATTTCCGGACTGATACAGCACCTTCTCTTTTCCCTGTAGCTGCAAGGCAGCCCATGAGGTACTGCCTTCTCTGGATAACTGTTTCAAAACATCCGATACCATATTTTCATCCTGCCATTGTCCGGATTGATTCAAGACCTGCAAAGTATCCAGAATCATCTGATAAGAATCCCTTGCACCCTCTTTTTCCCGTTCCAAGGCAGAACGAAAGGAACCGGAGATTAATACCGTTCCTCCGATTCCATAAAATATTGCCAGCATACTAATCATACACAAGGTTATCTTATACCGAAACTTCATAGCTTCACCTCAAATCGATAGCCTACCTTCGGAATTGCCTGTAGCTCCTGTTCCAGTCCCAGCTTCTTTCTCAATCGCTGTACGTGGAGGTCTACGGTCTTACTACCGTATTCCAGTTCTCCTCCCCATACACGTTCATAAATCGTATCCCGATAAAGTGCCGTATTCTGATTCCTTATAAACAGCACCAGCAATTCATATTCTTTTCGTGTCAATGCCACCTCATGTCCTGCCTTCAACACACGCATGGAGCGTAGGTCTACCGTAATGTCTCCCACCGTAATTAAGTCCTCTGCTTTCTTATACCGCCTCAGTACTACCTCAACTCTCGCTAACAACTCCATAACATCAAACGGCTTGACAATGTAATCCTCCGCTCCCAGCCGCAGACCCTTAACACGATCCTGAATCCGGTCCTTTGCAGTCAGGAATATAACCGGGATTCCCATTGGCACCAGTGTATCCATTAATTCAAATCCATCCATTCCCGGCAGCATCACATCTAACAGAATCAAATCATACTGTTTTTCCTGCAATTGCTCTAATGCCTCCATGCCGTCATATACACAATCCGCATAATAGCCTGCCTGCTTCAACGTAATTTTTATATAATTTGCAATTGGCTGTTCATCATCCACCACTAATATTTTTATCATTTTATATTCCCATATCTGCCGTAATTGGTTCAAAGGTTCGCATATCCTTATGAGAATCCTTCTCCTTCTTTGCTGCTTCTATTGCTTCCTTACAAAATACATCCTGTGCGGAAATTTTTTCCTTGCCGCGCAAATCCTGCTTTACGTAGGTGCCATCCGGCTGTAACAAATATGCCTTTAGTGTATCTGCCAGTTGTACATCCAGAATATGCTTTGCCTGCTCTTTCGCCTGCTTATCTTCTACCGGGAACATAATCTCTACCCGCTTATCCAGATTTCGAGGCATCCAATCCGCACTTCCCATGTAAATTTCTTCAAAGCCGTCATTATAGCAATATAAAATTCTGGCATGCTCCAAGAAATTACCGACAATGGAACGTACAGTAATGTTCTCGCTCAAGCCCGGTACACCTGCTCGCAGACAGCAAATTCCCCGCACAATCAATTCAATCTTAACACCGGCTTCTGATGCCTCATATAAGGCTTCCATCACCTTCGGGTCACATAAGGAATTCATTTTCGCTATAATATGTGCCTGCTTTCCTTCTCTTGCATTATCAGCCTCCCGTCGAATCAAATCCAGAACCGTATTCTTCATCCAGATTGGTGCGACAATCAGCTTATTCCAGCTTGCCGGCTCAGAATATCCGGACAGCATATTAAAGACTGCTGTTGCATCCTCACCTATAGAATCCGATGCCGTCAGGATTCCCGTATCTGTATACAGCTTTGCCGTTACATCATTGTAGTTACCGGTTCCCAGATGAACATAGCGTTTGATGCCATCCTCTTCCCGTCGTACGACCAATGAAATCTTGGAATGCGTCTTGAGTCCTACCAAGCCATAAATAACATGGCATCCTGTTTTTTCCAGCATTTTTGCCCAGTTAATATTATTTTCTTCATCAAATCTTGCCTTTAACTCTACCAATACTGTAACCTGCTTGCCGTTCTCGGCTGCCTGTGCAAGAGCCGCAATAATCGGCGAATGACTGGATACCCGGTACAAGGTCTGTTTAATTGCCAACACCTGTGGGTCAACGGCTGCCTGTGCAATAAACTGCACTACCGGATCAAAGGTTTCATATGGATGATGCAGGAAAATATCCTTTCGCTTAATCTGTTCAAAAATATTCTCCTCCTGATTTAATTCCGGAACCGGCTGTGGGGCGTACTTCGGATTCTTAAGATGCTCAAAGCCATCCAAGCCGCTTAGCTTACTAAGGAAGGTCAGGTCTAACGGTCCGTTAATTGCAATAATATGCTCCTTCTCTACATGGAGCTGCTTACTTAACTCCTTTAACAGCTCTTTATCAATTCCTTCTTCGACCTCCAGACGGATTACTTCTCCCCATTGCCGCTGTTTAATCTGCTTTTCAATCTCCTTTAATAAGTCTGCGGCATCATCCTCATCTATCGTCAAATCCGCATTTCGCATAATCCGGTACGGGAACGCACAGGTTACTTCATAATTCAGGAACAGCTTGGAAATATTCTTTTCAATTACCTGTTCCAGTAAAATAACCTCCTGTACACCCTCCTGATTGCTTGGCACATGTACGATTCTGGGAAGTACAGACGGAACCTGAACGGTTGCAATCTCAACCTCCTCTGAATCCTGTTTCCGGATTAATGCTCCGATATTCAGAGTTTTATTTCGAATCAACGGAAATGGTCTGGATGCATCTACTGCCATTGGTGTTAATACCGGATACACATCCTTATCAAAAAAATCATCCACATAGCTTTGCTGTGCTTCCGTCAGATTTTCATGTCTGGTAATCACACGCAGACCATTTTTTTCCAGCAACGGAAGCAAGGAACGATTATAAGTAACATACTGACTGCTCATAAATTCCTTTGTCTTAGGAATAATTGCTTCCAACTGCTTCTTCGGTGGCAACCCGGCAATATCTGCCTTCTCATATCCGGCATGTACCATATCCATCAAAGATGCTACACGCACCATAAAAAACTCATCCAGATTAGACGCTGTAATTCCAAGGAATTTAATCCTCTCAAATGGTCTTATTGTCTTATCCTTTGCTTCACCTAAAATCCGATAATTAAATTCCAGCCATGACAATTCCCGATTTACATAGTTTTCCGGCTTCTTCAATTCCTTCTTTTCCTTTTTTGTCAACTTCTTCTCCACCATTATACGTTCCTCCTCTGCTTTAAGACCGGTCTGATTCCATATATCTGCTCAAAGAAGTCTGCTTTTTCCTTAAATAAGGCAGCCTCCAAGGTAATATTGTTCACCGTATCTACCAGAATAATCATTTTCTTATCTTTTACCTGTATATTGAATTTTTCAACCTTCTGCTTATGTGACCGGTCCAGTGCATTCGCAACCCTTAAAATAGCCGCCAGTTTGGCAACTGTAGTATAGGACGCATCACCTATAGCAGTCTTTACCTGTGCATATGCCGGAAGATACAGCGTATTATACCGCACAGCATTTGCAACCTCTTCCCGTTCCTTATGGGAAAGACCCATCATTTCCGTAGACATAATGATACTATACGAATTATTTGCCACATTCTGCATATTAATAAATTTACCGCAATCGTGAAGAATGCAGGCTATTTCTAATTGCAATCTCTGGATTCTTCCCATACCATGCTGCTTCTTCATGGCATCAAATATTGCAAGTGCCAGCGTTGATATATATTCGATATGAGTTTTGTTACATTTGTATCGCTTCGCCATTGCCATTGCGGATGCAATAATATCATCCTCGAATTTTCTTCCAATTGCCGTTTTATGTGTACTGTCCATATAATCTGCTACGATTCCGTCACACAGGTTAATGTCGTGCAGAAAAATCTCGTCTGCCTTGGTTGTCTCAACTAATATCCGGTAAATGATAATTGCCGGACGTATCAGCGTTGCACGTTCAAACGGAATACCATAATGCAATGCCATTTCCTGCGGAGACATATGCAGAATCTTCTCGTAGATATAATCTATCTGTTCCCTTGTCATCAGCTTAGAAAGCTTTAACTCCGGTGCAATCTTCTGTAGTGCCTGAATCTCATCCCCGATTGCAATAACATTCTTGATATTCTTATCTCCCAGATACATTGTCTTAAAGGTATTTAATTCATTCTGAACATATTCCTCAATAACCTCATCCCCATTTGTAACGCGGGACTCAATGCCGGACATCATATCCCGGACACGAATTGAGCCTATTTTAATGTTCTGAGTTGCGGTTAATAACTGCTTTTCAAACAGCGAAATCTGAATACTACCGGCCCCCATATCCAGTAAGGCTGTATTCTTACTGGTAATTTCATCAAATTCCTTCATGGTCGAGCCGCAGCCCTTCAGCATCATAAAACGATGCTCCGAATTACTGAGAATCGATACCTGAAAACCGGTGCGTTGTTCAATCTGCTCGATAATCAACAGACTGTTGCTTGCCTCCCGAATCGCACTGGTTGCATATGCCCGGTATTCCTGACAATCGTATTCCTTCATTTTGGATTTGAACTTCATCAGGCAATCACATAATTCATTAATCTTTTCGTTACTTACATGTCCCAGACGATAAGTATCACTTCCCAATTCCAGAATATGACTGACACAATCTATTTCCCGGAATCCCCATTTTGCAGTTATCTCAAATATCTTCATGGATATATCACTTGAGCCTACATTAATTGCCGCAAACATCTGATATGCCATATCTACGCCTCCATTCCTTGTTCCTGTCTTTTATACTGATTCCTGTTTTTCCTCAATTATTTTTTTCTTATACTTCAATGCAATAATTTCCTAACAGCTTAAAATCCGAGGACTCGCTCCGCACACCGTTAATCGCATTCTGTACGGAAACATCTCCGAGGTTTCCGTCAAAGGTAATAAAGAACCGGTATTCCCATTTTCGCTCCGGCAACGGTTCTGACTCAATACTGGTCATATTCAGACCATTAAATATAAAATGTCCCAGTGCATTATAAAGGCTTCCGCTTTCGTGCGGCAGGGTAAAGCAGATGCTGATATTATCCGCATCCTTCGTATATAGCTTCTGATTGCTCAATACAACAAACCGCGTTGTATTGTTCTTCTGTGTATTAATGGACGGATTTAACACCTCCAAATCATAAAGCTGGGCTGCACGGACACTTGCAACCGCAGCCTGCGTAACATCCCCATCCTGCTGAATCTTTCTGGCACTGACAGCCGTATTTTCCATTGCAATCTGCTTAAAGCCCTGTGCATCCAGAAACGGCTTCGTCTGCATCAATGCCTGTGGATGCGAATATACAGTCTCAATATCCGCTATATTGGCACCTTTTACACCCAAAAGTGCCTGTGATACCTCAAGGTCGATTCCACCGACAATCGTTACATCATACTCCTGTAGCAGATGATAGACTCCTGCAACAAAACCCGCAGAGGAATTTTCAATCGGAAGCACACCGTAATCTGCTTCCCCCTTTGCAATCCGCTCTACAATATCTTCAAAATGCTCTACATTGGCACTCTGAATATCCGCACCAAAGAACTTTATCATTGCCTGTTCACTAAAAGCCCCCGGTACTCCTTGATAAATCACTCTTGTATCCTTCGTCACCGATAAATGGTCTACCTGCTGATATTCCGTAGCAAGCCAGTGTTGTCTGTCTCCTAACAGCTTATATTGATACCGTCTGCTGATAGACATAATCTGCAAAAATAATTCTTCTATACTGTGCCGGTTAAATTCACTATCCGCTAATTCTCCTAACCGCTTTAGCTTATCCTGCTCCCGCGTCCGGTCATAGATTGCCTTTCCGGATTCCCGCTTTGTCTCTGCCACTTCTCCCGCAAGCTCCATCCGTTTCTGAAACAGCTCTACAATCCGGCTGTCCACATCATCAATTTCAACACGTATCTGATTCAAATCCACTTTTTCTTAGTCCTCTCTTCTGCTTTCTATATACATCAAAGTCAATTAAATCCTTATTATTCGGCACAGGAATTATCAAGTGCCTGCAACATCTGTCTTACCGTCAGACCGCTACATGGATGATGCAGATTCGGCTCTAATTCCGCCAATGGCTCCAATACGAACCTTCGCAAAGAAATCTCCGGATGCGGAATACACAAATCTGCGGTTTCAATCAGCTCCTTATCGTAAAAGAGTATATCTATATCCAGTGTTCTCGGTCCCCAATGTATCTCTCTGGTCCGGTTTCTCTCCTGTTCCACTCTATGAATATCTGCAAGTACCTCCCCCGGTGTCAACAAGGTTTCGCAAACTATACAGGCATTTAAAAATGCATCCTGATTCAAATATCCGTATGGCTCCGTTTCTATATAAGAAGACACTCTGACTGCCCGATATTCTGCGTTTTCCTGCAATTGTCGAACCGCATAATCTAAATGTTCCTTTCGATTCCCGATATTTGAGCCGATGCTAAAGACTACCTTATGCCAGCATCGTTTGATTTTGACCGAAACCGTATCAATGGGAAGCATAATCGGTGCCCATGGCTTTTTAATTTCCAATTCTATACTTTTTAAGCTGTCATACTGTTGCAGTAAGCGTTCTGCAATGGTCTCTGCTACCGTTTCCAGCAGCTTATAGTTCCGTTCCTCCATAATCCTTTTAATGGTATGGCAAACATCACCATAATGAATCGAATACTCTAAGGAATCCGTCTTTCCGGCTATTCTTGTATCGGTAAATAATACTGCTGATACCAAGAACTTCTGCCCCAGAGTATTTTCCTCCTCATACACACCATGATGCCCGAATACCTCCAGATTTGAGATTCTGATTTCGTCCATGCCTTTTAACCTCTTTTCCGCTTATTTTCCGGCACGTAGCATTGCCATGGTCATTTTGACCGCCCGGAGATTCTTTTCCACATCATGCACCCGTATAATCGAACAGCCCTTCATAACACCAAATACCGTTGTTGCAATCGTGCCTTCCTCGCGTTCATTTACCGGAAGCTCCAAGGTAAGTCCAATCATAGATTTCCTGGATGTGCCGAGTAAAACCGGATACCCAAGCTCCTGTAAGCGTTCCAACTGATTCATTAACTCCAGATTCTGATTCAAATCCTTTGCAAATCCGATTCCGGGGTCTATGCATATGCTATCCCTACCAATTCCAGCCTGTAATGCCAATTGCACACTTTCCTGTAAGTCTGACAAAACATCCTCTATATAATTCTGATATACCGCTTCTTTACGATTGTGCATCAGGCAACAGGCAACTTTGCCCTCTGCAATCACCTGAGCCATGGTGCCATCCCATTTCAGTCCCCAGATGTCATTTAACATATCTGCTCCTGCCTGAATACCGGCTCTTGCCACATCCGACTTATATGTATCCAACGAAATCGGAATATCCATTCGGCTTTTAACCGCTTCAATAATCGGACAAACTCTCTGTATTTCTTCCTCACTGCTGATTTTTATATGATTGGGTCTTGTTGACTCTCCGCCAATATCCAAAATGTCTGCTCCTGCCTTTATCAGCTCCTCGGCATGGAACAATGCCCGGTCCATCTCTGCATAACATCCGCCATCCGAAAAAGAATCGGGTGTTACATTCAAAATCCCCATCATATACACCTCATGTTCGGTGTCAAATACCCGTTTTCCTACTTTCACTTTTTTCAAGCCCTCCAATTCCCAGCATTTTCAATACTTTATCGAATGATTTCGTATTTCCTCTGTCCAATAACACGTTTCTCTAGCCTTACAACAATAGCAGTTTCGTGATAATTTATCTGCTTCATACAGTAGTTTTTTGCAGCAATCTACAGTCTTATCACTTTTATCCAATCCTATTTCGTCTTTATCGGCTTTATTACTGCTATCCCAATTCCCATGCTTATGTGCTGCGATTGCCTGTATGATGCAGCTTATCTCTGTTTCAGAAAAACCACATTCCTGTAAAATACTCTCTGCCAACTGCTTTCCGGCACTGTGATGGGATTCTCCGGTCTGATATTCTCTGCTTCTTCCTATATCATGCAGTAATGCCATTGCATAAACAATATCCTGCTCCAAGGGCTTTCCATCCTCCAGATTCCGTATATAGGCAATCCTTGCCACATCCAGTGCATGTTCTATTGTATGCTTACAATAGATTCTCGTCTGTTCCGCAAGCTCAATCTGCTCCATACAGGACTGAAACAGAGGATGTTTTCTAATCCGTTCAATTCGTTCCATGCTATTCCCCGATTCTTCCGATATAATAAAGAGAGCCAAATGCCAGAATCACATCCTCCGACTCTGCTTCCTGCTTTGCCCGCTGATATGCCTCCTCCGGAGTTGCTGCGATTTCCACCTGCGAGCAATACTTCTGTACTTCTTGTGCCAATGTTTCTGCCGGTAATGCCCTTTTATTTTCAGGAACTGTCAGAACATATACCTTCCATGCCATAGGAACCAAAAGAGCTAACATATCACGATACTGCTTATCTCCTAATATCCCTATTATATAAAGAATCCTTCTGTTTGTAAAATGCTTTGTCATCTGTTCATAGAGCTTTCTTGCGGCATCCATATTATGAGCCCCATCCCGTATTACATATGGTTGTCGGGAAAGAATCTCAAATCTGGCTCTCCAATGGGTGTTTGCAAGCCCTTTTTGAATATTCACATTTTCCAAGCCATTTTCAGGACTATTACTCAAGACTTTTCTTGTTATTTCAAGTGCTTCTAGTGCTGTAATTGCGTTATATATCTGATATTTTCCCAGCATTTGCAATTCATAGTTCACATTTTTATAAGCAAACTTTTCTTGGTTCAAATCCTCCGAAACCACCTTCAAAGCCGTCAAATCCGGCACTATCATCTCACAATTATGTATTCTGCACTGTTCTTCTATCACCGGCATCGCCTTTTCGTTCTCCGGATAGACTACACAGGGAACCCTGTCCCTTAAAATTCCTGTTTTTTCTTTTGCAATGGCTTCTACCGTATCTCCGAGAATTGCCATATGGTCAAGACTGATGGATGCCAGTATGGTACAGACCGGATGTGCAACGACATTGGTGGCATCCAGCCTGCCGCCCATTCCGGTTTCCAACAGTACAATATCTGTCTGTTCTTCCAAAAAATACAAAAAGGCAACCGCTGTCTCAATTTCAAAGGCAGTTACCTTCTGCTTACCGTCTGCCTCCATATCCTGTACGCACTGCATCACACGTTCCAAATACTGCGGATATACAGACTCCGGCATTGGCTCTCCATTTATCTGAAATCGTTCTAAATAGCAAAATACGGTAGGGGAGCTATATTTTCCTACCTTATAACCTCCCTGCAGCAATGCCTGCTCCATATAGGCTAATATGGAACCCTTCCCATTGGTTCCCGCTATATGAACCACCTTACACTGATTCTGGGGTTCACCAAGCCGCTGCAACAGCTCCTTAATATGTTCAAGCCCCAATACGCTTCCTAATTGATTTCGTTCTTCTATATATTGATATGCTTCTGTAATATTCATGCTGCTTTCCTGCTGCTCCCTGCCACTCTCTGTCATTCCTAAGCTATTGTGTCCTAAGCCGTTTCTTTTAATCCGTTGCTCCTAATCTGCTGCATCCTGAAATCCACTGTCATACGGAACGTGCTGTATTAACGGTGTATCCTCATCAATCGGAAGTATCTCATAGCCTTCTTCTTTTAATGTATCAATCAAGCCCTGCAAACTCTCAACGGTTGTGTGTCTTGACTGCATATCATGCATCAGAACAATTGAGGTATTATTCTGTCTTACACTTGTCATAATATTATCTATCAGCTTATCTGCCGATAATTCATTTGTCACCGCGTCTCCGTTCAATGCATTCCAATCATAATAGGTAATTCCCTGTTCGTTCAGATACGCAATACATTCCTGCATCGGAACATGGCATACTGTATTACTGCTTCCGCCCGGAAACCGATAAATCGTCGGATATACTCCGGTACGGTCATATAAGAATTGTGACAGGCTGCTTACATCTGCTTCAAAGGAATCTAAGGACGCATAGACCTGATTATAATCATGTGTATAGGAATGCATACCCAGCGTATGTCCTTCCTTTAATATCCGGCTGTAATACGGCCAATAGGATTCATCCTCTCTTGCAATTACAAAAAAGGTAGCCTTCACATCATTTGCTGCTAATATATCCAGAATCTGACCGGTATAAATACTCGGACCGTCATCAAAGGTAAGATATACCCGCTTGGATTCCTGCTGCGTTTCCGAATCCGGTTCTGTTTCATTCCCGGCACCGCCTGTTCCCTCCGTATTTTCCAAATCATCCCTTCCGGTCAGAAAATCAACATCAACATTGGGATTTGACATTAGAGCTTCTCCACTGGAAATCAAGGTAGTAATATCCTTGTCACTTCCCATGACCTCTACTACCTCCTTCTCTAGCCGTCCAATCCAGCCCAGCATACAAAGACTCGCAATTATCGGCACAATTGTACCTGCCAGAAATCCGATTACGATTCCTTGCTTGATTCGCTCAATTCGCCTTCTTCTATTTTGACTGTTCTGTTGAGAATCCTTCCAATCCTCAGCATACTCCTGATACTGTTCCATCTCTGTCTACACCCTGATTTTTATTGTATCCTTAGTATAACGCAAAATCTCCAATCTATACAGCCCTAACTTTGAGGAATTTCATTTTTTCTGTAAGATACCATAATAAGACAAAAGACCGCTCCGAATCCGGAACGGTCTTGCATCTATATCTGGGAGAGATTTTACTGTTCAAATAACAAGTCACCATATGTTGGGAATGGCCATGCTTCTTTTGCTACCAAAAGCTCCAGTGCATCTGCCGGCTCTCTTACGGTTCCCATAGATAAGAATACCTTATCGTGATAATATTTTGCCCATGCAGTAATATCATCCTCATAGTCGGCTGCCTTATCTACCAGCTCCTTAAATGCTGCGGTTGCACTCTTTAATTCTAAGAGCTTCTCGTCAATTGCCTGAATCAATTCCTTCTGTGCCTTAGGCTCTACACCAATCAGATTAATATTCTTAGCTTCGATTGCAAGCTTACCTTCATAATCCATGACTGCCGGTATAATCTGCTTATTTGCCATTTCAATCATGGTACGTGCTTCAATATTAATCTTCTTTGCATAATTCTCAAGCATTACTTCTGCTCTTGCTTCCAGCTCTGTCTTACTCATGACACCCATACGCTTGAACACTTCAATCGTCTTATCGGTTGTCAGGTAAGGAACTGCTTCTACCATGCAAGGGATGTTCGGAAGTCCACGTTTTGCAGCTTCCTCTACCCATTCTTCGGAATAACCGTTACCATTGAAGATAATTCTCTGATGCTCGGTCAGCATTTCCCGAATCAGGGTCTTAATGCAGGCATCCTTATCCTCTGCAGCATCCAGCTTATCTGCAATCAAGGATAATTCGTTGGCAACGATGGTATTTAACATCATAGTCGGCTGTGAAATTGGCTGTGTAGAACCTACCATACGGAACTCAAAACGGTTACCGGTAAATGCAAACGGTGATGTACGGTTCCGGTCTGTTGCGTCCATCTTGAAGCTTGGCAGGGTAGATACTCCGGACTCATAAACCTTTGCCGGCTTACTATGCTCAGCATATCCTTTTTCAATAATCTGGTCTACAACACCCTCAAGCTGCTCACCTAAAAATGCAGAAATAATTGCAGGAGGTGCCTCATTTGCTCCTAATCTATGGTCATTACCTGCTGAAGATGCAGACAATCTTAATATCTCAGCATTATTATCGACAGCGGCTAATACGGCTGCTAAGAATAACTGGAACTGATAGTTGGTTTCAGGGGTATCACCCGGGTCCATCAGGTTCTCACCGTCACTGGTGCTAAAGGACCAGTTATTATGCTTTCCGGAACCATTTACACCTGCAAATGGCTTTTCATATAACAGACAAGCCAAGTCATCCCGAAGTGCAACCTTCTGTAAGGTCTCCATTAACAGATAGTTGTTATCACTTGCAACATTCGTGGTACCGAAAATCGGAGCAATCTCATGCTGTGCCGGTGCAACCTCGTTATGCTGTGTCTTAGCGGTAATGCCATATTTCCAAAGTTCTGCATTCAAATCATTCATGAAAGTAGATACCTTTTCTTTGATATTTCCGAAGTACTGGTCATCCAATTCCTGACCCTTTGGTGCCGGTGCTCCGAACAAAGTACGTCCGGTCAACTTCAAATCTTCCCGCTTCATATATTTTGCTTTATCAACTAAGAAATATTCCTGCTCCGGTCCGACATTAGCTGTTACCTTAATCGGCTCTTTACCGAAATACTTCAATACACGCTTTGCTTCTCTGCTTAATGCATCCATAGAACGAAGCAATGGGGTCTTAAAATCCAAGGAATCTCCGGTATAAGATGTAAATGCTGTCGGAACACATAATACGGAGCAGCCATCCAAGCTGGTCTTTACATATGCCGGTGATGTACAATCCCAAGCTGTATAACCTCTTGCGGCACAGGTAGCACGAATACCGCCTGATGGGAATGAAGATGCATCCGGCTCTGCCTTAATTAATTCCTTACCGGTGAACTCCATCATAACCTTACCGCCGCCAACCGGGGTAATAAATGCATCATGCTTTTCTGCACTTGTCTCTGTCAACGGATAAAATACATGTGTATAATGGGTAGCACCTAGTTCAATAGCCCAATCCTTCATTGCCAACGCCACATCGTCTGCTACCTCACTGTTTAACGGCTCTCCAAAATCTATTGTTTTTCTTAATTCTCGATATGTAGACTTTGGAAGACGCTCCTTCATTGTTGCATCATCAAATACATAGGAACCAAATACCTCTGTTACTTTTTGCATAATCCTTACTTCCTTTCCTGTATACTTCAGCGGGGAAAGTATGTCTAACAAGAAAAAAAGGTGTACTCAACTAAGAGAACACCTTTGTTCCATACACATTCCGTACGCTTGTTACATTTAAGATATACTATCTCATCCGAAATTGCAAGCCCTTTTTCTTGAATTTTTTGGACATTTTTCACCCATTTTTTATCAATTCGCGTTCCGCTCCGGCTGTCTTTTACGGAAGCACCTGATTTTTAAGCTCTGTGCCTTCCTCGACTGCTTTGGCATTTTCCATGGTAATTCGTGCAATCGCTTCCATGGCATCCTTTGTAAAAAATGCCTGATGAGAGGTCAGCACAACATTCCGGAAGCTCGTCAGTCGAATCAGGTCCTCATCCGTAATAATATCATTGGATTTGTCCTCAAAGAAATAGGCATCCTCTTCCTCGTAAACATCCAGCCCGACTCCGGTAAATTTCCTTTTCATCAGACCATCAATCAAATCTGCTGTATCTATTAAGCCGCCTCTTGATGTATTTACCAGAATTACTCCATCCTTCATCTTAGCAATACTGTGCTTATTAATGATATGTTTAGTATCCTTTGTCAATGGACAATGGAGGCTTATCACATCCGATTCCCGAAATAACCGGTCTAAATCCACATATTCTACATCCAAGTCCTTTGCCGGATACGGGTCATATGCCAATATCCGCATTTTGAACCCCTTTAGAATATCTATCATCATTTGTCCGATTTTTCCTGTACCTATCACACCTGCGGTTTTTCCCACCAAGTCAATTCCCATCAGACCGTTGATATTATAATTAAAATCTCTGGTTCTTACATATGCCCGGTGAATCTGTCGATTTACCGTCAATAACAGTCCCATGGCATATTCCGCAACGGCTTCAGGAGAGTAACTAGGCACACGAAGCACCTTAATGCCAGCCTCCTTTGCTGTCTTCAAATCCACATTATTAAATCCGGCACACCGAAGCAAAATAGTATGAATGCCAACCTCCTGCAATGCCTTTATTGTCTCTTTCCCGGCATCATCGTTGACAAAGATACAGACGGCATCATAATTTCTTGCCAGAACTGCAGTATCTTCATTTAACTTTACTTCCTGAAACTTAATCTTATAGCCCATTTCCTCGCTTAAAGGCTGAAACCATATTTTATCATAGGGCTTTGTATCATAAAACATTATCTTCATGCCACTTCACCTCTTTCAGATATATTCACCTGATATTTTTCTTAGTATGCGGATGAATCCGGTTTTTATTCGTCTATTTACAGGTACAGAAAAAGAAGCAAAACGTATCGCCTGCTTCTTATCTCTGTCTGGAATGTTCCTTGCCGTCATCCGCAGACAGCAAATAAGGATTTTCCATCAACTATTCAACTGTATATGGGGCAATTGCTTCCAAAATATCAGAAACATCTCCGTCTTTATGGATAATCATATCCAACGGCTGAGACAAATCCAAACTGAAAATACCCATAATAGACTTGGCATCAATTGTATATCTGCTGGAACTAATGTCAAAATCACAATCGAACTTAATCAATGTGTTTACAAAGTTCTTTACCTTGTCGATGGAATCCAGTAATACTTTTACTTTCGTCATGTCACCTAACTCCTTTCCCATATCTTACCTTATCACAGCCCTATTATAACGCATTATTTTCATTTCGACAATACCTTTAATAACGCTTCTACTGTAAGTTTTACATCTTCCATGTTGGCATTTTCTCCCATATGCCCTATCCGAATCAGCTTTCCGGCAAATACATCAAAGGACCCCGCCAGCATAATTCCGGCTTCTTTTGCAACTGCATCCAGTATTTCCTTGGCTTGTCTGCCCTCCGGAACCTCAAGTGCAGTCACTGTATTGGCATATCCGCTGTTGCCATATATTTTGTAGCCTGCCTGAGTAAGCGTCTGTCTCACATAGTCTGCCACCTGCTGATGCCGCTCATAAATCTGCTTATCCGCTGCCACATTTTCAAGAGCCGTCCGCAGACCGTATATATCACTGATTGGCATAGTATAAGGGAACCACTGGTCCTGATAATAGGATTCAAAGTTCAGAAGATTTGCATAAAAGGAGGCTACCGGCACCTTACGTGCATGCATACTGTGGCTGGCATCCGGGCTTACCGTTACAAAGGTAAGTCCCACCGGTGCAGATAATGCTTTCTGTGAACCACCGCAGACTATATCTATTTTCCAGTCATCAACCTGTACCGGTTCTCCAAACATAGATGCTACTGCATCCACAACCGTTAAAATACCGTATGACTTTAACAGTGGGCATAACTCCTCGATTGGATTCAGTCTGCCGCTTGGGGTGTCACAGTGTACCACTGTGGCATACTTAAATGCATGGTCCCGTTCCAGATAATCCCGCAATGCAGCAGCATCTACTGCTTCCTGATAATCACTGGTATACAGAACCGGTTCACCACCATATATCCGCACGAAATCAGCGAACCCTCGTCCAAATACACCGTTATCAATTACCAGTACCCGGTCACCGGGTTCTGTGAGAGATGCACATGCTGCTTCTAATCCCAGAATCCCTTCTCCACTTAAAATATATGCAGGATTTTTTGTATTTAGAAGCTTACTGATTAATTCACAGGTTTCCTTGTAATAATCGTAAAATGTTGGGTCCAAATCCGGATTTGTAGTCTCAAGACTTCGTGCCAGCCGTACATTTTCTCTGACTCTGGTTGGTCCGGGGGTCATTAATTTCAGCATGTTCATCTACTTCCTTTCTTTTTTCTCGTTTCCTATTTTTCTTACATTCTCTTACTTGCTTATTCCTGCAATTGCTTGTTTGCTTCTTGCTCTCCTATTACCGCTTTGTATAGAGCAGTCCTGCCTTATTCAGAATCTTCTCCAACGGAACAATCAGAATTAATACCGGAATTGCTGCCAATACTATCTGTAAGGTATTACCCGGAAATGATACCAATGGTTCTAACAGATTGTGATAGAAAATGGCTTCAAATATATAATACCCTGCAAGCTTCACAAATAATGCAACTAAAATTGCCAAAACCTTGAAACCAAAGCCCTGCTTCTTTTCTACTATCAACCCAACCAAAAAGCCCATCAGACCACAGGTGATAAAGGTGCAAGGTGCATAAATGGTCCAGCTTGACATAATATCAAAAATTGCCATTCCAAACGCACCTGCAAAAAAACCCGTTCGCTTTCCATACAGCATAGCTGCTAAAAACAGCGGAATGTTTCCTAAGTGAATCAATCCACCATAACCAAAAGGCAGCTTCACATTGACACAGGCTGTGAATACTAGTGTCAGTGCTATAAATAAGCCTGTCACTGTAATTTCCTTCACATATCTACCTGCAGAATGTGTCTGTGCTGCCTTTTCTTGTGTATCCTTTGTCAATACCGCTTCTTTTACTTCTTTCATGTTCAAAACCTCGCCTTCATAATTTCTGTTGCCTAGTCTACTATGGATGTGGCTATATTAAAATATCCAGTTTTGAACTTTTTTATAGTACCAGATTAAAATACATAGCAACGCAGGATTGCAAATGCCATATATGCCAGATAAATTGTTATATAAATCACGCCCTCTATACGGCTCACCCGCTTACCCGTTGCACTGCATATTAACATAACAATCGATACGCCCGCCAAAATTGCGGTATCTGTGATTGCTTCTATTCCTCCGTTTCCGGTCAGTCTAATCGGTGACAAAACAGAGGACATACCGAGAATAAATAAAATATTAAATAAGCAGGAGCCTACCGCATTTCCCAATGCAAGTCCGCTTTCTCCTTTTCTTGACGCAACTATAGAAGTTACCAACTCCGGCAAAGAGGTTCCCATTGCCACAATCGTTAAACCTACCAGCATCGGACTCATACCAAATGACAGGGCTATCCGTTGTGCATTATCAACTACCAAATCACCGCCCCAGATAATTGCAAGCAGACCACCGACAATAAATGCGAGTATCACGGGAATCGGTCTTACCTTTTCGCCATCTTCCTCTTTTTCCTCACCGGTTTCTGCTGCGTGTTCTTTCCGCTTTTTTAAGGCAGAGCGAACTACCACAACCAGATATGCCACCATTCCAAGCAAAAGTATAATTCCTTCCCAGCGTTCCAATGTACCATTTATCAAAAACAGCAATAATAGTAAGGTTGCCAAAATATTCACCGGCATATCCCGCTTAAGAATCTCCATATCCGTTGCAAATGCCTGAATTGCCGCACATACACCGATTACAATAAGTAAATTAAATATATTAGAGCCGATTACATTACTAATCGCAATCTCATTACTTCCGCTCAGACCTGCCGTAATACTGACCGCCGCCTCCGGAGCACTGGTTCCCATGGCTACAATTGTCAGACCAATTACCACAGAAGGCACCTTTAACAGCCTTGCCACGGCAGAAGCCCCGTCTACAAAGAAATCCGCTCCCTTAATCAGCAATACAAATCCAATAATCAAATACACATATACCAGTATCGGAATCCGCTCCGGCAATGTCATACATGTATTCCACATATTCACAATCGTCTCCATGACTTATAATCCTTTCCTCTCACCGATATTAAAATCCGGTCTTTACCAGTTACGTTCTTCCTTCTTTCGAAGCAGCTCATCCATGTCCAGAGCATCCTCCTGTGTTGGCTGCTGTTTCTCCTTCTTTGACTTCTGTTTCCTTGTTTTTTGTTTCTCCTGCTTCTTTTCTTTCTTATCCTTAGCTTCCTCTGATGTTGATTGACTGTTCATAGGTTTTTGCTCGCCTGATACCCGTTTTCCGCTTGCAGACTTCTTATCTGCCTTTTCCGCCTGTTCGGTCTTTGCTGATTTTGCCTGCTTTTCTTTTTTTGCTTGATTTGCTGATTTGCGTTTCCGGTTCTTTATCAGCATCTGTATCCATTCCCGATATTCCAGATTCATACGTCTGGATGCCACATCAAGTAAGAACAGTATCAGTGCTACTATCAGCAGCGGAATTGACAGATTCGTTCTTGCCTTGACTGCCTCCAGCTTATCTGCAAATACAGAATCCTCATAGGTAATATAACTTCCGTTTACCTGTGACACAAAGGAGGTCAAGCCATCCGTTACCAAATCGAATCGATATTCCGGCGAATACTGCATAGCCGTTGCGGTAATCATACTGCTTTGAACCTCTTCACCCTTGCGATTTTGCAGACTGATGGTATAGATTCCAATGTCCTCCATCTCCATATTTGCCTGATATTCGCCCGGTGCAACCGGGTCCAGCTCTATTTCCCGCGTATTTCCGTCTGCATCAGTGCAGACTGCCTTTACCGTTGTATCGGTATCGTATTGCTCGGTATGATAGGTTATCACAGCCGAGCTGCCTTCCTGAGCAATTTCCAGACTATCTCCGTCCAGATTCGTATTGGACACTACATAATTTACCATATTATCCCATAACTGTACATAGTTTTCCCAATTTGCCCAATTTGCCGTCCATTTATTACTGGCATCCGTATTCCATGCAATCGTACGTCCCAGACCGTATTGCCATGTTGTCAGAATCGGGTCGCCCTCATCCGACTGGAAAATAACCGTTGCCCTTGACTTCGGGGATGCACCCACATAACCTAACAGCGTTGGCACACCATTATCGGTAAGTCCATCAATTAATTCGGACTGGCTGGTAATAACCGGAGTAAATTCGCGATTTACCACATAGCTCTTGCCGGATAAAATTATTTCCTGCGTGAAAATCTTCGGAATACCGGTTCCCACATCCGTATAGTAATATCTGCCTCCACACTGATTTGCCAGACGCTCTAACAATCTCTGGTCGGAGTCCGCTCCAACCGCAACCGTTGACAGTGTAATTCCTGCACTATTAATCTTATCCAGCACCTCATTATACTGGTCATAATAATCCTGTCCGTCTGTCAGCAGAATAATATGCTTAATCTGTGCATCGGACTGGCTTAACTGGTTCGTTGCCTCCTCTAATGCCGGGAAAATGCTCGTACCGCCACCAAAGCCAATCGTTGCAATTCCATTATTGATTGCCTCTGTATTGGATGCATTTTGCATCGGAACCGCCCAGTCGTAGGTATCATCAAATACCAGAACTCCTACCTCATCCGTTCCACGCAAGGTCTTAACCCCTTCCAAAGCTGCCTGCTTTGCCAAATCCAGACAGGTTGCAGAGGAATCCCCGCCTACCGGGGTTGTCATACTGCCGGAGTGGTCGATTACCATGGCAATTGCCATAGACGGAACTTCTTGCTCGCCCTGCATAAACATATTTACCGGCAATACGGTTTCAAGTGAAGTATCCTGATAACCGCCCATAGCAAAGCTCTGGTCGCCACCCGTACAGATTAATCCGCCCGCATAGTCACGCACATAGCTCTCCAGAATGTCAAGAAATCCCTGATGAAGATTCAGACTGTTGACATTCACCATAATTACAGCCTTGTATTCAATTAACTTACTCATTTCCACCGGTGCTGCAGTTGGTGTCATCTTATCATAGTTTACGCCACAACTATCCAGAATCTTTGCCAGTTCTTCCCCTTCGCCCGGATTTCCTTCTATTAACAAAACCTTTGGCTCTGATTCTACCTGTGTAAATGCACAATATTCATTGTTCATGCTGACAGTATCATTTACCGGCTCTACCATAACCCGGTAATCCTGCGTTCCGTTACTTCCGGCGGTATCCTGAAAGACAAATTGATTCAGTCCGTTTGTCAAGGATACGGTTGACTGTCCCTTTAAATTCCTGCCGGAATATAGACTGACAACTGCCTGTGTCGATACATTACTTTCAATGGATACCTTAATATTAAAGGTATCCCCGATATGCACCGTATCCGGAAGTTCCAGATTGCTGACATAGACTTCCTCTCCCATGCTCTGTTCCAGTTGTATTACCTTCACATCCACATTCTGTGAGGTGACTGCCCCTGCCATTTTCTCAATATTTCCGGCATTTTCAAGTCCGTCTGTAATAAGTACCAGCCGCTTCGCTGTATCATCCGGAAAGATTGTCAATGCGGAAGATACTGCCTTTTCCAGATTCGTTGCCGTACTAACCGGCTGTGTTGTCAGCTCTGCAAAGGTCTTTTTCTCCGTTACGAACTGGTCTACCAGCACATCTTCGCCAAATACAACCACACCAACCTGATTTTTCTTCGGCATATCCTCTATGCTTGTCCGGATATAGGTTTCTATGTCCGTCAGATTTTCCTTATTACTGTCTGACATATCTACCAGAAAAATGGTCGTAATCTGCTTCGTTGTAAGCTTAACACTTAAGCCGCACAGCGTAAGCACCAGAAGCCCTGCGATTATGCCCCGCATCACCATATATTCTACTTTTTTCTGCTTATTACTAATTCGGATAAATCGTCCGGATATTATCACTCCGGCAATAATTACCGGAATTAGCAATAACCACCAAGGATTACTCAATTCAATGCTCATGATTGCCTCCACGTTCTAGTGCTGACGCACATATACGAACCATTCTGCTGCCAATGCAAGTAACAACAGACATAGAATCAGATTCCGTAAATCTCTGCCGCCGGACAGATTCTTTTCATCTTCTCCCACGGTTTCCGTTTCCTCTACAGTTTCTCCGTCCAGATGGGATTCCTTTTCTACCGGGAATCGAACAACGAATGCCTCCTGTTGTTCTTCCCCTTCCACCGTCTGGGCTACATGATATACACCGGCACTGGCGGTATTTGTATAGGCGTTTGTCATAACCGCTGCCGGAAGGGTTGATGTAGTTCCGTCCGGAGCTGTAACCACTAAATCGGAGCCATTTAGATTACCGTTAAATACTATCTTATCACCGGTTTCATAGGTATCCTCCGACACCATACCACCCTTCATCATATAATCCATCAGATTTGAAACCAAAATCGGAAATTCTGCCTGCAAGGCTAAATCGGAATTATGAATATCAAATCCAATCACCGCAATTCTTCTGCCGTTTTGCTCTCCGTAGTATCCAACGGATTCCGAACCGCTGTTAATAAAACTGTCTGCCCATAACGGACGTTCATATTCCACTGCCTGCGATGCTCCAAATTCAAATCCGGATACATAATTTGTAATATCGGTTTCCTCAAAGGACAGACTTACATTGGAAACTGCCTGTTTCTCGGTAATACCCTCACCGGCTGCAGGTGCAAAGTACATAATATTACCGCTTGCCGGAATACTGTCCGGTGTTATACCGTCAAATATATACAAATCATAGCTGTCATTTGCACTGACTGCTGATGCCTGATTTGTCTTATACAATTCCACCCATGGAATATTTGTAATTGCCTTTTCCAGAAATACATTATCATTTGTAACCAGCAGCACACGTTTCTGTCCTTCTGTTCGAACAGCCGCATATGCCCGGTTATCGGCATTCATATCGTCCTTATTATTAATCTCTGCCATCAGCATCGTTCCCTGAAAATCCAGATTCTGAAAATACACAACCTGAGAACCGCCTGCCGGAATCACCACACTTTGTACCATTAATAAGGTGTCATCCCCATAAAGATTCACATCTGTTGTTACATCCTCACCTGTACCATTGGTAATCTTTCCGATAGCGGTTATTGTCTGATTGCCGTTTTCATCCTGCTCCATACCATAGCTTAAATAATCCATTGATAAATTCTTATAATCGGTATACAGGTTCACAACGGTTGCATCAATATTTCCCAATTCTACCGGTCCATCCGTAAAGAAAATTGCTTCATAGGCCTCCCACTGGTACACCATAGACTGCACAACACTTGTGGATGCATTTGCATCCCCGCTCAAATCCGTTACAGCCAGTTGGTTCAGTGCCTTTTTCAGTTCGGATTTATCAGTTACATTGGTCTTAATAATCCCTGCCTCCTGATTTGAGGTCAGAACGGTAACCTGCGAAGTCTCACTTAAGGAATCCACATAGTTACAGGCACGCTCTACCGCTTCTTCAAACCGGGTCTTATTCTCATTATATTGGATTCCCATACTGGCACTGGTATCCATTACGATTACCACATTATCGTACTTCTTTCCGCCATGCTTCAAATACGGTGCCATCAATGCCAGAATCAGAAGCAGCACCGTCAAAATCTGAAGAATCATCAACAGATTGTTCTTCAGCTTGTCCCAAGGCGTTGTTGCCTCCATGTTATTATTCAATTCCTTCCAGAGCATTCCGGAAGAAAACCGATATTCCTTTGCTCTCTGCTTTAACATATACAGCAGAATAATTGCCGGTATCAATATCAGAAAAGCAAGGGGCCACCAATTTGTAATTGTCATTTTTCTCTCTCCTTACTTTCGGACAATGATTCCCTGATTGCATACATGATCAAACAGGAACTTTTCCAGTGGCTCATCTGCAATCATCCGAATGTATGTCAGTTCATATTTTCTAGCCAATGCTTCCAAACGCTCCTGCATCTTTTGTAACGCTTGATAATACTGTTCAACCGAAGAACGATTCAGGTTCAGCCGTACCTCCTGTCCGGTTTCTATATCCAGAAGGTTTACCGCACCTTCTCCGTCAATTTCTACCTCCTGCCTTGCCAATACCTGTATCAGAATTACCTGCTGCTTCTTGTATTTTAAGTATTTCACAGCCTCCTCGATTCCCCGCTCATCCAGAAAATCACTGATTACAATCGATACTCCGCTGCCGCGAAACTGTCTTGCCTGTATTGCACGATTCAGATTCGTTCCGCCTTGAAATTCCATCCGCTCCAATTCCCGCATAATGTATTGAAATGCCTGCTTCCCTGCTCTCCCCTTTCCTTGGGTCAGGTGGTCATCCTGCATTTCACTCACATATACCCGGTCCAGATTACTTAATACCAGATACGCCAAGGCTCCTGCAAGCTGCAAGGCAATCCTCGACTTTTTCGGTTCGCCAAAATCCATGGAAGCCGAGGTATCCACAAATATCTGAAAAATACCCTCCTTCTCCTCCATGAAGCGTTTGATATACAGCTTATCCAAGCGACCATAGGCTCCCCAATCAATTCTGCGAATATCATCACCGGGGATGTATTCCCGATAATCGGAAAACTCCACAGAGCTTCCCTTGGCATTTGACTTCCTGCCTCCGCCGATTCCATGTGTCATACGAGTGTTCATGGCAATTGCAAGCTGACCCATTTTCTCAAAAAATACCGAATCAAACAATTTCTCGCCCATGAGCTTCTCCTTATACCTGTACCTGAATTAACTGTGCAATAATCTTATCCGGTGTCACATTGTCGGACAAGGCTTCAAAATTACAAATCATTCGATGCCGCAATACCGGAAATGCCACATACTGAATATCCTCAAAGGATACATTAAACCGATTCTCCATTAAGGCTCTTGCCTTTGCGGTCTTGATGATTGCCTGTGCCGCACGCGGGCTGGCTCCGTTTAATACATATTTCTTCGTAATATCCGGTACATCCTTCATTTCCGGATGTGTATTATAGACTAAATTCATCGCATAATCCATAACTGCATCTGCAATCGGCATATCATAGATAGCCTGACGAATCTTTAATATATCCGCTGCCGTCATGACCGGAACAGTAACGGTTTCCTGCTGATTTACCGTTAAATTAACTATTTCCTTTAGTTCCTCCTTGGAAGGAAACCGAACATTCAGCTTGAATAAGAAACGGTCCAACTGTGCCTCCGGCAATGGGTATGTACCCTCATTTTCAATCGGATTCTGGGTTGCCAGTACGATAAACGGCTTTGGCATCAGATAGGTCTGCTTGCCGACTGTAACTGTCTTTTCCTGCATTGCCTCCAATAATGCAGATTGTGTTTTCGGGGTCGCACGATTAATCTCATCCGCCAGAACAATATTGGAGAATATCGGTCCTGCTTCGAACTGGAACTTATTCTGTCCATCCTCTTTTACAATCAGATTCGTACCGGTTACATCCGCAGGCATCAAGTCCGGGGTAAACTGGATTCTCGAAAATGCAAGATTCATGCTCTTGGCAATTGCCTTTACCATCTGTGTTTTACCGACACCCGGAACACCCTCCAGCAATACATTGCCATCTGTTAAAATCGCAATTATCATCTGTCTTATAATTGCCTTCTGACCGATAATCGATTTTCCTATTTCTTCCTCGCAACGAAGTATCTGCTCAATCATTTGTTTCATTTCCTGTTCATTTTGAATCATTTTCCTGTCTCCTCTATTTATTTAATTCTTCAAAATATGATTTTACAATATCCTGTACACCGCTCGGATAATTTGAGCCTTGCACCTTGTTATATGCATTCTGGGAATAATCTCCGATTACCTGTTGATAATCTACCGAGGTGCCTGCCCATGCTTCTCCGCCCCGCTGTGTAATTCCGGTGCCGTTTGAATTAATTTTCCCTTCCAGTCTTTCATTATCCTGAACGCCTAAATCCGGAATGGTAATCATCTGTCCGTTGGCATTTGCGGTCTGTTGCTGTCCCTGATTGCTGCCGGTATCATATCCGCTGCCGCCCTGACCGCCGGAGCCGTTTTGTCCGTTTTGTCCATTCTGATTTCCTGACCCATTTTGTCCACTTTGTCCGTTCTGGCTATTTTGACCGTTCTGGTTATTCTGTCCATTCTGGTTGTTCTGACCGTTCTGGTTATTTTGTCCATTCTGATTGTTACTTGCCTGCTGGTTATTTTGACCGTTCTGGTTGTTCTGATTATTGCTTGCCTGCTGTGCGGTCTGTTGTTCATTTGCAACTGCCTGTGCTACATCCTGTAGCTGCTGTCCGCTTGCTGTATTATTTGCAACTGCGGATGCGGCATTCTGCATGGTCTGGTTTCCGGTTGCCTGTCCTAACCGCTGTAATTCATTTGCAATTGCCTGTCGGTCGCTCTGGCTGGTGGCATCCCCCAGATTCTGTATATCCTTCTGCAAGTCATTTAAGTCCTCTGCCAACTGCTGCTCGGCAGTCTTTTCCTCGCCTGACATAGCGTTTGCAAGTGTCTGTAATTCTTCTCTTACACTTCGCTGCTGTGCCTGCTCTGCCTCCTGCGTCATTTTAACCTCAATCCGCTCTTTGGCTCTTGCCAGCTCCTCTGCCGTTTCCGCCTGCTGCAATTCCTTTTTGGCATCCTGCAAGGTGGAAATCATAGCCTGCTTCTCTTCATCAGAGAGTGCATCCAGCTTCTCTATATGTTCAATGGTATCTTCTACCTTCTTAATCTCCTCGTCTGCCTGTCTGACAATCTCATGATGCTCCTTTGCCTGCTCCTTTGCCGGCGTTGGTATAAAGCTCACTACCGTAAAGCAGGCGGCAAGTCCCAGCATCGTTACTACTAACTGCCAGCGAACCTTTAACGGAAATACCTTCCGAACGGAAATCTGCCCGATTCGCTGTAACGTATCCTGCTTCTGCATCCGACTGACGGTATCCTCTTTTCCAATCAGTCCGTAGGAGGTAATCAGCCGCTCCTGCATTCCATGAGCATCCAGCTTTAATGCTGCAGTTTCCATATCCGGTCTTTTTACAAATCCCATAATAATTCCTGCCGTCAACCCCAAAACAGCCCCGGCAATCGAAAATACCGGAGCATAATACCATGGATGTATTAATGCAATCACGGAAAAAATCAACGCTACCGCAAAGCCTGCAATTGCTCCGAATACACCGAGCTTCAACACCTTCTGCTCGGTTATCCGTCGCCTTACCTTCTTTATGAACTTCGTGATTCTTATATCGCTCTGGCTCATATGTCAGCCTCCTTCTACTTCGAATCCAATCTATTCTTCTGTTTTACCAATATTGTTTTCCACCTGTTCGGAAGCTACTCCGGTCACATTCGGCTGTATTAATTCCTCTGTTATATCCTGTCCGCTATCCGGCTGTACCGGCTTATATAATTGCGGGCTTGGCTGTATCTGCTGCACCGGAGTTCCGGCTGCCGGCATTACCGGAGTTGCATTTTGCGACTGCTTTCTCTTTTTCTGCTTGCGAATCGGATTTAATTTCCTCGCTGCCAGCCAGAGGAAGAAATAACTGATTGCTCCGCACACAACTACATTCATCGGTATCCATGCCTTTGCAAGAATCGGCATGATAACGCCAAATATATCCGCCTCCTTCATCATTTCAGCCAATGATGGGGCATCAATTGTCCGCAACATGTAGTCCAAAAAGCCTGTCAACGGATTTCCTATCATAATCATTGGCAAAAGACCAAAGTTCGGGTTCGGCGGTGCAACCACATCCCGGTATATGCTTTCATATGCAATCGCACCTATTCCCATCAGTCCGCCAAATACAGCAACCGGAATGATAAATAACGCAAATTCAATCACAAACGTCATGACAATCGATACTATAGTCTTTTTAAAGGTACAAGAACAGCATATACCGACGCTTCCAATATAAATTGCCAGTACAACCATCATGAAAATATAGCCTATCAGTGACAGCCAGTTCATGCCGCCCAGCACAAATGCAATTGCCATAATCGGAACACTGGAGATAATAAATATCATAAAATTAGACAACGCTGCCAATAATTTTCCCCATACAATCGACATTGGCTTCTTTGGTGTGGTAAGCATAATTTCCAAGGTCTGCTTTTCCCGCTCACCGGAAACTGTACCGGCAGTCAGAATCGGAACAATCAACAGCATAATTCCTATCTGAATCCATCCGATTACCTCATAAATATACAGGAAACCGGAATAATCCATACCACCACCGTTGCCGCCGGAGGCTATCGCAATTAAAATGGCAATTACCGCAACAATTGCTAATACAATATCATAGAACATAACCGTTAACGGAAGCCGGATGCTTCTGGCCCCCAGTTTAAGTTCCTTCATCAATATCGGATTCAGCATTTTCCGCTTCTTCGTTGTATCTGCCATTACTTTGCACCTCCTGTGATTTCCATGAACAATGTCTCCAAGTTACCCGGTTCTCTATGGAAATTCGAGATTCGCACTCCATTCATAACCAAATTCGTTAATAGCTGTGCCATTTCTGCATCATCCCCGGCAAAGGAAAGAATCACCGAATCATCCCGAATGGATATTTTCTCTACCATTGGGGTCTGCTTCAATATCTGAATGGCAGCTTCTTTATTCTCCAGTATCTGAATCGTTAACGGATTCGTATGGCGGGATCGTCTGGTTACATCCTCTACCTTACCGCTTGCAACCAGATTACCTTTTTCCATTACTCCGATACTGTTACACATTTCTCCCAACTCCGGAAGAATATGAGAGCTGATAATAATCGTTTTTCCCATGGCACCCAGATTCTTCATAATTTCCTTCATTTCAAATCTAGCTCTTGGGTCCAAACCGGATGCCGGCTCATCCAGAATCAACAATTGAGGATTATGAATCAAGGCTCTTGCTACGCACAGACGCTGCTTCATACCTCTGGATAGCCCATCTACATAGGCATCCTGCTTATCCGTCAGATTTACAAGATCTAACAGCCCCATGGAGGTCTTTTTCAGACTTTCGCCTTCCATGCCGTACATATTTCCGTAAAACTCCATGTATTCCATAACCTTAAAATTATCATATACACCGAAGAAATCCGGAACATATCCAACCTTCCGCTTTATTAATTCATTCTGATTTAACGCATCTACGCCATCAATATATACTTCTCCCCAATCTGCCTGCAACAGTCCGCAGATAATTCGCATGGTGGTGGTCTTTCCTGCTCCGTTTGGTCCGACAAAGCCGAATACATCACCCTTGTCTATATGCAGATTCAGGTTATTCAATGCCCGATACCTTCCATAGGTTTTCGTTAAATTTCGTATTGTAACCATTACCGTTCACCTCCCACCAATGAAATATTCGGTGCATAATACCATTCATCCGGATTATCCGTATAATATCGAATCTGCATCCAGCCCTGTTCATTTACATACGGAGTCAGGTCTCCCGACATACCGTTCTCGTCAAACACATCCTCGTAGGTCTGCGTTGTATAATTATATAACTGAACGTTACTATACAAAGGACCATAATAGTAATCACCACCATTATCTCCGTTTGCGGCATAGTCTGTATTAATCAGCTTCGCCCCGGTCAAATCCAGATAACTGAAATCATACAACACCTGCATCTCGTCTTCTCCATACATATCCAAATCCGATGTATCATAAAAGTAATCAAAATCCTGCGGATAGGCATCTGTATATGAAATATTATCTCCTCCTACCATGTAATCATTAATGCTATTTATAAAGACTGCGTACTTCTGATATTCCTCCGGAATCTGGTTAAAGTAAGAAACCGCTACTGCTGCCGCATACACCTTTGTATCCTTTTTCTGTACCAAATCGGATTCATAATTATCAATCATTCCGAATACAACTCCCTGATTCGTAGTAAGACTATTTGCAATGGTTTCCATAATGTTATATACATTCTGATTATCTAACAGCTTCCGATTCTCTTCTGTTCTTGCGAAGAATAATTCCTGCGGAGTCTCCGCCATCCAATCGGACATATCATAGCTGACATAGGAAAGCGGCTTCAAATCCGCCAGCTCAATGTTCGCACTTTCTCCGTTCTTTAAGTCTCCCAGATATACATAGTATGAATTATAGCAGATCACTACATTCTTCAAATCATATCCCGTCTGATTCGTTACGGTTCCGGTAAAGCCGTTCAGGGTACAGCTCAGATTCGTTACCAAATCACTTCCCGGCTGATAGGTCTCCTTTTGTGTCTTTATATGCTGTTGTGTAAATGCCATTGACGGCTTCACTACAAGCTGTGCTGCCATTCCTTCCGAACGAACCCCACATGCATAATCGGTACTTCCGGATGCATAGCTGCTGCTATACGTTGTATCCTCTCTTGCACTTACAAGCTGATAGCCCTCCGACAAATCAATGGTATATGCCTTGGTCTTTGGACTCTGAATCGTCATAAAGGTCTGGTTCGTAATCGTTCCCTGATTAAATTCCACAAAGGATACCGCATCAATGAACGGCTTATGAATCCGGTACAGCATACTCGTTCCGTAGATAACAACTGTAAATACGACTGCGATTACCGGCATTACAATCCACATTTTTTCCCGCCGGTCCTTTGCCTTTAAAATCAGATACATGACCGGTCCGATACAGATTACATATACAAAGAACACTCCACCGTACAATAATGCATTCGGAACCCGATTTCTATCAACACCCTTAACCGCACTTTGTAAATCCCAGTTCTCATATGCCACACCGGAATCATATGCAATCTGGTTATTCGTGTATTCGGTTCCCGCATTTTCCAATATATTTTTGGCTAAAATACTGTTAACATTTCTCCAGCCTACAATCGGCTCCATTGCAAGGTCATAGCTAAGAATCAGGATACTACCTTTTCCGTAACCGCTCTGAATAGCCGCAGCTCCGGTTGCAATCGTTCCCTGCACATCCGTCCAGCCGTCACCTGTAATTCCTGCCACATCCACCGGCTTTGCATCTTCATAGCTGTCCATAACCAGAACATCCTGCTTCGTTAATCCATTTACGCTCACAGCTCCTAAATACTCCTGTAAGCCTCCCATTACCACTGATGCCTTTGAACCGGTTCCCAGAATCAAAACGCCTCCGTCGGATACCCAGCTCATAATCGCATTTTTCTGTTCCTGTGAAAGCTGCGTGGTATTGTAGTTATCAATCAGAATATAATTACAGGTACTTAAGCCCTCTCCCAGCTCCGGTATATTATCGGCTGTCAACCGTAATACCTTTGTAGACGTACTGCTGTAGCCTACATCTATGGTAACACCGTCAAAATAATTCAGTCCCTGATAATCATCACTTAAGATTCCCACAACTGCATTTTGACCCACTATCATAGACTGAAACTGCATTTGCTTGGAATACAGTATCTTTCCCTTTTCATTCTCCAACTCCACTCTCAGATACGCAACCGCATCTATATCCGGAATCAAAACAGAAAAGCTCTTATTCCCTCCGCTTGGAATTGCCACTGTTTTTTCATAGGCAATGCTCTGTTTTTCATATGTTGCCGGAACAATGACCCGAAGTACGCCACTGAAATCCTTTCCGGTATTTCCTACGGTCAGTGTAATCGGCATAGCGGTTCCTTCCACAGCCACACCGTCTAATCCGGATTCCATGGTTACTGTATAATCTGAATTTTCCACATCCTGCTCCGAATCATCCGCAAATACTCCCGTCGGAAACATCACTGTAAGCATCACCGCCAATAGGATACTTAGAAATAAGCTTTTCTTTTTCATAGTTTTGTTCCTTTCTAACTTAATTGAAATACAACCTCAAAGACCGTTCCATGCTCGTCGGAGCGTGCATGGATGGTTCCGTTATGCATTTCAAAAATATTCTTCGCAATTGCCAGTCCTAACCCGGTTCCACCTTCCGTAGAACGGGCGGTATCCGTCCGATAGAACTTATCAAATACCTTATCCAGCTCTTTTCTCGGAATAATTTTCCCGTAATTCGTAATTGCAACACGTACCTGATGCTTATCCTGCAAATTATTGATTTCCACCCGAATCTGTTTTCCTTCCGCTCCGTACTTGATTGCATTTCCCATCAGGTTTCCGAATGCCCGGAACAACAGCTCGCCATCTCCGTCAATATAGACCTTTTCCGGTGGAAATATGGTATAGCACTCTAAGTGGTGGTCGTTCAGACTCGGATAAAATTCATCCAGCATCTGCTCCATAAACTGCTTCATTTCCAACCGCTGTCTGGTAATTACGATTTTATTCTTTTCATATCTGGTGAAATCAAATAAGTCCGTTACCAGTCCTTCCATCCGGGCTGCCTTCTCATATGCGATATGAATGTATTTTCTTTGAGTCTCTGTATCCAGATTCGGCTGCTCCTGAAGCAGGTCCAGATAACCGATTACAGAGGTCAACGGAGTTCTGAGGTCATGTGCAACATTGGTAATCAGCTCATCCTTAATATGCTCCGCCTCCCGCTCCTTGGCTATGGTGGTCTTAAGTTCTGCCTGCATGGCATTTACAGCTCTGGCAAGGTCTGTTAATTCTCCACTGTACCGGATGGGAATGGCGGTATTCAAATCACCGTTCTTAATCCGCTCTACACCATTTACTATTTCACGCAGATAGGAAACCATCGGGGCTGACAACAAAATATAGTATAAAAAGAAGAAAATAACCGACAATATACCAAGGGTTGTCCATAAGCCCGCTCCTGCATGCTGAAGCAGATAAATATTGTTCTCTAGCTGTGGGATGAAATCAATTCGTTGTCCCCAGCTCGTAATATTTACCTGCATCAGCCGAATTGCCAGAAGAACACCTAAGTCTGTCAACACCGTCATGCCGCAGCTAAAAAATACATATAACGCTAATTTGAATCGAAAGCTTTGAAAAATATTATCCTTCAACCTTATATCCAACTCCCCATACAGTCTTAATCAGCTCCGGCTTCTTTGAATCCAGCTCTATCTTTTCCCGCAGTCGGCGAATATGTACCATAACCGTATTATTCACCTCATATACCTGCTCCTTCCATACCTGTTCAAAGATTTCGTCTGTACTGTAGACTCTGCCAGGATGACTTGCTAACAGCCAAAGAATCTCAAATTCAATCGGTGTTAATGCAATCTCCTCACCATTCCGGCTTACCCGGTGTGCATCCTTTTCTATTAACAGGCTGCCGATTGTAATGGACTGACCGACTAACGCCGCCGTATTAATATTCTGGTAACGCTTTAACTGCGATTTTACTCTGGCAGTAAGCTCCAACGGGTTAAACGGTTTGGTTACATAGTCATCCACACCCGTTCCGAAGCCCAGAATCTTATCCATATCTGCGGTCTTGGCACTTAACATAATAATCGGAATATTACTGCTCTTTCGAATCCGTCTGCATACCTCCAGACCATCCATTTCCGGCATCATAACATCCAGAATAATTACCTTAATTTCCGGATGCTCCTGAAGCTGCTTTAAGCACTCGACACCATTGGATGCCTTTATTACCTCAAATCCATCGTTTGTCAGGTAGATTTCCACCAAATCCGCAATCTCCTGCTCATCATCTACTACCAGAATTGTTGCCATTCCTCATACCCCCAACTGCATTTATCCCTGTCATCGTATCACAGATTTTTCCGTATGACCTTACAAAGTTCTTAAGAAATACCGTTAATTTTAATTCTTTTTTTTATCTTTGTTATCTCATACCTTAAAACAGCTTCCGCCGATAAATTCCCGCAGAATCGAATTATTCGGAACAGCCTCGCTGCTGACACCCAGAAAATAATCCATAAATTTTAACAGCCGCTTTGCTTCCTGATACTCCTCTGCTTCATGCGGAATTGCAAATAACAATGGCTCCGCGTACTGTTTAATAACAGATAATTCATAGATTAATGCCGAGTTAAACATCACATCCGCTTCTTCCTGATACGGAAAAATATTCTGTTCTTCTCCCCGTCTTACCGAGTTCCACATTGCAATCGTATCCTGTGCGGAATTACCTCTGGTTCTGGCATCCCGTACGATTCTGCGAATCAGTCTTCCGTCAGTGGTCGGTATCCGGTTATGCATATCAATATTCAGACTGGTTAAGGCACTAATGTAGATTTTGAACTTACTGCTATCCGGAAGCTGACTTGTCATCTTCGGATTCAGACCATGAATACCTTCTATTACCAGAACATCCCCAGCATTTAACTGCTTATAATCTCCTTTATATTCCCGCATACCGGTCTGGAAATTAAACCGCGGCAATTCTACCACCTCTCCGGCTAAGAGCTTTGACATATCTTCGTTAAACTTCTTCAAATCAATTGCTTCTATACATTCAAAATCATAGCTTCCGTCTGCATTTTTCGGTGTATCCTGCCGATTTACAAAATAATCATCCAATGCTATCGGATGTGGATGCATTCCGTATGCCCGAAGCTGAATGCTTAACCGATGTGAAAACGTAGTCTTTCCGGAAGAGCTTGGACCTGCAATCAATACAATCTTCTTGCCCTCCCGTTCAATCCGTTCTGCAATCTCTGCTATTTTCTTCTCCTGAAGTGCCTCCTGCACAAGCATCAAATCACCGATTCCGCCCTCTGCAATTACATCATTCAAGGCTCCTACGGTATCTACACCCAGCATGGTACTCCAATCCTCGGATTCCTTTAATACCTTAAACAGCTTCTTCTTCGCTTCAAACGGTGCCAATTCCTCCGGTGCCTTTTTCGTCGGCATCTGTAATACAAAGCCGGAGCTGTACAGAATCAAATCAAAGCACTTTAAGTATCCGGTACTCGGCACCATATAACCATACAGATAGTCTTCATAACCCTCAATGCCATAGAGATTCGTTGCAGACACACGCCGATATTGGAACAGTCGTACCTTATCGTCCATTCCCTCTGCCGCAAACCGTTTAATTGCCGTTGCAGTACTGATGCTCTCCTTCCGAATCGGTATATCCTCCCATACCAGTTCCTTCATACGACGCTTTACGGCATACAGCAAATCCTGTGTAATTCCATCCTGCAAGCCTTCCGCTTCACAATAATAGCCATGTCCCAGAGAATACATAACCCGAACCTGAACATCCGTATCTCCCATTACATCATGGATTGCTTTCAGCATTAAAAGCGTAGCACTCCGCTTATAGGACTGAAAGCCAATCTCATCCGCTGTTGTGAGGAAGCGAATCTCTACCTCGTCCTGTATCGGCTTAAACAGTTCACACAGCTTATCATTCATATACGCAAGAACAATATCATGCGACTCCCGCTCCTGATATTGCTTTGCCAAGGTCAAGAGCGTGGTTCCCTCCGGCACCTCGACCTGTTCCCCATACACTTTAATTGTCAGATTTCCCATAATTCTACCTCCTTACGCTCTATCGGCTATTTATAAAATAGTAATCGGGCTTCCCGTATCCATACCTATAATTTCTAATTCTCCGATATCCGCCTGACACTGCTTCAGATAATCCACCATGAATGAAATAAAAATATGTTCCAGTCCGTAATGGGTCGCATCCAGAATCGGCAGTCCGCAATCAACGGCATCAATTCCCTCATGGTGTCCAATATCACCTGTAATCAGCAATTCGGCACCTGCTTTTTGTGCATTTTCTATTTCACTTTTTCCAGACCCAGGACAAATAGCAATTTTCCGTACCTTTTGTTCCGGTTCTCCATACAAAATCACATTTTCTAAATCGAATTTTTCTTTTACCAAAGCAGCTATATTACGCACCGACTGTGCCTCCGGCAGCATTCCGACCCGCCCGATTCCCTGCGGGATTCCATTTTCTATCACCGTCACGTCTAACGGCTCCTGCTCCTTTAAGTTCAACCTGCCTGCTGCCAATTCTGCCATACCGCCCTTAATGTCAAAGTTCGTATGCATGGTATAATATGCAATCCGGTTTCCCGCCAGCTTCAAAATTCTTCTTCCGACCATGCTCTGTGTATTGACCTGTTTGAGCGGCCGAAAAATCATCGGGTGATGTGTAAGCAGCAAATCCGCTTGTGCCTCCACCGCTTTATCAATCACATAATCCGAAGCATCTAAAGCTACCATAATACGCTGAATTTCCTGATTTTCGTCCCCGACTAACAGCCCTACGTTATCCCATTCTTCCGCATAATGCAGTGGTGACAGCCGTTCAAGACAGTTCATGATGCTTTTTAATCTCATAATACCCCTGTGCCTCCCGATTCCATTTAAGCAGCTCCTGTAGCTCCGCTAACCGCTGATTTGCCTTTTCTGTTGCCTGATGGTTTAACTGCTCCTGCAATTGGGTCAATTGCCGTTCCTCACGCTCCAGATATTGCTTCAAAACAGGAGACTGTTTCTCTAATAACAGCTTTCCGTATTGTTCCTCTGCTTCTGACCACAGCTTATCTGTATCTACATCTGCAGCCGTAGCAGAAGCAGACGGTTTTGCTTTCATGACCGTATAATATTTTCCATCCTCCTGCAGCATATCTTCTGCCGTAATTTCATATCCGATTCTATGTAAATACCGCCGTACCTCCGGTATATCGGACTGCGGCTGTACTATCAAGGTTTCGGTTCCCAGCCGCTTATTGCTTCCCTTTGTCAGAATGTCAATCATTAACGGCCCGCCCATTCCGGCTAACAAAATGGTATCTGCTTCTCCCGGCTGCAGCCGTTCCAGACCGTCCGATAACCGACATTCTATCCTTGTCTGTAGCTGTTTCTGTCTGATGTTGGCTTCTGCCCTTGACAAAGGCCCTTTTCTGACATCCATTGCCAGCACATGGTCGGCAATCCCCTGCTCTACCAGATAAATCGACACATAGCCGTGGTCACAGCCAATGTCCGCTGCCCGTTCACAGGGTTCTACCATATCCGCTACCCGCTGCATCCGCAATGATAATCCCATATCTATTCCTCTAAAAAGTCTTTCAGCTTCCGGCTCCGGCTCGGATGTCTTAATTTCCGGAGTGCCTTTGCCTCAATCTGCCGAATCCGTTCTCTGGTTACATTAAATTCCTTACCAACCTCTTCCAAGGTTCTTGCCCGTCCGTCATCTAAGCCAAACCGCAGACGCAGCACCTTCTGTTCCCGGTCTGTCAGTGTATCCAATACCTCTACCAACTGCTCTTTTAGCAAGGTAAATGCTGCCGCATCTGCCGGCACCGGTACATTTTCATCCTGAATAAAGTCACCTAAGTGGCTGTCCTCCTCCTCACCGATTGGAGTCTCTAAGGATACCGGCTCCTGCGAAATTTTCAATATCTCACGTACCCGCTCTACCGGCATATTCATTTCCTTTGCAATCTCCTCCGGTGACGGTTCTCTGCCAAGCTCCTGCAATAACTGCCGCTGTACCCGAACCAGCTTATTAATGGTTTCTACCATATGCACCGGTATCCGGATTGTTCTTGCCTGGTCTGCAATGGCTCTGGTAATTGCCTGACGAATCCACCATGTCGCATACGTCGAGAACTTATAGCCTTTGCGATAATCAAACTTCTCAACCGCCTTAATCAAGCCCAGATTACCCTCCTGAATCAGGTCAAGGAACAGCATTCCACGTCCTACATAACGCTTTGCAATACTAACTACCAGACGAAGATTTGCCTCCGCTAACTTCTTCTTCGCATTTTCACCTGCCGGTCCGCCTTCTTCCATTACCTGTGCCAGAGCAATTTCCTCCTCAGCACTTAACAGCGGCACCTTGCCAATCTCTTTTAAATACATCCGAACCGGGTCCTCAATGCTGACTCCCTCCGGTATGGATATATCAATCTGCTCAACCTCTTCCTCTTCCAAATCAAATGGGATGTCATCCGGTTCTTCATCGGTCATGGATAATACATCAATATTGTTATTCTCTAGTACATCATACACAATTTCCATGCGTTGCTCATTCAGGTCAACACCTGAAAAATGTCCCAATACCTCCTTATCCTCCAGCACATTCTTCTTCTTTCTGGCAACCTCAATCAAAGATTTCAACTGCTCCTCGAATTTTGCGTCCATATCCTTCTTCTCTTCTTTTACTTCCATGGGGTTTTCCATCCTTCCATATCATAATCATATTTTAACCACAGGTGAGCGAAATATTCCATGTTGTAATTTCACTCTTCTGTTTGATAATATCCTGTAGCTTTTTGTAATCCTGTAGATGTGCCAGTTGGTACTGTATACTCTCTTCCTTTACCTTTCGCACAATCTCCGTCACCACAATGCCATTATCCTCCGGTGACGGCTCTAGCTTCAGTGTTGTCTGCAAAATTGCTCCAACCCTTGATTGTTCCTCCATGTCCTCATATTGGTTAATCAGCTTGGCGGGATTCACTTCTCCGGTTGTCTCATACTGCTCAAACAACTGCTCTGCCAGCCGCCGATATTCCTCCTCGGTAAAATCCTCCGGCCCGATTCTTCCCTTTAATTGCGGGAACAATTGCTGCGGATAATTCACCAGCCATGTAAGCAAAAGTCTCTGCGGCTGATGCTTCCGTTGTTCTATGCGTTCCTGCCTTCTTATATCCTGCGGCTTCTCCTCCTGGACAGCTTCTTCATACTGCTTCCGGTCCGTCACATACTTGCCGTAGCGGTTCACCGACTCAGTCAGCTTCTTGCGGTCCATAAAGTACTGATTGGCAATTGCTTCAATATAATTATCCCGCTCCAACGGGTCTTGCAGAACAGACACGATTTTCACGATTTCCTGCTGGAACTTGGTACGTTCCTCCGGGTCCTGTTGATTAAACTGCTCGGATGCCACCCGTACCAGAAACATCACACTGCTCTCAGCCTGTCGGATTCGTTCCTCAAACGCTTCCTTCCCCTCTGCCTTAACAAATTCATCCGGGTCCTTATGGGGTCGCATATTAATGACCCTGGCAGAGATTCCGACCTCCCGCAATATCGGGATAGCTTTCTTTGCCGCAGAGACTCCCGCACCGTCACTGTCATATGCCAGATACACCTTATCGGTATACCGCTTTAGCAGCATTGCCTGCTGGATGGTAAATGCAGTTCCCAACGAGGCGGTGGAATTATCAAAGCCTGCCTGATGCATGGATATTACATCCATATAGCCCTCACACAAAATGAAGCCTTCCCGCTTTGACCTTCTTGCCAGATGAAATCCATACAGATGCCTGCGTTTTTCATATATCTTTGTCTCTTGGGAATTTACATATTTCGGCAGACCGTCACCCATTACTCTGCCGCCAAATCCAATTACCTTTCCATTCAAGTCCATGATAGGGAACATGACCCGATTCCAGAACACATCTGACGGTCCCTGCTTCTCGTCAAAGCGAACCAGCCCGGAATCAATTAACAGACGGTCATCATAGCCCTTGCTCCGCAGGAACTGATACAGGTCATCCCGATATAATCTGGAATACCCCAGTCCGAACTTATGAATGGTCTCCTGTGACAGCCCCCGGTTC
>ULOB01032055.1_pt1 | contig 41150 bp, 46 predicted proteins | sample 1952151 | NCBI WGS metagenome assembly ULOB01 (sample SAMEA4835591, study PRJEB28245) | human gut metagenome | biome: gut microbiome; material: fecal sample | place: Denmark | collected 2008
AATTGACAAAAAAATGATAAAAATGGCAAAAATTACTACTTTTTTGACTAGGAATTAGACAACTGATTACGACAGGTGAAACTATATAAAAATTAATTAAATTACACATCTTTTTAGGTGTGTTTTTTTGTGTCTAAAAATAGGAGGAAAAAGTATGAAAGAAGAAGTTATTGAAATAGATGTAAAAGATATTTCGGATTTTAAAAATCATCCTTTTAAAATTAATAATGATTTAAATTACGAAGAACTAAAAAATAGTATTATTGATAATGGAGTTTTAGTTCCTACAATCGTTAGACAAAAAGATGATGGAAAATATGAAATGCTATCTGGTCATAGAAGAAAAAAAATATGTGAAGAACAAGGAATACAAAAAATACCTTGTATTGTAAAAAATATGACTGATGATGAAGCAATAATTTTAATGGTTGATTCAAATCTTCAAAGAGAAAAAATATTACCTAGTGAAAAAGCACTAGCTTATAAAATGAAATACGATGCAATAAAACATCAAGGTAAAACTTCTGACCCATTGGGTCCAAAGTTAAGCATAGAAGAAGTTGGAAAAGATACAGGAGATAGTGCTACTCAAATAAAAAGATATATTAGATTAAATTATCTTATTCCAGAATTATTACAATTAGTAGATGATACAGTTTTAAAGGATAAGAGATCTATTTTAACAATGGGATTAAGATCTGCTGTAGAATTATCATTCCTACCAAAAAAAGAACAAGAAATGGTTTATGAGGAAATTAGTTATGAAGATTTAACTCCATCACATTTTCAAGCTAAAAAAATTAGGGAGTTAAGTGAACAAGGAAAATTGGACTCTGATACATTAGAGTCTATTTTTTCAGAACAGAAACCGAATCAAGAAAAAAGAATAAGCTTTAATGAAAATAGAATTAGAAGTGTTTTACCTAAGGATATTAAAGATTATAAGATTGAAGAATTTGTCATTAAAGCTATTGAAAATTACTCTAAGACCTTAGCATTAGAGAGGGGTGATCAAAATGATTTAGAAATTTAGCACCCTACAATAACTGCTTTACTATTTATATAATTAATGTAAGAGGTGAAATAGTATGAAAAAATTTATTTTATTCTTGTTTTTAACATCTTTTATGGCAGGAGGATTTTTATACTATTATAGAATAGAAGATAAAGAACAAAAAATAGATAATAAAGTGATTGAATCAGAAATGAGTGATGATTCTGAAGCTAAGGAGGATATAGAAAATGAACCTATTACAGAAGTTATTGAAGATGATATTAAATCTAATGAAAATATCTCTAATGTTAATGATAATGCTAATAAAAACAATATGGAGAGCAATAATGTTAGTAACTCTAATGTCGTAAATAATAAAGCAAAAATAGAAGTAAAAGAGGAACAAAAGAAAGAAGAATCTACACCAGTAGTAAATAATACAACTTCACCACCAAAAAAAGAACAGACAGCATGGGAGAGCTTAGGGATAAGTGAATACGATTATTATAATTCCCCAATGTGGAGTTGGGCTAGAGTAGATTATTCTGTTAAAAATTATGGAAACTTTGAGCAAACACATCAAGCTTGTATTGATGCTGGAAATAATATGGAAGATATTATAAGTTTTTCTTGTACTAATATTAATAGTTATTCGGGTGATTATTTAGGAGATATGCTCAGAGTAAAATATTAATGAAAGGAAAAATAATATGAAAAACAAATTATTTAAGTGTGCTATGATGAGCATACTTTTTTTATTGACTATTTTTGGTATAACCGAAGTACATGCTGAAAAATACACAGGTCAAGCAATTTGGCCAAGTGAATATATCAGCAACATTTACATAAAAAAGGTAAAACCAGATGGTTATACAAAATATCAACAAGCAAGATTTATTAGAAGAAGTGAAGATAATAAATTTGTTTATTGTTTACAACCTTATACTGATATAGATAATAATTTACCTTATTATGATGTAATAAGAGATGATTATGCTAGAGTATTAGGTTTTAGTGAAGCACAATGGGAAAGAATATCCTTACTTGCATATTATGGTTATCAATATAATGATAATGGATATGATCATAGTGCTCAAAAATGGTATGTAATTACACAAGTAATGATTTGGAGAACAACTAATCCAGAATCAGATATTTACTTTACTGATACTTTAAATGGAAGTAGAATTTCTAAATTTGATAGTGAAATTGCTGAATTAGAAAGATTAGTATCAAATCATTATAAAACACCACAATTCCAAAGTGGATTAACAGTACCAATTGGAAGTACAACAGAATTAAGTGATTCAAATGGTGTTCTAAGTAATTATAAAATAAGTGGAACAAATAATGTTACAGCTTCAATCAATGGAAATACTTTATCTGTTACAGCAAATGCAGTAGGAGAAGGAAGTATAACTTTTGAAAAGAAAGCAACTAAATATGAGATACCACCAATTGTATATTTTAGTGATCATTCACAAAATGTAATGAGAGTTGGAAATTATGATCCTGTTCGTTCTAAATTTACATTAAAAATTGTAGGTGGTAAAGTTACACCTGAGAAAAAAGATATGGAGAACAGAACAAATACTCCTCAAGGTGAAGCTACTTTAGGAGGAGCTGTTTATGGTATTTACAAAGAAGATGGAACAAGAATGGGTTCTGTTACAACTAAAGAAGATGGAACAAATACATCTGATTATCTTCCAGAATTAGGAAGATTCTATTTACTTGAAGAAAAAGCTTCTGAAGGATATTTATTAGATAGTACAAAATATTATTTTGAAATTACTGAAGATAATTTAAATCCAACAGTACAAGTTTTTGAACAAGTAATAAAATTAGATTTTGAATTCACTAAAGTATATGCTAGTGATGAAACAAAAATCATGGAACCAGAAGTTGGAATTAAATTTGGAGTATATAATAACAAAGGAGAATTAGTTGAGGAATTAACTACTGATTCACAAGGAGTATTTAGATTTACTATACCTTATGGAACATATACTGTTAAACAATTAACCACAACTAAAGGACATGAAAAAATAGCAGATTTTACTGTTGAAGTAAAAGATGTTGGAGAAGTTGTTAAAAAGGTTATTTCAAATGCACCAATTACAGCTAAATTAAGAGTAGTTAAAATTGATGCAGAAACAAAAGAAGTAATTAAAAGAGCAAATATTAAATTTAAAATATTTGATGTTAAAAACAATGAATATGTATGTCAAACAATAACATATCCAAATAAAACAACAATCTGTGAATGGAAAACTGATTCAGAAGGAGAATTTACTACAGCTTATCCATTGATGACAGGAACTTATAGACTTGAAGAAGTAGATCAAGTAATTGATGGTTATTTATGGAATAATCAATCTCATGAATTCTCAATTGATGAAGATTCTAAATTAAGAACAGATTCAGAATATGGAATAATATTTGATACAGATTTTGAAAACACTAGAGTAAAAGGTGAAATTAGAATTGAAAAAACTGGTGAAGTTGCAGAGCTAACTGAAAATGGTTTTGAATTTAAAAATGAACCTCTAGAAGGAGTAAAATTTGGATTATATGCTTTAGAAGATATAGTTTGGAATGGTAAAACAATTTATTCTAAAGATTCTCTAGTTTCTGAAAAACTTACTGATTCAGATGGAAAAATTGTATTTGATGAATTATATCTTGGAAAATATTATGTAAAAGAAATTGAAACTTTAGAAAATTATGTATTAGATGAAAAAACATACGAAGCTGAATTAGTTTATAAAGATCAATATACACCAACAATCTTCTATTCAGAAGCTATTCAAAATGTTTTGAAAACTGGTAAATTGGAATTTACAAAGACTGATATTTCTGAGTCAAAAACTCTTCCTAATACTTTAATTGAAATTTATACTGAAGATGATGAATTAGTATTCTCTGGAAGAACTGACTCAGAAGGAAAAATTGTAATTGAAAGACTTCCTCAAGGTAAATATTATATTCTTGAAAAGGAAGCACCAGAGGGATATAAGTTAAATGAAGAGAAGATGCCTTTTGAGATTAAAGAAAATGGTGAAGTAATTAAATCAACTATGAAAGATGATGATATTACTGGAACATTAGAATTTACAAAATTAGATTTTTCAAATGACAATCCATTACCAAATACTTTAATTGAAATTTATAATGCTGATACAGATGAATTAGTATTCTCTGGAAGAACTGATGAAAATGGAATGATTACTATAGAAAAATTAAAATATGGTAAATATTATATTCTTGAAAAGGAAGCACCAGAGGGATATGAATTAAATCCAGATAAAATGTATTTTGAAATTAAAGAAGATGGAGAAATAGTTAAATCTGTAATGAAAGATCATCAAATTGTTAAAGTTCCAAATACTGAAGCAAATGACTATAGAGAATTATTATTTAGTGGAATAACTTTAATGATTGCTGGAGCAGGTGTAATAATCTATGGAAAAATCAAAAAGAAAAAATAAGAGCTGGTTTATATTAATCGGCTCTTTATTATTTCTAACTGGAGTTGGTTTTATATCTTATGATTACTTTTCTAATAAACAAATAGATAATAAAGAAGAACAAGCATTAGAGGAATTTTATAATATTGAAGAAGATATTATTGAAGATACTACAATAGAACCTCAGAAAGTAGAAGAAGTGAAAGAGCAAATTAATTATATTGCTGTACTTAAGATTCCTAAAATCGGTTTAGAGAGAGGTCTTGTAGATCCAAATAGTTATTTAAATAATGTAAATTATAATTTAGAGTTTATAAGAGGATCATCAATGCCCGATCAAGAAAATGGAAATGTAATTATTGCAGGACATTCTGGAAGTGCAAGAATATCTTATTTTAGAAAATTAGATCAACTTGTAATAGGAGATAAAGCTTCATTAAATTATAAGGGAAAAGTATATAATTATAAAATTGTAGATATTTATGATATAGATAAAACTGGAACAGCAGAAATAATAAGAGAAAAAAATAAAAGTACACTTACATTAATAACATGCAGACACAATACTAAAAAACAAATTGTAGTTATAGCAGAACTTATAAAGTAAAATTTTGCATCGTATAATTTTATATTTGTAAATAATAAAATGAAACTATGGAGGTGCAAGATGTTTAGAACTACGGTTGAAGATATTTCAGATGAAGAATTTGAAACAATAGTAAGTCCATTTGATGATTTCCTTGATGAATATGTAAAAGAAAATTTTTTAAATGAATTTGTTGCTCTTTATATTGCTGAAGGATATAAAAGATCAGCTATATGGAAAGCAGACTTGCCTACAATATCAAGAACTGCAACTGAAATGTTAGCACAATTTTGTGAAAAAGATTGTGATTATAATAAGATAAAAGACATATTAGAAAAAGAATATTGTCTTAAAGTTATTAATGAAACACCAATAGAAGTAGAAGAATTAAGAACTGAATAAGTTCTTTTTTTCATGAAGGGAGATAAATATATGAATGATAACATAACAGACTTTCAAATATTTGGTGTTACAGGATATACAGTAATGTCAAATTATCATTTACAAGATAAAAATTTATCAATAAAAGCAAAAGGTCTTTTATCATTAATGTTAAGTCTTCCAAAAGATTGGGATTATTCAATCAATGGTTTAGTTACTTTATCTAAAGATGGTAGAGATTCCATTAAAAATACTTTAAGTGAATTGAAACAAGCTCAATATGTATCAATAGATGAGTTTAGAGATTCAAACGGACATTTTAAGTATAAATATTCGGTTTATTATTTACCATATCCTAAATGGTTAGAAATGAGTAAATTAACCGAAGGTGGATTTACCACTTCGGTAAAACCGTCAACGGAAAACCCCAAAGAACTAAAGAATAAATATAAAAAAGATAAAATAGATAAAACACCAGCTAGTTCTGGTGAAGAAATTAAACATAATATTTTAACTAATGAATTAATTAGAAGGAACTACATTTCCGAAGATGATAGTAGTTCTTTTTTATTTGATGATTTTTTTAATCAACTTATAGATGGAGGTCATCATTATAAAGATTTATTAATAATGACTAATTATATAGTTTCAAGAATAAAAGAAAGAAATTTTAAAGATGAGAATGATAACGATATACAAAATAAATATGGTTATTTTAAATACTCATTACTTTCTAATATTGAAAGATTAAATAATTTGCCAGATGAAATATATTCAGATGATGATGTCTTTGATTATGATTGGTTGAATGATCCAGAAATAAAGGAGGATTATGATTTATGAAGAATTTAGAGCAAATAAAAGTTATGGAAGTTGAAGCTTTAAATGAGTTTCAAGAACACATTGGTTTAGTTCTGGCTGATATGGATATTTATAGAGAATATCTAGACAAAAAAGAATATAAACACTTTCAAAAATGCTATGACTATCTAGATACTTTATGGGAAAAAATTGAAGAAACAATAGTAAAACTATGTGATGCAGATGAACGAAATAAAAGTAACTAGATTTTATAGAATTGAAAGGTGGTGGTTTTATAGATTAAAAATCATTCAGTTATAGTCTGCTGAATTAAATAAATAGACTAAATACAACTTGATAGAGGGAGGTATAAAATGATGAATCAAGTTTTTTGTGTTGGAAGATTAGTTAAAGAACCTACTGTTGAAAAAACAGAAAGTGGAAAGGATAGAGCTTTTATAACTCTTGCAGTACCTAGAAGTTATAAAAATCCAGAAACTGGAGAATATGATACAGACTTTGTAGATTGTGTTCTTTGGAATGGTGTTGCTACTAACACAGCTGAATATGTTAATAAGGGAGATCTTATTGGTATAAAAGGTAAAATTGAAACTAACACTTATGAAACTGAAGATGGAGAAAAGAGAAAATCAACTCAAATAGTTGCTGAAAAAGTAACTTTCTTATCATCTTCAAAAGAAAAAACTGACGACATTGAAAAATCAGATGATGATTTAGATATGTAGTTATGAGAAGAGCAAAGAAAAAGAGTTAATGCCTGTCAGCAAATAACTCATGTAGTTATTTTAACACACCTTCTTTGCTTTTCCCTAATTTATTTTTTAAGGAGGAGAATATGAATAATTTAGTTAATTTATTAAAAATAGAACATCTTGAAGGTGGAGGATATAATGTAGATTCAATAATTAAAGCTATCCAAACTTTTTCTACTTGGGCTTTAAGAGTTGGAATTGCAGCTGCTGGTGTTTCACTAATAGTTGGATTTATTTTATATGCTGTAGTAGATGTTGATAGAAAAGCTCAAGTAAAACAAAGAATAATTCAAACTATGTTTGGAATTGTTGGTATTATATTAGCTATTTCAATCGTAAACTTAATTATTGATTTATTCTAGGAGGTGAATGAATGTTATTAAAAGCATTAGATTTGTTAAGAACATTAGGGTGGGGCATAATCCACTTTATTTATAGTTTAATTGATTCTCTTTTTGATATTTTAAAAGGACTTAATGCTTTTGATATTATAAATTCTGTGTCTGGTGATAATAATTTTGTTACATTTCAAAAAGGAGTAATAGCAATAGCAGTAACTTTGTTAGGTTTATTTGCAATTACTAGATTTGCTAAAAAAGTTATTGATCCAGATGAGGGATTAAGTTCAAGTGGAATTGTTAAAGAGATTATTAAATGTGGTGTACTTATTATTATGAGTACATTTTTATTTGTACAAGCTTCAACTTTTTCCATAAAACTTGCTGGATTTACATCTAATATATTTACAAGTAATAATGTAACAATATCAGATTCAATGCTTACAATGTTTATTGACTATTCAGATGGATATAAAGATTCAGATGAATTTAAAGGAGAAAATATTGCTAAGAATGTATCAAATGGAAATTTTGATGGAAAAGAAATGTATAATGACAAATATGTAACTTCAGCTAGATGGATATTACCAGATAAAAAAGATTATAAATATAAAATAAATTGGATAATGGCTGTAATTGTAGGAGGTTTCTTTCTATATTCATTATTCTTCTGTGGAATGATGTTAGCAAGAAGACAAATAGAGTTCTTATTCTTATTTGTTATTAGTCCAATTATATTTGCAACATCTGTAGGTAATAAAGAAAGAAGACAAGCTGTAGTTCAGCAATTAGTTTCATTGATGTTACAGGGAGCTGTAATAATGCTTATAATTTCATTAACAGCTATAGTTATGGGTCAAATAAATGAAACATCGTTCTTTAGTAATACATTTAAAGATATTGTTATTAAATCAATTATGTATATTGGCTGTGGTTCATTCTTGCTTACTGGTTCTCAAGTGGTTAATCGTTTTATTGGTGGAAATGTATCTGCTAATTCAGGAAGAGAACAATTAATGGCTATGATGGGATTTGGTCAAGCTATGGGTGGAGTAGCTTCTACTGGAGGACTTGCAGTTGCAGGTGCTGGATTAATGGGAGCTGGTGCTTTAGCAAAAGGTGGAGATGTAGTTGGCTCTAAGGTTGGTAAAGCTGGAAATTCTGCTCTAGGAAAAGTAGGACAAGCAGTTTCTAATTTTGGTTCAAAGATGGGTGGATCTGATTATACTTCTGGAGGAATTGGAAGCAATTTAAAATTTATGGGAGATTATTTACAAGCTTCATCTATGTCTAGAAGAGGAAATACACAATCTGGTAATCAAAGATCTAGTAGATTATCTAGATTTGGTTCTGGAATGATGAGTGCAGGAAAAGAATCAATGGCTCAAGCTATGTCAAATGTAATGCCATCAAGAAGCATGTATAGAAGAAGATACAGAGGGAGAGATGATTAATGTATATAACAGTACCAAGTATTAAAAAAACTTTAGGAAAATATATAGAAATGAAAGATTTATACATAGGACTTCCTATGTTGTTTTCTTTTTTACTTTTATTTTCCTTTTCAAGTCATAAATTGTTTTCGTTAGTATATCTAACAATATGTGTTTTTCTTTTATTACCAGTTAAGGTTTCAAAGAAAAATAGAATGTATAAAGTTGTAGCTCTTTTATTTAGATATATTTTTAGATGTAAAGAGTTTGCTTATAAAAGAAATGGAGATGAGATAAATTGGAAAGAAAAACTAAAGATGAAAAAAATCTAAAAAAAGCAAAGAAACTGGATTCTAAAACAAATAGAAAATATTCATCAAGAGGTCAAATGAAAAGAAGAATAAAAAATTCTAAAACTATTTCTAATGTTAAAGAAATAGGTGATGATGGATTAATCTATTTAAAATCTGGTGAAGTTGCTACATTAATTGAAGTTAAAGCTATTGATTTATCTTTAACAAGTAATCATGAAAAGAATTTATTCTTTTCTATGTTAAAAGCATTATATCAAGTACCTAATTTAAATCTTAAATGTTATAAACTAAATGAAAAATTAAATTTGAATGCAAATAAAGACAATCTAGATAAGAAGATAGAAAGATTTCAAGATGATGAAGGTAAAAAACTTTTGCTAGAAGAATCAAGAAATTTAATTGATGATCTGGAAGAAAAAAATTTTACTGTATCTAGTAAATATTTTTGGGTATTAATTGCAAAAGATACAGCTGTATTAAATAAACAACTAGATGAAATAGAAGATATTACTTTAAATATAGTTCCAAGAATTTATATTGAAAGTGTTACTAATAAATTAGAAATCTATAAATTTTTATCAAATCTTTATCTAACTTCTAATTCACTTGATGAGTTAGTATGGAGTGATTTACCAAGTTTAGTAAGTCCAATGAATATGTCTGAGAGAACAGATAGAATAAAATTTGATGATAAAGAATTTCAAATCTTAACTGTTAAAAATGTTCCACCATTCGTAAGTGAACTATTTTTTGAAGATATATTTAATTACCCAGATGTTAGAGCTTCAATAGGAATACAAGAATGTATAACTCAGGAAGAATTAATTAGATGGGTAAATTCACAATATCAGTTCTTATTAACTGATAGAAATACAACTAAAAAGTTAAGTGATGCAACAGAACTAGATACTCAAAAAGAAAATTTTCAAGCTTTAATGCAAGATATAAAAAATGGTGATGAAAAGATTAAAGAAGTTTCATTAATATTAATAGTAGAGGGAGATAAAAAACATAGAGATGAAGTGATAAGAGATTTAAAAAGAATAGCTGATTCATATCAAATAAAGTTAGATGTTCCAAGATTAAGACAAATGGAAGCATGGCAAAGTTATGATATATCAACTAAAACTTTTGAAGATTATTGTTTTTATTTACCAACACTTACTTTAAGTGCAGGTTTTCCTTTTACAAAAACTTATTTTAATGATTCAAATGGATACATGTTTGGTGTAGATATTCATACATCATTACCAATCTTTTTTGATCCATTTGTATTAAATAATTCAAGAACCTCTCATAATATGGCAATCATATCTTCTACTGGTGGAGGTAAATCTTACACTATGAAAAAGATGATTGTAAATGAATATGGTAGAGGAACAAAAATATTTATATTTGATGCTGAAAATGAATACAAAAAAATAGTTGAAGCTAACAAAGGAGAATATATAGATCTATATTCTAAAACTGGAGGTATTATAAATCCATTACAAATAAGATTTATTCCATCAGATGATGAGAATCATGATACTAAAGAAACAGATTGTCCTTTAGCAAAACATTTAGGATTCTTAGAAGCATTTTTTAAAACAGCTTTTGAAAGTATTACTGAAAAAGAACTTGTTATGTTACTTGCTATAGTTGAAAAATTATATAACAAGAAAGGTATTTATAAAAATACATCTATAAATACACTTCAAAATATGAAACCAGAGGAATTTCCTATATTCTCAGAATTATATGAATTCTTACCAGAGTATAAAAAAGATGTTGATAGTAAAGAAAAAGAAAAAATAATTGAACAATTAGATATTCTTTTATCAAGATTCTTAACTGGAACTGATTCATATTTATTTGATGGTCATACTAATATAGATTTATCAAATGATTTAATTGCATTTAATTTACAAGAACTTTTATATAGTGGTAATCAAAGATTAATTAATACTCAGACATTAAATCTTTTAACTTATTTAAATAACAGCATTGTAGCAAATAAAATTAATAATGATAAAGTTAAATTAGAAGATAGAAAACATGTAATGATTATAGCTGATGAATTTCATTTATTCATTGATGAAAATAATTTTGAAGTATTAAGAAACTTTGGACAACTTGCTAGAAGAATCAGAAAATATTCTGGCTCATTAGTTGTTGCTACTCAATCAGTAAAAGACTTTGTAGGAAGTCAATCTATATTAAGACATTCAACAGCAATTTTTAATAACTGTCAGTATCAAATGATTGGAATGTTAAAAGAAGATGACTTACTTGCATATTTAGAATTATTTAAACAAAATCCATTAACAGATACACAAAAGAACTTCTTAATGTCAGCAAGAAGAGGAGAGTTTTTACTTAACATTGATTCAAAAAATAGATTAAGAATTTGGATCAGAGCAACAGAACTTGAAAGAGAAATGATGGGAGAAGGTGAATCTAAATAATGGAGTTAAAAGAATTTTTGAAAAATTGTGCTATTGCACCAAATTGTATGAGGATTGAAACACCATATAACGGATTTACAAGGTACTTAGCACAATGTAAGAATGGAGAACCATATATGAAAAGTAACATGAAAACAAATTTTGTATTTTATGAACCTGAAAATAAAAAGGTTTTTAAACTTTTTAGTTCTAATGAAGATGAGAGAAAAAAAGAATATGAATATTGGAATTCATTCATTTTAAAAGATACATCATACTATTGTCAAAATATTGAATTTATTAATGAAGAACATCAAGAAGAATTAAATCATATTTTTTCTCACCCAACAGAAGAACTAGCAAGAATTTTACAAGATATAGCAGATGAAATTGTTGAAATGAATCCAGATTATAAAATATGTATTGGAGTTGTTCATGGAGAACAATTAACTAAAGATGGGGTAAGGTATCCTCATTTTCATTTGCTATTAGAAAAGAAGGTGAATTAATGAGTACAAGAAGTAAAATAGGTATTTTAAGAAAAGATGGAACTGTAGATCATGTATATGCTCATTGGGATGGGTATCCAGAACACAATGGTGTAATTTTATACAATGAATATAGTAATATTAATAAAATGAATGAACTAATAAAATTAGGAGATATGTCAGTTCTTGGAGAACACATTTTCCCAGAACCAGGTAAACCTCATAATTTTGGCTCAATAGAAGAACATCAAGAAGATGTTTGTATTTTTTACAATAGAGAAAGAAATGAGGATTGGAAACATACTTGTCCTCGTACTTCAAAAAGTCTAGATAGATTTATAACTGATTGTAAATTAAGTGATTGTGAATTTGCTTATTTATTTGATGAGAAAAATGAGAAGTGGTTGTTTTCTCCAATACCTTATGGTAGAGATTCTGAAATGTCATTTACTAGTTTAAAAAGTGAATTAGAAACAGAAAATTATGAAATTAATGATTCTATGAAAGAAGACTATTTAATATTTGATGGTATAGAATTGATGAAAGATGCTGATTATTATGAATATATAGATCAATATAAATCTGATTCGGATTCATATTTTGATATTAAAAAAATGTTTGATGATAAGAAATTTGATGAATATATAGATAGTCTTAAATCTTATGAAGAATCACTTGAAGCTTCTGATTTAAAAGATAAACTTATTTGTCATATATCTGATGTAGTAAATTATTTTAAATTAGATCCAGAATTGGAAATGTAATATGGTTAAAAAGAAAAAGAATGCTTTGTTAAAAAAAGTGGTATTTGGAAGTAGTGCTGGAATGATTTGTATGGCTATTGTTATTATTGTTCCAGTATTAATGATTTTAGATTTCTTTGGTGCAAATATAACGGATAATTATGTTGAAAACAATATGGATTATGCTGATAAATATAAAGAAACATTAAATAAAGCACTAAAAAATGGTTATGGTTATGTTCCTTTAAATAGAATATTATATTTCTACTTGGAAGATGAAAAACTATCTTTTTATGATATTTATATAGACAATATTGATAGAGATTCAAATAAGTTGATGCCTATTAGTGAAGTATGTGTTTTAAATAAATATAAAATTTATGATGTTTGTAAAGAACTAGATTCAAGTGATCAACTTGATGTAGAACAAAATAAACCATTTGTTCCACCAATAGATTTTTCAAAAGCAACAGTTACTTCTTTTTTTATGGAAGAAAGAATTGTTTTTGGTAAATCTGATGTACATTCAGCATGGGATTTAGCAGCTGGTAATAAAACCCCAGTTAAAGCTGTTTGTGATGGAGAAGTAATACAAGTAAGTTTTACTCAAAAAGAAAATGTTACCAATACTTCAGCTGGTGGAGGAAATCAAATTAAAATTAAATGTGTAATTGATGAAGAAATTACATATACAGTTTGGTATGCACATCTATACCCAGATACAGCAAAAGTAAAAGTTGGTGATAATGTTAAAGCTGGTGATGAACTTGCTGGAGTTGGAACAACTGGATATTCAACTGGACCTCATTTACATTATCAAGTACAACAAGATGGTAATAATGTAGATGGAATGAGTCTAATTGATTTTTCTGATAAAATGCCAACATTTAGACCAAATACTAATTTTGACTTAGACCCATATCCAAGATTAAAACCTGGAGAAATTCCTAATTTCAACCACAATTAAAACCACAAATTTTTCAAGTAATCAAAAGGATTACATACTAATTTCAACCACAATCGTGGTTCAATTTTGCAAGTGCAAAATAAGTTTTTCCCTATAAAGAATCTTAATGAAATTTAGGATTCTTTATATTTTAGGGAAAATCTCTTATGCTCTTAAAATTTTAGTTATAAAATTTATAGAATTTGTGGTTGAAATTAGACCCAAATAGACCACAGTAATTAAGGAGGTAATAATGTACGAATTAAAGTTATATGTAAATAAAAGACTAAAAGATAGAATAAAAATGTTAGCTACTGAAAAAGGGCTAAGTATGAATAAGATGGCTAATCAATTACTAGAAATAGCTATCTATAAATTATTAGAGGAGGAAAAGGATTATGGAAAAATTGAATCTAAATAAATTGATTGCAAATGATATAGTTAATTATGGAATGGATAAAACTACAAGTTTTAATTATATTGTAAGTTTAAATGATTTCTTAGATGATTATGATGAAGAATCTCATGACTATATAAAATCACATATAAAAGAAATAATTGAAGCAGTTCATCAAAATGAAAATGTTGCTCAATTAGATTATGATGAGAAAAGACAAGAATTTGATATGGTATTCTATTTTGATGGATTATTTAGTAAGTTAGATAAAAAAATATACTCTACATCACAAGAGATGGGAATAGATTTTGAACCAGAAGATGTATGGGATATTTCTTATGATATAGAAAATTCTGAAGAATATGATGATTTAGTTATGAAACATATAAAAGAAAGTTCCAAATATATGGGCAGGGAATTATGAAAGCAAATCCACATATTAGAATGTCTGATGACTTAAAGAAAAGAATAGATGAATATTGTTATGTAAATAACATATCCAAATCAGAGGGCATGAGAAGATTGATTGAACTAGGATTATTTAATAATGAATTAAATGAACAAGTTAATATGACTAATAAATTAATGAATAAAATATATTCAAGACAATCATATATTAAAGATTTTTTAGAACAGTTTTATTGTGATATGGAAATAGAAGAGTTAAGAAAAATATCTAATAATAAAGCTTTAAAAGAGTTTAAATCAAGATATAGTAGAGATTTATTCAATGACTAGTCCAAAAGTAGTAGTAATGAATAAATATACTCCAAGTTATAAAAATTTAAATTTTCAATACAGTACAAAACAAGCTGTATATAATTCAACAATGAATATGTTTGATTATTATGCAGATGTTAAAAAGAAAGCATTTTTTATGTTAGATTATTTTAGTGGAAAAATAGGAAAAGATAAAGAAATGAATATTATGTTTGAAAATGGAGAATATGCTACTAAAGATGAAATAGAGAAAAGAAAAAAACAATATGAAAAATATATAGAAAATTCTAATATATATAAATTAGTTATTTCTTTTCCAGAAGGTTTTTTAGAAGAAAATGCAGATATTAAAAAATTGGAGAAACAACTTGCTAAAGAAATTATTCCAGATTTTTTAAAAAAGTGTGGATTTAAAGATATTAAAAATATGAGTTATCAATTTTCTTTACATACAAATACAGAACATCTGCATTTTCACCTTTCTTTTGCAGAGAAGAAACCAAATTATGAGTCTTATGGTAAATTACAATATAGAACTAAAGGTAAGCTAAGCAAAGAAGAATTAAGATACTTTAAAAATTTAATTCTACATTATATAAAAAAAGAAAAAGTTTTTACACCATTATTAAAAGAAACAAATGAAGAGTTAGATATATTAAAAAGTTATTTTAATCCAAAAGAAAAAAATTTCTTATTAAAAGATAAAGATGATATTTTATTAGAAGAAAAAATAATAAAACTTGGAGAATTACTAAATGAAAAACGAGAACATCAAGATCAAAAGATAAAATTTAATTCTATTAAGAATAAGGAAATTATAAAACTTACTAAAGAAATAAAAAAACATATTTTTTCAAAAGATAATCCAGAGTTTAAAAAAGATTATTCTAATTTTCAAAATACTTTAGATAGTATTAATAATTATTTTAGTGAATTATCAAAAGAAAATAATCTTGATACAGTTGATGATTCTTTAATTAAAAATAAAAAGAAATATCTTGATAATTATATTTTAAATGCTATTGTTAATCATGCTAGTTATAAATATAAAAAATCTAAAATATCTGAAAATGAAATATTACAAGAAGCAGTATATAAAGAGTATAAAAAGAGTAGAACTAGATCTAGATTTGATATTTTATTAAATGCTTTATCTTCTAATAATAGAAATATGCAATTTAAAAACAAATATCAAATAAGACAAGCAGTAAGAAATATCAATGATGAATTAGAAGAAGCTCAAAGAGATTTTGATAAACTATTTCAATCAGAAAAAGAGTATTCGTAAAATAGTAATATTCCGATTAGTAAAAGAAGATAAAAAAGTATATTCTTGTGATATAATTAATATGAGGTGTGAACTATGAATGAGTATATTAATTTAGATGAAAAGAATATTGATGAAGAACATATTTGTTGTGCAATTGGTGATCCTAAACATCAAGATGGGGTTGATAAAAAGAAAGAATGGATTAAAAGCAAATTAAAAGATGGTCATGTATTTAGAAAGCTAAATGCAAGAGGTAAAATCTTTATTGAGTATGAACCGATAGAAACTGCTTGGGTTCCTATCAATGGTAAAAATTATATGCATATTTATTGCTTATGGGTAGCAGGTAGTTTTAAAGGAAAAGGTATTGGTAAAGAATTATTAGAATATGCTATTGAAGATGCTAAATCTAAAAAAATGAGTGGTGTTTGTACATTAGTATCACAAAAGAAGAAACCATTTATTGGAGATAAGAAATTCTTTGAACATTATGGATTTAAAGTTGTAGATACAATTAATGATTATGAATTAATGGCACTTTCTTTTGATGATAAAGAAACACCTAAATTTAGTGATAGTGCTAGAAAGATGGAAATTGATAGTCAAGATTTTACTATTTATTATTCAAATGAATGTCCTTATGTAGAATATGAAGTAAAAGAATTATCTGATTATGCCAAAGATAAAGGAATAAAATTAGATTTTATAAAAATAGACTCATTAGAGAAAGCAAAGAATGCTCCATGTGTATTTAATAACTGGGCAAACTTTTATAAAGGAAAATTTGTTTCAAATACAATATTAAATGCAAATGCCTTTGAGAAGTTAATTAAGTAATATGGAATTTGTAAAAGCAAAAACTATACTATCAAAAGTTAAATATGGTTCTGATTGGTATGGTATAGATTATAACATGAACCTATATAGAGGTTGTTCTCATGGGTGTATATATTGTGATAGTAGAAGTAATTGCTATCATATAGATAATTTTGATATTCCTAAAGGAAAAGAAAATGCACTTGCAATATTAGAAAGTGAATTATCTAAAAGGAAAGAAAAAGGTGTTGTAGGTATTGGATCAATGTCTGATACTTATAATCCACTTGAAAAACAATATGAGCAAACAAGAGGAGCATTAAAACTTATATCAAAATATAACTTTGGAGTTTCTATTGATACAAAGAGTGATTTGATTTTAAGAGATTTAGATTTACTTAAAGAAATTAATTCAAAGAATAATGTAATAATTAAATTTACAATAACAACTCCTAATGATGAATTATCTAAAATAATTGAGCCCCACGTATGTACATCTTCTAAAAGATTTGAAGCAATAAAGACATTATCCGATAATGGTATATTTGCAGGAATAATGATGAATCCAGTTTTACCATTTATTACTGATGATGAAGAAGATATTAAGAAATTAGTTAAAAAGGCTTATGAAAGTGGAGCAAAGTTTATTCATACATATATGGGAATGACTTTAAGAGAAAATCAAAGAGATTATTATTTTGAAAAATTAGATAAACATTTTAAAGGTTTAAAAGAAAAATATATCAAATATTATAGAGAAAGATATAATTGTGCTGTTCCTAACTATAAATCATTATATAAAGTGTTTACTAATGAATGTGATAAGTATGGAATACTTTATAATATGAAAGATATTATTAAAGCATATAAAAAAGAAATAAAGGATAATGAACAAATATCATTATTCTAGAATGATCGCAATATTAAGATATTAAGAAGGAACAATTTGTTCCTTTTATATTGATATAAATAGTACTATATGGTACTATTATATTGGTGATTTAAATGGCTATTAAATGTATTAAGGATACAATAAAAAATATTAATATTGTAATAGGTTGTAACATAGGATGTGCATATTGCTATGCAAGAATAAACAATAATAGATTTCACACAATAGATGATTTTAATAATCCTGAATTCTTTGAGAATAAATTAAAAATGTTAGATAATAAAAGACATAAAGCTTATTTCTTAACTGGGCAAAGTGATTTATCTGGTTGGAATAATGATTGGTTAGAGAAAGTATTTGAAAAAATAAACAACAACATAGATACTCAATATTTGTTTTTAACTAAAAGGCCTGAAAATATTAAATTAAATAAAACTCCAGATAATGGATGGTTTGGAGTAACGGTTACATCATCTAAAGAGAAACATAGAATAGATGATTTAAGAAATAATATTAAAGCCAAGCATTATCACGTTACTTTTGAGCCAATGTTTGATGATGTAGGAGAACTTGATCTAACTGACATATCATGGGTTGTTATAGGGACAGAAACAGGTAATAGAAAAGGGAAAGTAGATTCTAAAAAAGAATGGGTATTTAACATATATAATCAATGTAAAGAACAAGGAATACCAGTTTTCATGAAAGAAGATTTGCTAGGTATTATAAATGAAAATGAAATGATTCAAGAGTTCCCCAAGGAGTTTTTAAACAATGAATAATAATGGCGGATATTTAATAAATCAAATTCAAAAAATAAGTTCAAGAAAATTTAATGAATTATTAAAAGAAAAAAATATTGATGAGTTTAACGGATCTCAAGGAGTAATACTATATTCTTTGTGGAATAATAAAGAATTAACTATTAAAGAAATAGGAAAAATAACAGGATTAGCTAAAACCTCTCTTACAAGTATGTTAGACCGAATGGAAGAAAAAGGCTTAATAAGAAGAAAAGATAATAGTGAAGATAAAAGAAGTATAAAGATAATGCTTACTGATAAGGCAAAAGAATTAGAAAAAGATTATAATGATATATCAAATAAAATGAGTAATACTTTTTATAAAAATTTTAGTGATAAAGAAATAAATGAAATTGAAAATTATCTAGAAAGAATAATTTCTAATTTGGAGGAATAATAATGGAAGCAAAAGATTTAAAAAATATAGTTATTAAAGAAACAAAAGTAGATACAGTATTAACAAAATCTAATTTACCAATCGCTGGTTATTCAATTAATCCATATGTTGGTTGCCCATTTGGTTGTAAATATTGTTATGCCACATTTATGAAGAGATTTACTGGTCATCAGGAAGACTGGGGAATGTTTTTAGATGTTAAGATGTGGGATAAAATTAAAAATCCAGAAAAGTATAAGGGAAAAACAATGATTGTTGGATCTGTAACTGATGGTTATAATTATTTTGAATCAAAATATAAAAGAACAAGAGCATTTTTAGAAGAAATGCAAGGAAGTGGTATAAACCTAATAATTACAACAAAATCTAATTTAGTAACTAGAGATATAGATTTAATAAAAACATATCCTAATCCATTAGTTGCTTGGTCAATAAATACATTAGATGAAGATTTTAAAAATGATATGGATATAGCACCATCTATTAAATCAAGAATAGATGCTATGAAAAAAGTTCATGAAGCAGGTATTAGAACAACTTGTTTTATCTCTCCAATCTTCCCGGGAATTACCGATGTCTTTTCTATAATAGAAGAAATAAAAGATTTTTGTGACTATATATGGTTAGAAAATTTGAATCTAAGAGGTACTTTTAAACCTACTATTATTAAATATATTGAAGAGAAGCATCCAGATTTAAAAGAATTATATACTAAAATATACACTAAAAAAGATTTATCATATTGGGAAGAATTAGATAATAAAGTAAAAGAATATTCTAATAAAAATGGTTTTATGTATGTTATAGATGAAGAACCATTTTTAAAGAATCCAACTGGTAAACCTATAATAATTAATTATTTTTATCATGAAAAAATAAGACAATCATCTAGGAATAAATAATCGGAAGATTAAGATATTAGGAACGAAAGTTCCTTTTTGTATGGTAAAATAGTTATGAAATAGTTAATTTTTATTTACAATTAATTGCAAAATCAAATGTTAAAATACATTGCTTGTAGCAACGGCATATTTGTAATAAACTTAACTTGATGAAAGGAGAAATTGTAATATGTTAAAAGATAATCTAAAAACATTAAGAAAAAACAAGGGACTTTCACAAGAAGAATTAAGTATTAAGTTAAATGTTGTAAGACAAACAATTTCAAAATGGGAAACAGGATTATCTGTTCCAGATGCTGAAATGCTAATAAAAATATCAGAACTTTTTGAAACGCCAGTTAGTGAAATTCTTGGAGAAAGTATAGAGGAAAAAGAAACAAATGATTTAAAAGTAATATCTGAAAAATTGGAAGTAATTAATGAACAATTATCGATTAGTCAAAAACAAAAAAGAAAAAGAAAAATTATAGTATTACTAATAATAGACATATGTTTAATATTTTTCTTCGTTTTATTAGCATTATTAGGTAGTCCCTATTTAACATGGGATTATGGTAATCCTGAATGGTCTGTTATTGGAACATTATGGCATTCATTTGAGTGGACATTTTTTAGAATAGCACCATTATTGATTATTGTAATTACAACTATATTAATAATATTATTTATAAAAAGAGAAAAATAAAACGATCAGAATATTAAGATATTCCCGTACATTAAGGTGAGAAATAATCTCATCTTTTTTAGTAATTATACGATTATTCCAAACTCTACTAACGCTGTGGATACAATTAACGATTTTTATATTATAATTGTAATGTAGAGGTGAAAATATGAATCAAGAAAAGATTGGAAAATTTATACTTAAACTTCGTAAAGATAAAAAAATGACTCAACAAGAGTTAGCAGATAGATTAAATGTAACAGATCGAGCAGTTTCACATTGGGAAAACGGAAGGAGTATTCCAGATGTATCTTTATTTAAACCTATATGTGAGGTATTTGATATATCAGTTAACGAATTAATTAGTGGGAAAAAATTAAGTAAAGAAAAATTGATTAAACAAAGTGATGAGAATATTATTAATACTTTAAAAGATAGTGATAAACATAAAAGAAAGTTTAAAAGTATAATTGTTATCTTAACAATTGGAATAATTATTTTATTGCTTGTCGTGTTAATAGGGATTAAAAACAAATATCCTAAAATTGACTTATATAATTTTACCCTTCAGCAATCTGATCCTGAAAAACCTTTTATTTTAGAAAAACAACTAAAGATGAAAAATCGTGAACTATATTACTATGGATTAGATTTTGCAGTATTTTGTGAAAAAAACGAAAAATGTTATCAAGTAAAAGATGCAATAAAACATAATCAAATAACATTAGATGAATTTCAAAACTATTTAGAGAAACAAGCTGAATATGAAAACTACAAAATTATGAGATTATATGATGGTGGTACATCTATTTATTCAAAAGGTGGTATGCAAATAATGTTTTGTAATACTATTGATGGTAATAAAGATGTTTATATTGGTGATTCATCAATGTTAGATAATTTACATGGAGAATACTGTGGACATAAAAGAGATGAAGATGAAAGTTATATAAGAACTTATAAAGTTTTAAGTGTATCAATTTATAGTAAAGATAAAGAATATAATGAAGTATTACTTGAAGATATAAATGGAAAAACTGGTAAAGCAATTGTTGGTAAATCATTTATATTAGTTCCAAATCATGTATATTATTTTTCATTCCTAACATTTGATAAATTTGAAGATACTATTGAAAATATATTTGATAATTCAACTTTACTATCTGCAAAAGAACTAGAAGGTGATTATGTTGATGGTGATACAAGAGAGTGGATTAATGAAAAAATAATAGTAAATGAAGATTTAGATAATGGTTCTGAATTAAATGAATTAGAACATGTTAGAATGGATATTGTTGATGGAACACTTACAAAAACTGGAGCAAAGATTAAAATAACTGACTTTAGTGGTAATAAATATACTTACGGTGATCCATATAGAATAGATGTTTATAATAATGGAAAATGGGAAGCACTAAAAGAATATTGTCCTACAAAGAATTGCGCTTGGAATGCAATTGCATATGGACCAGATAAATATGGACATTTACTATTAGACTTAGACTGGAGCTATCTATATGGTGAATTAAAAAGTGGAAGATATAGAATCGTTAAAGATGCTTTAAGAAATGATGAAGAATGTTCAGAAACAAAATGTAACAAATATTATTTTTCAGTAGTATTTGATATAGATTAATATTTTTTATATTAAGATGTTAAGAACTATTAAGCAGATGAAAAAATCTGCTTTTTTCATGATATAATATTAATTAGGAGTGAGAAGATGGAGAAAAGAGAAAATATAATAAAAAATTTTATACTAGTATTAAATATAATAATTTTTTATTACTTATTATTTATAGGAAGAAATCAGTATTTATATGGTATGAATTATTTTATGTGTATTGTATTTATGATACTTAACTCATTATTTATTTTCTTTTATGGATTATTAAAAAATAATAAAAAAACATATAATATGAATATTTTAGTTTACATTTTTCTCTATAGTTATTTATTATTTACAATTACATTTATCATAAGTAGAACAGAATTTAGATTCTATAATTGGTGGTATGCAGGACAATATGAACCTTTTTATACAATTATTTCACAATTTAAGTATGGCTCATTTACATCTATTTCTAAAAATATTTTAGGTAATAGTGTAATGTTAATTCCATTATCATTCTTATTAATGATTAAAAATAAAAAGTTTAATAATGTTTTAAAACAAGCAATAATTATATTACCTGTAGTAGTTGCAATTGAATTACTCCAAGCATTTACTCATACAGGTGCATTTGACATAGATGATATAATTTTGAATTATATTGGTACATTAGTTTTTACATTTATAATAACAAGGTTTGGTATTATAGATAAAATTAGAAAGCTATTTTATACAGATTTTAAAATAAAAAGCAATATTAAAAATATTCTATTTTATTTAAGTTTAATAATATTAATTATATTTGATGTCATAATTTTTATTAAATAGCTTTTTAATAAAGAAAAAATAATGATAATTAGATCAAGCAGAAATGTTTGGTCTTTTATTTTGCAAAAAAGGAGGTGTAACTATGGCTTTATATAATGTTGAAGTTATAGAAAAATTAAGTAGAGTAGTAGAACAAGAAGCTGATTCTTATGAAGATGCTGAAGAACTTGTTGCTACTAAATATGCTGAAGAAGAGATTGTTCTTGATTGGGAAGATTTAGAATATACAAAATATGAACCTTATCCATCTCAAGAATTAGCTGAAGATTTCAATCTTAATATTTCATTTGATAAAGAAGAAGGAAATGTAATTATTGGAACAGATTCTTCTTCTGGTGCAACTTATAAATGTAAAACAATAGAAGATTTAAAAATAGCTTTTAATTCATATCTTGAAGATTATATTGAATTAGAAGATGTTAAAGCAGAAAAAAATATGGAGGTATAGGAATGAATAATATTTATGTAAATTGTGGTGGAAATTTAATGATATTTGAATCTAAAAAGGAAACAATGGATTTTTTTGAAGAATGTATTATGATGTGTGAAGGATCTGAAAGAGAAAGATATTCAAATATATATTTTTCTGTTAAATCAAATTTAAATACCGATAAAAGATGTTTCACAGATGGTACAAGTCATGTATATACAAGCAAGATAGATCCAGATAGTATTGACTATTATGAAGAATCTTTACTTAGAACAAGTTATGGAATTGATAAAGTAGATTTACTTATGTATAAAGCTAATAATTGTTTAGCTCAAGAACATAGTAGAATTTATCAAACAACAGTTGAAAGATATAAAGATTCTGAAGATTTATATAATGATTATCTTGCTGATAAAAAAGAAAATACTTTTTACATTTTAGATAGAGATACTATTACTTGTTTTGATACATCAGCAAATCCACCAGATAATTATTGGGTAGAAGATTTTCCATTAAAAGACTATGAATATGCTAATAAATGGTTAAAAGGTGAAATAGAATATGAAGATTATTTAGAAGCAACTAAAGAATCAGATATGGAGATGTAATATGAATAGTGGTTTAATTATATTATTAGTTATAATTGGTTTATTTCTATTAGGATTTATGTATATTGAACCTATATTGATGAAACACAAAGTAAAAAATGATAACGAATATGGTTCTGCTAGATTTAGTACAGATTCAGAAATAAAAAAGAACTTTAAAAAAGAGAATATAAATCATATAAGAGAAGCTGGGTTTCCAGTTTCTTTTAGTAAGAATTTAAAATATGTATATTTTGATAGAGAAACACCTCACTATGTTTATCTAGGTTCTACTGGATCTGGTAAATCTGTAACAGCAGTTATTCCATCATGTACTTTTATTTCTAAAGCAAAGAAAAAAAGAAGTGTTTTTATCACCGACCCGAAAGGGGAGATTTATCAAACAACATCAAAGATGTTTCAAAATCAAGGATATAAAATACTTACTATTGATTTTAGAAATCCTGAATTATCAAATAAGATTAATATATTAGAACCAATTATATGTGAATATGAAAATTATATTGAATATGAGAGGTTATCTTTAGAATCAGAAGATGAAAATAGAAAACTTGAATATAACAATTTATCTATGAGTTCTCTTGCTGAAACAAATAGATTAATATCATCACTTGCTACAATGGTTATGCAAGAAAAATCAGAACAAAAAGATCCGTTTTGGAATGATTCTGCTAAAAATTTATTAGAAGGTATTATTGGCTTTTTTCTAGAAGAATATAAATTAAAAAATATCAAAAGAGAACAAATTACTATGACTTCTATTCGTAAATTTCAAAATAGTTCTATGGAAACAAATAATCAAAAGAAGTTTAAGGATTATATTAATCAAAAAGCTTATGGTACTAAATCAAAAGATGCTTTAGTAAGTATATTAAATGCTAGTGATAATACATACAAATCAATTACAGCAGTATTTGGTCAAAAGATGAATATATTTGATGATGTAAATGTTGCTAATGTTACAAGTACAAGTGATTTTGAATTTAGTATATTAGGTAAAGAACCTGTAGCTTTATATGTAATAGTTCCAGATGAAGATAAAACATATTTTACTTTAGTTACTATAATAGTCGGATTATTATATAGAGAATTAGTAAAACTTGCTAATAGCACAGAAAAGAAAAAGTTACCTTATGAAATTGATTTTATCTTAGATGAGTTTGCTAACTGTCCTCCACTTGCAGATATTGAAGCAATTGTTTCTGTAGCAAGATCTAGAGGTATGCACTTTCATTTCTTTATACAATCCTTTTCTCAATTGGATAATGTTTATGGTAAAGATGTTTCACAGATTATTTTAGACAACTGTGGGCTTGTTTATTTAAAAACAAATACACAAGAAACAGCAGAAGCTATTTCAAAAAGACTAGGTAAGAAAACAATTGAATCTAATAGTGTAAGACAATCAGTATCTTTATTAAATTATAATGGAGATAGATCTACTAATTTAATTGGTAGAGATTTAATGACTCCAGAAGAAGTAAAACAACTTCATTATAAAACAATTATATTTCCTATAATTGGTTTTCCAATTTTTAGAGATACTATTTTATATAGTAAATTCAATTGTTATGAATCTGGTAAAGTAGAAAGAACTCCTAATCCATTAAAAGATTTATCTAATACATATTTTACTGTAGAAGATATTAAGCACGAAGTTAAAGATAGAAAATCTAGACAAAATAAAGAAGCTAAAGAATATTTTGAAAATTTAGAGAAAGCAGAAAAAGAAAATCTTCTACCAGTAGAGGAAATAATTAAGAAGATATTTAAAACAGATTTTGATATTAAATATAATATTCAAGCTAATCATCATGTTTATATGAGTGTAACAATTAATAAAGATTTAAAGCAAAAAGATAGATCATTATTAAATAATAAAATAAAATCAGAGTTTTATCATACAGAGATAATTAAAGAAGATGAAAAAACTATAATTAATATTTATAATGAAACTCCAACAAAAAATTTAGAAAGAGATAAAGGTAGTCTATAGGGCTACCTTCTTTTTTTATGCCAAAATTTTGAAAATTTATTGATTGACAATAAATGACATTTTTTGTATAATAAATATGTCGTTAGATAAAGTAGTATGAAGTAGCAGTAAGTTGTTATGTAGTATTCTTTAGAAGTATTGTAGTAGAAGTAATGCAGTAATGTAGTATGGAAGTATAGTAGTAAATATCTAACAACAAAGTAGTAGATCGTCTGCTAGTACAGAGGCGATTTTTTTTATGCTTAAAATTGTTATTTTTTATACAAGTGCTGTGTAAATTGACATTTTTATGATATAATTAAAAAGGACTATGTCTTAATAATTTGGAGGTAGAAAAATGGCTAAATTTGATGAAAATTCAAGAGTTAAAATTCCAGCTATTGTTCATGCAACTAAACTGGGATATAAATATTTATCTATAAAAGATAATAAAGAACAAATAGAACCAAGAACTAATATTTTTAAAACTGTATTTAAAGATAGTTTAAATAAAATTAATAATTTAGAATTAACAAATAATGAAATAGATAGTATTATTGATGAACTATGTATTGTTTTAAGTAACGATGATTTAGGAAGATCGTTCTTCAAAATATTACTTAATGGTTTTAAAGGAATAAAATTAATTGATTTTGAAAATGAGAATAATAACACTTATAATGTAGTAACAGAATTAACTTATCAAAATGGAGAAGATGAATTTAGACCAGATGTAATTATGTTGATTAATGGTATGCCATTAAGTTTTATTGAGGTCAAAAAGCCAAATAATAGAGAAGGTATATTAGCTGAAAGAAAAAGAATTAATGATAGATTTAAAAATAAAAAGTTTATCAAATTTGTTAATTTAACACAAATATTAGTTTTTTCAAATAACCAAGAATATAATGAAGATTCAGTTGTTCCAATTGAAGGTGCATTTTATGGTACTCCAAGTTATACTAGTGTTTTCTTTAATTGCTTTAGAGAAGAAGATACATCAATATATAGTAAATTAGAAGATTTAAATTATGATGCTGAAAATGAAATATTAAAAGATAATAATTATGTTTCTATTAAAGGTACTCCTGAATATGCAACAAATTTAAAATCTACAACTCCAACAAATAGATTAATGACTTCTTTATTTCATAAATCTAGAATATTAAAAATATTAAAGTATGGAATTGCTTATGTAGAAAAAACAGATGATTCTGGTATTACATATATCCAAAAACATATTATGAGATACCAACAATTATTTGCAACTTTTGCAATTGAAAATAAGTTAAATGAAGGTATTAAAAGGGGGATTATCTGGCATACCCAAGGATCAGGTAAAACAGCGTTGGCTTACTATAATGTTAAGTATTTAACTGATTATTTCCAAAAGAAAAATAAAATTGCTAAATTTTATTTTATAGTAGATAGATTAGATCTATTAAAACAAGCTTCAGATGAATTTCAAGCAAGAGGGCTTGAAGTAGTAAAAGTTAATTCAAGAGATGAATTTAAAAAGAATATTGCTAGTTCTGAAGCAACTTCCTCAACGGGAAATTTATGTGTTAATGTAGTTAATATTCAAAAATTCTCTGATGAATCTTTTGTTAAAGAGTCTGATTATAATGTTGAAGTTCAAAGAATTTATTTCTTAGATGAAGCACACAGAAGTTATAATCCTAGAGGTTCATTCTTATCTAATTTACTTTCATCAGATAGAGATGCTGTAATTGTAGCATTAACTGGTACTCCATTAATTGGAGAAAACTTTAAAACAAAAGATATATTTGGTGATTATATTCATAAATATTATTACAATAAATCTATAGCAGATGGTTATACTTTAAAATTAATAAGAGAGGGAATTGAAACAACTTATAAAACTCAATTACAACAAACATTAGATGAAATTAAAAGAGAAGTAAAAGCAAGTGATGAAGAAATATTTGCTAATCCAAAATATACAAAAGCATTGACTAAATATATTGTTGATGACTTTAAAAAATCACGAATTGCTTATGATGATGATTCTATAGGTGGAATGATAGTGTGTGATTCACAAGCACAAGCTAGAAATGTATTTAAAGATTTAGATGATTATGATTTAAGTAAAGCATTAATTCTTCATAATGAAGATGATAAAACAACTAGAGCAAATGAAATAACAGACTTCAAAAAAGGTAAAATTGATATTTTAGTTGTTCAAAATATGCTATTAACTGGTTTTGATGCTCCTAGATTAAAAAAGATATATTTAGGAAGAGTTATTAGAGCACATAACTTATTACAAACTTTAACTAGAGTAAACAGACCATATAGAAATTTTAAATATGGATATGTAGTAGATTTTGCTGATATTAGAGAAGAATTTGATAGAACTAATGCAGAATACTTTAAAGAATTACAAGAACAATTAGGTGATGACTTTAAAACATATAGTAATATTTTCTTATCAAAAGAAGAAATTGAAGCAAGTATCAAGGAAATTAAAAATAAATTATTCCAATATGATAGCGATAATTTAGAAAATTTTACTACACAAATAAATGAGTTAAATAAAAAAGACTTAATTGATTTAAAGAAAACTATGATTACATATAGAGATTTATATAATGTGATTAAATCATTTAATTATACTGAATTAATGGGTCAAATAAAAATTGATCGTGTAAGTAAAATGATAAAAGAAGTTGATAGAAGAATTGATATTAAAAATTTAACTGATAAAGAAAATTCTGATTCAACTAGTTTATTAAATGTAGCACTTGCTGATATCGATTTTTCATTCAAGAAGATATCTGAAGAAGAGTTAGTAATTGCTGATAAGTATAAACAAAAATTTGATGAAGTAAGAAAAGAATTCTTAATTAATATTGATAAAGATGAAGCTTTATATATAAATTTATATAGAGAGTTTGAAAATTTATTTAGAAGTTCTAACTTTGAAGATATAACTACTGATGAGATAGAAGTTAATTCTAAAAAATTAGATGACTTAAAAAATAGAATTCATCAATTAAATGCAAAAAATGACAGGTATTTAATTAAATATTCTGGAGATGAAAAGTTTGTTAAGGTTCATAAAAGAGTAATAGAAAAAATCCCAGATTTTCCAGAAGTTGATTTAAATGAAATCTTAATCAAATTAAAAGGTGAAATAGATGATATGTTATTAAGAAGATTTGATATTATGGATAATGAATCTTATTTCAAAAATGCTATTAAGCCTATTACAGTTGATGAATTAGAAAATCATAATAGAACTGAAATAATTAATGAAGTAGAATTTTTTACTGATTTAATTGTTGAAAGTTATTTAGCTGAAAGGAGAATGAACAATAATGAGTGAAAGAGATATAGTTAGAAAAACAGAAAAATTGATTGATGATTTAAAAAGTGTTTGTTCTTTGAATGGAATTGGAAATAGTCCAAGCGAATATAAAGTTATATCTCAAATATTTTTATATAAATATTTAAATGATAAGTTTATTCATGAGGTTAAAAGAGTAAATAAAAACTTTAGTGAAAATACTACGGTTAAAGAAGTTGAACAATATTTGAATAACATTGAACCAAAAGAATATCAGCTTCTAACAATGAAAATGAATCCAAATGTTGCTAGAATACAAAAGGAATATATGATTAGTTACCTTTATAATAATCAAAATGTAACTGAACCAGAATTCTACACTTTATTTGATAAAGCCCTTTTAGGAATATCAAATGACAATATTGATATATTTTCTGTTAAAACCGGCAGTAAAGAGAAAATTAGACTATTTGACAGTTTATCTCAATATATAACTGAATCAGACAAAAAGAATTCTTTCTTTAAAGCAATCATTAATAAATTGGTTGGATTTAGTTTTGAAGATGCTTTTGATGAAAAATATGATTTTTTTGCAACCATATTTGAATATTTGATAAAAGATTATAATAAAGACTTTGGTAAATATGCAGAATATTACACACCAAATTCAATTGCAAGAATAATAGCAAAAATAATTGCACCAGAACCTACTCAAAATGTAACTTTATATGATCCGGCAGCTGGTTCAGGAACTCTTTTACTTGCATTAGCACATCAAATAGGAGAAGAGAATTGTACAATTTATTCTCAAGATATTTCACAAAAATCAAATGAATTTTTAAGATTAAATTTAATTTTAAATAATTTGGTTCACTCATTAAGCAATGTAATTCATGGTGATACATTAGTAAATCCAGCACACCTAAATAGTGAAAAAAATCGTTTGGCACAATTTGATTATATAGTTAGTAATCCGCCATTTAAAACGGATTTTAGTGATACAAGAGATATTTTAGCTGGAGAAAAATATAGAGAAAGATTTTTTGCAGGTGTTCCAAATATTCCTAATAAAAAGAAAGATTCAATGGCAATTTATTTAATGTTTATTCAACATATTCTATATTCTCTGAAGGATAATGGAAAATGTGCAATTGTAGTGCCTACTGGTTTTATTACAGCAAAAGGTTCGATAGAAAAAGAAATTAGAATGAATATTATTGATAATAAATGGGTAAAAGGTGTTATTTCAATGCCGTCAAATTTATTTGCGACAACAGGTACAAGTGTTTCAATAATATTTATTGACAAATCAAAAGTATATGAAAAAACATTATTGATTGATGCATCTGAATTAGGAATGAAAATTAAAGATGGGAAAACACAAAGAACAATTTTAACCAATGATGATATAGATAAAATTCAAAGTAGCTTTTTGAATAACGAGGAAATTGAAAATTTTAGTATCTTAGTTAATATTTCTGATATAAAAGAAAAAGATTATTCTTTATCAGCTACACAATATTTTGATATTAAAATTGAGTATTCAGATCTTTCAAAAGATGAATTTAAGAACATTATTGATGAATATATAGGAGAACTTAGTAATTTATTTGATGAAAAAAAACAACTTGAAAAGAATTTAAAAGACAATGTGGAGCATATAAATTATGAGTGATATTGATAAAAATCTTATTATTCCATTTGATGCCCCATTAAAAAAAGAAGATAGTATTAATCAAACTTATGGCTGTAGACAGCTAAATCCAGATATATGTAAGAATTGCTATATTGAAAATGTTTGTGCATTTGTATCAAAGGATAATATATGCAAGAGACCATCACTAAAATGGAAAAAACAATATGAAAAACTTCAAGCAAAGGAGGACAAAGAAAATGGAAATTAAAAAACTATCAGAATTATGCAATGCTATAATTGATTGTCCTCATTCAACTCCTGAGTGGAAAACTTCTGGTATACCTGTTATAAGAAATTATAATCTAGTGGATGGAAATATTGATATTAAAAATCTATCATATGTAGATGAAAGCACATATAATTCAAGAGTTAAAAGAGCAAAACCAGAAGAGGGAGATATTATAATAAGCAGAGAAGCACCTATGGGAGTTGTAGGTATAGTACCACCAAATTTTAAATGTTGTTTAGGACAAAGACTGGTATTATTGAAAATTAATAAAGAAAGATATAATCCATATTATATATTAAATATACTTAGATCAAATTATGTTCAAACTCAAATCCATCGTGTTGATAAAACCGGTTCAATAGTAAGTAATTTAAATATTCCGGATTTAGAAAATCTAGATATACCAATAATTGATGATTCACAAGATGATAAAGCAAAAATTTTAAAAAATATTAATGATAATATTTTGTTAAATAATAAAATTATTGAGACTTTAAATTCAATTGGAGATACCTTATACAATTATTGGTTTACTCAATATGCATATGTGAATGAAAACCTTGAATTTTCTGATATCTGCAAGAGAAAAGTACCCAAGTCATGGATAATAAAAAATATTACTGAATTGTGTGATTTAAAAAAAGGATATGAACCTGGGAGTGATAATTATTTAGAAAAATCAATTGATAATTCTGTACAATTTTTTAGAGTAAGTGATTTAGATACAAAAAATCCTATATATATTTTAGACGATGATTCTATTTCATCACGAGTAAACTATGATGAAGTTTTAATATCATTTGATGGAAGTGTAGGCAGGGTTGGAATTGGGTATGACGGAGTATTTTCTACAGGAATAAAAAAAGCCGTATCTTTAAATAAAGAAATTTCTAATGGATTGTTATATTTTTTATTTAGATCTGAATATGTAAGAAAAACTATAGAAAAATATGCAAGTGGTTCTGTATTAAAACACGCAAGTTCATCTATTCCTTATATCAATTTTCCATATGAAGAGAAATATTTTGCAAATTTTTCACAACTAATAAATCCGTTATTTTCAGAAATTGTTTTATGTATTAAAGAAATAGAAAAATTAAAGAGGTATTATAATTTTTTATTACCTTTAATGGTAAATGGTCAAATAAAAATAGAAGATTAACATCAATCTTCTATTTATTTTAAAATATTATCTATTGATAATTTATGATTATAGCAAATAGTGTATAACACAAGTGAAGTAACTAAACTTTTACCATTTTCATATAAACTGTATGATTGTTGAGTAATCATACATTCATCAGCAATCTGCTGTTGAGTTAATCCTAATTGTTTTCTTAAAGATTTAAGTTTAGTTCCAACTTTCTTTTTATCTAGTTTATCAATTTTAGTATATTCATTTTTTCTAGATAGACCTGTAATGTAATCAAGAGAGTAGTGATACTGATTTGCAAACTTTACCATTTTAGGTAACGGCATTGTATCATTGTTATTTTCCCAACCTGCAACTGTTGATCCAGCAACACCAAAAACATAACCAAGTTCTTCTTGAGTCATTTCTAATTCTTCTCTACAATATTTAAGATTGTTATTTAACATCATTTCTATCACCTATATTAATTTTCCCATTTTTTATTGAAATACTATTGTTTCTATGGGTCATATTGTAAAAATGTGATATAATGTAACTAAGTGATCAAATGCAGTATCCTGATCCAAAATGAAATGAGTATATATATGTATTTAGATTTTGAAGATGTAATTTTAATAATAGTTAAATCATTAATAATTTCAGCAATAGTTGGATTATTAATTGTACTAGGTATATTTGATTACAATCTAGGTGTTAGTTTTTGTAATTTAATGGGTATTCCTAAAGACTTTGCACCATCTATAATGAGTCCTGGAATGGCTATAGATTTTACTGTTGTATTATATGTAGCTGAAATGATAGGATTATATTTTATTGTTAAAAATTTAAAGAAGATTAGATTATTTGAAAACTTTTTGAATTTTATAAGTTTAGAGTATTAAAATGATGTTATAATTGTTTTAAAAAATTAATATGGAGAAAGAAATATGAATAGAAAAGTAATTGGTGATTTTATTGCCCAGTTAAGAGAAGAAAATCATCTGACACAAGAACAACTTGCAGATAACATCAATGTTTCTAGTAATATAATTAAAAAGTTAGAAAAAGGAAAATATACTTTTGATACAGAATTAATGGTTGCATTATGTAATCAATTTAAAATTAAATGGTATGAATTATTAAACGGTCATAAAGGTACTAAAAAAGAAGATATACACGATGGTGAACTTGTATTAATGAAAATGGGTAAGCAAAGAAGATTAAAAAAGAATCTATTAAAGTTATGTGTTATTCCAGTTTTTATTATCTTAGTTTTGGGACTTTTATGGCTAAATGAAAATAAGGATCTTGGATATGAATTATCAGGAGAAACAGAAAATTTCAAATATGAACATATCTTATTTTTGAGAGATAATGGATTATACTATATTATGTTCGGTCAATGTGAGATTAAGAATCCAGATATTTCAAAAGATAATATAACTAGAGTTGCTTTAAAAAGTGATGATAGATTAATCATTTCATCAAATACATTCTTAACTGGTGTTAGTACAGAAAGAAAAGGATATGATGAACTATTTCCGAAAGAAGTAGTCAAAAATGTTAATAATTGGTATTATGAAATTGAGTATAAAATAAATGATAAAACATATACTGATATTATAAAATTAAATAGTGAGGATCTTACATAATATATATAATTAACTATTAGTATTATTAAATGATAATATTTAATATAATTGTTATGAATATAGTTGAATATGAAAAGAATTTTGTTATAATACTAAATACAAACGAATTCGTTATTAGAGGTGGAATTATGAATATTGAAGAAATTATTGTTGAGTTAAACAATTATACTACACCTATAGATAAAGAAATAAATAAAGAATTATATAAAACAACTCAACTTAATATTGAAGATGGTAATATTGGAGTTATGATAAATAAACTTTTAGATACAAATGAATTTGAAGGTTATTTATATATTAAGAAAAAAAATAAGATTGCTTGTCCTCTAATGTATAAAAAAATTGTTAATGAAGAAGAAGCAGATTTATATTTTAATGAGTTAAATGACTTAATAAATAATGAAAGTATTGAATATATAATTAATAAATGTAAAACCATAAAATAATTTTTGGTACTATTTTTGGTAGTTATTTTGGTATATTAATTGGTATTGAAAATAAATTTCATGGTGGTAAAATGTAGTAAAATGAAACAATTAGCTGAAGAGGTTAATTGTTTTATTTTTCATTAAATGTTATTGACTTTATCAAAAAAAGTGATATTATAAATAACAATTTAATGGTTTTTATATAGATTGAGGGTGATCCTGTATGAAAATAATTGTGTATGATGAATTACAATTGTCATTAAGACCTAAAAGTTTCATTAAGGACTTAGTCCCAAAAAATCTAGAGATTAAGAAGAGCAGTATTTATTCTTAGTAAATTGTCTGCTCTTCTTTTTTAATCAATGGAGGTCATTATGAAAGTATTGAGTAGTGAAGTGATTAAGAAGTATGATTACAAAGAAACCAGAAAGAAAGTCAACGAGTTTATGGAGAAGTTTGAGGAGAATTACTTTAGGTATCTAAATGTACTACCACCGAGTATTACATCTCATTTAAGTGAAATTAAAGTTCAAATGAGTAATCTTTCTACATCTCCTATAGAAAGGTATGTGCTGAAAAAAATAGAATCTGAAGAAGAATTTATTGAATATTTAAATATTGTTTTAAAAATAGTAGATAATTTTACTATAGCAGAGCAACAATTATTTAAAGGAATATTCTTCTTAGGTAATACAGAATTTGTTATGGAAGAACAATTAGCTATAACACATAATACATTAGATCAGATTAAAAAAAGTTGTATTATTAAATTTGCATTAGCACTTAATATAGCTGTATTAAAATAATGACCTTAATACACATCTTTTTAGGTGTGTTTTTTTGTGTCTAAAAATAGGAGGATAATATGTTTGGAAAAATATTAGGAATTGTTTTATTAATACTACTTGGATTATTCACAATATGTTCTTGTAAGGTAGCTTCGTGGGCTGATCAAGAAATGGAAGAAAATTTAAGAAAGAGGAATCAAGATGAAGAGAAAGACATATAAAGCAACTATTATTAATAATGGTCGTGTAATAACCATGTTAGTTGGAGGATACAACAAACCATCAGTTAAAAAGGAATTAACTGATTTTTTTATTAAAACTAAACAGATGGAAGATTATAGAAAATTTGAAATTTATTTAAAACAAGTCATTTATATTGATGGTGATTATGTTGAAGTTGAGTAGGAGGGTTTTCTATGAATATAGATGAATTAAAAGATAAATTAGAAAGATGTAGAAAAATATCTTTAGAAGATATTCAACTAGAAGATGTTGATGAAATAACAGATATTAAGATAGACAAAAGAAAATCAAGTAACGAACGAATACTTGATTTTTTAAATAAAGTAAAAAATCCTTATATTTTCAAAGTTAATGGAAGATTAGTTCAGATAGGTTTTTCTGACAATGGAAAAACAGCTGATGAATGCTTAACTAATGTATTAAAAAGCTTATATAAGTAAATTTTGCACCTTAGAGTTTTATCTTAATTTGAAATACAATTTAGCTATAATTTGAAAGGGAAGATTAATATGTCTGGAAGAGGAAATAAAAAACAAAGTCGTATTAATTCTGATAAAAAATGGAATGTAGGTATTTATACAAGAAGATCATTTGATGATTTAGATGATAATGAATCAAATACAATAATAAATCAGAAAGAAATGCTTACAGAATATGTTAATAATTTACCTAATGCTACTATAGTAGATTATTATGTAGATGATGGATATTCTGGAACTACATTTGATAGACCTAGTTTTCAAGAAATGTTTAGTGATGTAGTTTCAGGAAGAATTAATGCAATTATAGTAAAAGACTTATCAAGACTTGGAAGAAATTATATTGAAATTGGTAAATATCTTGAACAAATATTTCCTCAATATGATTTAAGAGTAATTGCTATTAATGATGATATTGATTCATTTTTAAAACCAGATTCAATTAATAATTTTATCGTTCCCATTAAAAATTTAATAAATGAAACTTATTCTAAAGATATTTCAAAAAAAGTTGCTAGTTCATATCTTGCTATGGCAAAGAGTGGAAAGTTTGTAAGTGGAACACCACCTTATGGATATGATTTAGATCCAGAAGATAAACATCATCTTGTTATTAATAAAGATGAAGCCGAAGTAGTAAAAAAGATATTTGAAATGTCTTTAAATGAAGATGGAAGAGTTAAGATATGTAAATATTTAAATGATGAAGGTATTTTATGTAGAAAAGAACTTCAAAGAAGAATCAAAAACAATTTAACTTTAGAACCTTTTAAAATTAAAACTAAATATATATGGAGTACATCAACTATAGGAAGAATGTTAGTTAATGAAACATATATAGGTAATTTAGTTCAATTAAAAACTTATAAAAAAAGTTATAAAGATCATAGAGAAATACCAAAAGCACAAGAAGATTGGATTAGATGTGATAATACACATGAAGCAATAATATCAAAAACAGATTTTAATCAAGTTCAAAAATTAATTAAGAAAAATACGAAAACTAAGAAGAAAAAAGAAGTTATTTATTCTATATATAATGGAAAATTAAAATGTTTTGATTGTGGTAAAGCAATGGTTAAACAAGATGATTATAGAGGAAATAGAAATATATCAAATTATTTTTGTGTTAGTCATTTATATTTGAGTAAATCATGTTCTTCACACAAAATTAAAACTGAAGTATTAAATAATACTGTTTTAGAATCAATTCAGCTACAAGTTAAATTGGTAATTGAATTAGATAAAAGTATTAAAAGATTATTTTTTAGAAGTAATAAAGGTCAATTAGAAACAACCTATAAAGAAAAAATAAGAATTGCTGAAATTAAACTTGAAAATCTAAGAAATAAGAAAAGAGATAATTATAAAGAGTGGAAATTTGGTTCTATAGATAAAAAGGAATATGAAACTATACAGCAAGATATAGAAAATAAAATTAATAAATTAAATGAGGATATAGAATTATATAATTCAACATATCAAAATACAATTAAAAGGCTTAGAAAAGATGAGTATTGGATAAGTCATTATAGAAGAAATAGAAAGATTAAAAAGATAACAAAAGAAGTTCTTGATGAGCTTGTAGAGAGTATTTTAGTAAAAGAAGATGGTAGTTTGATTATTAATTTTAAATATCAAGATGAATACATCGGATTATTACAATATATAGAAAATGAAGGAAGTGTTAAAGAATGTCTAAATGGAGAATTGGTGTCTATTTAAGATTATCATCAGAAGATGGAGATAAAGAAGAGTCAAATAGTATATCTACACAAAGAAGTATAATTGATTATTACTTATCAGATTTTAAAGATATAAAAAAATATAAAGAATATATTGATGATGGATATACTGGAACAGATTTTAATAGACCAGGATTTGAAGCAATGCTAGAAGATATATATTCTAAAAACATTAATGCAATTATAGTAAAAGACTTATCAAGACTTGGAAGAAATTATATTAAAGTTGGAGATTTTATTGATGATATTATAATAGGTAAAAAAGTTAGATTTATATCTATAAATGATAGTGTTGATTCATATTTAAATCCTGAATCTCTTAATTCATTAGAAGTACCTATTAAAAATCTAATGAATGAAGGATATGCAAAAGATACATCAAATAAAATTAGAAGTTCTCATAAAACAAGTAAAAAAAATGGAAAATACATAGGAGTAATTGCACCATACGGATATATTAAAGATAAGGAAGATGGTCATAAATTTATTGTTGATCCTTCTTCTGCTGAAGTAGTAAAAAAGATATTTAACTATGTAATAAAAGGATTAACTAAACAAGAATTAGCTGATGAGTTAAATAAGCAACATATACTAACTCCAAGTAAATATTTTAAAGATGTTTTAAAATATAAACGAGGAAGAGTCAGTAATCAATGGAATGTAAAAATGTTAGATGAAATATTGAAAAATGAAACATATATTGGAAATTTAATTCAAGGAAAAAGACAAAGATTAAGTCATAAGACACATAACATTGTAAGAGTATCAGAAGATGAATGGATTAAATCAGACAATCATCATAAACCTATAATAAAAGAAACAATATTTAATCAAGTTCAAAACATTCTATATAATAGAAATATTAAAATAAATAGTAGTGGTTCTTATAATACATATTCTGGTTATATTAAATGTGCTGATTGTAATTGTAATTTATATAGAAGATTTAAGAGAGATACTGGAAGAGCATTTTATTATTGTGGTACATATATAAAATCTGGTACTTGTTCTAAACATTATATTACTGAAGAAGAATTAAATGAAACAGTTTTAATTATGTTGAATAAGTATCTTGAATTATTAATAGATTTAAAAACAAAAATTAATGATATTATTTCTTTTTCAAGTATTGAATATAATAGTGAAGTTAGAAACATGAAAATAATTGAATATGAAAAAGATATAGAAAAGTACGAAAAGTTAATTTCTGATTTAAAAAAAGATTATCAATTAGATATTATTAATAAAGAAGATTTTGAAGATTTTTATAATGAATATTTGTATGAACTTAATAATTTAAAACTTGCTAAAGAAGAAATTGAAAATCAAAATGAAAAAACTTTTAATTTAGATTGGTTAAACAATTTAAAGAAGTTAGAAAAGTTAGATTCTATTAATAAATTAATAGTAGATGAGTTTATTGAGAATATTTATATATATGAAGATAGGAGGATAAAAATAGATTTTAAATACATTGATCAATATAATGAAGCTATCAGGTATCTGAAATCTGGCAAAAGTATGGTATAATAGATTAGTAGTTTGACTTCAAAAAAGGAAGTGATTTTATGTCAAATATAAATGAAAATGAAAAGTTTCAAAAAAACGTAATCAATTGGTATCCAGGTCATATGGCAAAAACAAAAAGATTAATAAGTGAAAACTTATCTCTTATTGATATTGTATATGAGCTAATAGATGCAAGAATACCTTATTCATCAAAGATTAAAGATATAGATGAAATGATTAAAGAAAAACCGAAATTGTTAATTGTAACAAAAATGGATTTATGCGATGAAGATGAAACAAATAAATTTTTAGAATCATATAAAAAAGATGGGTATGTTGTAGTACCTGTTGATCTAGCTAATAATAAAGGTATTGATGTAATTATAAATAAGACAAAAGAGATATTAAAACCTCTTGATGAAAGAAGGAAAGAAAAAGGTCTTAAGAAAAGAAATTATAGAGCTCTTATAGTCGGTATACCTAATGTAGGTAAATCTACATTAATAAATAGACTTGTTGGTAAAAAAGCAGCAAATGTTGGTAATATGCCAGGAGTTACTAAAAATTTAAGTTGGATAAGAATTAATAATGATATAGATTTACTTGATTCACCAGGTATTTTGTGGCCTAAATTAGATAGTGAAGAAGTAGCGCTTAATCTAGCAAGTACATCTGCAATAAAAGAAGAAATATTAACTCTTGGTGATATATCTTTTCATATATTAAAAAAATTAAATGATTATTATCCAGAAAAATTAAATGAAAGATATGGAATTAGTAAAATTAATAATGATGATATAATGGAAACTTTCGATATAATAGGAAGAAAAAGAGGAGCTTTATTAAGAGGAAATATTGTTGATTATGATAAAGTTTATTCTTTAATATTAAGAGATATAAAAGATGAGAATATAAAGGGCATTACATTTGATAGATTTAACTAATGTATATGTCTTTTTTTGTAAAATGTTTTTAAATTCTATAAATTAAGAAAGTGTACATGGTATAATGAATGTAGGAGGATTATTTTATGGCAATAAAAATTAACATATTATCAAATTATTTTTTAAAAAAAGATGGGACTTTTGATAAAAAGGGCGCTATTAACTTATGTGGAAAGATAGCAGGAGTTTGCTATGCTAAAGAAGGGTTTGATCATTTATGTGATGAACCTATAGAAAAAACTGAAAGAAGAATTAATATGACTTTAAATAATGGTCATCATAGTGTTTATGATCATATATTTATTAGTTTTAATATAAAAGATATACCAAAGATATTGGCAATGGTTATTAATAATGAAAAAGAGTATACTACAAGTGAGAAATCTGCAAGATATACACCAATTATAAGAAGTGGATGTATTACTTTAAAAGAAGAAGAATTATATAATAAATGGGTTTTAATATTTACTGATAAAATAAAAGAATTATATGGAGACTTTTATAATGATTCTAAAATTAAAAAACTAGCACAAGAAAATGCAAGATATTTAGTTACTGTATTTATGCCTACAGAAATGATATATACAACTTCATTAAGACAAATTAATTATATAGCGTCATGGATGAAAGATTATATGAGAGAGTGTAAAAAAGATGATTTTAGTATTAAATTATCTAATGCAATGGAAGAATTTATTAAGGAATTAGAAAGAAATAATGTGTTAGTTGATGGACTTATGACTAATGATAAAAAAAGAAGTATTTCGCTATTTGGGAAAGATTTAGATAAAAAGGAAAAACATTTTGGTGATATATATGAAACTATATACACATCAACATTTGCATATTTAGCACAAGCACAAAGACATAGAACTTTAAATTATAAAATTGAACTACTTGATAATAAAGAATATTTTGTACCTCCAATTATTGAATCAGATTCATCTTTAGTTAAAGAATGGATTTCTGATATAAAGAGTGTTAGTAA
>ULOB01027350.1_pt1 | contig 39988 bp, 29 predicted proteins | sample 1952151 | NCBI WGS metagenome assembly ULOB01 (sample SAMEA4835591, study PRJEB28245) | human gut metagenome | biome: gut microbiome; material: fecal sample | place: Denmark | collected 2008
GGTATTGCCCTTCTGCAAAGGTGAACCGTTTCCCGTGTTTTGGGTACACCTTTGCGGAGGCTTGCGGTCCCGACCATTGCCACAGCGGCTGTAGCGGCGTTCCGGGTGTTTCCCTGTTGCAAAGGTGAACCGTTTCCCGTGTTTTGGGTACACCTTTGCGGAGGCTTGCGGTCCCGACCATTGCCACAGCGGCTGTAGCGGCAGTTCCGGTGTTTCCCTGTTGCAAAGGTGAACCGTTTCCCGCGTTTAGGGTACACCTTTGCAGGTATCCGATGGGAGAAGCGGGCTCCAGAGGCGTGGAAGCCCGGTTGGGTTTTGTGCTATGCTCGCAAGTGAACCAAAGATGTGGGAATCGGGTTCACCTTTGATCAATTGGCTATGTGTCAGGTGGCTCTGGTTCAAATGTGCCGGACGGACGGTTCTGCAAACAGTTCTGTTATTCCGGTTCCGTAGGGCCTGTATCGGCTGCCGGCCGGAAGTAGAGCGCGAGGCGGCGGGCCTGGGCGGGAGGGAGGATGCGGCTGTCGAGGATGGTCTGGAAGGTGAAATCCGCTTTTGGAACGGTGCGGCGGAGGCGGTCGAGGCCTTTGGCGGCGTATGTGCCGATGTAGGGGTGGGCGGCCATGGAGTCCAGGGACATGGTGTAGAGGTCCAGGGGGCGTATGGAGGCCGGGTCGATGTATAGGCGGTCGGCCAGGCGGTGGAGACGGGCGGTGTCCATGCCTCGGATGTCCAGCAGCTGGGTGAGGTCGGCGTAGAAGCCCAGCCGGTCGCGGTAGGCGAGGATCTGGCGGGCGTAGTAGGGGCCTATGCCGGGGAGGGCGTCCAGGGCGGCGCTGTCGGCGGAATTGAGCTCGATGCGGTCCCAGTGCCATCCGTCGTGGGGGTATGCTGCGGAGGGGCTGTCGGTCTGTATGGAATTATTCCGGACGTCCGGGGTGCCGATGGGATACGGGGCCCGGCTGTCGGCTGCTGTCGAGGCCGGGGAGTGGGGGTGTGCCGGGTCTGGTGGGTTGGCGCGCGATGTGCTGCCTGGCCGGGGTGCGGATGCTGCGGAGGATGTCCTGTCGGGATGGCCGTCTTGTCGCGGCTCGTTCGGACGGTCGGGTGCAGTTCCGTTGTCTCCCGCTTTGAATCCGGCATCGGAACAGTTGTGCCGGCCAGCCCTCCCTCCGGCAGCATTGTCCTGAGCATTGCCTTGACCATCGGCCTGCGCCGTCTGCCGTTCAGTCTCCTGCATTGTCCTACCGCTTGAGCCGTCTGAGCTGCCTGACCGCCGGCTGTCTATAAGATATTTCCCGAAGAATACCGCCTGTGCCGCCAGTATCAGGCACACCAGTACGACTACTCCTTGCGAGAACAGTTTCTGTCCCTTACTCTTCTTCCGGCTGTCCATGTCTTCCCACATAGTCCTTCCCTTCTACGATGAATACTATCTCGCCCTTGGGCGGGTTGTCGGTGTACCAGGAGGCCAGTTCCGATAGGGTGCCGCGGCGGGTCTCCTCGTGTATCTTGCTGATCTCGCGGGAGACGGAGGCTTTTCTGTCCGGTCCGAAGTACCCGCACATCTGTGTGAGGGTCTTGGCCAGACGGTAGGGGGACTCGTAGAATACCATAGTCCGTCCTTCTTCCGCCAGTGCGGTCAGTCTGGTCTGCCGTCCCTTCTTTACCGGTAGGAATCCCTCGAAGACGAATCTGTCCAGCGGCAGTCCCGAGTCCACCAGGGCGGGTACGAAGGCTGTGGCTCCGGGCAGGGTGATCACTTCTATCCCGGCCTCCGCGCATTCCCTGACGAGCATGAATCCCGGGTCGGATATCCCCGGAGTGCCCGCGTCAGAGACCAGGGCTATGTCCATGCCCGAGAGCAGCTTCTCGCAGACGGGGCGTACCCGTGCGTGCTCGTTGAACTTGTGATGGGCCTCGGTCGGCTTGGAGATGCCGTAATGCTTGAGCAGCACCGAGGTGGTGCGGGTGTCCTCGGCCAGAATCAGGTCGACCTGCCTGAGAACCTCCACAGCCCTGAAAGTCATGTCCTCCAGATTGCCCACGGGGGTGGGCACGATGTAAAGCTTGCCTGCCATGGTAGAAAATGAGAATTTAGTTATTAGTTTGACCATCTAATTTTGCCTCTATCTCTTTAATGGACGGCATTGTGCCTTCCACCTTCTCGGGATATAGCTTTTCAAGTTCATATTCAGATATTCCAAGGGGCTGACTGCTTGATTCAAGTGCGTATTGAGCCAAAGTATTGTTCTTTTGCTTGCAAATAAGTAATCCTATCGTTGGATTGTCGCGTCCCTCTTTGCGTAAAATATGATTGCATGCCACAACATAGCCGCTCAACTGTCCGACATCTGCAAAGTCAAACTCACCAATTTTAACCTCTATCACCACATAACAGGACAGTTTAAGATTGTAAAAGAGTATGTCAATAAATTTTTCCTTTTCTGCAATTTGTAGGCGATATTCTTTACCTACATAAGCGAACCCGGTGCCAAGCTCCAGCAGAAAGTTTGTGATATTGGTGAGCAATGCGTCTTTAAGGACTCGTTCGTTGTATTTCCCTTGCAAATTAGTGAAAGAAAAGTTGTATGGGTCACGTGTCATTTCCTGTGCCAGATCGCTGTCAGCATCAATAAGCGTGCTCTTGAAATTGGTCTGAGCTTTGCTGCTGCGTTCATATAGGTTTGTCCCCAGCATATTGAGCAGTACATCCCGGCTCCAACCATTTTCCAATGTTTGACGGACATAGAACAAAGCCTTGTCCGGGTTGTTCGAACATTTGTCTATTATATAGCGGTGATGCCCCCATGGAATAGAAAACAATTCAGAATGCAATCTTTCCACAAACTGTGGAAGATTTGCCTTTTCAAATTCTTCCACAACTTGTGGAAGAATTGCAATATGCTGGCTGTAAAGACTATAAAAGCGTTTTGCATAACGGATGGAAGTTTCCGACAGGCCCTCTACATCAGGCATTTCGTGGCGTAAATCACGGCTTAGCGTAGCGTAGAACCTACTACCGTACTTATTGTCTGCTTGCTTATCTTCTATGTCCTTGCCAAGTTCCCAATAATAGTGGAGCAATTCGTTGTTCACTTTTACTGCAGCCTTGATCTGACTGCTGCGGTAACGCTTTACGAGTTCCTTGACCCATAGCGCGTAATCCTTATCCAATATACCTATTGACTTATCCATAGTCATTTATATTTCGTTAATTGCCAGTCCGCCGTACATTAGTTTGGAAAGGAGCGTATTGATCCCTTTTGCTGTTTTCCACTGTTTCAAAAATGAGAAGTAACGATAAAATGTTAATTTTGCAGTCCGGATGCCGGGACGTGAGCATCCATCTCAAAGGACAAAAGTAAGAAAATGTTTTCAGAATATGCAAAAAAACCGGGCTGGATCGAGGTCATCTGCGGCTCGATGTTTTCAGGAAAGACCGAGGAACTGATCCGCAGGCTCAAGCGGGCCAAGTTCGCCAACCAGCGGGTGGAGATATTCAAGCCGGGAATAGACACGCGCTACTCCGCCGAGGAGGTGGTCTCGCACGATGCGACTGCCATCATGTCCACACCTGTGGAGTCTTCGGCCAGCATCCTGCTGCTCTCGGGGGATGTGGATGTGGTGGGTATCGACGAGGCCCAGTTCTTCGATGACGGGATAGTGGACGTATGCCGCCAGCTGGCGTCTTCCGGCATAAGGGTGATAGCCGCCGGCCTCGATATGGATTACCTCGGAAAGCCCTTCGGCCCGATGCCGGCCCTCATGGCCGTGGCCGAATACGTGGACAAGGTGCATGCCATCTGCGTGCGTTGCGGCGATCCGGCCCTGCATTCCCACCGCCTGAGCTCCAGTGACCGCCTCGTCGAACTGGGGGAGAAGGACATCTACGAGCCCCTGTGCCGGCATTGTTTCAACAAATGTATGGAGAATTCGGAGTAAGAATGGAGAGGAATCGGTTTTGATTCCAAAATTTCATTATTTTTGCAGCCGGGACTACATATTATTGAATGGAAATATTTATAATACTTCTTCTTATTCTACTCAACGGCCTTTTCTCCATGAGTGAGGTCGCTCTTATAAGTGCTAGAAAATCAAGTCTTACCGCAGATGCCAAGCGTGGCAGCCGTACCGCAAAGAACGTGCTCAGCCTGACCGAGAGGCCCAACAGGTTTTTGTCCACCGTACAGATAGGCATTACCCTCATAGGCATTCTCACCGGTCTCTACTCGGGAGATTCGATAGCATACAAGTTTTCGGATATCCTTGAGGAATGGGGCATGTCGGAGGGCGTGGCCCAGCCTGTCGCCCAGGTGACCATCGTCATCATCGTGACTTACCTGTCGATAGTCATAGGCGAGCTGGTGCCCAAGCGTCTGGGACTGGGCTCTCCCGAGAGCATCGCCAAGGTGGTGTCCGGCCCGATGCTGGTCCTTTCCTGGATAGCCACTCCTTTTGTCTGGATATTGGACAAGAGCACGTCGCTGGTAACCAAGGCTTTCCACGTGGAGGAGAAGGAGGCGAAGGTGACGGAGGAGGAGATCAAGTCGATGGTGGCCGAGGGTAAGGAGGACGGTGAGGTACAGGACGTCGAGCAGGATATCGTGGAGAGGGTGTTTTCTCTGGGTGACAGAAGTATAGAGTCCATAATGACCAGCCGCAACGAGATAGTCTGGATAGACAAGGAGATGACGCGCGAGGAGATAAGCACTACCGTCCAGGAGAACCTGTTTGAGGTATACCCCGTAGGCGACGGCAGCCTGGACGAGATAGTCGGGGTGGTCTACCTCAAGGACCTTTTCGGCAAGCTGGACAACGACAGCTTCTCCCTCGACGAGATAGTCCGTCCCGTTCAGTATTTTCACGAGTACACCGATGTGTATAAGGTGCTCGAGCAGATGAAGAAAGCCCATGTGACCTATGGTCTGGTCTGCGACGAGTTCGGTGTGTGTCAGGGTATCGTGACATACAAGGACATCCTGGAAGGACTGGTGGGCTCGATAGATGATGAGGAGGACGAGCCGGATATCATCGAGCGCAAGAGCGGAGGCTGGCTGGTGGACGGCCAGTGCCCTTTCTACGACTTCCTGGCCCATTTCGACATGGAGGATCTGGCTTCCGAGAAAGAAAATGACTACAATACGGTCGGTGGCCTGATTCTTGAACTGCTGGAGCACATACCCCAGTCAGGAGAGTGGGTGGACTGGCACGGATTGCGCCTGGAGGTAGTGGACATGGACGGCCCCAGGATAGACAAGGTGCTGGTCAACAGGCTTCAGGCCGTGTCGGACGGGGAGGGGATGGAAGAGGACAAGGATAAGGATTAAAAGATAAGGCAATGAGAAAGTTAACCGCAACAATCTGCACATTGATGTCCGCCGCGGCCCTCGTGCTGTCCGGCGGATATTCTGTATCCGCACAGGACTACGATAAGTCGGGGTATTGCCCCATCACCAAGGGAATGGTACTGGAATATGTCAATTATGATTCCGACGGAGCAAAGATGAGCTCCTATATCATGAAGGTGAGCGCAGTCGAGGGAACTCTGACGGATGGTACGGTGACATTTGACCAGTATTTCTACGATGAGGACGGCAGTCCTCTCTTCGATGACAACGGCGGCAATCTTCCGATGGAGGTTACGGTCGGCGGTCCCGAAGGCACCGTCTCGCGCATGAGTGACGTGGGCAAGGTGATGAAGGTCCAGGACATCATGTCCAAGGGCGATGCCAGCAGCGTGCCCTCCGGCATCAAGGCTGGTACAACCATACCGGACGGCACCATCAAGGTGAAAATAGGCAAGATCTCGGCGACTATCGTCACGCAGAACCGTCAGGTGGTGCAGCAGAAGGACATCACGGTCCCTGCCGGTACCTTCGACTGCTTCCTGATCAAGGAAGAGCAGGTGACCAGGACAGTGGGCTCCAAGGCAGAGCGCATCGAGACCTGGTATGCGGCCGGCATCGGCTGCATCAAGCAGGCAGTGTATGACCGCAAGGGCCGTCTGGACCATACCCAGGAGCTGGTTTCCATCAAGTTTGAAAACTAAACAGAACAAATAACTATACATGAACACTATCACCTGTAGGGACATAGTCAAGACGTTCGGTACCTATACCGCCCTTAACCATGTCTCGATAGAGGTCCCAAAAGGGACTATCTTCGGTCTGCTGGGCCCCAACGGCGCGGGCAAGACCACTCTCATCCGCATTATGAATCAGATTACGGTGCCCAACTCCGGAATCGTCCTCTTCAACGGCAATCCTGTCGTTCCGGACGATGTCTACCGCATCGGCTACCTGCCCGAGGAAAGGGGACTGTACAAGAAGATGAAGGTAGGGGAGCAGGCTCTCTATCTGGCACGCCTCAAGGGACTCAGCCGTCAGCAGGCCATGACCGAACTGAAGAAGTGGTTCGTGAAGTTCGGTATCGAGGGCTGGTGGAACAAGAAGGTGGAGGAACTGTCCAAGGGTATGGCCCAGAAAGTACAGTTCATCACCACCGTGCTGCACAGGCCGGAACTGCTGATTCTCGACGAACCGTTCTCCGGCTTCGACCCCGTGAATGCCCAGCTCATCCGCGACGAGATACTGCGTATGAGGGATGAGGGCACTACAGTCATCCTCTCGACACACAACATGGCCTCGGTGGAGGAGCTGTGCGACAATATAGCCCTGATCAACAAGTCCAACCTTGTGGTCACCGGCGGTGTGGAGCAGATCCGCCGCGAGCACGGCAAGAACCAGGTGGAGGTGCTTTACCGTCCAGGCGATGCGTCGGTAGAGATGGCCGGCTCGGAGATTCTGACTCTGGCCTTCGACGTGGAGCACAAGGATATCCGCAGAGCCGTCTACGACGTGGCCAAGGGCACGTCTTCCGGCCGGATACTTTCGGAACTGGCGGCAAGCGGTATCGACGTGGTGTCTTACCGCGAGCTGATACCGAGCATGAACGATATTTTCATCCAACTGGTAAAAGGGGAGGACAAGTAATATGGACTTCAAGAAGATAAAACTCGTACTGGGACGTGAATTCTCCATCCGCGTCAAGAAGAAATCATTTATCATCACTACTATCGTCACACCGATTCTCTTCGCTGCCCTGATGATCGTGCCCTCTCTTATCATGATGGCCGACCTGGACAAGGATGTCAGCAAGGTGATGGTGGTCGACGCATCGGGTATTGTGGCCCAGTCGCTCGAGAGCGGGGCGGAGATTGAGTACATTATCTCGGAAAGCGGCGATATGGACTTCGTCAAGAACCATCTCGACAGTCTGGGAGTGTATGCGGCGATGTACGTCTCGCCCCTGGATACCGCCAACAACGTGACAGTGGACGCCTACGCCGCCAAGCAGATCAACGCCAAGGTGAGCGATGCGATAAAGGCCGATGTCAACGATATCATCGAGCGTTACAAGCTCCAGCAGTACAACATAGAGAACTTCGACCGGATACAGGCCGACCTCAATCACGAAGTGGAGCTGAACACCTATATCGTCAGCGAGGACGGGCAGGAGCGGGAGTCCTTAGTCGGCATCAGCATGGCCATCTCCTTCATCATGGGCTTCGTCATCTACATGTTCGTAACCATGTTCGGCAATATGGTGATGTCCAGCGTCATCAACGAGAAATCCAACAAGATAGTGGAGGTCATCGTCTCATCCGTAAAGCCTTTCGACCTGATGATAGGCAAGATACTCGGAGTGGCCAGCGTGGCCCTCACCCAGTTCTTCATCTGGGTGATCCTGACCCTGGCCATCGTATTCGGCTTCCAGCTCGCTATGGGACCTGAGCTGATGAGCGACCCCGAGGCCATGGAGCAGATGACCCAGATGGCCGGCATGGACTCTGAGCAGATGGCCCAGATAGCCTCGGCCTCCGACAGCGAGGTCGCACAGGTATTCGCAGCCCTCAAGGAAGTCAACTTCGGTCTTATCATCGGCTGCTTCCTGATTTACTTCGTGCTTGGATACCTGCTCTACGCTTCCCTCTTTGCGGCCATAGGCTCGGCAGTGGACAACGAGGCCGATACCCAGCAGCTCGTCCTGCCCGTGACCATTCCCCTTATCCTCGGCCTGCTGCTCATGCTCCAGACCTTCCAGAATCCTGACGGACAGCTGGCCTTCTGGGGCTCCATGATCCCCTTCACTTCCCCCATGGTGATGCTCGCCCGCGTGCCCTTCGAGGGCTGCGTACAGACCTGGGAGCTGCTGCTCTCCATCGGCCTGCTGCTGATTACTTTCCTGATAGCTGTGTTCTTCTCCGGAAAGGTCTACCGTATCGGTATTCTGATGCACGGTACGAAGTACTCCTGGAAGGACATCTGGAAATGGTTAAAATACTGATTCGGCGCGTCATAGCGGGCAAACTGCGGCGTTGTCTTCGGCGGACGGCTCAGTCATTTACGTCAAGTAAACTCCTTCACCGTCCTCCTCGACGCCTTGCATTTTACCCACTCTGACGCACCTCGGGTGAGGCTTTGTTTAATTTGCGATGATTTGCCTCTCTCCGGTTTTGTCCGTTTTCGGGTAGACCTTGGAATGACGGATTGTTTGAATTGTTTAAGAATTAGAATTTAATTTTACGATTTTTACGATGAAGGATTGTAAGTTTTTATTTGTGGTTCCTGTGCTGCTTTTGGCGGGACAGCTGCTTAGTGCTCAGAACTTTGAGTACAAGTGGCAGAGGGTTCGCATGGATTCGACCTACGAGAGTGCGACCGTGTATCCGGTGGACCGCATCATCGCTGAGCATCAGGAGCAGATGGGCCCTCTGATGAAGGTGGTCATCTACTCCAATGCCGAGATAGAGGAGGCCCAGCCCGAGAGCGCCCTGACCAACCTGGTGGCCGACATGCTGATACATGCAGCTCAGCCTTATATCGACAACGATTATCCCACGCTCTCCCTGACCAACATGGGCGGCATCCGCAGCAACTTCCCCAAGGGTGCGGTCCGCGTCTACGACATCTATTCCACCCTTCCGTTCAACAACTCGGTCGTAGTGGCCGTGATGAAGGGCAAGGACGTGCGGGAGATTCTGGAGAACTTCGCGGAGCGGGAGCGTTTCGAGGCTCTGGGCGGAGTGAGAATAATCGTGGAGGACAAGGAGATAGAGAACTGCCTGATAGGAGGACAGCCCCTGGAGGAGGACGGGCTGTACAATCTGGTGACGATTGACTTCCTTCTCGACGGCGGCGACCGCTTCCACATAGGCAGCGAGGCCGTCTCCATCAAGCGCACCGGCATAGTGATGCGGGATGCGGCTGTGGCCTACCTGCAGGAACTCTCCGAATCAGGGATGGTGCTGGAGAACAAGACTGACGGACGTGTAATTATTGATGATTAAGACAGTTATGAAAATGAAAACGATATTCGCGGCAGCGGCATTGCTTCTGCTTGTTTTTGCGCCGGTTCCCGCTGCCAGTGCCCAGGACCTGGTGATTCTGCATACCAATGACACCCATTCCCAGATAGAGGAGGTCCGTGTGGGCAGAGGTGCCGGGACAGGCGGCGTTCACCGACGCGCCGAGTATTTCCGTCAGGTGCTGGACCAGTACGGTAAGGATCATGTGCTCATCGTAGATGCCGGGGACTACAATCAGGGTACGCCCTATTTTACCGTCTTCGGGGGAGACCTGGAAATGGAGGTGATGAACGCCCTCGGCTATGAGGTCGTGGCCATCGGCAATCACGAGTACGACAATGGGGTAGACGAGCTCGCCCGCCGTCTCTCCAACGCTGAGTTCCAGACCGTCTGCGCCAACTACGATTTCTCCGGTACGCCCCTGGAACCCCTGGTCAAGCCTTACGTGATAGTGGAGAAGGCCGGCAGGAAGATAGGAATCTTCGGCCTGACCGTACCCCTCCGCACCCTCGTGGCCAGGCAGAACCTGAAGGGAATTGTCTACATGGATGCCTTCGCCACGGCAGAGAAGTGGGCGGATTACCTCAAGAATGTGGAGAAATGCGACCTGGTGATAGCTCTTTCCCACCTCGGCTACTCCGGCTATCCCGACCAGGCCAACGACGTCGCCCTTGCCAAGGACTCCAAAGACATCGACATCATCATCGGCGGCCACAGCCACACCTTCCTCAAGACCGACCGCGTCTACAAGAACCGCGTCGGCCGTGATGTCGTCGTCGTCCAGGCCGGTGCCCAAGGCGAGTGGGTCGGCCGCTTCGACATTGACTTCAAGTAGCCGTCCTCCTTCTCCTGGCCTTTCGCACCTTCGGAAGGTGTGCAGTTTTTCCGCGAAATCGTCCCACCTTCGGAAGGTGAGTATTCGCAGCATGTCCGCCACAGCGTCTGTAGCGGCATTTTCCTTCCGTTCTTGCCTTTCCCACCTTCGGAAGGTGAGTATTCGCGCCATGTCCGCCACAGCGTCTGTAGCCGCGTTTTCCTTCCGCTCCGGCCTTTCCCACCTTCCGAAGGTGTGCAGTTTTCCTGCGAAATCGTCCCACCTTCGGAAGGTGAGTTAGTTAAGGTGAAGGTGCCGAGAGAAGTGGTCTTTTGCCACTACCTCCTGGATTTCGTTATAGGCCGACCGGCTTAAGTGCAACATTCCACTCCTTTGGAAGGAGCGGCTAAATCCCGGCAAATACCTACTCCTTCGGAAGGAGTAGCCGAATCCCGACAATTCCCGACTCTTTCGGAAGGAGTGAGATGTTCAAAGCCGCTACTTGAAAGTGGCTACTTTGAACCCTTACTGTCCTTGGAGGACTTGCCGGAAGTCTTGGAACCGTCGTAGAGGTAGCGCTTGATCTTGTGGGTGGCGGTCTTCTCGAACTCTTCTTCCTGGGGGTCTATCTCGCTGATGCGGGAGAATTTGCTGACTTTCTGGTTGACGTATTCGAGGAGCTCTTTCTTGAGGTTCTCGAGTTTCTCCTGGGTGGTGCGCTTGAACTCATCTGTGGATTCGAGGAAGGCCTTGAGTTTCTCGGAGTCGAAGTGGACGAGGGCGGTCAGGCGGCCCTTGCGATTGGTTACCAGGGACTCGGCCACCATGTCGTGGCTGTTGATGACGCTCTCGACTTCCTCGGGGTAGATGTTCTCTCCGCTGGGTCCGATGATGGTGGTGGAGGAACGGCCCTTGATATAGAGCCAGCCGTCCTTGTCCAGCTTGCCGAGGTCGCGGGTCTTGAACCAGCCGTCTTCGGTGAATGCAGACGAGGTGGCTTCCGGATTGTTGAAATAGCCTTTGAAGACATTGTCCCCCTTGACGGCTATCTCTCCCACGCCGGTCTTGGGGTCTTTGTCCAGCAGCCGAAGCTCTACTCCCTTGACTACCGGACCGGTGGATCCGAGCCGTACCATGTCGGGGGGAGCGGCGGCGATGAGGGGCGATGTCTCGGTGAGGCCGTAGCCTATGGCGTAGGGGAAGCGGGCTTCGAGCAGAAAACGCTCAACTTCGGGGTCAAGTCTTGCCCCGCCTATGCCGAAGAACCGGATGCGGCCGCCGAATTTCTCGAAGAGCTGCTTCCCGGCCTTGCGGTGCATCATCTTCCTGAGAGGGGGGATGCGGTGCATGAAACGCAGCAGCGGTGTCGCGGTGAGTTTGGGCAGGACGGCGCTGCGGTATACCTTTTCTATAATAAGGGGTACGGACAATATAGTGGTGGGACGCACCTTCGCGAGGGCGTTCATCAGGATTGAGGGGGTGGGGGCCTTCTCAATGTAGTTGACGCTGGCTCCGGCCTGCATCGGGAGGAGGAGGCACATGCTGCATTCGAGGGTATGGGACAGGGGAAGGAGGGAGAGCCATACGTCCCAGTCGAAGCTCGGACGGGCGTCCTCGGTGGACCAGAGGTTGGCGCAGAGGTTGCGGTGGCTGAGCATCACTCCCTTGGAGCTGCCTGTGGTGCCGGAGGTGTAGATGATGGCGGCCAGGTCATCGGACTGTATCTCCTCTTCGGAGGGCAGGGGGGCGGGGCCGGCCGGGCACGGTTCTCCCTTGATTATGGAGAAATCGTCCAGGCAGATGATCACTTCCAGCCGGTCGATGGCCTTGGGCAGGACCTTCGGCAGCAGCTTGCGGGAGACGAAGAGGGCCTTGGCGGCGGAATGTTTGAGGATGTGCTTGATCTCGCTTTCGGAAAAATCGGGCAGCATCGGCAGGGTTATCCTTCCGAAGGCCGTGGTGGCGAAATAGGCTACTCCCCAGTTGGGCATGTTCTGGCTCAGGAGGCCGATCATGTCGTTCCGGCCGAGCCCGTAGCGGGAGAGCAGTTCTCCCACCTCATAGACCTTGGCGTGAAACTCCGCGTATGTGTAGCCCGGCCCGTCTATGAAGTGCAGGAAGGGCTTGTCTCCGTATCTGGTAAATGAAAATTCGAGCAGCGCCCGAAGCGACCGCTGATGTATGTTGTCCATAATGCTGTGCTGTTAATCCAGGTCGTCCCCTGTAGTGAATTTTTCAGGATATTTTCCTACCACACCTTTGTCCTTGTACCACTGTCTGATGCGTTTGAGGTCAGCGTCCACGTCGTCGGTGATGTGGAACTCCTCCTTGGCGCCTACTGTCTTGGTACCCCAGTCGAAATAGCCGAGGAAGACCGGTACTCCGGTAGCCTTGGCTATCAGGTGGAAGCCTCCCTTCCACCGTTTTACGGGCCGGCGCGTGCCCTCCGGGGCTATGGCCAGCTGGAAGTATTCGTCCTTCTCGAACTCCTCTATCATCTGGCGTACCAGATGGGCTCCGCCGCCAGTGGTGCGGTCCACGGGGATGCCTCCGAGATGACGGAGAACGGGACCGAGGGGCCATTTGAAGAAGCCCTTCTTTATCATTACCTTGGCATTGCCCCCGACGGAGCGGTAGTAGAGCCAGGATATGACGAAGTCCCAGATCGAGGTGTGGGGCGCTCCGAGGATGATGCACTTGGGCGCCGGGATGGCCTCGTCCATTCCTTTCCAACCCATCATGTTGAGTATGCGCCTGGCGGTTTTGGGACTGATTATTCTCATTATACGATTTCAAGGATTAAGTCGGAACGCAGGTTCTGACGGATGAATGACTGGCGGTCCATGGTGTTCTTCCCCATGTAGAACTGCAGCAGGGGAGGAATGCTGTCGTCCGGATCGAGGCGGACCGGGTCGAGACGCATCTCTTCTCCGATGAAGTCCTTGAACTCGTCCGGGGATATCTCTCCGAGACCTTTGAAACGGGTGATCTCATGGCCGGCCCCGAGCTCCTTCATGGCTGCGGTCTTTTCCTCCTCGTTGTAGCAGTAGATGCTGCGCTTCTTGTTGCGCACGCGGAAGAGGGGTGTCTGGAGGATGTATACGTGACCCTGACGGATGAGGTCGGGGTAGTATTTCAGGAAGAAGCTGACCATCAGCAGGCGGATGTGCATGCCGTCCACATCGGCATCGGTGGCGATGATTATCTTGTTGTAGCGCAGGTTGTCCATGTCCTCCTCGACGTTGAGGGCGGCCTTGAGCAGGAGCATCTCCTCATTCTCGCGGACCTCTTTCTCGCTCTTCTGCACGCAGTTGAGGGGCTTGCCCCTGAGGCTGAACACGGCCTGGGTGTTCACATCGCGGATCTTGGTGATAGAGCCGCTGGCGGAGTCTCCCTCGGTGATGAATATCGAGGACTGCTCTGCCAAGGGGTTGCGGGTATCGGTGTAGTGTACGCGGCAGTCGCGCAGCTTCTTGTTGCAGAGGCTGGCCTTCTTGACCTTTTCCTTGATGTTCTTCTGGATGCCGGAGATGGCCTTGCGCTCCTTCTCGGAGGCCTGGATCTTCTTGAGCATTATCGATGCAGTCTCCGGATGCTTGTGCAGGTAGTTGTCCAGTTCTTCCTGGATGAAATCCCCTATGAAGGAGCGGACTGACAGGCCGGGGCGCACATCCTTGGAGCTGAGCTTGGTCTTGGTCTGGTTGCCGAAGCCCGGCTCATTGACCCTGATGCTGATGGCTCCGACTATCGACTGGCGGATGTCGGCCGGCTCGAAGTCCTTCTTGAAATGCTCCTTGACGGTCTTGGCCACGGCCTCGCGGAATGCGGCGAGATGGGTGCCGCCCTGGGTGGTGTTCTGGCCGTTGACGAAGGACGCGATGTTCTCCCCGTTGCTGTCCCCGTGGGTGATGACGCACTCTATGTCCTCGCCCTTCAGATGGATAGGGGGGTACAGCGGCTCGGCGACCATGGTCTCGTTGACCAGGTCCAGCAGACCGTTCTGCGAATGATATGCCGTGCCGTTGAGACGGAGGGTCAGACCGGTGTTGAGGTAGGCGTAGTTGCGTACCATGGTCTCGATGAACTCCATATTGTAGGAGTAGTTGTGGAAGACCTCGTCGTCGGCAATGAAACTGACCAGGGTGCCGTTCTTCTCTGTGGAGCATTCCCCGCTCTCGTCCTTTTCGAGAATACCCTTCGAATATGTGGCGCTCCGCCATTTTCCGTCCCTCCATGCCGTTACCTGAAAATATACCGAGGTGGCATTGACCGCCTTGATACCTATACCGTTGAGTCCCACGCTCTTCTTGAAGGCTCCGCTGTCGAACTTGCCGCCGGTCATCAGCTTGCTGGAGGCGTCAATCAGCTTCTCGAGGGGGATTCCGCGGCCGAAGTCGCGCACCGTCACCTGACGGCCCTCCACGGTGATGATGATCTCGCGGCCGAAACCGGAGGCATATTCATCTATCGAGTTGTCAATCACTTCCTTGACCAGCACATACAGGCCGTCGTCCGGCATCGAGCCGTCCCCGGTGCTGCCGATGTACATGCCGGGGCGGGTGCGGATGTGGGTGTACCAGTCAAGGGTCTCTATCGCACTGCTATCGTAATTCCTTAATTCTTCGCTCATTATCTGAAAATGTCCTTTTTTGGGACTCTGCAAATTTATGAAGTTTTTCGGGAAGAATGGCTGCGCGGGAGAAAAAAATGCTACTTTTGCCGTCGATTGATAAAATGGAATATTAGTACTAAACCCTAAATCGGAAGCAAATGAGTAAAACGAAAGTTTTTTCAATGCATCTTTTGCTCCTTGTACTGCTGGTCTCCTCATGTTCGCGCAGGCAGGAGACATTCTATGAGCCCGGAAAGGGCGGAGTCAGGATTGACCTGACCACTGAGCTTCCGGCGACCCGTGCGGAACTGGACACTGTGGCCAATCCGCTGAATGTAGGCGACTTCAAGGTGGAGATTCTCAACTCCAAAGGAGTCATCTTCAAGCGCTGGAACACCTACGCGGAGTACAAGAGCGGAGAGAATGCGGCATTTCACATGAATGCCGGCGGGCCCTACACTCTCAGGGCTACTTACGGCGACTCCCTGGCCAGCGGCTGGAGCGCCTGGTTCTTCAAGGGCGAGTCCACTTTCACGGTACCTGCTCAGGATGTGGTCAGTGTCAGTGCTGTATGCCGTATGGCCAATATCAAGGTGGCCGTGGCTTACGGGGAGGACATGCTCAATGATTATCAGGAATACAAGACGACCGTTACGGGCAGGAGAGGATCCCTCGTCTTCGACATGGCCCACAAGGATGAGGCCGGCTACATGCCCGCTGACCCCCTGACTGTCGATGTGGAACTGACCGATCACGACGGTAAGAAATGGTATTTCCGCAACAGCTCTCAGGTTCAGGCTTCTCCGGGAGACTTCATTACCCTCAGCCTGAATACCAAGGCAGAGCCTGAACAGGAACTCGGTCTGTCCCTGACGGTAGATTACGGAACCAATGACGTGGAAATACCCATTGACCTCTCCGCGTCTCTGCCGACGGAAGCCCCTTCAATCTCTTCCCTGAGCGGTTTTGATGCGGAGACCGGAGCCCTTCCCTCGTTTATAGAAGGTACAATGCCGGAGGCTGCGGCCGTCAATTTCACATGGGATGCCCGTACCACCCTTGCATCCTGCAGCCTGAAAGTGACTTCGGCCTATTTCGACGATTATGACCTGCCCAAGGAAGTGAATCTCTGCGCTCTGGAGGGAAGTCAGAGCGACCTGCTCCGTCAGCATGGCATCGAATTCCCCGATTTCTCGAAAACAATGACCCTTCAGCAGGCCGGCATAGAATTCGAGCAGTTCGCTCAGAAGCTGGCATACAATGCAGATACTGCGGCCAACACCCACACATTCGAAATAACTGTCACAGATGCCAAAGGCAAGTCGGCGTCCCGGACAGTGACCATAGCCCCTGCGGAAGCATCCAAGTCCGTGATGGTGCAGCCTGCCGGCATGTGGGCCCGCAGGGCATATCTGTCCCTCTCCACGGACGGAGACGCGCAGAGACTCTCCGTGCAGTATCAGAAGCAGGGCACGTCCACATGGGTGAGCCCGGAGACAGCGGATGCCGCAGTGGACGGTGGCGTGAAGACGCTGACAGTCCTGGGCCTTGAGCCGGGTACCAACTACACCTTCCGTGCAGTGTACAACGAGTGTCAGTCCGAGGCGACGGAGGTCTTTACGACGGAGACGGAGCAGCAGGTGGGGAATGCAGGGTTTGAGGAGTGGACAACCTTATCACATTCATATACAGCCGTTATTCCTACAAAGCAAATGGATTGGTATCGACCATACTCAGAATCATCTACAGCATGGTGGGATGTCAATAGCAAAAAAACAATGATTAGTTATTACTCAAATGCGGTAGTTACAGGCTGGCCTGCGTATGATACGGAAGAGATGCGTCTATTTGTAACATCTGCTTATACTGACCAGGCGCCATATGCAGGTAGTAAATCTGCAATGGTTTTTACAACACATGTGACATCAACTGAATATAATGCAGTTGCTGCTGGTGAGATATTCATAGGCAAAGCAAAAGAGGAGAATGAGAGTGGTGATCATATCTCAGATGGGCATGCCTTTTCAGCCCGTCCGTCCGCTATAGATTTTGCTTACAGGTACCAGCCGCATAATTCTGAGACATATTATGTTGAAGTAACTGTTAAAGATGCGGCAGGTAATGTAATAGGCTCAGTCGTCGATGTTTCGGGTGGGGCTTCCTCTGAATGGACAAGGCGAAAAGTCAATATAACGTATACTGACGTAAAAACGCAGGCTGCAACAATCTATATTTCTTTCAAATCTTCTTCATCAAGCGAACCAGGATACACTGAGAAAGAAATCAATATAGCAGACAATAGAAAGGTAAAGTGTTTTACAGGTAGTGTCCTTTATCTTGACGACATAGAACTTATTTACGAATAACGAAGAAAAACACAGATATGAAAAAAATATTTACAGCAACGATAATACTGGCCGTAGCGGTGCTTACCGGCTGCAACAGGGAAGAGCGCTTCGGCAAGACCGACGGTACGGCTAAAATCTCCTTGTCGCTGTCCTCCGAAGGGGAATTTACCCAGCTGCCGGCGACCAAGGCCGAGACCTCTGAGGATGACGTGAAGGTGGACGTGAATGAGTTCAGTCTCGTCATCAAGTCGCAGGAAGGCTCTGAGGTGGAGTCATGGAGCCGGTTCGCAGATGTTCCGGCTGTCATCGGACTTGATCCGGGAACCTATACCATAGAGGCCAAATCTCCCGGTCAGAAGACCGTGGACTGGACCCAGCCCAAGTATGCCGGTTCCCAGGAAGTGACCGTGACTCCGGGAAACACGGAGAGTGTAGCCATTGTCTGCAAGCTTACCAACATGAAGGTTACGGTCAGGACCACCGAGAAATTTGACAGCGAGATAGAGGATTTTACCGTGACGGTGAATGCGGATGACTACTCGGGTTTCATGGCATTTACCAAGGCCATCGTGGCCGAGGGCCGTTCGGCGTATTTCGATCCCACTTCACTGACCGTGGACATCAACGCTACCCGTAAGGCCAAGGAAGGAGTGGAGATAGAGAACATGAATATCATCCAGACGATGAGCATCCCCTCAGGAGCGGCGCAGGACCACCATGTCATAACTCTGGATGCCAGTGAGACCGGCTATACCGACCTTTCGGGAGAGGATGTTATAAAGGTAGTCTATACTCTGAACAACAAGGAAGTTCCCATCCTCGTAGACGGTCTCGAGGAGAATCCCGTGGAGGATGAGCCCGGCACAGTGCCTGCTCTGAGTTCATCATCTGTAGCGGACGGCTCTGTGGACGTACCTGTGGCTACCGCTTCGATAGACCTGACATATTCTACTGCAGTGGCTTTGGCAGACGGTGCCTCGATTACCTTCGGGGACCAGACCTGCGCGGCTTCCGTTTCCGGCAATACCCTTACAGTCACTCTGCCGACTCTGGCAGAGAGCACCCAGTACACCCTTACCGTACCCGAAGGAGCGGTAGTGAGTGCATCTGATGCATCTCTGGCCGCCGAGACAGTCTCCATCTCGTTCACCACCGCGGCAGCTGAGTCGGCAGAGCCTGATATCACGATTACGGCGACTGCGGGTATCGATGAGCCGGTGACGTATGGCGGAGAAAGTGGCTTGGAGTTACCTGAGTTATTTGAAATATCTGTAGCGGCACCTAATAAAATTGCAGCCTACGTAGTCAATGTCAAGTCAGCCGGTTTGCAGAGTCTTGTGACTTCCATGAAAAGCCAATACCCTGAAATAGACAATTCAGTAGACCTCGCATCAATGAACAGTGATGAAGTCGGGTTTTGGGGTAGTTTGTTCGGTATTACTTCTGCAGATGTAAAAGGTAAGACAGAAATCACTTTCAATATTACTCAATTCTTGTCAGCAATGTCAATTACCGGAGAAATGAATGAACTGGAAATTGTAGTTACGGATGAGACTGGAGCGGCTATGGAGAAAACTTTAAGAATTGAAGTGATTTTGTAGAACCATGAACAGAAGTATCAGATACATCATAATGACGGCCATAGCTGTTCTGTCCCTGCTTTCCTGCAACAGGAAGGAGGACAGCCTACTGGTCGCCCGTGGTGAGGGACTTCTGTCTCTGGACCTGGGCTTTGAGCCCGGGCTGACGGTCACCACCCGCGCCGGGGAGGGGACCGGAGACCTTAAATTCAAGATAGAAGTTCTCAATTCGAAGGGGACTATTGTCCAGACTGTGGAGGACCATACATCCCTCGAAGACAGCCCCATCTCCTTGCGGGCCGGACATTACACCGTGAGAGCCTCCCATGGACAGAACGTGGAGGCGGCTTTCAACTCCCCTTACTATGCCGGGGAGACAGAGGTGGACATAGTGATCGGCCAGACAGCCACAGCCTCGATAGAGTGTGCCCTGGCAAATGTAAAAGTATCGGTCAAGGTCTCCGACGTAGTGAAGGAGAAGTTCTCCAGCTATTCAGTGACTGTGAGCAACGGTGCTGCCGACGGCTCGCTGACTTTCGGTGCCGGCAATCTGGAAAATTCCGGATTTTTCAGATGTCCTGCCGACGGAATTCTGGACTATGTGGTGAATATCACCAATACCGACGGAGATTCGTATACCATAGAGAAGAACATTAACGGTGTAAAGCCCCGCGACCACTATATCATAAGCCTGGATGTCAATCCGGACGTGACCACTTCGGCCGCAGTGGCCCTTAGAATCACTGTAGACAATACCGTCAACGAACAGGACCATGATATGGACCTCAATCTGAACAAGCCCGCCCGTCCCGTGCTGACCGAAGCCGGCGGAGCGGATATTTCGGGCCCGATGAGAGCCCCGCAGGGCGTGGGCAAGACAGGACTCTTCAATCTGGAGTCCAAGGGCGGGGTGCAGAGAGTGGTGCTGACGCACAGCTCGGATGAAATTGCCGCCCTGGGTATCCCCAATAAGCTCAACCTGCAGGAAGCCGGAGAGGATGTCAGGACTGCGGCCGCAGAGAAGGGGCTGACCTGGGCTGACTTTGAGACCGGAGTCACCTCGGTGAACGGCCTTCTGGATATCCGTACCCTGCTGGCCTATAATCTGCCTCTGGGCACTTACCAGCTGACTCTCTCTGTTCTCGACCAGTATGCGCAGAGAGTGGACTTCCTGCTTACCCTCAATGTGACTCCGGCTGTAGAAGTGTCTGTCGAGAGGGTCAACGCCTGGGCCCGCAGCGCTTACGTCCACTCGGTGTTCTACACTGAGTCCCAGCCGGAAGGCATGGCTCTCCAGTACCGCAGGAAGGGAGATGCGTCATGGACTCAGTTCTCAGGGGATTTCGACGTGGAGGGCACGGCATTCACTGCCCGTATCACAGGACTGGAGCCGGCCGTTACGTATGAGGTAATGCCCTACACCGCCCTGGAACAGAATGAGACCTCCATCTTCGAGTTCACCACGGAGGAGGCCGCCCAGCTGCCCAACTTCAACTTCGATACATGGTCGGATAACGGGCATTTTCCCAATGCGGAGGGAAGTGCTTTCTGGGACTCCGGCAATCAAGGTGCCTCGACACTGGGCAAGTATCCTACCTCGCAGGAAACCGAACATGTCGTATCCGGCTCGGCGGCAAAACTGAAATCTCAGTTCGTTGGAATAGGCTCGCTGGGAAAATTTGCCGGAGGAAACATCTACTCAGGTGCTTTTGTCGAGCTTGTGGGAATGAACGGTGCGAAGATTGACTTCGGGCGCTCATATACCTCCCGACCGACGGCTCTGCACGGCTGGTACGACTATGCTCCAGTGTCCATTGATTATGCTCAGACTCCTTATTCTGACCTGAAGGGGACTATGGATTGCAGCCAGATCTACGTGGCCCTCACCGACTGGACCGGACCGTTCCGGGTCAACAACGCGGATGGCACCCTGTTCAGCCCCGATGACCCGTCGGTGATAGCCTACGGAACCCTGGAGGACAACGTGGGAACCGGCGGAGAATATAAAGAGTTCACAATCGAACTGGAGTACAGGGATCTGGAACGCAAGCCCACATACGTGCTTATAGTGGCTACGGCCAGCAAATACGCGGATTATTTCACAGGCGGCAACGGCAGTATCCTGTACATCGACGAATTTGAGTTCCTTTTCGAATAACATAATGAGGTCCATTTACAAAGTCATAATAAGTCTGATGCTTCTGACGGCGGGGCTCGCGGATGCGGGCGCCGCCAAGAAGTTCGACCGGGGCCTGGGATTCAGGGACGCTCCGGTATTCATGCCCAAGGGACAGCTGATGTTCGGCGGTACCGTGTCCTACCAGGACTTCAGCTTCTACGACTACAAGTTCATCATCCTGGATGACATGAACATAAGTGCGTACACTCTCTCGGCAACACCTTCCATATACTATACGTTTGCCAAGAACATGGCCGTGGGTGTGAAGTTCTCCTATCAGCGGACTCTCGGAAACATAGACGAGACCACACTCTCGCTTGGGTCCGACCTGAGTTTCGGTATCTCTGACTATTATCTGATCCAGCATACCTATCACGGCTCCCTGTCCTACCGCTACTACATCCCTCTGGGCAAGAGCAAGGTGTTCGGCATGTTCTCCGACATCTCCCTGAACTTCGGGGCAGGTCAGGGAAAGACGGTCACCGGTACGGGAGACAATGTCACCGGTACCTATCAGAATATCCTGGACGTGGGCATTGATGTCATCCCGGGCATAGCGGTGTTCGTGACCAACGAGATGTGCGTGGAGGCCTCCGTCGGCATCCTGGGTCTGGAATGGAAGCGTATCTCCCAGACTACCAACCAGGTGTACGAGGGCAGTTATGAGACCTCCAAGGCCAACTTCAGGCTCAATCTGCTGTCTATCAACATAGGAGTCAATTTCGTCCTTCCCGTAGGCAATGACAAGCCGGCTGCGACCAGACCGAAATCAACTGCGACGAAAAAGATAAAGAATACCAAGACTGGGAAATGAAGAGAAATGTAATTTATCGGCTGATATTTTCCCTGCTGCTGACAGGTGCGGTGGCGGGATGCATCAAGAACGACATACCGTACCCCCGGCGGCTGGGCAAGATAACGGCATTTGAGGTCAGCGGGCAGATCGGCGAGGCTGTTATCGACAGTACGGCCCGTACAGTCGCAGTAGAGGTGGCGGATACAGTGGACCTGGCCCAGGTGCGTCTGGTCCGCTTCGAGATGCCGGACAATACGGTCTCGGACCCGTCTCCGGACGATGTGTCTGTGCTGGATCTGAGCGAGCCCATGGAATTTATGCTTACCACCTGGCCTGACCAGCACTATACGTGGACGGTCTCCGCCACCCAGACAATGGAACGGTATATCCGTGTGGAGAATCAGGTCCGCGAGACCCAGTTCAACAGCTATGAGAGGCAGGCAGTGGTCTATGTCTCCACCGATCAGCCCAAGGACTCGATCGTGATTACCGAGATGAAACTGGGACCTACGGGCTCGGTGATTACTCCGGACTTTACTACAGTGCATGACTTCACGAGCCCTCAGGAGTTTACTACCACGTATAATGAAGAATCCGAGGTATGGACCGTGTGGGTGATGCAGGTCGAGGCCACCCTGACGACTCAGGACGCCGATGCCTGGGCGCAATTCGCATACCTATACGGTACGGTGCCGGAGGGCTCGGCCTCACCCGGTTTCCGCTGGAGACGCGCCGATTCAGATCAGTGGCAGGAAGTGGATCAGTCTTCGGTTACAGTATCGGGCACAAGTGTCTCTGCCTTGCTTACGGGTCTGGATGCAGGTACGGAGTACGTCTACAAGATATATTCCGACGTGCAGGAAGGGGCTGAGGTCACATTTACGACCGAGCAGGCCGCCCAGATGCCCAATATGGGTTTCGACGCATGGAACACTACTGGCGGTGTTGTCTATCCCAATGCTGACCAGAATGAGAATTTCTGGTGGGATTCCGGCAATACCGGAGCCAGGCTCGGCGGCAAGACTCCGACCTCGCAGGAAACCTCATTCCTCGCCACTTCCGATGAAGGCAATACCTCCGCGGCACGGCTGGAGACGGTCAACGCCCTCATCGCCATGGCCGGCGGCAATGTGTTCTCAGGTTATTTCGGCAGTATCCAGGGACTTGGCGCGGAGGTGTTCTTCGGCCGTCCTTTCGAGAGCAGGCCGCTGACACTCAGCGGATACTACAGCTATGAGCCGGTAACGATAGACAATGTCAAGCCCCCCAGCGGAGTGGAGCTTCCTTTCGATGAATCCACCATCGCGGGCCAGTCGGACCGCTGTCACATCTTCGTGTACGTGACGGCCTGGGACGGTCCTTACCGGGTAAATACTACCGAGCACAGATATCTGGATATCAACGACCCCGACGTACTCGGTTATGGCGAGCTTATAGACGAGGTAGGAACAGGAGGGGAGTACAAGCAGTTTACCATCAATATCAAGTACAGGGAAAGCAATCGTAATGTAAAGCCGACCTATTGTGCCGTGGTGGCCGTGGCAAGTCAGTACGCGGATTATTTCACCGGCGGTATAGGCAGCCTCATGTATGTGGATGAATTCTCCTTCGGCTACGATGGAGATGTGATATGGGAGTAGGCGGAGACCGGACCATCACGCTTTCCGAGGCTTCCCGCTTCGGCGGGAGGAATACGTCTTTCAGCCTGATGCTGAAGCCGGTGGGCTCGAAGTGCAATCTGCGCTGTGCCTACTGCTACTATCTCGACAAGGCATCTTCCGTCTATTCCGGCCGGGAACCGGTGATGAGCCTGGAACTGCTCGAACTCTGCATCCGGGACTTCTGTGACTCGTGCGACCTCCCGGAACTGACGGTCGAATGGCACGGAGGCGAGCCGCTGCTTGCCGGTATGGACTTTTTCCGGAGCGCACTGGCGCTTGAGCGGAAATATTCCGGCGGCCGTCCTGTCCACAATACGCTCCAGACCAACGGCACCCTGCTCGACGGGGAGTGGGCGGCATTTTTCCATGACAATAACTTTCTGCTCGGCCTTTCCCTCGACGGCCCGGAGGACATTCATGACCGTTACCGCAGGACCGTTTCGGGGGGAGGTACATTCCGGGAGGTGATGCACGCTCTGGAAGTCCTGCACCGCAGGAGGGTGGAGTTCAATACCCTCACTACCGTCAGCAAGGCCGGGGAGGGGAGGGGCTCGGAGGTCTACCGTTTCCTTAAATCCGCCGGCTCGCAGTATATGCAGTTCATGCCGGTGTACGAGCATCTGGCGGTAGGCGATATCTCCGGACAATCCTTTATGCCGCCGGCTTCGTCCGCTGATGCCGGCTCAGCCTGTGCAATGGACGCCGGAGCTGTGCGCATGGCCTCCCCGGAAGAGCCGGAGACGGTCTTGGCCCCGTGGTCGGTGGATCCTGAGGCATTCGGCAGGTATCTCTGCGATATCTTCGACGATTGGGTGAGACGGGATGTAGGCCGGTACTTCGTACTGACTTTCGATGCGGCCCTGTCCTCGTGGTGCGGAGTACAGCCTGGCATCTGCACTTTCTGCGATAGCTGCGGCGGCAACCTGACCGTCGAGCACAACGGGGACATCTATCCATGCGACCATTTCGTGTATCCGCAGTGGCGCCTGGGCAATATCCGGGACATTTCCCTGAGGGAGGCTGCGACTTCCCCTGCACAGACCCGGTTCGCCCTGGCCAAACGGACGGCCCTGCCTAATGCGTGCCGCCGCTGCAAATGGCTGCTTGCCTGCCGCGGAGGCTGCCCCAAGCACCGCTTCGCTTCCTCTCAGGCATCCCGCTCTGCGGACAGGCTCCCTCTCTGTCCAGGCTACCGCCTGTTCTACAGCCACATAGCCCCGGCCATGGACAAAATGAAATCCCTACTTTCCGAGGGTAAGAGCCCGTCGGGAATATGTCTTTGACCATGCCGCACGGGCTGTTGTCGTAAGTGCTTGATTATCTTCTCTTTGGTGAAAGTCCGCGTGCTTTGGTCCCGTTTCGATTCAGTATGAAAGCACATGGCATCTTTGTAAGATTGTGATACTCAGAAATTTCCATATTTGCCCCGTGCAACCATGTCAAAATCAGCAAACCAAAATGAAATCCCTGCTACAGGCGGAGCAAGGCCCGTTCTGTGTTCTGGATGTGCGGTACGTCCTTTTGGAGTCACAAGAAATTAAGCGGGGATATGTATGTGGGTTTGTAATCATGGAAAAGAAAAACTTTTATGACTATCCGCAAAAATACCCCCTAGGTCGCAAGAAACCTCTCCTCAAGCCATTTTCGCCGTAGATCCTTTCTGCACTCCTTCCGAAGGAGTCGTGTTTTCGCGCATTTCCCTACTCCTTCCGAAGGAGTACTTCTTCCGAAGGAGTAGAGAACGCTCAACCTCGCTATGACCCAGAGAGCCATTTTAACGAATTTACTTCGGGGTGTACTCAGTCTTTCAACTGATTGAAAATCAAAGGTCTGCAAATGCTGCTGCACATTAGACCTGTCTCAAAAACGAGCGGATGTGCAGTGTGTTTTGTAACTATTTGATTTACAGGAAGGTTTTCTCTTCTGTGCGCCCCGAAGTAAATTCGTTAAAGGCAGGGTACAATATTCTGCCCATCGCTTGCCTAAAATCAAGAGATTCTCGTTATGCGGCAGTTCTCAGATTGTCATACACTGCCTTAATTGCATTGCAACAATTTACGGGAAGTTCATAATATGGTCATTTCTTGTGACAAGGGTATTTTGCTGATAGCCATTAAAACTTTTTGTTGAAGGTCCTCTGAGATTTGCTGTACACAGTTTAATTCCGGGCATTAGGCAATCCAGAAGGTGCCGACAAAAGCTGCGTTTAATCGTCACCTTCCGGTATTCAAAATGAAAGCCCTGCTCCAGGTGAGGCAGGGCTTATTCGAAATTGTTTGTGGTCAGAAATATCTCCGATTATTCACAGACTATGGTTACATTGTCCACGACCATGATGCTGCCTGAGGCGGCACGGTACTGGTTGCCTTCCTTGCTGGCGGCGAAGATTACGGCCAGCTTGTAGGTCTTTGCGGGGTCGTAGTCCTTGACGTAATTCAGGTCGAAGGAGAACTCGGTGAATTCGGCCACTCCGGCGGTCTCGAAGCTGCCGGTGGCGCAGATGGCCTCCGATGTGTAGATGTTCGATCCGTTGAGGGTCTCGTCCTCGCTGGTGACCTCGTAGAGTACTGCGTTGACAGTGCCGAGATCCTGCTGGTCTATGATGTTGCCGTTCTCATCGTAGAAATCCGTTCCAGGGGTGTATTTCAGCCATCCGCTGACGGTCAGCGGCTTGTCCTCGAAGAGGATGCCGAATTCGGTGGTGGCCATGGGGTCGGTTATTGCGGCAAAAGCATTGAAAGTTCCGAGGAATATGGTGCCTGATGTAACAGCAGGAATTGTCTGTCCCATTAAACTCCCTTTGACGGTGTATACGGATTCGATGATAGCCCCTTTGCCTGTCATTCCATTTTCTGTTGGACGGACGGGGTATTCTCCGTTGTATTCAGGGTGTCCAAACATAGGGCCCATTTTCTTAATCAGAGCCACGGCATCGTTGCAAGTGGCCCAGCCTGCGGGGTTGAGTATGTCGTCGTACATAGTTCCGGCCTCCCATGTCTCGAAATCGTAGAAATAAGCGGCTCTACCGTACACCAATACGGTGTATATGTTCTCAGTTCCGTCCTCAGCTGTTACTGTGTAGGTGACGGTCTGGCCGTTGGACAGGTTTATGGATTCGCCGGATGCAGGAGATATTGAGGCTTCGGCTGATATTTCTATAGTGGGGACAAGGGCTGTCAGGTCGCCTCCCTCTTGTGTAGTAATGACGGAGATAGTGTGGTTCTCCTGGTCGATGGTGGTGCTGTGCACTGCTGCATTCGCGGAGTTGGAGGCGTCAAAGGTGAAGGAAGTGATGAGTGCCTCGCTGCTTTCGTTGCCGGTGAGTTTGGTGCCGTTGAATGTGACATCAACTGGGATGCCGTTGAAGTCGATGGCTATGTTGATGAATATCGAACCGTCCGAGGAGAATGTGCCGTTGACTGTCGTCGGAAGCTCGCCAAGGACAAGGGACAGGGTCTGCCCGCCGGAGAACCGGTATTCTTCCTCGGGGGTGTCGCTGAGACTAAGGAAGCAGCTGTCAATCTGTATGGTGCCCAGCACTATGCCTTCGAAGGAGAAGTCCTCAAGCAAGAGGCTGACTGTCGTGTCGTTTACCTTGGCTACCGTAATGTTCTTGGGGATGTCCGTACCGACAGGTGATTCATTCAATGTGATATCGATCAGACCTTTGTACTCGCCGGCCAACTGCTCGTCAATCGGGAATGTGGGCTCGTCAAAAGTGGCTGTGGCTGTGTAGGTGGCATTAGTAGTTCCGTCCTGGGCCGTAACAGTGAAGGTTACAGGGCCGTTGGAAAAGTCCACTGAGGATCCGGAAGCCGGGGAGACAGTCGCTCCTTCAGACACTGTGATGGTGGGCACGAGGGCAGAGAGCAGTGTGTCTGTGGCACTAGCGCTGACCGTGAATGTGATGGTGTTGCCCTCGATGACTGGCTGGGAGGTCACAATGCTGTTTGCTTCGATGGAGGTGTCGAAAGTAAAGGATGTGATCTGAGCCTCCTTGGAGAGTTCATCTACGGGCTGACATGAAGTGACGCCGAAGACGATGGCGACTGAGGCAAGCAGTAGATTTTTAAAAGAAAAAAATCTCATAAGTTTGTAATGGTTTAAATGATTAGTACTCAATGTTTTCCGTAGGTCGGAACCGGGAGGACTCTCCCGCGTGTTTTAGGTAAGGCGCTGCTAAGATAAATCTTTTATCCCAACAGTGGATAAAATTGCGGGATAATTTATTATTTTTGTAAATTATTTGAAAAGCCAAAAAAGACAAAGCATTTGACTATATGACTGATTTTCAGAAAGCAATCATTGAAGGTATTCCGGACGTGCTGCCGGCGCCCAAGCCGTTCGACCCCACGGTCAACCATGCACCCCACCGGAAACAGATTCTGACAGCCGACGAGAAGAAGCTCGCGCTGAGAAATGCCCTGCGTTATTTTCCCCCGAAACATCATGCGGAACTGATTCCGGAGTTCAAGGAAGAACTTGAGACCTACGGACGTATCTACATGTACCGGCTCCGTCCGGATTACAAGATATACGCCCGGAGCATAGATGATTTCCCCTACAAGAGCCGCCAGGCCGCAGCCATCATGCTCATGATCTCCAACAACCTGGACATGGCCGTAGCCCAGCATCCCCACGAGCTGATCGTCTACGGAGGCAACGGGGCTGCATTCCAGAACTGGGCCCAGTACCGTCTGACCATGCAGTATCTCTCGCAGATGACGGACGAGCAGACCCTGGTGCTGTATTCGGGACATCCGCTGGGACTCTTCCCTTCGCATAAGGACGCACCTCGTCTGGTCATCACAAACGGAATGGTTATTCCCAACTACTCTTCCAAGGACCATTGGGAGAAGTTCAATGCCCTCGGCGTCTCCCAGTACGGACAGATGACTGCGGGCTCTTTCATGTATATAGGCCCTCAGGGCATCGTGCACGGTACGACCATCACTGTGATGAACGCCGCCAGGATGCACACCCGTCCCGGGACGGAGAACCGCGGCAAGCTCTTCGTAAGTTCCGGTCTCGGAGGAATGTCCGGGGCTCAGGGCAAGGCTTCGGTGATAGCCGGCGTGGTCGGTATCATCGCGGAGATCAATCCCAAGGCCATCCGTACCCGCTATTCCCAGGGTTGGGTGGACGAGGTGTATACGGAGCTCGACCCGCTGATCGACAGGGCTCTGGAGGCACGCGAGAAGAAGGAGGCAGTGGCTCTGGCATATCAGGGCAATATCGTGGACCTCTGGGAGAGACTGGCCAAGAGGGGAGTGGATGTGGATCTCGGTTCCGACCAGACGTCCCTGCACAACCCCTGGGCCGGCGGATACTATCCCGCAGGCTTCACCTTCGAGGAGTCCAACGAGATGATGGCCTCCGACCCTGACAAGTTCAAGAGGGAGGTGCAGAAGTCCCTCCGCCGTCAGGTGGCCGCCATCAACAAGCTCACCGAACGCGGCATGTATTTCTTCGACTACGGCAATGCCTTCCTGCTGGAGGCTTCCCGCGCCAAGGCCGACATCATGGGCGTGAACGGAGCATTCCGCTATCCCTCCTATGTGCAGGACATCATGGGCCCTCTGTTCTTCGACTACGGCTTCGGCCCCTACCGCTGGGTATGCACGTCCTCTAAGCCCGAGGATCTGGCCGAGACCGACCGTATAGCGGCAGAGGTGCTCGAGGATATCTACAGGACAGCCCCTGACGAGATAAAGAACCAGCTCGCCGACAACATACACTGGATCCGCGAGGCCGGCCGCAACAAGCTGGTGGTAGGCTCGCAGGCCCGTATTCTCTACGCTGATGCGGAGGGACGCACCAAGATAGCCCTGGAGATGAACCGCGCTATCCGCGAGGGCCGTATCTCGGCCCCCATTGTCCTGGGCCGCGACCATCACGATGTATCCGGCACCGACTCCCCCTACCGTGAGACCTCCAATATCTACGACGGCTCACAGTTCACCGCCGATATGGCAGTGCAGAACGTCATAGGCGACTCCTTCCGCGGAGCCACCTGGGTGTCCCTGCACAACGGCGGCGGAGTAGGCTGGGGAGAGGTCATCAACGGAGGCTTCGGTATGGTCATTGACGGCAGTGAGGACTCCGACCGCAAGATCCGCTGCATGCTTCACTGGGATGTCAACAACGGCATCGCCCGCCGCAGCTGGGCCCGCAACAAGGGTGCGATATTTGCCATTCAGCGTGAGATGGAGCGCACCCCCGAGCTCAAGGTGACTATCCCTTACCTGGTGGACGACAAGCTCCTTTAGATTAAGGCAGAACATATTTGCAACTATTAAAATAACTTTCAAATTTTTGAAATATGGCAGAAAAATTATTTACCGAATTTCCTCCTGTCCCTACGTCAGCATGGGAAGAGGTGATTACCAAGGACCTCAAGGGGGCCGACTACGAGAAGAAACTCGTGTGGAGGACCCTCGACGGATTCACGGTGCGCCCCTATTACCGCGCTGAGGACCTTCAGGGTCTGAAGTACATAGGGAAGAATCCCGGTGAGTTCCCCTTCGTAAGAGGAACCCGTCAGAACAACAAGTGGTTCATCAACGAGAGCGTATGCTGCGGGGATATCGCTGCAGCCAACAGCCAGGCCCTCACACTTCTGACAAAGGGTGTGGAGTCCTTCACATTCCACCTTCCCGAGGGCAAGGTGATGGAAGTGGCCGACTATACCGCTCTCCTGAAGGGTATTTCACTCGACAAGGTGCCTGTGAACTTCCGCGGCTGCTGCCCCAAGAATGTGGACGGCCTGCACAATTTCCTCAAGTATGTTGACTCGCTCGGCATCGACAAGGATGCTGTCCGCGCTACATTTGACTTCTCGCCTCTGAGACCTCTCAACAAGAAGGGCTCTTTCTGCGAGGACAAGGCTTTCGCCGCCCTTGCCGAGTGCGTAAAGGCTGCCGCTTCCTATAAGAATGTACGTGTCATCGCAGTGGACGCTGTGATCTACAACAGCTGCGGAGCATCCTCTACCCAGGAGCTCGCATTTGCCCTCAGCCAGGGCAGCGAGTACATCTCCCGTCTCTCCGAGATGGGCATTGATGTGGAGACCATCGCCCGCAAGACTTTCTTCGAGTTTGCCGTAGGCAGCTCCTACTTCATGGAGATCGCCAAGTTCCGTGCCGCCCGCATGCTCTGGGCCAATGTTGTAGAGGACTACGGCTGCGCCAAAGGCTGCCCTGAGATGATGCTGGTATTCGCCACCACCTCCGAGTACAACCTTACGGTCTACGATTCCTATGTAAATATGCTCCGCGGTACCACCGAGGCCATGAGCGCCGCCATCGCAGGTGTGGACTACCTCGAAGTGCTGCCTTACGATTTCGCATTCAGAGTGCCCAATGACTTCTCCCGCCGTATCGCACGCAACGTGCAGAACATCCTCAAGGAGGAGGCCCGCTTCGACAAGGTCGTTGACCCTGCAGCCGGTTCCTACTATGTGGAGATGCTTACCGAGAAGATCGCCGAGGCCGCATGGGATCTCTTCCGCAAGGTAGAGGCCGCCGGCGGCTATGTGGCCCAGTTCAAGGCCGGATTCATCCAGTCCGAGATCAAGGCCGTGTCCGACAAGAGGGACAAGAACTACGCAACCCGCCGCGACACCATCCTCGGCAGCAACCAGTATCCCAACTTCCTCGAGAAGGCCGGAGACGAGATTACTCCCGAGATCGTATCCCGCGACATCCTCACCCGCATGGGGCAGGTCGTTCCCGCCCACGGCTGCCAGAAGGAGGATGCGGTGGAGCCTCTGAAGCCCTACCGCGCAGCTGAGGCCTTCGAGGCCCTCCGTCTTGCTACAGACCGCAGCGGCAAGGAGCCCAAGGCATTCATGCTTACATTCGGCAACCTGGCCATGTGCCGCGCCCGTGCCCAGTTCTCCTCGAACTTCTTCGCAGTGGCCGGTATCCGCATCATCGACAACAACCGTTTCGCTTCCATCGAGGAGGGCGTAAAGGCTGCCCTCGCTTCCGGAGCCGAGATCGTGGTTGCCTGCTCGTCCGACGACGAGTACGCTGAGGCAGTGCCTGAGATCGCACGCCTTATCGGTGACAAGGCCATCGTAGTCGTAGCAGGCGAGCCTGCCTGCAAGGAGGATCTCCAGTCCAAAGGAATCCAGAACTTTATCAGTGTCAAGAGCAACGTCCTCGAGACCCTTCGCGGCTATCAGGAGAAGCTCGGAATCAAATCTCTTTAATCTCAGAAGATATGCGTCCTAATTTTAAAGACATACAGTTTGACAATGCCGCCGCAGGATGCGCGCAGGCAGCTGCTTCACAGCAGATTTGGGAGACTCCGGAGCACATCGGCGTGAAGGAGATCTACACTCCCGGGGACAATGAGGGAATGGAGCACCTGAACTATGCAGCAGGTCTTCCTCCTTTCCTCCGCGGACCTTACAGCACCATGTACGTGATGAGGCCCTGGACCATACGTCAGTATGCAGGCTTCTCCACGGCAGAGGAGTCCAATGCTTTCTACCGCAGGAATCTCGCCGCAGGACAGAAGGGTCTGTCCGTGGCATTTGACCTGGCTACACACAGAGGCTACGATGCCGACCATCCCCGCGTAGTCGGTGACGTCGGAAAGGCCGGTGTGTCTATCTGCAGCGTAGAGGACATGAAGGTGCTCTTCGACCAGATACCTCTGAACAAGATGTCAGTGTCCATGACCATGAACGGAGCCGTTCTGCCTATCCTGGCCTTCTATATCGTGGCAGCCCAGGAGCAGGGTGCCAAGCTCGAGGAGATGCAGGGTACCATCCAGAACGATATCCTCAAGGAGTTCATGGTCCGCAACACCTACATCTATCCTCCCGAGTTCTCGATGAGGATTATCGGCGACATCTTTGCCTACACCTCCAAGTACATGCCCAAGTTCAATTCGATATCCATCTCCGGCTACCACATGCAGGAGGCCGGCGCTACCTGCGACATCGAGATGGCCTATACCCTGGCTGACGGTCTGGAGTACCTGCGTACAGGTATCAAGGCCGGCATCGACGTGGATGCCTTCGCTCCCCGTCTGTCCTTCTTCTGGGCCATCGGCATGAACCACTTCATGGAGATCGCCAAGATGCGTGCAGCCCGTATGCTCTGGGCCAAGATTGTAAAGCAGTTCAATCCTAAGAGCAACAAGTCCCTCTCACTGAGGACCCACTGCCAGACATCCGGCTGGTCCCTCACCGAGCAGGATCCTTTCAACAACGTGGCCAGGACATGTATCGAGGCCATGGGCGCCGCACTCGGACATACCCAGTCCCTGCATACCAACGCTCTCGACGAGGCTATCGCCCTGCCTACCGACTTCTCCGCCCGTATCGCACGTAACACCCAGATATACATCCAGGAGGAGACCAACGTATGCCGCGGCATAGATCCTTGGGCAGGTTCCTACTATGTGGAGTACCTGACCGACCAGATCGCTCACAGAGCATGGGAGCACATCCAGGAGATCGAGAAGCTCGGCGGTATGGCCAAGGCTATCGAGACCGGTATCCCCAAACTCCGTATCGAGGAGGCCGCCGCACGCAAGCAGGCCCGTATCGACTCAGGTGTGGACAAGATTATCGGTATCAACGAGTACCGTCTGGACAAGGAGGATCCCATCGAGATTCTCGACATCGACAACACCAAGGTACGCGAGTCCCAGATCGCCCGTCTGAAGGAGCTCCGTGCCAACCGTGACAATGCCGCTGTCCAGGCTTCTCTGGATGCCATCACCAAGGCTGTCGAGACCAAGAGCGGCAACCTGCTCGAGCTCGCAGTCGAGGCCGCACGCAACCGCGCCACCCTCGGTGAGATTTCGGATGCATGCGAGAAAGTAGTAGGAAGATATAAAGCAGTTATACGTATGAATACAGGTGTTTACTCTTCAGAGGTCAAGAATGACAGCGAGTTCGAGAAAGCCAAGGAGATGGTTGCCGAGTTCGCGAAGAAGGAAGGCCGTCAGCCCCGTATCATGATTGCCAAGCTGGGTCAGGACGGACACGACCGTGGAGCCAAGGTTGTGGCTACCGGTTATGCCGACTGCGGCTTCGATGTGGATATGGGCCCTCTCTTCCAGACTCCTGCAGAGGCAGCAAAGCAGGCTGTGGAGAACGACGTTCACATCGTCGGCGTATCCTCCCTCGCAGCCGGTCACAAGACCCTCGTGCCCCAGATCATCGACGAGCTCAAGAAGCTCGGACGTGAGGACATCCTGGTGGTAGTCGGCGGTGTCATTCCTCCTCAGGATTACGACGCCCTCTACAAGGCAGGTGCCGCCGCCATCTTCGGCCCCGGTACCCGTATCTCCACCGCAGTCATCAAGATGATCGAGCTGCTCAACATGCGTTAATGCAGATGCTTCTGAGGCAGAATGCTTTTGAATCAGCCCGGCCGGAATTGTTCCGGACGGGCTTTTTCAATTCTTCCGGCCTGTGAAAACTAATATGCTGTCATCCCAAGTCTTTCCAGGGACGCAGGTCTCCGTCTGATGTCATCAGTGCTGTTTCTCCCATGTAGATGACAGTACGTCGGGAGGGTGCTGCGCCTGACAGTCCTGCCCAGTAGTTTAGCCCCTTAAAGAAATCTGTGGAGAATGTGGCTCCGGATTTTATTTCATAGGCGTGCTGGGAGCCTTCTTCTGAAACTATCAGGTCAATCTCATGTCCCGTGCTGTCGCGCCAGAATGAGAGTGCCGGCTCGTTTCCTCTGTTAAGGCTGCGTTTCGTAAACTCGTTTATAACCATGTTCTCGAACAGACTGTCTCTGAGATAGTGTGTTGACAGTTGGGCCTGGCTTCTGATGTCCAGCAGTGAGCAGGCAAGCCCCGTGTCATGGAAATAGAGCTTTGGGGATTTGACGAGCCGTTTTGAGAAATTATTGTAGTCCGGGCGCAGAAAGTAGATGATGTAGCTCTCTTCCAGAATGGACAGCCATGCGTCTACGGTCGGGGCAGAGATACCGCACTCGACGGCAAGAGAGGCTTTGTTGAGCAACTGTCCTATACGTCCGGCGCATAGGCGGACCAGCTTTTTAAAGCGCGAGAGGTCTTCAATTGCTTTCATTTCCCTTACATCATTTTCGATATAGGACTTGATGTAGCTCGGGTAGTAGTCTGCTGGATCTATCTCCCTGTCGTAGATGGCTGGATATGAGCCGTAAAATATTTCTGCATCGTAACTTTCCGGAAGTATGCCGGCCTGCTGCATCTCCTCGTGGGAGAATGGCAGCAGAGTCAGAAGGCCGGTCCTTCCCGCCAGAGACTGGTCTATGGCTTTCATCAGCTCGAAGTTCTGCGAACCTGTCAGGATGTACATTCCCATTTTACCGGTTCTGTCGGCGTGTGTCTGGAGATAGGAAAGCAGTGACGGAACTTTCTGGACTTCGTCAATTATGGTCTGCGACGGGTAGGTGGCGATAAACCCTCTGGGGTCATTGGCTGCAAATTCCCTGTTGTCAAGATCTTCGAGGGAGATCTGGCGATAATCTGGGAATGCGGCTGCGGCTAAGGTAGATTTGCCTGACTGCCGTGGCCCGGTAAGTGTGACAAAAGGAAATTTCATCGCAAGGGATTGAAGTTTAGCCTGAAGAGTTCTGCTGATTTTCATTTTTGCAAAAATTTTATACAAAAATAAAATATGATTTAATTTTTACAAAATTATTTAGCAAAAATAAATTGCCGGATGCAGGTTCGTGTCAAGCCGCCCGTAAACGGCTGTCAGTTAGATTAGTTGAACTCCGGAATGGGGGATGGTGTCCGGGCTGATTCGAGCAGGGTGCTGAGGCGGGAGACGATGTCGGGATGCTCTGCTGCGACGTCGTGCTGCTCTGCGGGGTCTTCGGCGAGGTTGTAGAGCTGCATGGCGCCTCCGTTGCGGTAGTCGTAGATGACGCCTTTCCAGTCGCCCTGCAGGATGGCGCGGCGGCCTCCTTCTTCATGGAATTCCCAGTAGAGGTATTCGTGCTCGGGCTGTTCTCCCTGGCCTGTGGCTGCCGGCAGGAACGATATGCCGTCAGTGATATAGGAACACGGTACAGGGCAGCCGGTGTCGTCGGATGTGTGTCCCGGAACTGATGCAGCAGTGCCCTCCTGTACGGGTGCCTGTGCCTCAGGCAGCTCTGCCCCTGTGATGTCGGCCAGGGTAGGGAGGAAGTCCCAGAACGCGCTGACGTGGTCAGTGGTCCTGCCGCCTTCTATGTGTCCGGGCCAGGCCATGATGAATGGTACGCGGATGCCGCCCTCATAGAGGTCTCGCTTGATGCCGCGCAGGCCGCCGTTGCTGTTGAAGTAGGCCGGGTCGGCTCCACCCTCGATGTGCGGGCCGTTGTCGGAGGTGAATATCACGATGGTGTTGTCGCTGATTCCGAGGCTGTCAAGCAGGGCCCGGAGCTCTCCGACCTGCCTGTCCAGGACATTGACCATGGCGGCGAAGGCTGCGTGACAGTGTTCCTGCGACCCGTATGCTGCCTGCCTGTAGCCCGGCCCTCCGTCGCAGCCCTTGTAGGATTTCTCCGGCTCGAACTTGCCGAGGAACGGCTCTATCTCCTCTTCCGGCAGCCTCAGCTCGGCATGGGGAATCACCGAGGTGTACATCATGAAGAAGGTGCTGTCGCTGTTCTCCCGGATGAAGTCGAGAGCCTGGCTGTGTATGAGATAGGGGGAATATTCGGTTTCGGCTGTGCCCTCATTGCCCTTGAGCATGACCTTCTCTGTGTTGTGCCACAGGTGATAGGGGAAATAGTGGTGGGCCAGCCGCTGGCAGTTGTAGCCGTAGAACTCGTCCACGCCCTGGTTTTCAGGTGCTCCCTCAGTCGCGGGTGCGCCGAGCCCCCATTTTCCGAAAACTCCGGTGACGTAGCCCTGGGACTTCATCAGGCGGAATACATTATAGGTGTCTCCGGGGATTGGGTACTGGCCTTCTGTCGGCAGCTCCTTGTTGCCCCGGATGGGGGTGTGTCCGGTATGCAGGCCGGTGATGAGGGATGACCGCGAGGGGGCGCTCACCGATGTGCCGGCATAGTGACGGGTGAATATGACCCCGTCAGCGGCCAGCGAGTCGATGTTCGGGGTCTGGAACCGCTCCTGCCCGTAGCAGCTCAGGTCTCCGTAGCCGAGGTCGTCGGCAATGATGAATATCACGTTGGGCTTTTCCTGCTGCTGCCCGGAGTCCGTGCAGGCAGCCAGCGGCAGCATACCGGCGCCTATGATCAGGTATTTCTTCATAATCTACAAACATACGCATAAACCTGGAGTAAAGCAAGTTCAAATGTTTACAGTGCGCGGGAAAAAATCGGAGAGCAGATGTGGCGCATCTTCAGGAAACAACAAAGCCGGAAAGGCATCTGCGTGTCTTTCCGGCTTCTGTATGTGTTATAAAGGCGCTTACTCCTCGTTCAGTCTGAGATGCTGTACGTAGATAGCCTTCTTGATCTCGTTTCTTCTCTTCACGGAAGGTTTCTCGAACTGCTTTCTGCTGCGCAGCTCGCGTACCACTCCTGTCTTCTCGAATTTACGCTTGAATTTCTTCAGAGCCTTCTCTATATTTTCGCCTTCTTTGATAGGTACTATAATCATTCTTTTTACCACCTCCTTTTGTTAGGGCTGCAAAGGTAGAGAATTTTATTAAATTTGCAAACAATTTTTAAAACCGGTACCGATATGTCAAGATTTGCATACCTGCTCATGGCCATAGTGGCTGTAATCTCCGTAAACCGGCCTGCATCAGCATGTACCGCTGCAGGCAGGGTGGACTCGGGAGAACTGAAGGACCTTTACTCCGGTCTCGACAGTCTCATCCGTGAGGCATGCGGCCGGTACCTTCCTGATAACGAATGATGTTATATTTTAAAATAGACTTATGAAATACGATTTTGACCGTATAGTCCCCAGACGGGGAACCGGTTCCCTCAAATGGGATACCTGTCCGGAGCCGGAAGTGCTGCCTTTCTGGGTGGCTGATATGGATTTTATTACAGCAGAGCCTATACGCGAAGCCCTCATACAGAGGGCGCAGCACGGCATTTACGGCTATGCCGCAATACCGGATGCTTACTACGATGCTGTCATACGCTGGTTTGAATCCAGACACGGCTGGAAGATTGAGAGAGAATGGATACTGCCCGTCACAGGAGTCATTCCGGCCCTGTCGGCTTCTATCGCCACCTACATGCCGCAGGGAGGCAAGGTGCTGGTCCAGTCCCCCGCCTACAACCATTTCTTCATCTCGCTCGAGCAGAACGGCTGCGAGGCTGTATCGGCAGAACTGATACGTGTGGGTGACACATACCGTATGGATTTCGACGCGCTGGAGGAGAAGGCTTCCGATCCGGAGATATCGCTGATGGTGCTTTGCAATCCCCAGAATCCGGTGGGCAGAATCTGGTCCAGGGATGAGTTGAGGAGGGTAGGTGAAATCTGTCTGAGGCACGGTGTGACCGTGGTATCGGACGAGATACATTGCGAACTGGCGGCTCCCTGCCGTGCCTACGTGCCTTTTGCTACTGTCGGTGAGGAGATTGCCCGCAATTCCATTATCTGCGTCTCGCCGACCAAGCCTTTCAACATGGCCGGCGTGAAGATAGCAAATATGGTCATCCCCGATCCCGATATCCGCGAACGTGTGCATAAGACCGTGGAACAAAGGGAAATAGGCGGTCCGGGACCTTTCGGCATAGATGCACTGCAGGCGGCTTACAGCGCGGGCGGAGCCGAGTGGCTGGACGAGCTGAATGTCTATATCTCGGACAATTACGAGTTCATGCGGGAGTATATCCAGAAGAACCTGCCGGCATTTCCTATAATGAAGCTGGAGGGAACCTATCTGGTATGGATGGACTGCTCGGCTTTCGGAATGACATCTAAGGACCTGGAGGATACCCTCAAGTCCGAAGCCAAGATATGGCTCAATGCAGGTACGATGTACGGTCCTGGAGGTGAGGGCTATATGCGGTGGAATATCGCCTGCCCCCGTGCAACTCTTGAAGAGGGGCTCCGCCGTTTCAGGGCATTCGCCGAAAAGGCTGGCATCAGGTAGGCGGAATGTTAGAGGAGTTTCTGCAGTATATCTCCGCGGAAAGGAGGTATTCGCCCCGTACCTGTGCCATATACCGGGAAGTGCTGGAGGCATTCTACAGCTATGTCTATCCTTCCCGGGACAATGCGGGAGAGACCGCTCCGGGAATGTCCGTGCTTTCCACCCAAGAGCAACTTGAGGCATTGACGTACAGCTGTATACGCGGATTCGTCGCTTATTCCATGGACGAGGGCCTTTCCCCCCGCACCGTCAATCTGAGACTGTCGGCCCTGAGCAGCTACTGCTCATGGCTGGTGTGCCGTTCCCTGCTGCCGTCCAACCCGGTGCGCAGGATTGCCCGTCCGAAGGAAAGCCACCGCCTGCCGGAGTTCTATTCGGAATTGTCCCTGGAGCATTTTTTTGACTCAAAGGGACTGGACGGGTCCGGCAGGGCCTGTGCGGAAATGAGTTTTCACGACTACCGCAACGTGGTGATGATGCTGGTGCTCTATACCACGGGGATGCGCCGCTCCGAGATTGTAGGGCTTCGCAGGAGCGATTTTGACCAAGGAAGGAGCGTCTTTACAGTTTTGGGAAAAGGAGATAAAATGCGGGAAATTCCGGTGCCGGCTTCCGTTTGTAAGGAAATTTTACTATATTTGAGGAGAATTAGGGAGGAGTTTCCGGATATCCCCGATAGCGGGAGATTTTTTCTTACGGATTCGGGACAGCCGATATACCCGGAGCTGGTCAATGAGACAGTGCACGAAGAACTGGACGGGGTGAAGGGTTTTACCGGGCGCAAGTCGCCCCATGTGCTGAGGCACTCGCTGGCGACCCACCTGCTGAACAACGGGGCCGACCTCAATTCGATAAAGGAGATACTGGGACACTCCTCGCTGGCAGCCACGCAGGTGTACACCCACAACTCCTTCGAACAGTTGAAGAACACTTATTTAACCGCTCATCCAAGAGCTAAAAAAGGAGGTAATAATGAAAATTAATGTTCAATCGATCAAATTCGATGCAGATCAGAAACTGCTCGACTTCATCGACAAGAAAGTCGGTAAACTGGAAAAGTTTTTTGACAACATCATCAGCTGCGATGTCGCCCTCACTGTCCAGCCCGATCACGGCAAGACCGTGAAGGTGAGACTCGGCATTCCCGGCGACGACCTTATCATCGAGAGGACAGCACCTACTTTCGAGGACGCGGTGGTAGACTGCGTCGATGTCCTCCAAGACCAGATTATCAAGATGAAGGAGAAGAGGTTCGGCAAGTAACATCTCATACGACATATAATTCTGATAGTGATTCGGGACTGTCCCTTGCGGACGGTCCCGTTTTTTGTTTCGGTCCGGGCTCAGTAGAGGTTAAGTGGGATACGCATGACGGCCTCCATTCCATTCTTTAAATGGCTATCCGCAAGAATACCCCTTGCCACAAGAAATGACCATATTTTGCACTTTCGTATGTTGTTGCAACTAAGAGAGTGTATGACAATCAGAGAACTGTCGCATAACGAGAATCTCATGGTTTTAGGCAAGCGATGGGCAGAATATTGAACCCTGCTTTTAACGAATTTACTTCGGGGTGCACAGGGAAGGAAAA
>ULOB01006031.1_pt1 | contig 37524 bp, 36 predicted proteins | sample 1952151 | NCBI WGS metagenome assembly ULOB01 (sample SAMEA4835591, study PRJEB28245) | human gut metagenome | biome: gut microbiome; material: fecal sample | place: Denmark | collected 2008
TCGCATACATGCAGCGTGTGCAAGCAGATGGAGGCAACGGTACTCTCCTCTGCGGCAGTAATGGAGAAACTTTCTGCAGACTTCGTGATCGCAAATCTGTATGTGGATGATAAAACAGAAGATCCTGAGTTCCGCACTCTCGGACGCCGCTACCGCGACTTCGAGATGAAGCAGTTCGCCTCGGCGTCCCAGCCGCTTTACGCAGTGGTGGATTCTGAAGGCAAAACACTCTCAGGCCCCATCGGAAGCTGCTCCGAAGAAGAGTTTATGGCGTTTCTGAATTTTTAAGAGGCCCTTAGTGTTACGGTTTCTGCTACCATCCCGACCGGAGAACGGTCTCCCAGTTGACCAGTCCCCACCAGGCGTTGATGTAGTCTGCACGGCGGTTGCGGTAGTCGATGTAGTAGGCGTGTTCCCATACGTCCACAGTCAGCAGGGGACGCAGGCCGCAGGCCCTTGCGCATCGGATTGCCGGCGTTCGGCTCTTCTGTGATGAGCAGTTTCCCGTCCCCGTCCATAGCCAGCCATGTCCATCCCGAGCCGAAAAGGGATACGGCAGTCTGGGTGAACTGTGCCTTGAAGCTGTCGAGGCTTCCGAAGTCCTTTTCGATAGCCTTCAGCAGTTCCTGAGGCATCTCCCCTTGCTCCGGGGTAAGTCCGTTGAAAAAGAATGTGTGGTTCCAGGTCTGTGCGGCGTTGTTCAGGATACCGCCGTCGGCTTTCATGACTATTTCCTCTAAAGGAGAGTCCTCGAAGGGTGTCCCCTGAATCAGTCTGTTGAGGTTGTCTATGTAGGTCTGGAGGTGCTTCCCGTAGTGGTATTCCAAGGTCTCGCGGCTCATGGCCGGCTCCAGTGCCTCAAGTGCGTAGGGCAGTTCCGGTAGTAGATGTTTCATAATGCTTGGGAGTTAAGTGAATAAATAATGTCCCAATATAGCGAAATTTGTCCAGATTACCAAGAAAATCATCAGTTTATGCCGGTTTTGCCCATGCGTCCCGGAGATATCAGCCTTCGGTGCCCAGTGCTGCCTCGCCAATCTCACGTTGCTTTTTAGTTACGATGTATGTCTTTGGCTATCATATATTTGCCAGAACGACAGGTTTCTATGTGGCCGCATTTTCGTTGAATATGCCGCGTTTTCCGCTCATGTAGAATTGTGGAATATCACTAATAACTTGATTTCCTGCGCATTCTGTTGTAACTAAAAGGCATCGTGGGGCAAGACCATGCTTGGTTTACGAGGCTGGCAATGATTCTTTGGCAGATAGTGGTGCGGTAGGTATGTCTGACTGTCACGATTGTTCCCGCTCCATCTGGACGCGGCTCTTGCTGGCTGTGACCAGCCATACTCCCGTGAAGATGAGCAGGACGGCGAGGACTTTCAGGTAGCTGAAAGTGTCCAGGCCGAGGAAGATGGAGGCTGTGACGGAAACGATGGGCTGTATGTAGTTGTACATGCCGGCGACGGTAGGCCGCAGGTTTTTCTGTCCGACTACAACCAGTACGTAGCAGAGGAAGGTTGCGAGGACCACGACGTAGAGGATGCCTCCGATATTGCCCCATGTCAGTGCAGCCCAGTCCGTAGCGATGATGTCATGGTAGGAGAAGGGCAGCAGACAGATGAATGCGTATGTGAACATCCACTTCATGATGGTGAAGATGGAATATTTGCTTACAAAATTCTTGAAAAGTACGAGGTAGGAGGCGTAGCTGAGCTGGGCGAAGAGTATCAGCAGGTCTCCGCCGACATTGGTGGTGCTTCCGGACGCTGCCGCTGCTGCATGGCTTCCGCCGAGGATGAGCAGCAGTGCGCCGCCGGCTCCGAAGGCGATGCCGCCGACCTTCTTGCCGGTGATGGGCTCCTTGAGGAAGAATGCTGCCAGAATCATTGCCCACAGCGGCATGCTGGTGGCTATGATGGAGGCGTCGGCGGGGGAGGTGAGGCTCACTCCGAATACGTAGAGGCCCTGATTGAATACTATTGCCAGCAGAGAGGCACCGAACAGTCTCATCATGTCTTTCGGCTCTACCTTCTCTGGCTTCCGGAAGAGGGATGCCACCCAGAACAGCACCATAGCCCCGAAAACCCTGAGATCCGTGAGTACCAGAGGAGTAATGATGCTGCCCGCCATTACTATCTTCGCTATCGGGGCCATCAGTCCCCAGATGCAGTTGGCCGCGAGCATCGCGCCGTGGCCTTTCCAGCTTATTTTCTCCATAGCCATTTGTGTAAGCAAAGCGGCCGCAAAAGTAATTCAATTTTATGTGACTGACCACACCCCGTCTCAAATTATTCAATCTGAATTATGCAAATCAAATAATCCGAATTGAATAATCGCGGATAACAGGCACCTTGCTTCCGCACCGAAGGCTGTCCCGTCGACCTTCTTCCCGGTGACAGGTTCCTTGTGAAATATTGCCGCGAGCATTTTCCAGCTTATTTTCTCCATATTTCTCAGTAAAATCGGCCGCATATGTACACTTTTTTCTAATTTTGTCAAACGGAAACAATGTTATGAACTATTCTATGATCTATGAAAACACACTTCGCCTGGCATGCGGCCTTGCGTGCCGCTATCGTTGTTATTATATTGCAGTTGTTGCCATTTACGGCTATGGGGCATCAAGCCGAAGACCCGGTACCCGAGAGGGAAAGGACACGCGGTGACTTTACGGCCAATATTAGTCTGGCTTTTCCGGTCTTCAGCAGCGGGCCTGAGACTTATGGCTATGAGACGGTGGGTTTGGGCTACACTTTTCTGAACAACAATCTGGAGGCGGGCATCAACCTCGGTGGCCTGGTCACCAAAGGTACGCTCTACACCCATTCCAAGATGAAGGGCATGATGATGGGGACTGCCTATCTGTCCCTGCTTTTCGGCAATCAGACAGGCAAGCTCACCATCTGTCCTACGATAGAGGCCGGTGTGGGCCACGGCACCGTCCATCAGGTCCCTGAGTCTACCAGAGCCGTGTTCGGTGTCGGCACGACGCTGCTCTACCGTCCCTTGAAGTGGTTCCATACGGGTATAGACCTCAAATACGTATTTCTTTCCAACAGTGATAACCGCTGGCTGATGCTGGGCTTCAAGTTTGGCGTGGACTTTTAGGCGTCCGGCAGGATAAATGAATGTATTTTTTCCTACTTTTGCACCTGCAAATTATCGACAAGTTATGTACAGGACACACACATGCGGCGAGCTTCGCCTTGAGAATGCCGGACAGAAGGTTACTCTGGCCGGATGGGTCCAGAGAGTAAGGAAGATGGGCGGCATGAGCTTCATCGACCTGAGGGACCGCTACGGTATCACACAGGTAGTAATCGACGAATCGGACTCCAAGGAACTCAACGGGCAGGTGGAGAAGCTGGGCCGTGAATACGTAATACAGATCACAGGTACGGTTCTGGAACGTCAGAGCAAGAATTCCAGGATGGAGACAGGCGACATAGAGGTGCGTCTGGAGTCTCTCAACGTGCTCAATCCGGCCGTGACCCCTCCTTTTACCATCGAGGACGAGTCCAACGGCGGAGATGACCTCCGTATGAAGTACCGTTACCTCGACCTGCGCCGCAACCCGCTGAAGAATAATCTCATGCTGCGTCACCGGATGGCTCACGAGGTGCGCAACTACCTTGACAGCAAGGGCTTCATGGAGATAGAGACTCCTTATCTGATCAAGTCTACTCCCGAGGGAGCCCGCGACTTCGTGGTGCCTTCGCGCATGAATCCCGGTCAGTTCTACGCCCTGCCCCAGAGCCCCCAGCAGCAGAAGCAGCTGCTCATGGTGGCCGGCTACGACCGCTATTTCCAGATAGTCCGTTGCTTCCGGGACGAGGACCTGAGGGCCGACCGCCAGCCGGAATTTACCCAGATAGACTGTGAGATGTCCTTCGTGGAGCGCGACGATGTGCTGGAAACTTTCGAGGGCATGATCAAGACTCTCTTCCACAATGTTCTCGGCAAGGATTTTACGGAGCCTTTCTACCGGATGCCCTATTCCGAGGCCATGGACTCCTACGGCTCCGACAAGCCCGATATCCGCTTCGGCATGAAGCTGCACGAGATCACCTCGCTGGCTCATGGCCACAACTTCCCCGTCTTCGACTCGGCCGAGTATGTGGGAGGTATCGCAGTGCCCGGATGCGCAGGCTACTCCCGCAAGCAGACCGACGAGCTGACCGAGTGGGTAAAGCGTCCCCAGATAGGCGCGAAAGGCCTGGTCTATATCAAGTGCAATGAGGACGGCACTTTCAAGTCCTCTGCCGACAAGTTCCTGACTCCCGATGACCTGGCCGCAATAACCGCAGCCGTTGAGGCTCAGAAGGGCGACCTGATCCTGATTCTCGCCGGAGCACGGAACAAGATGCGCACGGCCCTCGGCTCCCTGCGTATCGAGATGGGTAACCGTCTGGGCCTGCGCGACCCGAAGGTGTTCGCTCCCCTGTGGGTGGTGGACTTCCCCCTGCTGGAGTGGGACGAGGAGACCTCCCGTTTCTACGCCATGCACCATCCCTTCACCGCTCCCAAGCCCGAGCATTTAGAGTGGTTCTACAGCGACCGCAAGGAAGATCTGGAGCGCGTCTGCGCCAATGCCTACGACTTCGTGCTCAACGGTACCGAGGTGGGCGGCGGCTCCATCCGTATCCACGATTCCAAGATCCAGGAGCGTATGTTCGAGGTCCTCGGTTTCAGCCATGAGGATGCGGACTACCGCTTCGGTTTCCTGATCAACGCCTTCAAGTACGGAGCGCCCCCTCACGGAGGCATCGCATTTGGCTTCGACCGCTTCTGCGCCCTCTTCGGCGGGCAGGAGAGCATCAGGGACTTCATCGCATTCCCCAAGAACAATCAGGGCCGCGACATGATGCTCGACGCTCCTTCGCGCATCGACCAGGTGCAGATGGACGAGCTTTTCCTGCAGAGCACATTCAAAAATCAATAAGTTATGTCACTAGAACAGCAGATACAGTCCGATATCAAGGCGGCAATGGTCGCCAAGGACAAGGTGGCTCTCGCAGCCACACGTGCGGTCAAGGCCGCGATTCTTCTGGCCAAGACCTCTGAAGGAGGTGCCAAGGACAGCCTCGAGGATGCCGAGGTGGTCAAGATAGTGCAGAAATTAGTGAAGCAGCGGAAGGAGAGTGCGGAGATCTATTCCCAGCAGGCCCGTCAGGACCTTGCGGACAATGAGCTGGCCGAGGCCGCCGCGATGGAGAAATATCTCCCGGCAGCCCTCTCCGAGGCTCAGGTCGAGGAAGCGGTCAAGGCTATTATCGTTGAGACCGGAGCCTCATCCATGGCCGACATGGGCAAGGTGATGGGCGTTGCCACCAAGAAGCTTGCCGGTCAGGCCGACGGCCGCCTTATCTCTGCTATCGTCAGGAAGCTGCTCGCGCAGTAAATTATAGTAGATATTAAAATGACGACCGGTCTCCGTTTCAGAGGCCGGTCGTTTTATGTGATGAGGTTACAATCGGTCAGAGCTTCTTGTAGGTGATGGTGCCGGTGGCCTGGTTGGTGGGCATTACGAGAACCTCCGCAATCTGCATGTACTCGGGTGCGCTGGCGGCGAACCATGCCACTTCGGCGATGTCGGCTCCGGTCAGAGGGCGGATACCTTTATATACATTGTCGGCCTTGGCCTTGTCGCCGCGGAAGCGGACAACGGAGAAGTTGGTCTCCACGAGGCCGGGCTTGATGTTGGTGACTCTCAGAGGTGTGTCCACAAGGTCGATGCGCAGGCCGTCGGAGAGGGCCTTCACTGCTGCCTTGGTTGCGCAGTACACGCTGCCGCCGGGATAGGCCGCGTCACCGGCGATGGAGCCTATGTTGATGATGTGGCCGCGTCCGCGCTCCACCATGCCGGGAACCACAAGGCGGGTCATGGAGAGGAGGCCGCGGATGTTGGTGTCTATCATGATGTCCCACTCGTCGAGATTACCTTCATGCTCTTTGTCCACGCCGAATACGAGGCCGGCGTTGTTGATGAGCACGTCGATGTTCTTCCATTTGCCATCCAAAGTGCCGAGAGCAGCTATTATCTCATCGCGGTGACGCACGTCAAAGGGCAACACGAGTGCATCGGCCCCGCATTGGGCAAGTTCGGCCTTCAGTGCCTCTCCCTTTTCGGGTTTGCGGCAGTTGATGATGATGTCATACCCGCCTGCGGCGAACTTTCTGGCGCAGGCCTCGCCGATACCGCTCGTGGCACCGGTGATAAGTGCGATTTTTCTTTCCATATTGTCTTTATTGTCTGTTGTTGATTATTGTCCAATATCCTCCTTTGTCAGAGCCTGTACGGCTGATCAGTCCAATCTGTCTTAGTCTTGCGAGGTCCCGCTGCGCGCTTCCTTTACCTCGAAGTCCTCCCATTCGATGTCCTTTAACCGTCGTATCAGTTCTTCCTTGGTCATGATGCGAATTTACGCAAAAATCCCTGATTTCATACAGGCACTGTACGGAAAACGGCTACTTGAGGGGGCTATCATCAGGATATTGTTGCTGTTGTCTTTCCATGTCATGGGGAAACTCCTTCGGAAGGAGTAGGACTTTCAGGAGGCTGTTGCGTAAAATGGTGTAATCCATGCGCATTTCATATTCTTGTTACAATTTTGTAATAGTTTTGTAACATAGCAGCCATACTTTTGCAACCGAAAATATACACAGTTATGGAGTTTTTGTACATAGGAATTATCATTTTCCTTTTCTGCCTCGCCATTTCGGACATTATTGTCGGCGTGAGCAACGACGCTGTCAACTTCCTCAATTCAGCGGTAGGTTCCAAGACCGCGAAATTCCGGAACCTCATCATCATCGCATCTATCGGAGTGTTCCTCGGAGCATCCCTGTCCAACGGTATGATGGATATCGCCCGCCACGGTATCTTCCAGCCTCAGTATTTCAGCTTTGCAGAGCTGATAACGATTATGCTGGCGGTAATGGTGACTGACGTGATACTGCTGGACGCATTCAACTCGAGAGGTTTGCCTACTTCCACGACGGTATCCCTTGTATTCGAGCTGCTCGGAGGTACGGTAGCCCTTGCCATGATCAAGAATATCCAGACCGACGGGGCCCTGACATTCGCGCAGATGATCAACACGGACAAGGCTCTCTCCGTGATCCTCGGCATATTCCTCTCCATAGCGATAGCATTCATATTCGGTATGATAATCCAGTGGATAGTCCGTACGATATTCACTTTCAACTATAAGCCCCGGATGAAATACCTGGCCGGAATCTTCGGCGGCATTGCCGTTACGGCCATCGTATATTTCCTTCTGATAAAAGGTCTGAAGGATTCCTCCTTCATGACGGCAGATGCCAATGCATGGATCAAGGAGCATACGGGCATGCTGGTTCTCTGTCTCTTCGTAGGCAGCAGCATTATCATGCAGATACTGCACTGGTGCAAGGTAAATATCCTGAAAGTCATAGTGCTGATGGGTACGCTCTCGCTCGCTATGGCCTTTGCCGGCAATGACCTTGTCAACTTCGTCGGCGTGCCTCTCGCAGGCTTCTCCGCATGGCAGGACTATTCTGCGAACGGTATGGGTGTGGGTGCTGACAACTACCTGATGGGCAGTCTTCTCGAGCCGGCACATACTCCGATGATATTCCTGATACTCTCCGGAGCCACCATGGTATTCGCCCTGGCGACATCCAGAAAGGCCCGCAACGTGATCAACACCGAGGTCAACCTCACCAATCAGAACGAGTCCGAGGCCACATTCGGAAGCTCCGCTACTGGCCGCCGTCTCGTACAGATAGCCAACTCTTTCGCAACATGGCTGGAGAAGGTCACTCCGCTGAGAGTCCGCAACTGGATCGACAGCCGCTTCAACAAGGACGAGGCCATTCTCGTGAAAGGTGCTGCCTTCGACCAGATGAGGGCTGCCGTCAACCTGGTGGTATCATCCCTCCTCATTGCCCTTGGCACCTCCCTCAAACTGCCTCTTTCCACTACCTTCGTGACATTCACAGTGGCCATGGGTACTTCCCTGATGGACCGCGCCTGGGACCGCGAGAGCGCCGTAGGCAGGGTGACCGGTATGATGTCCGTGATGGGCGGCTGGCTGCTGACAGCAGTGATAGCCTTCGCTGTCTGCTTCGCGATAGCCCTGATAATGCACTATGGCAGCTTCATTGCCATGATACTGCTCAGCCTTGTGGCCTTGTTCATAATCATCAGAAGCAATATCCGTTTCAACAAGAAAGCTCATGAGAAGGAGAAGAACAAGACAGTCTTCGACCAGATGATGTCATCGGGTGACCCTGAAGAGGTATGGACACTGCTCAAGGGACAGATTCAGGAAGGTACAGTGAAGGAGCTCAATTATGTCTCCAACTACTATACCAACTTCATCGACTGCTTCGTGAACGAGAACCTCAAGTGCCTGCGCCGGCAGTTCAACACCCTCCATGCCGAGATTTCCGACTACAAGGCTGTAAGACGCAAGGAGATACTTGCACTCAAGCGCACGGACCCCACAGTCTCGGTACAGGCCAGCACCTGGTTCCACCTCGAGTCCAACAATACCTCCCAGCTCCTGTACAGCCTCAAACGTATATCGGAGCCCTGCAAGGAGCATCTCGAGAACAATTTCAACCCTCTGCCGAAGGACTGCGCCGAGGAGTTCGCACCTGTCAGCGAGGCATTTCTCGTGCTGCTGAAAAAGGCTACGGACTATGTCGACAAATTCGATCCGACCGCTACCCCTACCGAACTCACGAAGGAGATATCAGCGTACAAGAAAGAAGTTGCCGTACTCCGCCAGAACAACCTCGAACGTTTCAACGCCGAATCCGATACCTCCAACTTCAATATCTACATACTGTACCAGACCATCCTGCAGGAGACCCAGCAGATGGCTGATGACCTCAAGCATCTGATCCGTGCCTATACTTATCTTTCTACGGTGAAAGGTAAGTAATAAGAGGCCGATAACGGAATTATATTAAATTTGCGTATGCAAAGAATTTTAGTAGTCGATGACGAGGAGTCCATCTGTGAGATTCTCCAGTTCAATCTGGAGGTCGAAGGTTACGAGGTAGAAGTGGCCTACAGCGCAGAAGAGGCTCTGAGCAAAGACATAAAAAGTTTCTCCCTCATCCTGCTCGATATAATGATGGGAGGGATGAGCGGATTCAAGATGGCCCAGATGCTCAAGAAGGATCCGGCCACCGCATCCATACCCATTATCTTCTGTACGGCTAAAGACACAGAGGACAATAAGATAGCCGGCCTGACCCTCGGGGCTGACGACTATATCTCCAAGCCGTTCTCCGTCAGGGAGGTCGTGGCGAGGGTCAAGAGTGTGCTCCGCCGCTGTACTCCCAGACCGCAGGAAACTCAGAATACACAGGCGGTGACGTCCGGCCGTACCGAGATGGACGGGGACAGCATAGTGTACAACGGTCTGCGTCTGGACCTGCTGAAGCACAAGTGTTATATCGAGGGAAAGGAGATTCAGCTGACCAAGAAGGAAATGGAGATCATGATACTCTTTCTCCGCAATTCCGGAAGGGTGCTTTCGCGCGAGGAGATACTGCACAATGTCTGGAGCGACGAGGTTGTGGTCCTGGACCGGACTATTGACGTCAATATTACCCGTCTCCGCAAGAAGATAGGCGAATACGGCAAATATATTGTCACCCGTCAGGGATACGGCTACGGATTTGACGTTTAGGCTATGTTCAAGGAGTTCATACACAGGAGGGAACTTCTCTCAAGACTTGAGGAATTCGTCTATATGGCAGAGAAGGGCAATCCGCTCGATGCCTCTTTCCCCTCTTTTCCTGACAGCAAGTACGGGCGTCTGCTCAACCGGCTGGTGAATACTTACCGTCGGGATATGAATGACCGGGATACGCTCAGTGCCGCCAGAGAACTGGTGGTGCGCGAGTCTCAGGACAATATCCGTCAGAAGAAGCAGCTTACCCAGAATATCAGCCATGAACTGAAGACTCCTGTCAGCAGTATCAACGGATACCTTGAGACAGTTATCAACAATCCCGGGCTTTCGGCCCAGCAGCGCGACATCTTTCTGCGCAAGTGCTATGAGCAGTCCCAGCGGTTGTCCAGCCTTCTTCTCGACCTCTCTACCATCACCCGGATGGATGAGGCCGGAGACAAGATTGAGAAGGAGCTTCTTAGTCTCTCGGAAATAGTTGCCGAGGCAGTTTCCGATATGGAGCCGATAGCCGGGAAATTCGACGACAAGACCGGGCCGATGGTCAAAATAGGACCGGAGGACAGAGGTACGATGAAGATAATCAACAATTTCCCCGAAGGCAAGGAAATTCTGGGCAACCGCTCTCTTCTGTATTCCATCTTCCGCAATCTTCTGGAAAATGCTCTCTTCTACTCGAAGGGAACAAAAGTCACGATATCCCTTGAGGGGGAAAGTGATCTGGAGTACCGTATTTTCATCGAGGATGACGGAGTGGGAATCGATTCCATGCATCTGGCCCGCATATTCGAGCGTTTCTACCGGGTAGACAAGGGACGCAGCCGCAAGTTGGGAGGTACGGGGCTCGGACTGTCGATAGTGAAAAATGCGGTCAATCTGCATGGCGGTGCAATCCGTGCCGTGCCTGTAACTCCGTCGGGACTCAGGTTTGAGTTTACTCTGGCGAAAGAATCCTGAAATCTGTCTAGAACAATGCCGGCTCCGGGAGTATCTGGAAACTTTTCCGGTGCAGGGGAGTGATACCCAGACGCTCCACGGCTTCCCTGTGCGCTGCTGTGGGGTATCCGAAATTGCTCTCCCATCCATAGTCTGGATATCTCTTTGCCGCCTCCCTCATGTAGTCGTCCCTGCTTGTCTTGGCCAGAATGGAGGCTGCTGCGATAGAGGCGAATCTTCCGTCTCCCTTGATGTGGCAGTGATACGGGATATTCCCGTAGGGTCGGAAGCGGTTGCCGTCTACTATGATGTGCTGAGGGCGGAGTGTCAGACCGTCAAGAGCCCTATGCATGGCCAGTATCGAGGCCTGCAGGATATTGATTCCGTCTATTTCCTCCGGACTTGACGATGCCACGGCCCAGGCCAGGGCCTTTTCCTGAATAAAGCTGCGCAGTCTTTCCCTCTCCTTGCGGGACAGCTGCTTGGAATCGTTGAGGCCGGGATCCTCAAAATCCTCCGGCAGTATGACGGCTGCGGCGTAGACCGGTCCTGCTATGCAGCCGCGGCCGGCCTCATCTGTGCCGGCTTCAATCACTCCGGCTATATCGTAAGCATCCAACATGATGCAAAACAACTAAATTTTTCGCAAAAGCTGTTCCTGAAGTTCGATAATTCTGTTCTTGTCGGCCAGAGCGGCTTCCAGTTCCGCTATCCTGTGGTCTTTCTCGGTTATGATTTTCTCAAATTTTTCCTTTTCTCCCGGCTCGTAGCCAAGCACCAGGGCTTCTTCCGTGAGGTCCAGCGCGTCGGCGATTTTCGGGAGGTGCTCGCTTATCAGGGCGGTCTTGCCTTTTTCTATCTTATAGTAAGCGGTCTGGGATATCGACAGGCGCTCCGCAATCTCAGCTTGCGAGAGGTTGTGCTCCCTGCGATAGCGGGCAATCCTGTTCTTGATATCCTTGTCGTTCATATGAACAAAAGTATACCCGAAATAGGAATTAAAAAATAAAACGAAAGTTATATAATATAACCAATAGTTATTGCATGCAGGGGAACCAGTCAAAAAACATGTAAAAACGTTTATGTTTTTTAACAAAAGAGAATCATTATCGACGTCATATATAACTTTGGGTTGTAATTTATAACCCAAGTAATAGAATTGTTATGATCAGAGATGCTTTAAGGCGCCGGACTTACAGGCGCGATGAGAAAATTACAATGGCCCGGCTTCTTTTTGCCAGGGCACTTATGATGGAGTATGGTGTCCCTTACAGTTGTATCTGGACACTGGCCGGTTTCTCTTCCCTCCGGCAGATGGAAAAAGCCTGGAACGCCATTTTCTGACGGACATCCTAAGCAAAAAGCCGCACCGGAACGATTCCGATGCGGCTCTTTGCTTTTATGACGCACTTGTTTACTCGTCTTTCTCCTCTTCCTGGTAAGCCTTCAGCAGTTTCTCCTGAACATCTGCAGGAACCTGCTGGTACTCTGCCATCTCCATGGTGAAGGAGGCACGGCCGGAAGTCAGGGAGCTGAGGGTGGTGGAGTACTTGTAGAGCTCTGCAAGAGGAACGCGTGCCTTAAGCACCTCGAATCCCTTTACGCTGCTCATGCCCTCGATCATCGCCCTGCGGCCCTGGAGGTCGGACATCACATCGCCCATATACTCGCCGGGCACCATAATCTCGATGTTGCAGATAGGCTCCATGATCTTGGGACCGGCGTTGCGGAAGGCCTCCTTGAAGGCGTTGCGGGCAGCCAGCTTGAAGGAGATCTCGTTGGAGTCCACCGGGTGCATCTTGCCGTCGTACACGTAAACGCGGATGTCGCGGGCGTAGGAACCTGTCAGAGGACCTTCCTCCATCTTCTCCATGATACCCTTGAGGATGGCGGGCATGAAGCGGGCGTCGATGGCGCCGCCGACGATACAGTTGTAGAACTCGAGCTTTCCGCCCCAGTCCATGGTGTATTCTTCCTTGGACTTGATGTTGAGCACCATCTCCTTGCCGTCTACCTTGAAGCGGTTGTTCTGGGGAGCACCTTCCACGTAGGGCTCCAGAAGGAGGTGTACCTCACCGAACTGGCCGGCACCTCCGGACTGTTTCTTGTGACGGTAGTTGGCTGCGGCGACCTTTGTAATCGTCTCGCGGTAGGAAATGCGGGGAGCCATGAACTCGACCTCCATCTTGTTGATGTTGTTGATCTGCCATTTGAGGATGTTGATGTGCTGCTCGCCCTGTCCGCTGAGGATGGTCTGCTTGAGCTCCTTGGCGTACTGTACGATGTAGGTGGGATCCTCGGCTGCGGCCTTGTTGAGGATCTCGCCGAGCTTCTCCTCGTCCTTCTCGTCCACAGCCTTGATGGCAGTGCGGTACTTGGCCTGAGGGTATACGATGGGCTCGTAGACGATTTCCTGGCCGGGAGTGCAGAGAGTCTGGTTGGACTTCACGGTCTTCAGCTTCACGGTGCAGCCTATGTCGCCGGCCACCATCTCGCTTACTTTCTCCCTCTTCTTGCCGGCTACTGCGAATATCTGGGAGATGCGCTCCTTGTTGCCGTTCTCGGCGTTGACAAGGTCCATGCCCTCGGTCAGCTTGCCTGACATCACCTTGAAGTACGCAACGTCTCCGAGGTGCTGCTCCAGGGCATTCTTGAAGATGAAGATCGATGTGGGACCGTCCACGCTGCAGGGGATGCTCTTGCCGTCCTTGGTGGCTTCCTTGTCCTCTGCGGGTGAGGGGGCCACGTTGATCATGAACTCCATGAGCTTCTTGACTCCGATATCCTTCCTGGCGGAGATGCAGAAGGTAGGCATGATGGAGCCCTGAAGGAAGCCGAGGTTGAGACCTTTTTCTATCTCCTCGCGTGTCAGCTCACCTGCGTCGAAGTATTTCTCCATGAGGGCCTCGTCGCTCTCTGCTGCCATCTCGGTGAGGGCTGCGAGCACTTCGTCGGCCTGAGCCTTGAGGTCTGCGGGGATATCGTGCTCCTCGCGGGTGCCGTTCTCGTCCTTGAAAGTGTACATCTTCATGGTGAGCACGTCTATGAACCCGTTGAAACCGGCTCCTACGGCTACGGGGAACTGTACGAGGACTATCTTGCTGCCGAAAGCCTCTTTCAGGGAGTCGATGGTGGTCTCCCAGTTGGCCTTCTCGGCGTCGAGCTGGTTCACTGCCACCACGAGAGGCTTCTTATAATTTTCAGCGTACCTTCCGAAAATCTCAGTACCTACTTCCACTCCCTGCTGTGCATTTACTAAGAGGATACCGGAATCGCATACCTTGAACGAGGAGATCACTCCGCCGATGAAATCGTCGGCACCGGGAGTATCCATGATGTTCAGCTTGTTGTCCATGAACTCCGTGTAGAGGGGAGTCGAATAGATGGAGCGCTGGTTGATCTGCTCGATTTCGGTGTTGTCACTGATGGTGTTCTTGGCTTCTACGGTACCTCTGCGGTCGATCACTTTGCCTTCGAACATCATAGCTTCCGACAAGGTGGTTTTCCCAGATTTAGAGCTTCCCAGAAGCACGACATTTCTGATGTTTCCGGTCTGGTAGGTTTTCATATTCTCAAAAGAATTAGTATTAGTTAGTAAATTTTGTCAATATCCTACAAATTTAGGGAATCTGTAAGACAAATGCAAGAATCCCGTAACCTAATTGAAAAAAAGTCCGTCTTTCATCTCCAGCATCCTGTCGGACATGGAGGCCAGGTCCCGGTCGTGGGTTACTATGATGACGGTCTGTCCGAAACGGTCGCGGAGGTCGAAGAAAAGCTGATGGATGTCCTTCTTGGTGTTGCTGTCCAGATTGCCGGAAGGCTCATCAGCCAGAATGACGCTGGGACGGTTGATGACGGCCCTGGCTATGGCCACACGCTGCTGCTCGCCGCCCGAAAGTTCGGCCGGCTTGTGCTCCATCCTGTGGCCAAGACCCAGTGATGAGAGCAGGTCCGAGGCCTGACGCCTGGCCTCGGAAGCGCCGGTGCGGGCTATGAGGGCGGGAATCATGACATTTTCCAGCGCGGTGAATTCGGGAAGCAGATGGTGGAACTGAAATACGAACCCTATCTTCCGGTTGCGGAAATCCGCCAGTGCATCGGAGGACAGGGAGAATATGTCGGTACCGTCAATGAGGACCTTCCCGGTATCGGGGCGGGAGAGTGAGCCCAGAATCTGAAGTAGGGTGGACTTGCCTGCTCCACTGGCACCTACTATGGATATGACTTCGCGGTCATCGGCCTGGAAGTCTATGCCGCGCAGCACTGTTACCTGGCCGAAACTCTTGGTGATGGATGTTGCCCGGATCATTTGGCGTCAGGCTTAATTTCCTTCTCCGTGTCCGGCTTTTTCCACATCTTGATCATCTTGATGCGGAAATCCTCCTCAGCCACGTACATCAGGGCCACTTTTTCCACGGGAAGTATCTTCAGAAACTCATCCAGATACAGTCTTTCCAACTCATCGTCTTTCTTGCATCCGTCGATGAAGTCCATCAGCTGTTTCTTCATATTGACCTCGGAGGTGTTTCCGTCTTCGGTCATCTTGCGGAGCTCGTGGAACTCGCCGCGGTTGGCCCTGCGGGCCTCATCCATGGCCTTGCGGTATTCATTGTAGACAGGCCAGAATCTGGCGGCCTCGTCAGGAGTCAGGTTCATCCGTGAGGTGAAGTAGGCGATCCGGGCGCTTTCGAGTTTTTCTTTATTCTGGTGGTCCGGGGGAAGCGGTCTGTCAGGAGCCGAGGGCGCAGGCTGGCCCATCAGGGGCAGGGACATCAGAAGGCTCCCCGCCAGGGAAATAATCAGAGTCTTGATACTTTTCATAAAGGATGGTGAACTTTAAGGTTAAGGTTTAAGGTCAATGTCTTCTTCTTCGAGGTACTCGATAATGTCGTCAGCGGTGAGCGTGGCCTCCAGTTCCTCCTCTACCTCACCTTCTATGGTTACGGTGTTCTCCAGAGAGTAAGTGAATGCCTCGTCGAGGTTTATCTCCTCGCTGTATGCGTAGATGAAGCTGCTCTCAAGATATCCCTGCTCGATCATGGCCATGATGGGATCCTCCGAGTCCATCGGGTCTTCATAGAGAAGAGGTGTGATTCTGGAGGCTATCCAGCCGAAACCGGCGATGACGCCGAACATGAGCGCCATCATAAAGGCCGGCTTGGCCTTCATGACGAACGTGGCGAAAGGTGTTGCCGGGCGGTGTATCCTTTCGCGCACCCTGTCCTCCAGCGACTCGAAGTAGCCGTCGGGAACGGTGAAGGGGTTCTGGGTCATATCGTTTTTCATCTCGCTCATACGTAAATTAGACATCTTGAACGGCCATAGGATTAATCCTCTTCTTCCAAATATCGCTTCATCTTCATATAGGCATGATGGTATGAGGCCTTTATCGAGCCCGTAGTACCTTTAAGTGCCTTGGCTATGTCATCGAACTTCATCTGGTCGAAGTACCTTAAGGTGAATACGAGTTTCTGTTTAGGAGGCAGCTTGGCGATGCCGGCGTACAGTCTCCGTGTGATGTCGTCACCAGTAAAATATGGGTCGGCGGTGAATCTTTCCGCAAGCGTCCTCTCATTTCCGGTGAGGGAGAACATCGTCCTGAGCCTCTTGCTCTTAAGGAAGTTGAGAGTCTCGTTGACGGCGATGCGGAAGAGCCACGTGTACAGCTTGCAGTCCTCCCTGAACCCCGGCAGATACTTCCATGCCTTGACCAGAGTGTTCTGCAGTATGTCGTCTGCGTCGTCATGGTCGAAGACCATCCTGCGGATCTGCCAGTACAGGTCGCGGGAATACCGGCGCACCAGGAGGTTGAAGGCGTAGTCTTCCTTCCCCTCCTGGCGGAATCCGTCCAGTATTTCCTTGTCCTCTGTCATTTATTTCTTTCTCGAAATGGCTTTCAGGGCTGCTGACACGATATGCTCCGCGTCGAGACCATAGGCTTTCATCAGCTCGGCGGGCTTGCCGCTCTGGCCGAAGAGGTCGTCTACGGCCACTATCTCGACGGGGCAGGGAGCGGTGCGGGACAATACTCCGGCAATGAGCTCTCCGAGTCCTCCGGCTATAAGGTGCTCCTCGGCCGTAACCACCGCTCCGGTCTTGGCAGCAGAGGCGAGTACGGCTTCAGTGTCCAGGGGTTTGATGGTATGTATGTCGATTACTTCTGCGGAGATTCCCTGTTTCTCCAGTTCCTCTGCGGCAAGGAGGGCTTCCCATACCAGATGGCCGGTGGCGAAGACTGTCACGTCTTTTCCGTCAACCAGTTTCAGGGCTTTCCCGATCTCGAACTTCTGGTCCTCAGGGGTGAAATTGGGCACGGAGGGACGGCCGAACCTCAGGTACACCGGTCCTTCGTAGGATGCGGCTGCGATGGTGGCAGCCTTGGTCTGGTTGTAGTCGCAGGGATTGATGACGGTCATGCGCGGAAGCATCCTCATCATGCCGATGTCCTCCATGACCTGATGGGTGGCTCCGTCCTCTCCGAGGGTGATGCCGGCGTGGGAAGCGGCTATCTTTACATTGGCGCTGGCGTAGCAGATGCCCTGGCGTATCTGGTCGTAGACCCTGGATGTCACGAAGTTGGCAAATGAACCCGCAAACGGGATCCTGCCGCTGAGGGACAGGCCGGCGGCCACGTCTATCATGTCGGCCTCGGCGATGCCGCACTGGAAGAACCGGTCGGGGTGCTCCTTGGCGAAGGTGTTCATCTTCAGGGAGCCGGTGAGGTCAGCGCACAGCGCGACCACTTTGTCATTGGTCCTGCCCAGCTCCGTGAGTCCTGCTCCGAAGCCCGAGCGTGTATCCTTGTTTCCTGTATTTATGAATTTTTCCATCATTGTCCTGTACCTTAAATATTAATAATCTCCGAGAGTCTCCTTTACCTGGGCGAGGGCCTTTTCGCAGAGCTCCGGCGAGGGTGCCTTGCCATGCCATTCGTTGGTGCCTTCCATGAAATCAACTCCCTTGCCCATGACGGTGTGGAAGAGAATCATCACCGGCTTGCCTTGGCGCGAGAGGGACCTGGCCTGTGCGAAGGCATTGAGGATGGCCTGCATATCGTGGCCGTCGGCCTGGACGCATTCCCAGCCGAAAGCCTTCCATTTGGCCTCGAGGTCTCCAAGGCCGATGACCGAATCCACCGTGCCGTCTATCTGCTGATGGTTCCAGTCGGTCATGGCTATGAGGTTGTCCACCTTGTGATGGGCGGCGAACATGGCGGCCTCCCATATCTGGCCTTCCTCGCTCTCGCCGTCGCCGCAGAGGACGTAGACAGTGTTGTCCTCACCGTCCAGTCTCTTGCCAAGGGCGGCGCCGCAGGCTACGGAGAGACCCTGACCGAGTGAGCCTGAGGGCATGTAGACACCCGGCAGGTTGAAATCGGTCGAGGGGTGGCCCTGAAGTCTGGAGCCAAGATGCCTGAAGGTTCCCAGTTCGGAAACGGGGAAATACCCTGTGCGTGCCAGTATGCTGTAGAGCAGGGGAGACATGTGTCCTGTAGAGAGGATGAACATATCCTGACCCTTGCCGCTGCGGCTCCAGCCCTCGGGGGAATGTTTCATTACGTCCAGATACAGAGCAGTAATGAAGTCGGTGCTGCTCATCGAGCCGCCGGGATGTCCGCAACCGGCCTGGGTGACCATTCTCAGTATGTCCCTGCGGACCTGGGACGCTGTGTCGGTCAGCTTTTGTATGTCAGTCATATCAGTTTGTGTTTATCCCGCTAAGATAGTATATTTGCAGCGATTATCTGAAGAAAATGAAAAATATCCGGAATTTCTGCATTATAGCGCACATAGACCACGGCAAGAGTACTCTGGCGGACCGTCTGCTCGAATACACTCATACCCTGACCGAGAGAGAGATGGAGGACCAGGTCCTGGACTCGATGGATCTCGAGAGGGAGAAAGGCATCACTATCAAGAGCCATGCGATCCAGATGGTGTACAACTACAAGGGTGAGAAATATATCCTCAACCTCATCGACACTCCGGGCCACGTGGATTTTTCCTACGAGGTATCCCGCGCCATCGCCTCCTGTGAGGGTGCCCTGCTGGTGGTGGACGCTACCCAGGGTATTCAGGCCCAGACCATATCCAATCTCTACCTGGCCATCAACCATGACCTGGAGATTATCCCCGTGCTCAACAAGATAGATATGGACGCGGCCATGGTGGACGTGGTCAGCGACCAGATCGTGGACCTGATAGGCTGCGACAGGGAGGACATCCTGCTGTGCAGTGCGAAGACCGGTGAGGGCGTGCCTGCCATACTGGACGCCGTGGTGGAGCGTTTCCCCGCTCCGAAGGGCGACCCGGAGGCACCGCTCCAGGCCCTGATTTTCGACTCGGTATTCAATCCCTTCCGCGGAGTGATTGCCTATTTCAAGGTGGTCAACGGAGTGATACGCAAGGGCGACAAGGTAAAGTTCTTCAATACGGGCAAGGAATACGAGGCCGATGAGGTCGGCTATCTCAGGCTGAGGATGTGTCCCACAGACGAGGTGACTACCGGCAATGTGGGCTATATCATCTCCGGTATCAAGACGGCCGTAGAGGTGAAGGTCGGCGATACCATCACCCATGTGGACCGGCCCTGCTCCGAGTCCATTGCCGGCTTCGAGGAGGTCAAGCCAATGCTCTTCGCGGGAGTCTATCCGGTGGAGACCGACGAATACGAGAATCTGCGCGCGTCGCTGGAGAAGCTCCAGCTCAACGATGCGTCCCTCGTCTTCGAGCCCGAGTCCTCCCTGGCCCTGGGCTTCGGCTTCCGCTGCGGTTTCCTCGGCCTGCTCCATCTGGAGATCATGCAGGAGAGGCTTTACCGGGAGTTCGACATGGACGTGATAACCACTGTCCCTAACGTATCCTATAAAGTGTACACCACCCAGGGCGAGGTGGTGGACGTGCACAATCCCTCCGGTCTGCCGGCCCCTACTCTCATAGACTATATCGAGGAACCTTATATCCGGGCCCAGATCATATCCAAGAGCGAGTATTTCGGCCAGATCATGAAACTCTGCCTGGACAAGCGCGGGGTGCTCAAGGGACAGCACTTCCTCACCGCCGACCGCGTGGAGCTGACCTACGACATGCCCCTTGCCGAGATAGTCTTTGACTTCTACGACAAGCTCAAGTCCATTTCCCGCGGCTACGCCTCCTTCGACTACCATATTATCGGCTATCAGAAGGCCGACCTGGTCAAGCTCGATATCCTGCTCAACGGAGAGTCTGTCGACGCCCTATCCTCTCTTATCCACCGTGAGCGGGCCTATGACTTCGGCCGCCGTATCTGCGAGAAGCTCAAGGAACTGATTCCCAGACAGCAGTTCGAGATAGCGATACAGGCCGCCATCGGAGCCAAGATCATTGCCCGTGAGACCGTAAAGGCCGTGCGCAAGGACGTGCTGGCCAAGTGCTACGGAGGTGACATCACCCGTAAGCGCAAGCTGCTGGAGAAGCAGAAAAAGGGCAAGAAACGCATGCGGCAGATAGGCAATGTGGAGGTGCCCCAGTCAGCGTTCATGGCAGTACTGAAGCTCGACTGATTTGTAACACAATTTTAACAATTCATTTTACAATTTATATCTAACTTGCGGCCAATTTGGTAATTTACAATGGGAAAGAAAAAATCAATGAGGCCGTATCTTGAAAGGGACATCAGTTGGATGTACTTCAACCGGCGTGTACTGCAAGAAGCATGTAAAGATGAGGTCCCCCTCCTGGAAAGACTGAGTTTCCTGGGGATATACTCCAATAATCTGGACGAGTTCTTCCGTGTCCGCGTGGCTTCCCAGAATCGGGTGGCCGAGTGGGACGGCAAGTCAGGACTGCGCGAGGCTAAAACGGCGGCAGAGGTAGTAAAGCAGATAAACCGGCTCAACAACCGCTACGTGAAGGATTTTGAAGTGGCGGTCCGGCAGGTCAACAAGGCACTGGCCGACCACAACATCTGCATCATATCGGACTCACAGGCGGATGAGGAGCAGGTAGCGTATATCCGTAACTACTATCAGGAGCGCATAGACGGCTTTATCGTACCGATATGGCTGAGTGCCGTGCGTCATCTGGATTACGAGACCGATGAGAAGATATATCTGGCCGTCAAGGCCTGCCGTATCAACGAGAGGGGAAAGACCGTATACGACTATGCCTATTTCAGTCTCCCGGTGGACAGTTGCGGGCGATTCATCCGCCTGCCGGACAAGGAGGGGAAAAGCTATATCATGTATATTGACGATGCGGTGCGCTGCTGTCTGCCCAAGGTCTTCGAGGGCAACGGATTTTCCTCCTTCAGCGCCTATACCTTCAAGTTCACCCGCGATGCCGAGATGGAGATAGACAATGACCAGCGCAGCGGAATTCTCCAGAAGATATCGAAGGGCCTCAAGAGCCGGAAGAAAGGAGAGCCTTTGAGATTTATCTATGACGAGAACATGCCCGAGGACCTGCTGCGGCGTGTGCTGGGCAAGCTGGACCTTGGGGAGCGGGACACAGTCCTGCGCGGAGGACGCTATCAGAACCACAAGGATCTGATGAAGTTCCCCTCTTTTACGGGGAGTGTCCTTAAATATCCCCCGATGCCGGCTATCCGCAGGTCTTCTCTGGACGGGCCCGGCAGTATTCTGGAGCGCATCCGGAGGCAGGACCGTTTCCTGCACGTGCCCTATCACAGTTTCGACACGTTCATCCGTGTCCTGCATGAGGCGGCCACCAGCCGCAGTGTCAGCAGCATCAAGATAACCCTCTACCGTCTGGCCAAGGATTCGAAGGTGGTCAGGGCCCTGATAGCGGCCGCGCGCAACGGCAAGAAAGTGACTGTAGTCATAGAACTTCTGGCCCGCTTCGACGAGGAATCCAATATCAAATGGTCCCAGAAATTGGAGGATGCCGGGGTGAAGGTCATCTTCGGAGTCGAGGGGCTCAAGGTGCATTCCAAGGTCCTGCATATCGGCATGAAGAGAGGCGGGGACCTGGCATGCATCAGCACCGGTAACTTCCATGAGGGCAATGCCAAGGCCTATACCGACTGTATTCTGATGACCTCCTCCCGCAGGATAGTCAAGGAGGTGGAGCAGGTCTTCGACTTCATCGAGAAGCCCTATGCCCAGATACGGTTCAAGGAACTGCTGGTGTCTCCCAATGAGATGAAAACCAAGTTTATATCGCTTATCAATGCAGAAATACGCAATAAAAAGAACGGTAAGCCGGCCTATATCCGCATGAAACTGAACCATGTTACAGACCCTGTGATGGTGGAGAAGATCTACGATGCAGCGTATGCCGGAGTGGACATAGAGATGTCGGTCAGGGGCAACTGCTCGATAGTTACTGACGGGCTGCCGGAGAATTGTCATATAAGGATTAACGGAATTATAGACCGGTATCTGGAACATTCCCGTATCTTTGTATTCGCTGCCGGAGGCGAGGAGAAGGTTTTCATCGGTTCGGCCGACTGGATGCCCCGCAATCTGGACAACCGCATCGAGGTTATAGCTCCGGTCTATGACCCTACCATCAAGCAGGAGATGAAGCGTATAGTGGATTATGCGCTACGGGACGTGAAGCAGGGGAGGACAGTGGACGGAACGGGGGCCAACAGTGCATGGACATGTGCGGAACCGCTGGAGACCGGTTCACAGCTTGCCTTGTACCGGCATTATGAGGAGCTTGAGGCCAAGGAAAGGGAGTATGATGCAGGGATGGCTTAAAAGGAAGAACAATGACAGATATGATTGACAAGGAAACAATGGCGGAGTACAGGGACAATGCCGTGACCTACGCCGCAATCGACATCGGCTCAAATGCCGTACGCCTGCTTATCAAGCAGCTGGAAGATGACCTGCAGCCCAGATTCAGCAAGGTGCTTCTGCTGCGTGTACCTCTCCGTCTGGGCTTCGATGTGTTTTCCAACGGAGGCAGCATCTCCGAGCGCCGGCGCAAGGACCTGGTGCGTCTGATGAAGTCCTACAAGCAGCTCATGAAGATCTATAATGTGAGTGATTACAGGGCCTGCGCCACGTCTGCCATGCGCGATGCGGCCAACGGGCCGGACATCATCCGGGAGGTGCGGAAGAAGACAGGCATAGAGATAGAGATAATCGACGGACAGCAGGAAGCCCGCATGATATACAACAACCATATAGAGAGCATGCGCGGACGCCGCGGCAACTATATGTACGTCGATGTGGGCGGCGGAAGCACGGAAATCAATCTGATGACGGACGGGGAGCTGATCTGCTCCAAGTCCTACAATATCGGTACGGTCAGGATGCTCAACGAGGCTGTCTCCGACGGTGAGTGGAAGCGGTTCCGCTCAGACCTGGAGGACCTGGCGGCATCGTATCCGGGAATCAACATAGTAGGCTCCGGCGGCAACATCAACAAGCTGTACAAGCTGGTGGAGCGGCGCGACAAGCGCTATCCCCGCATGAGCACTTCTTCCCTCCAGTCTCTTCACGACCGCCTCAAGGCTTTGAGCGTAAGGCAGAGAATGGAGGAATACGAACTGAAGGCCGACAGGGCTGATGTGATTGTTCCGGCCGGGGAGATATTCCTTACCATCGCGGCCATCACCGGGGCGTCCTATATCTATGTGCCTGTCATCGGTCTTTCGGACGGTATCATAGACGGACTGTATACCAAGCATCTGGCGGAGCTCAGCAGGTAGTTTTCCGCAAACTGTATAAAAAAAGTTCCGATGGTCTTAGACCACCGGAACTTTTTTACGTCAACATGAGATTGCTTATCTGATCTTGGCAAACTCGATGTCGTTCTCTGCGCGTGCTGCCAGAGCCTCATCCTTGGATGCGATCTCCAGAGCGGCCTTTGCAGCCTCTACATCACCCTGACGGGCGGCGATGATGGCCTTCAGGTAGTTCTTGCACTGGCACTTGGCGTCAGCAAGAATATTGGAGGCAGCATTGAGGTCGCCGTTGAGGATGTTGACGAGGGCCTCGTTGAAGCTGTTTGCACCTTTCAGCTTGGAAGCTGCGTCAGCATATTTGCCGTTGAGGATGTCAACCACTGCAAGATTGTACTGAGCCTCTTTCAGACCTGACTTGTTGAATGCGGCTACTGCAGCGTCGTTGTTGCCCTTGCGGAGCTCAACGACTCCGGCTGCATTATTATAATAGGTATTGCCCTTGTCGGCTACACCTGCGAGAGCCTGCTCGGCCTCGGCATTCTTGTTGAGGACCAGGTAAGCCACACCGAGGTTGATCTTGGCGCGGTCGCTGTTGAACTTCTCGACAGCTTTCTGGTATACGGTGACTTTCTGGTTGGCGTCACTCAGGAGAGAACCTGCGCGGAGGAGAGCCTCCTCGTCGAGAATCTCGATGTTGTCGTTTACGAGGGCCACGAGCTCATCGTTGCTGTAGTTGGTGAACTCTACGTTGGCGATGAACCTTGCGCGGCGGAGCTCAGGAAGGATATCGTCCTTGAGAGTAGTGTAGACAGCGGACATGTTCTTGATCTCCCTCTCACGTACTGCGGGATCGCTGTACATTTCGAGAACGCGGAGGATGAGATCCTTGTCCTCGATGTTGGAGTTGGAAACGAGCTCCTTGAAACCGTCCCAGTCCTCATCTACGTTGGAGGTGCTTACATTGGCCTCTACGGCAATTTCCTTATTGTTGATCTTCTTGTTGAAGGCGTCGCTGGCTGTCTTGGCACGTCTTGCGGACAGTTCGGCGTTGAAGTCCTCCTTTCCGTCAGGTGAGGCGTAGGCAACGATCTCGGTGCTTACAATCTCCCTGCGCTCATCGGCCTTGATGCTGGCGAGGAAGTCCTGGAAAGCCTTGATCTCATCGCTCTTCAGCTGGGAAGGACGGACTGTGGCGCTGTTGATCAGATAGAGGATCTGGGCCTCGTTCTGCTCGGGAATGATGGCCTGGTATGCATCGGGAGCATAGGCAAGGCTGCCTGCTGTCTTCACGAGCATGTATGTGGTGTTGGCACCATCGGCTACCTTATAGGGAGCGGTGAAGGGAATTCTGTTGTCCTTGTGGATAACGGTCATTCTGAGCTCGAGGCGGGAATTCTCCACGCCTTCCACATACTCGAAGTTGAATGTCTTGTTGATAGTGCCGCCGAGCTCGGGAACCACTTCGTAGTTCTCTGTTACATCCTCACCCTGAAGCATCACGGGGTCGAGGGCGGTTTCACCTCCGTTATATACAAGTACCGGAACCATCTCGACAATGGCCTTGGGGTGGAAGAAGTCCTCGGGGAATGTGACGGTAACATCGGCCTTGATGTTGCCGGCAATCACTTCGAGAACCTGGGGATTGCAGCTGACAGATACTTTCTCGGCGCTTTCCGCCATCTTCTTGGGGCTACCGCAGGAGGTGGTGATGAACAGACCTGCTGCGGCAATCATCAGTACGTTAAAAATTTTTTTCATTACAGATATTTTAAAAAGTTATTATCCTTTTACGCTAAACTAAACGCAAATATAATAATAATTTGAGTTTTGACGACAAAAAATAATAACTTTGCAGATATGGAACTCAGCGAAATCAAGAACCGCTTCGGTATTATAGGCAATGATCCGAGGCTTAACAGTGCGATAGACACCGCAATACAGATTGCGGGGACCAGTCTGTCAGTCCTTATCACCGGGGAAAGCGGAGTGGGCAAGGAGGTGATACCCAAGATTATACATGCTTATAGCCCGCGCAAGCACAACAATTACATCGCCATCAACTGCGGAGCGATTCCGGAGGGCACTATCGAGTCCGAGCTTTTCGGTCACGAGAAGGGGTCGTTTACCGGAGCCAACGAGGCGAGAAAGGGATATTTTGAGACTGCGGACAAGGGTACTATCTTCCTGGACGAGGTGGGCGAGCTGCCCCTTCCTACCCAGGCCCGTCTGCTGCGAGTGCTGGAGTCCGGAGAATTCATCCGCGTAGGCTCTTCCAAGACTCAGAAAACGGATGTCCGCGTCATAGCTGCCTCCAACGTCAATTTCCAGCATGCCATACGCAACGGCCGGTTCCGCGAGGATCTCTACTACCGTCTGAATGCAGTGCCCATATTTATTCCGCCCCTCCGGGAGCGCAAGGATGACATTCATCTGCTGTTCATGAAGTTTGCCCTGGATTTTGCAGACAAATACAGAATGCCCGCGGTGAGACTCACCCCCGAGGCCAGGGCTCTGCTCGAATCCTACCGGTGGCCGGGGAACATCCGGCAGCTCAAGAATGTGGCGGAGCAGATATCTATTCTGGAGAAGGACCGTCAGGTGACTCCCGAAGTGCTCGTCCGGTATCTGCCGCCGGATGTTCCGAACCAGATGCCTGTGCGTGGCTGTGACAGTGGTACTTCCGGCAATATCCAGGACCGCGACATCATCTTCAAGGCACTTGTGCAGCTGCGGGAGGATGTGGATTATCTGAAGGAAATCGTGAACGGGACGCGGGTGGTGGACGCGCCGGCGGTAGGTTCCGTGCAGGGAGGCCATAACGGTCATGCACTGCCGGTAAAGATCTCAGATGTTCCGGATTTCCCGGAATTTCCACGTAAGTACACTCATGATTATTCCATTACCGTGCCGGCAACGGAGGTGGTGCCTAAGCCGTCGAAGGAGGATGACGCGCCCCGTACCATCCAGGACGTGAATGACGATATGATCCGTCGTGCCCTTGAAAAGCATGAGGGAAGGAGAAAGGCCGCAGCGGCCGAGCTTGGAATCTCGGAGAGAACATTGTATCGGAAAATTAAAGAATTGAAAATAAACGACAAGTGATGATAAAGAGAATAATTAAGGCAATACTTCCTCTTCTGGCTGTCGCGGCGGTATCCGGATGCGGTATATACTCTTTCTCCGGAACCTCCATTCAGCCGGATGTCAAGACTATAGCGGTGGAGTATTTTCAGAACAATGCCTTGAAAGTCAATCCTACGCTGGCGTCCAACCTCTCGGATGCCCTTATAGACCAGTACCGGAGGCTTACCAGCCTGGATATTCTGCCGGAGAACGGAGATATGAATGTGTCAGGCGAGATAACGTCTTATGATACAAAGCCCATGGCCGTTACAGCCGATGAGGTGGCTTCCCAGAACCGTCTTACGGTAACGGTCAAGATTTACTTTACTAACCGCCTGCATCCGGAGGAGGATTTCGAAAAGTCTTTCTCGGCATATGCCGACTATGATTCCAACCAGTTGCTCGATGCGGTGGAGTCCTCGCTCTGCGATGAGATCATCGACATACTGGTAGAGGATATTTTCAATGCCACAGTGGCCAATTGGTAGTGCTATGGAAGTGTACAGTCTGAAAGGATACTCAGTATCGGAACTCGAGAAACTGCTGGAGACGTGCCCCTGGTTTCCGATAGCGCGCAAGGAACTGTTCCTGAAAATGTCAGCTATGGGGGAGGAGTACCGCAGGGATATGCTTCGCAGGACGGTCCTGTATCTCTATCCGGAGTACAGCGTGTTCAGGGAGGCTTATGTGCTGTCCTCCGCCGCGGTGGTCAATGAGGCCGAGCATATGCCTGACCAGGTTTATGAGCTGGACCTGCATGACGATGTCGTGACCGGAATCTCAGGTGCTGACGCAGAGGATGCGGTGGAGAGCGGAGGTGCTGATTCCGCCAGTACCGTGGAGGACAGGGCCGGTGCGTCTGCGTCTGCGGAAAAGAGCAGGCAGATATATGTGGTGGGATATGACTATTTCAGACCGGAAGAGCTCCGCAATGTACAGAACCGGGATATCTCGTCGCTTGGAATAAGCCATGACGGGCAGGCGGCCGGCGATAATTCGGAATTTACGGATATGGAGTATTATACCGAGACTCTTGCCAGGATTTATGCGGATCAGGAACTGTATGACCGGGCAAATGAGGTATATGAGAAACTAATTTTGCTATATCCGGAAAAAAGTGCTTACTTTGCAGCCCTTAAAAACGATATAAAGAAACATTTGTAAAGTTATGTTCATAGCAATTTTAATTTTGATAATTATCGCGAGCATCCTGCTCACCTTCGTTGTACTGATTCAGAACTCCAAGGGAGGCGGACTTGCCGCCAATTTCGCGGCCGGCAACCAGACATTCGGCGTGCGCCAGACAGCTGACTTCCTCGAGAAGGCCACCTGGACTCTGGCTATCATCATACTTGCCCTCTGTATTCTGGCAACGGCTTTCACTCCTTCCAGAAAGCAGGGTGACAATGCTGTGCTCCAGCGTCTCGAGCAGACCGGCACCAACACAGGTACACCTGAGTTCCCCACCACTATTCCCGGAGGTGAGGCCGCTCCCATTGAGCCTGTAGAGGCCCCCGCTGAGTAAGCAGGACGCTGATATCTGTAGAAGTAGAAAAAAGTCTGCCTCATACTCATGGGGCAGACTTTTTTTGTCCTGTACCGGCGCGGGTCAGTCGAGTTCCTCGACTATGCGGAGGAAGCGGTTGGAGCAGAAGTCGAAATATCCGTTGAATTCGTGACGTACCGGTTCCCGGACGATGACCTTGGTGTCCTTGCCGATATTCAGGGAGATTCTGCGCTCAATGTCGGTGACCTTGGTGTCGGAAGAGAATATGATCGGTTCCAGGCGCAGGGTCTGCCCGTCGAGAGTCCAGAATGTGGAGGAGTCCTTCAATGCCATCTGTTCCAGTTTCATGCCCTCGGTGATGTACCGGGCATAGGACCTGAACGTGCCGTCGTCATTGTATCTGTTGAGGTAGATGTCCGGATATACCACCAGGAATGGTTCTCCGCTGTCCTTGCCCATGTACAGGAGGTCGTAGCTGACCTGGTTGGCGTCAATGAGAACATCGTAGTCCTTCCACTGCGATGCGCCGACGAACTCGATATACAGGGTGTCCGCAGCCGGCAGCTGTGCATGTCTTACCTGGGTGTCCATGCTCCGGATGGCGGACAGGCTGCCCAGAGAGACGCCTATGAGACCCAGCAGGGATACCACCCATAGAATGAAGATGATGAGTCCGGGTTTCCACCTGGGCGCCTTCAGCTTGAAAAGCAGGAGAATACCTCCGTACAGCATGCCGATGAACGGCAGGATCGTAACGATGCAGACCAGTACTGAGATAAGGGAGGCAGCCCATGCCGGGGTATCGGAGATGAGGGACAGGAACCAGGATGTGCCGAAGGCGTACAGTCCGTTCCAGATACCCAGTCCGAATGCTGCCAGTACACTTGCCGCGGTGCCGGCCATGCCTATGAGCAGCAGTATGATACCCATGAATATCTCGATTCCGCGACCGAGGGCTTTCCAGAATCCTTCGGTGCTCCTGACCCCCTCGCGCACACCCTTTCCGACGCGGCTGCTTACCTCCCGTGCCTCGCGTTCTACCGTTTTCTGGATGTTCTTCAGGGAGACCGAGCCGCCCCTCATGTTGTAGCGCTGCTCTACGGTATGGGCCTCAGGCATTGCTATCCAGAGAACCACGTAGGCCAGCATGCCCAGTACCGACATGCCCCAGCCCCAGTCCTCGAAGACTTCCAGCCAGAAGAAGAAGAGAATCCATACCGCGAAAACGATGCGGAATATCAGGGGGTCTACGGAGAAATATGCTCCGAGGCCTCCGCATACGCCTCCTACGATTTTATTGTCCGGGTCGCGGTACACTCTCTTTTTGCTCCCGGGCTGTTTTCCGCTGTCGGCTTCCGAGTCGAAATCTTCAGGACGTCCGAGGATGTTGATGATCTCCTGGACGGCTTCGGCGGGTACGACCTTGTCCCGGTACCCCCTGTCGGTCAGCAGTTCGGCTATGCGGGACTCTATCTCGGAGAGAATCTCCCCGCAGTTTGCGCTGCCCCTGTAGTGGGATTTGAGGCTGTTGAGATAGTCCTCCATCAGTCCGTGGGCATCCTTGTCGAGGGTAAACGCTATGTTCCCTATGCTTACTTTTACTACCTGTTGCATGGCTCAATGTTTTTAATGGTTTCTATTGACTCCACCAGCTCCTGCCATGCGGAGTCCATCTCGGCGAGAGCCTGACGGCCCTTTTCCGTTATCTGATAATATTTCCGCGGGGGACCTTGGGGAGACTCCTCCCAGCGGTAGGTGAGCAGCCCCTGGTTCTTCTGACGGATCAGGAGCGGATAGATTGTGCCCTCGACCACTATCATCCGGGCTTCCTTGAGTTCGGAGAGGATGGATGTGGCGTAGGAGTCCTTCTTGCTGAGTATGCACAGTATGCAGTACTCGAGGACGCCGCGGCGCATCTGGGTTCTTACGTTCTCTGCATTGGTGTATATATCCATGACTGTTCCTCCTTAGTTAGTAGAATTGTAGAATCTGCGCATATTCTCGGCAGTGACCGGGAGGCCGTGCATCCGGCATTTCTCCGCACTGGTGCGGGCTGCCGGTACGGCTATCCAGAGGATGATGTAGACCCAGCCCCCGAAAGAGCCGAATAGGAAGAGGCAGACGAAGAGAATGCGGACAACCAGCACGTCAACGTCGAAGTAGCAGGCCAGGCCGGAGGCGACTCCGCCCAGGACGTTGTGGTCCTTGTCGCGGTAGAGTTTTCGGACGGGGCGGCTTTCGCGGCCGGAGTGCCAGTATTCTCCCTGGCTGCTGCCGTCCGCAGAGCCGGAGCCTCCGGGAGCCGTAGAGCCGTCAGGCATACCGAGCTGGGCTATAACCCGCTCTACGAGAGAGATATCCACGACCTCCTGGCGGGAGGACATGGATTCAGAGAAAATCTCAGCAATACGCATTTCCAGGTCATCCATTACCTCCTTGGTCTGATAACCCATGCCGGTACGGCTGCGGAAGGCGTCCAGGTAGGAGCTGAGACGGTCGAAGGCGTCCTCGTCTATGACGAAGCTGCGGCCTCCGATACCTACGTTGAGAACTTGTTTCATAACTTTACTATTGTTAGGTATTGATTATTCTGCAATGCAAATATATAAAAATTTTATTACCTTGTATCACAAAGTACATAAAATGCAAAAAATCTTTGCGCCGTATATGCCGTAATCCTATCGGAAGAGGTCTTCCATCGTTATGATACTCTGAATCTTTCCGGCGTATTCGTTGTCCCGTAGGCCATAAGTTGTGATGAATGTCTGATGGATGGCCTTTTTAGGGTGGACAACATCGAGAAATGTCTGAAGGCGGTCTCTCAACTTTCTGTCATAGTCTTTTGTAACAGTATATTCGGATAGACTGAACTTGACTTCGCACAGGTTTATGATTCTGTCTGCCCGGTCTATCAGCATGTCAATCTGTGTGCCGTCGTGTGTCTCATTCCCTTTGAATGTCCAGGAAAAAGTTTCTGTGTGTACTCCGGATATTCCAAGTGCCGATTTGATCTGACGGATATGTGCGAAACAGACATTTTCAAATGCAAGGCCTCTCCAGGCGTTGATACTCGGGGAAAACTGACTGTTTTCCCAAAACGCTTCATCGTTGGTCTTGTGACCGTCTATGAATCTGAGGTAAAACAGGCAGAAAGGGTCTGTAAGTCTATACCGCAAGTCTCTTGATCGTCCGGAAAAGTCTTGCAAGGCGGATATGAAACCGTTCTCTCTCAGAACTCTGAGTATTTTAGTGAGGCCTCCGCCTGATGAAGATGCCTTTGCTGCTATCTCCTCCCGTGTATAGCCATTGCTGGAAGTTGAGAGGAACCGTACGATGTGCTTGTAGTCGTCCGGATTTACAAACAGTGAGTTGAACAGTCTGTCAAACTCATTTGATAATTCAGCGCCGTGTCTGAATAAAAGATAATCCACATTCTGGGCCAGACTCCGTTCCTTTGTCAAGGAGTTCAGGTAATACGGGATGCCCCCGAATATCATCCAGCTTTGTACGATATCGTACCTGTCTATTCTGACCTGATTGAGTCCAAACAGTTTTTCTGTTTCAGCCAATGTCATCGGAGACAGGCATATCTGCTTGGTGAGGCGTCCGTAAAGTCCTCCGGTGTTGTTTATCAGATTATCGTTGATCCATGATGTGGCGGAGCCGCATACAATCAGCATAAGATTGTCCCGTCCGGCACCCCATCCGTTCCAGAAATGTTCCAATGCAGTTAGAAAACCGGAGCGGTGAGTATCCATCCACGGTACTTCGTCCAGGAAAACAACCTGTCTGGTCTCTTTTCCTTTGCCTTCCAGTAATTCAATCAGTAGATCGAATGCTTCCATCCAATTGGAAGGAGCAGAGGTATTCCACGAACCATAACGTGCCAGTGACAACGTGAAGTTTCGTAATTGTTCTGACAGCAGTTTCTTGCCGTTTAATTCGAAAGGCGAAAGTCCTGTGTGGTAGAATGCGAATTTGTCCTTGAACATTTCTCTTATAAGGAAAGTCTTCCCTATTCTTCGTCTTCCATAGATAGCGATAAATTCGCTTTTGCCACTGTGAAATAAACTGTTAAGAGTAGCCTGCTCAATATCTCTTCCTATTATTTTCGTCATAATATCAGATTAATATTGCCAAAAGTAGTTAAAAAAGTTAGTTTTGGCAAAAGTTTATTGATTAAAACTTGCTAAAAGTGGCTAAAATGGTTTGTTTTGGCAAGAGTTCGCTGGTCTGGATGGCCTTAGTGCTGGAGGCGGTTGAAGAGCATGCCGACGTAGAGGCGGGGACCGTTTGAGAAGTCGTTCTGAGGACCGGTGGCGTTGAGGAGCCAGTCCGTTTTCAGTACGAGACTGAGTTTGGGAGTGAGGGAGACTTCAATTCCGAGGAAAGGGGCAATGGCCATGAAGGCGTATTTGTGCATGGCGGCCTGAGGCTCTGTGACGAAGTCGTCGGTACTGCCCTCTGCGATAATATGGTTCTTGACACCTCCGCCGCCTATGACACAGCCTACGAATGGGTGCACCCGGCCCTTGGTACGGCGGATGTAGTCCACCAGTATGCCTCCCCAGCCGGTGTGGGCATAGGAGGGAGAGGGGGAGTAATTGACATTGGAACTGTGCCCCTCGGCCCCGATGCGGAGCATGTCGGTGGGAGTCCCGAAGGCGAATTTGACGTGCCCTCCGATTCCGAATGCGGCGCCTCTTATCTGCATTGTGCCTAATGGCAGGGCAGCTGTGGAGTAAATCCCGAACGGACGGCTGAAGATGTAGCCGCTGTGCAGCATCATGCCGCCGATGTAGCCGCGGAAACGGAATTCAGTGCTCTCGGTTTGTGATGCCGTGTCCTTAATCATTGCCGAAGCATGTACACAATGCGGCATGGCCAGCAGTATGGCGGCAGTGAGGGCGGCAGTCAGCAGTCGTCTTTTCTTCATGGCGGTTATTCTGGGAATTTGCCGCGAAGATAGTAAAATTCCCTATTCTACTGAGGCCGGGTCAATCAGGTTGTTCAGGAGTGCATAGACCGTGAGGCCGGCGACGGTCTTGATTCCGGTCTTGCGGGTGATGTTCTTGCGATGGGTGATGACGGTGTAGATCGAGATATGGAAACGGTCTGCTATCTCCTTGTTGAGCATGCCCTTGGCGACGCAGACCAGAATCTCTTTCTCGCGGGCGGACAGTTCCTCGCGGTTCTCGGTCCGGGAATTGCCGGCATATTGGGCCAGCGAGTTACGGAGCTTGCTGATGACTGCCGCGGGGGTGTCGTATATGCTTATGGTCTCGTCGTAGCTTTTTATGGACTCGTCATCCGTGAAGGTAGTCGGGGCGGCTATTACGGCGGCGTCGGTAAGGTCGGATATGCGGCTGCGGCCTGACGGACGGGATGAGAAGTCGAAGATTATGGGGTCTACGATTACGATGTCCGCCATGCTGTCCCGGACCGTGGCCTCGTTTTCGCGGGAGAGGTCAACCAGCACGGTCTCCACGGAGAAACCGCCGTGCTCCTCGAGTATGGAGGTGATGCCGCGGGCGATAATCCGCGACGGGGTTATGAGCAGTATTTTTTTCTTTGTCACTGACATTTTCCTTCCAGTCTGTTAACCATGGGTATGAGGATTGAGTTCTCGATCAGCGTATGCTTCTCCAGGTCTGCTTCCAGGGTGCAGAGCCGTGAAAGGGCCTTGATGGCGGTGACCGTGTCGCATACCGGCGGGAGGTACTTCATGACGATGTTTCTCAGGTCGTTGAGCTTCTCGTCAATATTATTGTGGTTCTCTTCAAATGTTTCCATGCTGTAGCCCTCGACCTTCTGCCCGCCGGCCACTGAACGGACATAAGGGAAGACGATATTCTCCTCGTAGGCGAAATGGTTCTCAACTTCCTCCCGGTAGCCGTCGAAGAAGCGCATGATTACGTCCCGCTGCATTGGGGCGCAGGAACTGAGCAGCTCCTCGAATATGCGGCTCAGGTCATGGATTTCGTGGTCGAGATAGTAGGAATGTGAAGCGTGCAGATATCTTACCAGGCCTATGGCCGAGGCGGCGGTCATCATCTCGGTTGTCGGGACATATCCGTCGGTGGCGTACACGTTGGCAATGAGGAGGAATGTGTCGCAGTTGACCCCGCTTTCGCGGCAGGTCTCCTCCACGGTCTTCTCCCCGAAGCCCAGCTTGATACCCAGGCGGTAGATGACGGTCAGCAGTCGGTAGTCGGCGCCGAGCAGGTCGGCCATTTTCATGTTCTTTCTCATTGTGCAGTATTTTCCACAAATATAGTGATTTCATCTCATCGGAAAAGAGAACGGACCCTGGGCCTGTCTCAGGTTCTGGGTCCGTAACTTTCCAAACTTATGAGTAATTAAGCAAAGATTGAAATAACAACACTACATTATGGATATAACGGGTGCAAAAGTACTGCTCTTACCCTTTCCGGTCAATCCTCATAAATAGGTATTTGACTTTCCTGCCCTTCCTCTTTTGTAGGTATTCTGCCGGTGTCATAGCAGCAGGAGGGCGATGCGGTAGACGATGAAGGCTACGATCCATGCGAGGACGATGGTGTAGACGGCGGAGATGATGGCCCATTTCCAGCCGCCGCTCTCGTTCTTGATGGCGACGAAGGTGGCTATGCAGGGGAAATACAGCAGGACGAATACCATGAAGGCGAGTGCTGCGGCCGGAGTGGTGGTCCGGGCGAGGGCGTTCTGCAGCATGGTGTCCCCGGAGATGGTCTCAGTGTCATTTGCGGCGGTCACATCCGGAGTCTCATCGGTCACACTGGCCGGGCCGGAATTCACAGATGCGGCCGAATTTGTCACAGAAACGGCCTCAGAGGTATCTGTGGCAGGATTGAAATTCACAGTTGCGGTCGAATTTGTCACAGTGCCTGTTCCTGCTGTCACAGAGGCGACCTCTTCTGTCACAGTAGCGGAGGCAGTGCCTGGTCCGTCCGTGGTCGAGGGGAACCGGTCGTACTCTCCGCTGTAGAGCACGCCCATGGTACTTACCACCAGTTCTTTCGCTGCTACTCCGGAGATGATGCCCACTCCCATTTTCCAGTCGAATCCCAATGGCTCCAGAACCGGTTCGATAGCCTTGCCGATCATGCCGATGTAGGAGTTTTCCTGCTGTTCGGCGGGGGTGGACCAGCGGTCGTGATGGGGGAAGTAGCCGAGGAACCAGATGATGATCGAGGCGACGAGGATGATGCCGGCCATCTTGTGCAGGTACTGCTTGCCCTTTTCCCAGGTGTGGCGGAAGACGGATTTGGAGGTCGGGACGCGGTAGGGCGGAAGTTCCATGACGAACGGCAGGTTGTCGTCCTTGATGAAGCGGCTCATGATCTTTGCTGAGATGATGGCCATGACAATGCCCAGGGCGTAGAGGCCCAGCAGCACCAGGGAGCCGTTGCGGGGGAAGAATGCCCCGGCTACGAGGATGTACACGGGCAGGCGGCCTGCGCAGGACATCATGGGGATGATGAGCATGGTGACCAGCCGGCTCTTGTGGTTCTCGATGGTGCGGGTGGCCATGATGGCGGGTACGTTGCAGCCGAATCCCATGATCATGGGTATGAACGACTTGCCGTGCAGGCCTATCTTGTGCATGAGCTTGTCCATGATGAATGCGGCTCTGGCCATGTATCCGGAATCCTCCAACAGGGAGATGAACAAGTAGAGTATCAGGATGTTGGGCAGGAATACCAGTACGCTGCCCACTCCTCCGATGATGCCGTCCACCACCAGGTCCTTGAGCATGCCGTCGGGCATGGTGGTGGCTACGAAGGCTCCGAATTTCTCTACCAGCCACTCAATCCAGGTCATGGGGTATTCGCCCAGGCGGAATGTGGCCTCGAATATGATGTAGAGCAGCAGTATGAATATCGGGAAGGCGGCCCAGCGGTTGGTGACCACTGCGTCTATCTTGTCGGTGACGGTGTGTTTCTTCCGGACTTCTGCTGGCGTATATGTCTCCTTGAGGGCTCCCTGGACGAAGGCATACTTGGCGTCCACTATGGCCGATTCGGTGCTGGTACCTCCCAGCAGGCTTTCCAGCCGCCGGTTCTCCTCGAAGCGGGCGGCTATGATCTCATCGTGGTTGGGCAGGGCCTCCACGACGGCCTCTACATCGGAGTCGTTCTCCAGGTACTTGATGGCCAGCCAGCGGGTGGAGTAATGGGTGCGGATGTCATCATTTTTCTGTATCAGCAGCTTGATGCGGTCGATACTGTTTTCCAGCTCGGCACCGTGGTTGATGTGGATGTGGCGGGCCAGGGACGGGTCGTTGTGCTCGTAGATCTGGATGACGGTGTCGAATAACTTGTCAATGCCCTGTCCGCTGCGGCTGACCGTGGGCACTACCGGCATTCCGAGCAGGTGCCCCAGAGTCATGGTGTCCAGCCTGTCTCCCCTGGCCTGAAGCTCGTCGTACATGTTCAGGGCCATGACTACGCGGAGATTCATGTCGATGATCTGGGCGGTCAGATAGAGGTTCCTCTCCAGATTCGAGGCATCCACTACGTTTATGACTACGTCGGGAATGTTGTCAATCAGATTCTTGCGGACGTACAGCTCCTCAGGGCTGTAGGCCGAGAGGGAGTAGGTGCCGGGCAGGTCCACCAGGACGAAATGGTAGCCCTTGTATTCGAAGCGTCCTTCCTTGGCATCGACTGTCACGCCGCTGTAGTTGCCAACTCTCTCGTGGGAGCCGGAGGCAATGTTGAAGAGGGAGGTCTTGCCGCAGTTCGGATTGCCTACGAGGGCAACCCGGACGGTATGGCGGCGCTCCTCCGCGAGCTGCCTCATCCTACGGTCGAGTTCCTCGGCGTCGGTGCAGTCCTGTTCGCCGCTGCTCAGCCGCAGAGTGACCGGGGATGCCGGCAATTCTGCCGGATGCTTCTGTCCGGCATTGTCCTGAGTTGCCTGAGCCTTGGCCTCGCTTTCGCTGATGACCTCGATCTCGCGGGCCTCGTCCCTGCGCAGCGATATCTTGTATCCTATGATTTCATATTCTATGGGGTCCCTCAGGGGGGCGTTGAGCACCACCTTGACTTCCTTTCCCTTGATGAATCCCATTTCAGTGATTCTCTTGCGGAAGGAGCCGTGTCCGCTCACCTTGACGATAATGCCTCTTTCTCCAGTTTTCAGTTCCGAAAGTTTCATGTTGTAATGACGGTAGCTAAATCCGGGCAAAATTACCACTCTTTCATGACAGAGACAATACCAACTGTTAGGTATTTTCACACCCCTCCGGACAAAAAAGAAGGGAGGCCGGCGAATCACTTCGCAGCCTCCCGTGAAAAACAGGTATGACAGCTTCGAAAAGCAGTTTGATTACAGTGTCCAGCCGGCCATCCAGTTGTTGTCGGCGGAGATGGCACCGATGAAGGCGGCGGACTCGAAGAATGAGTCAATGGAAGAGGCGTCGAGACCTCCGTCAATTGTACCTACAAAATTGTCGGTAAGACTGAAGGTGTAGTTGACCTGGTTGTGGTTGTCTTCGGCGAGGAACATGTCCTGAGTGTAGAGGACGTTGTCGCTGTCGCTGGAAACGCCTGAGGAGAGGTAGACGTACTGGAGCTTGGAAGTGCCGTCGGCCAAAGCGCTCTCAGTGCCTTCTGT
>ULOB01061800.1_pt1 | contig 36526 bp, 23 predicted proteins | sample 1952151 | NCBI WGS metagenome assembly ULOB01 (sample SAMEA4835591, study PRJEB28245) | human gut metagenome | biome: gut microbiome; material: fecal sample | place: Denmark | collected 2008
AAGTATCTCTTTTTTGAGCAAAAACGGGTGTTTAAACGGCTTTTTTATCATATAGCCGTCCTCTGTCTTAATCGGCTCAGATATGACGCCGTTTAGATAGTCGTCCGCCTCTAGAGCGGCGAGGGCGAGCCGATAAGCGCTGTTTTCAAAAGAGGGGAAACGCTCTTTTAATAGAGGGAGAACGTTGAGCCTTAAAAAGTTTCTGTCCGCCTCGTCTATCAAGTTTGTTTCGTCCGTGACGTAAGGAATATTGTTTTTTGAGGCAAAGTCTAAAATTTCTTCTTTAGAAAAATCTAAAAGCGGACGGATAAATTTTCCCGTCTGCCTGACAATGCCTTTAAGCCCCGACAGTCCCGTTCCTCTCGCTATGCGATAGAGCACCGTTTCGGCAAGGTCGCCTTTGTGGTGGGCTGTGGCGACAAAGTCGCAGTCTAAAGAATCGAAAATTTCACGGCGTAAAAGCCTTGCAGAAAGTTCAAGCGATATCTTCTTTTCTTTTGCAAGCTTTAAAGCGTCCACTTTAAATCTTTTTATCTTTACCGAATGTTGTTTGCAATATTCCTCTACGAAATCGGAATCGGAAACGGAGGATATGCCCCTTATCGAGTGGTCGACGTTGACGACGAAAAATTCCCCTTTATAGTTGTTCATAAAGAGGTAAAGCATGACCATGCTGTCGGCGCCTCCGCTGACGGCAAGCGCTATTTTTTTGTCGTCGAAACCGAGATTCAATTCCATAAAAATATTATATATCAAAAACGCAAAAAGACAAAACGATTTTAAAACGAGTTTTGTCCGTCAATATACAAATCTGCTTATGGCAAATTTTATATAATTCGCATAATAGCTTTAAACATAGCTTTATTTCGGCAGAAAAAAACGCCGTAAAAAGGGTGTATTCAATAGAGATGGCAATAATTAACAAAAAATAGCGAATACACCCCAAGGGCAAGTCAGGAAAAGAGCGGGCTCAGAGACTCCGCTCTTTTTTGTCTAATGTTCCCGTGATAGTCACCGGAACAGAGGAAGCGAAGCAGAAGAGGAAGACAATTCAGATTGTGTAAACTAAAAGATGATTTGCAATCAACAAAAACCACAATCGGAGAATATCACAAAACAGGTTTCATTAGATAGCCGTAATCGAAGAGATTGCGGCTATTTTGCTGTAAAGCATTGCTTTTTAACTGCTTTTGTGCTATACTGCAAATGCGTTCTAATTTCATAAAACCAAATGAATGGGTTACATCGGCACAGGTGTATCCCTCTTTTCCCATTTATTTGGTACATAGAAAAGAAATTAGAACGCAACTGATTAAGGGATACATTCTTTGCGGGCGTTCCCTTAATTGGGGGCGCTCTTATTTTTTATAGCAAATACCTGCGCTGTTCTTGCAAAATCTGCCCGCTTGTGATATACTGTAATCGCTACACAAACTGAATATTCACATAACGGATACGAACAGGCATTTCGTATCTCTATTTTCCGTTATGTGAAAGTTTGTGTAGCAGCAATCGGAGATACTTTATGCGGGGCGTGTCTTCGGTTGAAGGCACGCTTTTTTTAATGCCCTTTGCAGACGGATCATCAGGAGGTAAAAAATGATGAAACGAAAACTGCTGGTTATCATGCTGGCTATTGTAATGGTGTTCACGTGCGCCGCAGGGCTCGCAGCATGCGGGACGAAAGGCGACGGCGGCGGAGGCGGGAACGGCACGACCTATACCGTGACGTTTGAAACGGTGGGCGGCACGGCAATCAACCCCGTGGAAGTAAAGGCGGGCAATACCGTGGCACGACCTGCCGACCCGACCAAAACGGGTGCGGAGTTTATCGACTGGTTCACTACGAGTACATACGAAGGTGAGCCTTATGATTTTTCAACGCCCGTCAACTCAAATCTTACATTGTATGCGCAATGGTCGGATGAAAATTATGCGGTCGTATTTGACGTGAACGGCGGCTCTCCCGTCATCGACTATGCGACGTATCTTTACGGTACCGAACTTGATGAACCGGACGAGCCCGAGCGTGTAGGCTATACATTCACGGGCTGGTACACGGACGTAAAATGCACGAAGAAGGCTTCGTTCCCCTATGAGGTAACGGGGCACAGCCGCTTTTACGCCGGGTGGGAGAGTACGCGCGAAGTGACGGTAAATTTCAAGATCGCCATGTTGCAGGGTGATACGCGCGATATCAACTATGACGAAGAGATACTCGCCCCGATTACGATAACGGCGGGTGAAGAGCTTACCCAGCCCGAAAACCCGAAGGATATCTCTTATCTTGATAAAAACGGGGCGAACCATGAACTGAAATTTTCTTACTGGAATTTTGAGCCGGTATACGGCAATTATTCCGACGCTGTTCTCTTTCCCGTGCGTACAACGGACGTGGAAGAGATCATGCTGTATGCCGTGTACGTCGAAGTGGGCGAAGGCGATGTCTATGCAAGCCTTACCGTTCACCCGAATAACGGCGAAAAAGAAACGGTAATGTACGGCGTTCAGGGTGAAGCGATTGCCATTTCCAACCTCAACGAACACGATCCCGCGCCGTTCTATTCGGACAAAGGTTTACCCCGCAAACCCGGATACGAGGCAACGGGCTACTTCAAAACGTCCGACTTTCAATCGGGAACGGTGTATGAAATCCCGTTCGTGCTGAAAAACGAACAGAACGACGTGTATATCCGCTGGGAAAAGAAGGACGACCTTACCGTAACGTTCGATTATAATTTCGACAGTATTGAAGATATGACCGCCACATTCGCATACCGCGGGCTCATCGTGCGACCCGAAAATAAAATGGTGACGGGCTATACCTTCGACGGCTGGTATTATACCCTGTATTCGGCGGTGTAAGAACAGCGCTGGAATTTTGAAACGGATACAGCATCCACGGATATCACGCTTACCGCAAAATGGGTAAAGACTGCCACGGTAATTACTTACGATACCTGCGGCGGGTACGAGCGCAATCCCGTTGCCGTCAGTCAGGGGCGCGAGATAACCGTTCTTCCGCTCCCGGTCCGTCAGACGGGCGACACCGTTTACAACTTCCTCGGTTGGTATTTAGACAGCGAATATACGCAGGAAGCGACGCTGCCCATGACGATAGACAACGATATTACCTTCTATGCAAAGTGGAGCGACGCCATTGACATCAGTCTGTTTGAGATCCTCGATCTGGGCGGTTCGTCCGGCTATTCTGTGCGCGTGCGTTCCAATGCAAAGGACGAAATCACAGGGGCAGTCACCCTTCCCGCCCGTTATGGCGGCGATGAAATCGAAAGGATTGAATCAAGCGGATTTGCGGACTGCATAAATATCACCGAAGTGATCGTTCCCGATACGGTCGACTATATTTACAATAATGCCTTTAACGGTTGTACGTCTTTGAAAAAAGTGGTATTGCCGGAAGGTTTGTTGCAGCTTTCTTATGATGTTTTCACTGACTGTGAAAGCCTTGAAGAAATAAATTTCCCCGGAGATTCGCTTTACTGTGTCTATGCCGATATATTTATGGATAGCCCGAAGATGTGGGAACAACTCGAACGGGATGCGGACGGCAATTATTACTGGGGAACGGCATTCCTCGGACACACTGCCTATGTAACAGGAGATAAAGTTGAAGACGATACGACGACATCCGTCACCGTGCGCGAAGGGACTACTGTCGTTGCGACATATTCGTTCTATTATATGAATGCTCTGGAAACGGTGACGTTTGCGGATACTGTCAAATATATTCCGGGTTATGTATTTGGAAGTTCAAGCGCTCTTAAAACTAGTCCCATTCAGACGATCCATCTGCCGGCATCATATACCGAGGCCGGAACCCTTACCACACACTTCCCCGTCAACGTGGAAACGATAACCATTCCGGAAAGCAACGAGGAGTTCACGGTGATCGACGGCTGCCTGATAAGCGTAGAAGATAACCGCCTTATCGCCTCTACCGTAAACGCAACAGCGATCCCCGACGGCATCGTGATCATAGGCGAAAATTCGTTTACAAACAAGCCGCTCGATACGGTCGTTATTCCGAATACGGTCACGACGATCCGCGCGAATGCTTTTGCCGATTGTGAATTTACGAATATCAACCTTCCCGACAGCGTAGGCATTCTGGACAGTACCGCCTTTGCGGGATGCTCGGATATGCTCTCCATCACGTTCGGCGCAGGCATCAACTTGCAGAATACGGAACTGTTCAGCGATATGAGTAAATTGCAGAGTCTTTCTGTGAACGCAAACAACCCGTATATGTACAGCAAAACGGACGTGCTTTACAGGAAAGCGACGAACACGATCATGTACTTTGCACCCAAGCACACCGGACCCATCGAGCTTGCAGACGGACTTGAAACTTTGCCCGCAGATGTTTTTGGCATAATTTCGGGTATCACAGAAAGATTCGTTATTCCCGACAGCGTAACTGCAATCGAAGACGGCGCTTTCGACCACATGTCGATCGGCTCGCTCTATCTCGGCAAAAACGTGCCTAAATTTAATGCTGAAATGGGTTCGCTCATCCTGGTCAGCAACGTAGAAGTTGCGGCGGATAACCCGAATATGGCATCTGTGGACGGCGTGCTGTACGGCAAGGATATGACCGAGCTGTTGCTTTTCCCTGCTGAGCGTACAAATTATACGATTCCTGACTCCGTAATAAAAGTTGAAGACTATATTTATATGCCGTACCTCGACGATATGACCGTCGGTGCAGGTATTTCGCGCGAAACTTTTGACTTCCTTTTGTATGGCAATGAGGAGAACGGCTGGGAGCCGGCGGTAACGTGTGGCTTGAACACGGTAAATGTGAGCACAGATAATAAGGAACTTACTTTGTTCGAAGGCGTCGTTTATTCCAAAGACAAGAAGGAACTCGTCTATATTCCTTCCGGGTTTGACGGCGACCTGATTCTTCCCAAAGAGATGGAAGTCGTGGACTCCTACTTTACGGCGCATTCTTCTCTCTGGCATGCAAGCGGCGAAGACGCCGACTATAATACGATCCGGATCTGCACGTTGCGTACGGAAGAAGGCAGCATGTTGCGAGAAGTTTCCGAAAGTGCTTTTTTAAATATTGAAGACAGGAGCGGCGGGGCGGCAAGTCTGCCCGCTTGGGTGGATGCGAATTATTATGACTGGGAAAGAACACAGGTGCTGTTGTACGCCGTCGATCTCTCCAATGCGACGAAACTGGAAAGCATTGATTCGTATGCGTTCTATGCACTGGATATGCTCACCTCTGTAAAGCTGCCCGAAACGTCATTTGATCTAGGGTTGAGTGCGTTCGCGGATTGCGAAAACCTCGAAAGCGTCAGCGGGCTGGCGCAGGCGACGGTAAACAATTCTTTCTATAACTGTCCGAAACTTTACGACGAAGACGGGCTGATGATCGTAGACGGCGTACTGTTCGGCTTTGATATTTCTTCTGCTAATCCCGATCTGCACGGCGATCTTATTATTCCGGAAAATGTCACGAAAATCGCGGGCGGCGCTCTCCGTTGGGTGGTTTTGCGCAGTATCCGCATCCCCGAGACGGTAAAACTTGTGTGCGCGGGCGCCATAGATCCTTCCGCTGATATAATCATCTATATCGAAGGTGAAAATACGGAGTATGAGGACGGTTGGTACGTTGACGGCGGCGATTGCGAGATCGTAATAATGAGGAACGGAGAATCCGAAAGCGGCGTTTACTACTATGTGGAACCTGAAACAGGACTGTATTACAGGCTTGATCCGAACGGAACAGCGAACCTCATCAACGATAATTCCGCAACCGAAGCATGGGCGGGAAATGTGACGCTCGGCAACGTGACATACGGCGGAAGGGAGTATATTCTCACTGAAATCGGAGAGAACGCATTCGGAGAAAACAGCAGCGATATTACGGGCATCACCCTGCCGGAAACTCTTATAAAGATAGGCGGGAGTACTTTCGATTCCATTGCCGCTGAGGAAGTTATCATTCCCGATAGCGTTAAAGAGATCGGTGCTTTCCTGTTCTATGGAAATGAAGCGATTAAGAGTGTGACGCTTTCCTCGCAAATCACGGAAATACCCGATTATATGTTCTATGGTTGCACCGCGTTAGAATCGGTAAAATGCGGAAATATTATTTCCATAGCGGACAACGCGTTCAAAGAGTGTATCAATCTGAAAAACTTTGACTTTGCAAGCGTTGAAGCGGTAGGCGGTTATGCCTTCCGTGACAGCGGCATTACGCAGGCAAATTTCATGAAGGCAAAGACGATAGGCGACTATGCGTTCAGCGGTTGTTCCGCGCTTGAAACGCTCACCTTGAACGAGGGGCTTATGAGCGTTGGAAAACAGGCGTTCAGCGGAACGGGCATCAAAGAACTTTCCGTTCCCGCATCGCTCACCGAGGTCGGCGATTACGCCTTCTACGGTAACAATACGCTTGAAAAAGTTACGTTTGCAGGCAGTGTGTACGGCAAGGGCGCGTTCCAGCAGAATCCGGCGCTGAGGAATGTCACCTTTACGGGCGGAAAAGCGTATGAAGTGGGCGAACAGGCGTTCTGGCAGTGCACGGCTCTCTCGTCTGTAACGTTCGGTAGCGGGCTTACTTCTATCGGCGCATATGCTTTCCGCGAAACGGCGGTGACTTCTGTATCCTTTCCCGAAACATTGAAAACCATAGGCGATTATGCGTTCTATAAGTGCGCGGCTGCCGTACCTATTGAAGGCGGAGAGAGTTATGAAACACCAACACTTACTTCTGTTACGTTTGCAGAAGGAATAGAGAGTATAGGCGATTATGCGTTCTATATAGCAGCGCTTACCGCAGTAAATTTCCCCGCTTCGCTTAAATCAATCGGGGCTTATGCTTTCTATTACAATCATACGCTCGTTTCCGCCGAAGACGGAACAGATGTAAAGACATCGACTTTGAAATTCATCAATTTCAACGAAGGGCTTGAAAGCATCGGTACATATGCATTCTATGCGTCTGCCGTTGAAACGCTGCATATGCCTGCATCGCTTACAGAATACGGCGACCTTGCATTCCTCGGTTGTTCGTCATTGAAAGAAATATCTTTTGCAGACGGCTCAACAAATATAGGCGGAAAAGATGTCTTCCAGTGCAAAGCGCTCGAAAAGGTGACTTTCGGTTCGAGCAACGGACTTGTGATCGCGGCAAGAACATTCTACGGAGCAAGCGCGCTGAAAGAGATCGTCTTTGACGAAAATTGTACGGTCAAAGAAATAGGTGATTATGCGTTCGGCAATACCGCGCTTACAGAATTTACTTTGCCCGAAGTTGAAGTTATGGGCAGGCAGGTATTTTACCACTGTACGGGTTTGACTCTAACCGTTCCTTATACTGAGGACGCATTGCCGGAAGGCTGGTCGGCGAACTGGAACACTACGGCAGACGCGAAAGTCGTTTACGCCGGGTAAATAATTTTTATTCACACCTTCAAAGCCGCTCTCGCAAGAGGGCGGTTTTGCCATGTAGGAAACGGAGTTAAAAATAGAAATGGCAGTAAGGCGTGCGGGCAAACAGAAATTAAAATGCGCCGAAAGACGTAGCAGCTAGCAATTTCTGTATTATTTAGTGAGACATTTTCATATTGCACTTTCCCCCTTATATTCGTAAAATACAGATTGCCATATCAAAATTTTTATGCTACAATAAACGCATGCGAAAGGGAAATCGGATATTGTCCGTCGAGGCGGCGGATATTTACAAACAGGAACAGGAAAACGGCGTTGCGGTCGGGTATAAAATGCCCGAAGTTAAAAGCGACGCCTATTTTCGACTGCTCAAAGTTCTGTTGGACGATTCGCTGGACAGCGCGGAACTTGAAAAGGCATATAAGCGTATCTGCCGCAAAAAGTTTTCATTTTCGGATAAGTACGGTAACGCTTATACCCTTGCCGTCGTCAACGTAAAATTTAATTATATCTATAAGCCGCAAGACGGCAAAACCGTCAATCTCAAAGCTCTGCGCGAGCATTTTTACACGAACGGTTTTTGCGTAAACGGCGTGCATTATGTAAGATACAAGCGCAGCGCGGGCAGCTCGCGGGAGGGCAAGTGTCTGTTTATCGACGAGCGCCTCTTCCGCGCCATGCGCAAGTGGAGCGAATGCGGCTTGAAACCGCAAACAGACCTCGCCTCGTGGGAATCGTATAAAGCGCTTTCCCTTTCCTCCATCAAAGGCACAATAGATATCCCGCTCGAAGGCATCCTCTTTGTGCCGGACTATCAAAGCGTGTTCACGGAAGAGGTCGTTTCTGTGGAGATCAAAGACGGCGCTCTCTGTGCCGAGCAGAAGAAAGCACAGATCGCCAACGACATCTGGGACGGCGAGAGTCTTTTGGACGAGAGCCTGTTCGAGGGAAACTATGCGGACAAGCATATGCTGCTCCTCCGCAATAAGTTCTTCAAATCGTGCGCTTTTCGCACTAAATTACAGAAATGGTTTGCGGATAAGCATATCACGTTAGAGTCATTGAAAGCGCGCGGCTTTGTCACGCTTGCCGAGGATATCAATCAGATCGTCATGGTAACGACGCCGAACAGCCTGAAATATCTCAAATTCGCGGGCGGCCTGACGGAGAAAAATATCCGGCAATGGGCTGCGCATACGGACGGCACTTTCGGCGTAGTCAAATGGGATAAGCCCACGCGCTTCTTCCACGGGAAGATGGTGCAATCGAGCTACCAGCTTTTGAACACGCTCTCCTTATCCGAAGAGGAAGTGCGTATTCTTTTACAGCCGAGCATCGAATATATCGCCCTCTTGCGAAAGGATACCGACTTCATGCGCTATCACTTTACGGACGCCTTTGCCCGTGAGAAAGACGGCGAAGAAGAACACATGGACGGGCTTGCGGAACGTGCGGACGTCATCTTCACGCTTTTACATCACTGCCCGCACTTTGACGAAACAGCGCTCTATGCCAACTTCCGCGACGACGTTGTGCGCAGTTTGAAAGAGCGGTTGAAGCGCGGGCATATCTTTCTGAACGGCACCAACGGCACCCTCTTCGGCAATGGCCCCGAACTGTTAAAATTTCTCGCGGGCGAAGACATCGCAAGCGAATTAAAACCGGGGCAGATCCGCTGCGAACGCTTTGAAGACGGAGCGAAACTGCTCTGCGCCCGCTCCCCGCATATCACGATGGGCAACTTGTACTGTGCGGAAAACGTCCTCGGCGGCGGGATGTGGGACTATTTTGATTTGGGCGAAAACATCGTCTGCGTCGATGCCATCGGCGAAAATATCCAGCAGCGATTAAACGGCTGCGATTATGATTCGGATACGATGCTTCTTACGGACAACGCGCTCTTGGTAAACGCCGCCGAGCGATATAAGGACTTCTTCAAAGTCCCCGTATGCAATATCCAAGCCGAGGGAAAGACGGAGCAGACGCTTGCAGAACTCGACCATGATACGAGCGTCAATAAAATCGGGGAAATCGTCAACCTGTCACAAAAGCTCAACAGTATTTTGTGGGACGAACTGCATCACGGCGCGGATAAGGAAACCATACTTGCAATTTATACGGACATCTGTAAGCTCGCGGTGCTTTCGGGATTGGAGATCGACAAGGCGAAACGCACCTTTGAGAGCGTCCACGTAAGCAAGGAACTTGCCGCTCTTCGCAAGAAATATGCCCGCCCTTCGCCGCAGTTCTTTGCCGAAATCGACGAGCGCAAGGATAAGCAATACGCCTTTTACCATACGGCAATGGACTATCTTTATGCGCAGGTGAAAAAACTCCATTTCCGAAAAGGTCGAGAGCAATATGAGATATACTGTCCGATTTCGTCGAACTTGGCGTATGATATAAGCTCGGGCAACGCCACCGAATACAGGCACAAGGATAAGATCGTCCGGATCATCGACGAGAGCAAAGCCGCAGTCAATCGCTTCTATCAGATGATAAGGACGGCGGACGAGCAGGAGCGCGAAGTGCTGTATGCGCAGATTGCAGACATGAAAGAAGAGCGCGACAAGCAAGTCTCCAAATGGCTGACGAACGAAAACGTGCTCATCCTTGTGCTGCGCCACTACGAGAAAAACAGCGCGGCGGACTGGCGCATCTATGCGGCACTGATAAACCATCCTATTTTCTCGGAACTGTTATGGGAATTATACGACGGTACGGCTCTGCAAGTCGCGGAAGACGAGAACGGAGAGTACACCTTATACGGCAGAAAATTCGCAAAAATCTACCGAAAAATGAGAATGAAGTGATATAGAGTTGGGATAATTGAGCCACAGTATTCAAGATAAACGGCGTACAAAAGCCGAAAATACGCTGTTTTTAAGGGAAAAAGAGCGCAAAAACTGTTGCATTTTTGTACCACCGGAAAACATCACTAATCAACGTAATAGGAAGCACCCGAACAGGGAGAAATACCACGCCCGACCGTGAATAACGGCCGGGCTTTTGCATTGCCCGAGCAGAGCAATGCAAGCAGGTTTCCGAACAGGCAAAACGTTTTGGAGGTGATGACGAGAGAAAATACGGCGAGCCGATAAGCCGTAACCGTCGGCAAAAGAAAGGAGGGAGGAAAAGAGAATGGAACAATTTACGTTTTATGAGTTGTATGCGGACATTCTGCAAAGTATGGACGATGTAAGTGCGGGGAAACTGGCAAGCTGTATCTGTGCGTATGAGTTCGAGGACAGAGAGCCGGCGGAAGAGCTGTCGGACAAGGAGAACTTTTATTGGAGCAACATAGCGGACATTTTGCAAGAGGTCAAAGAAACGGAAAACGCCGGGAAGATACCGAAGAAGTACAATCTGCAATCGAGACACTTTACCTTTTACGAAACCTACTACAATGCAATGAAGCTGCTGAATATACGTAAGCGTGGCGTCTTTGCAAAAGCGATTTGTTCGTATATGTTCGGAAACGAAGAACCGAAGTTTGCGGATAGGACGATACAGGGATACTTCAATCTGTGCAGAAGGAAGATGGATCTTTCAAAGAAGCGAACGGCGAGCGGCCGCACGGGAGGTGTGCAGAAAAAGAAAGTTAATGCCGCATCTCCGACAGAAGATCCGACACCTACGCCGCAGGGGATACAAACAGATACGCCGCAGGAAAAACTGACGTATGAGGACTTCCGCGCGGCATATCCGGAGATACAAGGCAGTTTATTCGGCTCTGCGGAGCGGTATAAGCAAGCTCTCAATTGGAGCGACGTCGCCGCAAAGCGTGCAACGGACGAGGAGCTGAAAAAAGAGCGGAATATCTTTCGCTTGGCACGCAGTTATGAGCAAAAATATATACAAAAACCGTAAGCAAAACAACCGGGTGCGTGGTAGCAAAACAGGGAAAATTTGTAGCAGGATAAGAAAAACGCAGAGTTTGTTGCACCCTGCGTTTTTGCTTTCCGATGCGGGAAACCCGCCATCGGTTTGCCTGCAGCAAAATTTATATGAGGAGGAAAAAACGATAAGCAATCAACCGATTATATTCAACATTACATATACGCCGTGGAAGTTAAAGAGCAACGCCACGGCGGAAGAACGCAAGAAGTTCGAGCGGGAACGCCCGTACTATGAGATGCGCGACGGCGGAAAGAATATCTACAAGTACATGACTTCGGACAGGAAACTGAACGGGGAAAATTCCAAATCGGATATGCGCGACATGATAGCGTACTTTGAAAAATCTACGGGCGTATTCAACGGGGACGGCTTTATCTCACAGCAGGAACTCAAAGCGATACAGGAACGCGCAAAAGCAAACAAAATATTGTGGCACGGATTCATCTCTCTCAACGAGGAAATGAGCCGCAAGATCGATATGCCCGAAAAGTGTATGCGGCTTATAAAGAGAACGTTCGGGGAGTTCTTTCGGGATATGGGCCTTGATCCGAAGAACATAGATCTGATATGTTCGCTGCACAAGGATAAACCGCATCATCTGCACATTCATTTTTGGTTTGCCGAGAAAGAGCCGAAATGCAAGTATAGAAAAAGAGAGTTGGAGTACCGTCATAAGGGGAAAATTGAAAAAGCGGTCATAGATCGTATGCACATTCGGCTGAACGCCTTTATAGATGAAAGGACGGATAAATTCTATAGAACGAGGGATGAGGCTTTGCGGGAATTGAAGAAGATGACCCACCTCAGGAGTATCGTAAGCGAGGAAGATGTGAGAAAAGAATTGATCGCGCTTGCCAAAGCGATACCGAAGGATGCGAGCTTTTTCTATAACAAAAAGGATATGCTGCCGCACCGGGAGCAGATCGACAAGACGGTGAATCGTCTGTTGCTCTACGACAAGCGGGCGCGAAAAGCGGATAAGATGTTTTACGAACGGCTTGCGGGGATACAACGCAAGATAGACGACCTTTGCGAACCGATAAAGAGCGGCAACCATTACGCCATCGAGGCGCAGAACATTACGCTCATACGGGAACTGGAAGAAGACTACAAACGAAGGCAAGGCAACATTGTATTGCGTGCGGTCGAGTATATCAAACCCGAAATCTATGAGCGGAAGTTCAGGAACAAAGTCAACGACAATAGCCTGAAACGAAAACTTGCCATCTCACGCTATAAGGTGGGGAAACTCATAGGCAGCTTTCTCTCCTCATTCGGAGAAGAAAGCGAATATTTGAGCCGGGACTATACCGACCGACTGAAAGAAATCGAGGACGAAATGGAAGCCGAACGCAAAGAGAGAGAATGGCAAGAAGAGCGCGCCGCGAAAGCGGCAAGCCGTTACGATTACGGCAAGGAGTGAAAAATTTTATACATACAGGTACTTGACTTGGTCGGCGGAGTATGGTAGAATTAGTATCAATACGATAATTGCTTTCGGAGAAAGAAATGCAGCGGAGAGAGAACACGCCGGGGCGGGAGAGCCGCAGGCGGTATGAAGAGCGCAATAAAAACAAGAGGAAAGCAGCGAGCGGGAACTTCGGCACGATGCTGCCGAGGGAATTGCATGATGAGATCAATGCTTTTCTGAAAGCGAATCATCTAACGAAAGTAAAACTGATCGAGGAAGGATACAAAGCTCTGCGGGAACAAGTTACGGACGAAGAACAACTGAATAACGCAAACCGTCCGTCGGGGCAAAGCGGGTGAGCCTGAACAAGGCCTCCGCACGGCCTGGCGGATTTTCATTTCATAAAGGAGGGGGCTTTGTGGAATCGGTGAGAGAAGATTGTAACCGTATTCGGAGAGGGAACACGATATCCGCACAAACAAGAATAAGGAGAATTGAAAGAGAGAAGCAAGTATAGTTATACAAAGAAATTCGGCGGAACGGAATATACCGTGGAAGTAACCGAAAGCGCCGCCGCAAAACTTACGGCGGAACAGAAACTCAAACGCTTATTGATAACGGACTTGTCCGGTAAGGTGTATTCGGGAGGAGAAACTCATGAATAACACGGCATTATCGGAAGAATATAAGGACATTGTATTTTTCGGAGGTGAGACAGAAGAAATAACTGCCCTGTACGGCAGGCTGAGCAGAGACGACGAACTGCAGGGCGACAGCAACAGCATCAGAAACCAAAAGGCAATTTTAGAGAAGTATGCGAACGAACACGGGTATAGCAATATCCGGTTCTATATCGACGACGGGTATTCGGGCACGAACTTCAACCGGCCGGGCTTTCAGGAACTGCTCAAAGACATAGACGCGGGCAGAGTCGGAACGGTCATCGTCAAGGACATGTCGAGGCTGGGCAGGGATTACCTGAAAGTCGGGTACTACACGGAAATCTATTTTACGGAGAACGGCGTACACTTCATCGCTGTAAACGACGGCGTGGACAACCAAAGCGGAATGGACAGCGACTTCACGCCCTTTCGGAACATCATCAACGAATGGTACGCGAAGGACACGAGCAAGAAGATCCGCGCGGTGTTCAAAGCTAAAGGCAATGCGGGGAAGCACCTCTGCACCTGCCCGCCCTACGGGTATAAAAAGGACGAGAACGACAAGCAGAAATGGCTGGTGAACGAGGAGGCGGCAAAGGTGGTAAAGGAAATATTCTCTCTGTGCATGCAGGGCTACGGCCCCACGCAGATAGCAAGGATACTCACGGAACGGAAAATAGACACGCCGACGGTGTATAACCGTAACCACGGGCTGCCCGCTACTTCGCTGCAGATGCAATCGCCGAACATATGGAATACCGAAGCGGTAAAGCGTATCCTCGAAAACCTGAGTTACTGTGGGCATACGGTCAACTTCACGACGACGAGGAAATCGTATAAGAGCAAAAAGAAGGTTCGGCTGCCGCGCGAGGAGTGGGTTGTCTTCAAGAACACGCACGAAGCAATCATTGACGAGGAGACCTACGAAACGGTGCAGCGGATACGGCAGGCAAAACGCAGACCTACGAGAATGGGCGAAATGAGCGTGTTTTCGGGGTTAGTCTGTTGCGCGGACTGCGGAAAGAAGATGTACCTTTGCCGCTGCTCGAAGAGCAAGCAGAAAGACTACTTCAACTGCTCCACCTACCGCAAGAAAACCAAACATCTGTGTACTTCGCATCAGATCACCGTGGAAGCCGTAGAACATCTTGTCTTTACGGATTTGCAGAGGATACTCGCCGCGGCGAGAGCGAACGAAAAACAATTCGCGGAAATGCTTTCTTCCGTACAGAGCAAAGAGACGAAAAAGGCGTTGACGGCAAAGGCGAAAGAATGCGAAGAAGCGGAGAAACGCATCACTGCGCTTGACCGTATTATCCAGACGCTTTACGAGGACAAGATAAGCGGAGCGATAACGCAGGAGCGGTTTGCGAGAATGAGCAAAGCATACGAGCAGGAACAGCAGACTCTTACAGAGCGCGTCGCCAAACTGCGGGCGGAAATCTCTGCGGCAAAGAAAGAAACGGACAATGCGGCGAAGTTTATGCGCATGGTGAAACGATACACGGAGATAGAAAAACTCACGCCCGAAATCGTGCGTGAGTTCGTAGAAAAAGTGATCGTGCATCAGGCGGAGAACATAGACGGGATACGCAGACAGAAGGTAGAGATCATCTATAACTGCGTGGGCGCGATACCGTCCGAAACACTGTAACAATTTTCCCTACAACGGAACAGCGACATAGTCTGTTAACTACGCCGCTGCTCCGTTAGGGTTTTTATTCTCTATGAAAAGCACCCTAAATACGGCGTTTTTATCAAGATTTTACAAACCGATTTTGCTTGTTAATAATTTTTTGCTTACGAATAATTTTTTTATAACTGTTTCGTTTATAAAAGATTTAATTTTAGTTTATAACGTATTGTCCGTTAAAGGTTGTTTGAAAGACGGAAAGCGACTACCGAGCAATCGTCTTTTGGCGGATTGCACTTAGAGATTATTCTGTCGCAAACGGTTTGAGGATTAAAGCTTTTTTCATAGGTGATAAGATTTAAAAACTCATCTTCTCCCATAGTATCGATGACTCCGTCGGAAAGCATTATGACCATATCGGAAGTCGAAAGTTTTACCGATTCCACCGACGGCGTTACCGTGTCGAGAATTCCCATAGGCAGGGCGTGGGAGTTTATCTGCTTTACGCTCTGTCCGTCCGTGATATAAGTCGCCACCGCTCCGAGCTTTATGGCGTCGAGCACGCCGCTGTCACGGTCGAGTATACCTATGTCGAGCGTGGAATAAGTTTCAAAATTGTTCAGACACAAAAGCTTGTTTACGAGCGGAAGGATAAGCGAACTTTTAAGCCCCGCTTTATATAGATTTTCGATAAGTGTTATAGTGCTTTGGCTTTCTTCTTTTGCCGCCGCTCCCGTACCCATACCGTCGGAAAGACCTATGATAATTTTTCCGTCGTCGAGTTTCGTGACGGACAGACTGTCGCCGCAGTCGGGATTTATTGCGGCTCTGCTCATACCGACAGCCACTCCGTAGCGGGGCGCACTGTTAAGATATATCGTTCGCCAGCCGCTGCCCGTCGTCTTTTCGACAATGGACGCTCTTTCCATTTTGCACCTTAAAACCTTTGAGACTATTTTTTCGAGAACGGCTTTATCATAGTCGGATTCTCTCACTGCCAGCGTGACGGAAAGGTGCGGACTCTCGCCGTAAACTATAGCCTCTTCCGCTATTATATTGTGACGGCCGAGTTCTGCAATGATTGAATTTTCCCGTTCGAGAGAATAGGAAACCCTTTTTTTCATATCCTGTCCGAGTTCTCCTATGACGGAAGCGACGGAGCCGAATTGTTCGGCAAGAAGTTTTTTGCATTCGTCGGTTTCGTTTGCGGATTTGAGTTTCTGCCTTGTCGTTTCGCACGCCGAAAGAGTGTAGGCTGTAAGCGCGCTTAAATTTTTGCAATTTGCCGAAAGCTGAGACGTCGTATCCAAAATCGTTATTCTGCCTTTTGTCATTCCCGCTTCCACAAGCTGAGCGATGTGAAAGGGAAGGTTGGATTGAGTGCAATTAGGATATGACGGACATTTGGCGCAGTAAGTTTTAATTATCGAGTCGGCTACCGTGTAAGCGTCTACCTGAACGGGCGGAGCGGACGAGAGCATATTTTGCATAGAATAAAACACGCTTGAAACGCAGCCGAGTTTTACCGACATTTCTTTTCTGTTTTGATTGACTATGTTTCTCGACGCCGCCTTTTGCGACAGTCCGCCCATTGACTGCGCCGCCTGCTCAACTATCTTTTTCGGAATTATAAGATATAGTATAAGTCCTGTTATAACGGCGATAAGCTCGAGATAATCAAAGGAAAGACCGTCGACGTAAAGCTCTATGAGAGTGTTTACAACCGCTATTGCCGCCGCCACCGAAAACTTTGTCAGTCCCCTAAACGGCAGGGCGAGAGCCGTCCAAAGCGCGACGAGAGAAGCAACACCTATGTTTCCGCCGCCGAGATAAGCTCCCGCACCCATGGCTATACCGACAATAAGCGCTACGTCCTTTGAAAAGTTCATTATGAAAAACATCGAGGCAAAGGCGGCCAATATGTAAAAAATATTAAATTCGCCGAGCGGCAGACGGTAAACGCCGAACGATAAGGCGGCAAGCATAACCGCAAGGCAGATTCTCTCGTCTGCCGACAGATGGTAGTTAAGACCCCTGAGCACAAGGGCATAGCAGCCTATCTCGCAAACAAGCGCGAAAACCACGGCAAGCAGGGCGGTAAAAAATATTTCAAAATAGGCGGCGGTATTTACGCAGCTTATCGCTATATACGGAACAGAGCCTATAAGCGTGCAAACGGCGAGCATTACAAGAGTTACCGTTTTCGACGCTTTATAGCAAAGATAATAACACACCGTAAGCACGACGGCGGGAGTTATCGTATATATAAAGGCATAAAGGCTGAAATCCGCCGTTAAAGCGGCGAGGATATACAGCGGAGTTAAAATAAGTATGTTTTGCCTCGCGTATACGAGCCCTACGAACAGTCCGAGGGCAAAGGGCGAAAAACTGTCGAACACGGTCGCATGCGACAGACACAAAAACGCTATAAAAGAAAGAGCGTATTTCGCTATCGCGGAAAGGTTTATTTTGTCCGCTTTGAATTTACGTTGTTTATAATATACGGGTGGTTTTAAGGCTTTTGCTTTCATAGCAAAAAAAATACCACGGCGTTTTCAAAAAAGAATTTCTTTTGCCGTGGATATTTTACTTTTTTGGTAAAAACTTATAACTTTTAGTCGATTATTTTGGGTTCTTGGGCTCTCCGAACATTTCAACCGTTACGGCGCCGTATCCGAGGTGCGCTCCGATGATGGGCGAGCAGGGCATAATGCGGACGTCGTTTACACCGGTAAGCTCCTGTATTTTTGCTTTAAGCTTTTCGGCGTTATTTAATGCCATTGTGTGAGTAATAAAGCAAACGTCGTTGTCAAAGCCCTTTACCCTGTGAGCGAGGTTTTCCGCAATAGTTTTAATGCAGAGGTTGTTTCCCGAAACTTTCATAAATTGTTCAAGCTTTCCCTCTTTGTTTACAATAAGCACGGGTTTTATGTGAGCAAGCGTTCCCATTATCGCCTTAGATTTTGAAAGCCTGCCGCCTCTGTACAGATGCATTAAGTCGTCAACGGTAAACAGGTGAATGACGTTGTCGACCGCCGCCTCTACGTCTAAGGCATTTGAGGCTATATCCATTCCTTTTTTACGGTTTCTTATTGCCTTAAGCACCAAAAGTCCCTCTCCGCCCGAAGCGGATTTGGAATCTATGAGGGCGATTTTTCTTTCGGGATATTTTTTCTCGAGTTTTTCTTTTGCCTTTACGTAGTTATCGTATGTTCCGCTGAGCCCCGACGAAAAGCCTATATGCAATACGTCGTATCCCGCCTTTAGTTTGCTTTCGAAAAATTCGAGTGCCGTATGTTCGGGAACAAGCGACGTCGAAACAATCGCACCCGCTCTGAGCTGTTCGTAAAACGCTTCCGGGCTCAGAAAGTCGTTTGTTTCACCGTCGTATAACACTCCGTCCAAAACGTAGGTCATCTTAATCGTATCGTAACCGTTTTCGCAAAGATTTTCGGGAATATCCGTCGTGGAATCAGACGTGATAAAGTATTTGGTATCCATATTCACAACATAGCACAATTATCAAAAACTGTCAATTTAACTGCTTATTTTTTTAGCCTTATGCAGTGCGGGAGTCAATTGACGGGCTTTAATCCGTAGGGCGAAAATAACGTTTTTTTGTCTGTTCTAAAAAGAGTCTGACTTATATGCCGTTTAACCGTTATCGCCGTCTTTCGGGGCGTCAACCTCATCCGCGTCCTTTGGCGATTCGTTTTGTCTTAAATCGGGATAGGCGCTCAGTTCCGCTTCGTAGCGGTAAAGGGCTCTCTCTCTTATCGGACGGGTAAAAGGGTAAGTGTTAAAAAGCAAAATAATCGCAAATTCGCCGTCACCTTTTATTATTCCTCGAAGTTCGCCGTTTTTTATGCGCTGTCTTATTCTTCCGTGATAACTGTACATATATAAAATTTTTGCCAAAAACCGTTTTATATAATCGTAGTGAACGCTTTAAAACGCCATTGCGCTATTTTAGCCTGCGCTTAAAGGATAAAAAAGGCAACCAGATTCAAGCAGTAAATTAAGTCCGAAAAATGGGACGCCTTTAAAGTTTTGAGTGTGAAACAATCGGCGCAAGACGGTAAATACGATAAAAAATATTAAAATACGAAAAACTTATTGCTAAAAGAAAGTAAATTTCCGCAAAGCTTAAAAATGTCCGTATTGACAAACCGGACCGCTTAAACTAAAATTATCTAAAGGGGGCAGATATGGAACAGCATAAAGTTACCGAAAAACAAAAACTTTTAAACAAACAAGGCAATATAGCCGAGCCGGGTTATTCCACTTCTCTTGTGTGGCAATACGACCGTGCGGATATAAAAGCCAAAAAGATAAGAATCAAAGAGTGGGATTATTACATAATCACAAATCAGAAATATGCCTTAGCGCTCACTCTCGGCGACGAGGGTTACGTCGGGGCGATAAGCGCATCGGTTATAGATTATACCGTGCCGTTTGACCATACCAACACCGCCATTAACTTTTTCCCGATGGGCAAAATGAATTTTCCTGCCACAAGCGAAATCGGCGACGTTGAGTGGAAAAACAAAGACGTGTTTTTCTCGTTCAAAAACGACGGAAAGACTCGTCGTCTGACAGGCGTCTATCCCAAATTCGGGAAGAATAAAGAAGATTTGTCTTTTGACGTAACGTTGACCGACTTCCCGAAAGACAGTATGGTCATCGCCACGCCTTTTAAAAAGAAGAAGCATTTTTACTACAATCAAAAGATAAACTGTATGACTGCAAGCGGCAGCTTTAAATACGGAGATAAAGAGTATATTTTCGACCCGTCGGATTCGCTCGGCACTCTCGATTGGGGCAGAGGCGTCTGGACTTATGACAATACCTGGTATTGGGGCTCGTTTCAGGCTGTCTTGCCGTCCGGCACAAAGCTGGGGTGGAATATAGGATACGGCTTCGGTGACACTTCTGCGGCAAGCGAAAATATGCTGTTCGTCGACGGCGTGGCGCATAAGCTAAGTCAGGTTACTTTCAACATTCCCCGTGACAAAAAGGGAAATTATCTCTATATGCAGCCGTGGACTTTCACGTCCGACGACAAAAGATTTGAAATGCAGTTCGAGCCTATACTTGACAGACAGGCTCCGCTTGATTTGAAAGTGCTTGCAATGCTGCCGCATCAGGTGTTCGGATATTTTACGGGTGAGGTGGTGCTCGACGACGGCAAAAAAATAAAAGTAGAAAAAATGATAGGATTTGCCGAAAGAGTACATAATAAATGGTAGCCGCCTTTATTTTGGCTTTTTGCTTATACAGACTTTCATTGCCTACAAAGCGGGAAAAGCCTGTTAAACTTACGGCAAAGGCGGCGTTTTAAAAAAGATATGGGAGGATTTATGGATTATTTAGTTTACGCAACGCTTGCGCTCGGCGTTATAGCTACGGTGTTTTTTCTATACGTCAGAGTCAAGCACGGCGGTGTTAAGGGTGTATTGACAAAAACTCTTGCAAGCGTATTTTTTATTTTGACGGCGGTTTTTTCCTTTATTGCAAAAAAGGAAGTCGTATCGGTTGAATTCGGTTCGCTCGTTATAATGGGACTTGTGTTCGGACTCATAGGCGATATCGTGCTCGACCTCAAAGTCGTGTATCCTGCCGACGGCGACATGTATCTTTTTTCGGGTATGGCGTCGTTTGCGCTCGGTCATATCTGCTATCTCACGGCAATCTACCTTGAGGTGGCAAAGATAATTTCTATTGAGGCAAACCTCATCGTATTGCTCGTGCCCATGGCGATAGCCGTAGTGTTTGCGTTGCTTGCAGTGCTCGGCGGTCCGCTTATGAAACTCAAATACGGAAAGTTTACCGCACCGTCGCTCATCTACGCATTTTTGCTTGCTTTCATGATGTGCGCTACGGGTGCGGCACTGATTGTGACGAAAGGATTAAATCCGCTGTGGATAATAATGTTTATCGGCGCCGTTATGTTTGTTGTCTCCGACCTCATACTCAGTCAGCAGTATTTCTTTGTCGTCAAAAAGACAAACGAAAACGGAGAAGAAGTTATCGAGCGCCCCAAAGCGATGATGCCATCGCTGGTCATTGTAAATCATGCGACGTATTATATTGCACAGTTTTTGATTGCAATGAGCATTTTCGCTTTTGCGATAGTATAATAAGCATTAAATCTTTTGCCATAAGGCAGTGCTAAAATTTAACTCGCATAAGAAAATAGGATAAAAAACAACCAAAAAAAAGCTCCGCATTGCGGAGCTTTTTAGCATTTTATTTTATTTTCCGTTCATAGCCTCTTCGCTTTGCACGTCGAAAAAGATTTTTATTCTTTCGTTTCTTGCGCACTTGTTATATACGAAATCGTATACGTCCTGAATGTTTCCCTCTAAAAAAATGACGTTTTTATATTTTTCATAAAATGCCATAAATGCGTCAAGCTGTGCCGCTTCGCCTTTTTGCAATAAAATATTGTATAACTCTTGCTCGTCAAAATCTTTTGCCATAATCATTCCTCCTTAACAAATTTTGATTGTTTAGCTTGCCAAATATAGGTAAATTATACTATATCGAAGGAGTTTTTTCAATATCTAATTTAAATATTTATTTTAAGGCAGTTTACTTGAAATATTGTCCGCCTTTTAGTATAATGACTGTATGGAAGAAATTCAGTCGGAAGCGAGAGAGGCTTTTATAACCACGGTTGAAGATATGGCAAATTCAATTATAGTGTTGCAGTCCAAAAAAATAAGGTCGCTGCTGCGCTGTATTGCATATTATGACGAACTCCGCACCGTTGTGGACAGGGCGAGGGCAGGGTTCGACTTCAACACGGTGGCTTCCGAGGCACTGGTGCGAACTCAAAGCGGCTGGACTTTTAAAATGCCGTCGCAAAATAAAAATGCCATAGCTTTGGTGCTCGCGCTCTTTATAGAGGTGGACACCGGCAAACTTGACTTTGTCGATTTTGTTTCGCAGTTTTTTCCTTCAAGGGACGTGGCGAAATCTTTCTCCACTTTCTGTGAGGTGGTCATAAAGCCTTTTAAGTTTGCGTTTTTGACTATGCTTGATGAGCTTGGCTTAGAAAATCCCGAACAGGTGGCACAAAGAGAAAGGGAAATCGACTTCGTTTCCGGCGGTCTTGCAAAACAGACTGCTTATTATGTAGCAAAAATGAGGGAAACGGTTAAACTGTCAAAATATAGCGACGAGACAAAACTTGAGCTTATCTGTATGCTCGACGGGCTTGACAGCGCACTTATGGCATGCGACAGCCTTATGATAAAAGCGGTGTGGCTGGGGGTGTCGTTCAGGCTGAAGGCCTACAACCTTTGCGAAAGAGAAATTCAAGAAGTTCAAAAACTCATCAAAATGTTTTTACTCACCGATAAAAGCTGATTTTTGCTCTTTTTACTTTTTAAATAAAAAGGCAAAAAGGCTCTGATTTGATATAAAAGCGGGCTTTGCCCGCTTTTTTAAACGGTGCGGCTTGGAGAGTGTTTCAATTGACATTAAATGGGAATGTTTGTATAATATTAAGACAAACGGCAAACAAACTTTTATCCGATAAATCTTCTTGCGATTTTCGGGCAAAATAAAGTTGTCGCCATAGTATTTTAAGGAGGAGATATGATAAGTTTTGCCACTTTAGGTTCTCGTATAGCAGACGATTGCATAAACCGCAATAAAGACTTTGAAAATAAATTGAGAGTGGTTCAAATTTCACCTATATCCGTTTTGGGCAAAAAATTGCCCGAAGGATTTTCCTTTTCTCCCGAACAATTGCATTGCGACAGCGAATATCACAACAAACTTTTGTGCGACGATTTAAACAAAAACATATTGGATAATCTCGGTAAGGCCAATCCCGATTACGTAGTGCTTGACTTTCTCGATTTTGAAACGCCGTATTATGAAATACAGTTTGACGATAAATTCAGTTATAAATTTTCCTGCCCTGGTTGGGTGAAAAAAGAAGATATAACCTATATCGCAAAAAAGGCGATAGCCGCTATAGGGAAAAAAGTCGTTTCGCAAAAGGCGGTTTATCCGAGGGCGTTTACCGACGAACAGATAACAGCTCACGTTTCAAATTTGATTAAAATTTTGGGAAGTATCGTTCCGTTTGAAAAGATTCTCGTTTTAAACGCAAGACACAGCGTCTTTGCCTTTATGGCTAACAGAATAAAAGCCATGGGTTCAGCTGCCGAGATTATAGCGAAAAACAATTTTTTGGATAGGGTATACAACGCTTACTCGCAATCGGAATATTCACAAAAGTGTTTTTCTTTGGGCGATTGCCCTGATACGACCGTGCTTATGGCAAATCAAAACGAAGGCATTGCCGATGAAAACCGTTTTTCAAGCGAATATTACGACTATGTCAACAAATGTCTTGTAATAGCTACGGGCGAAGAAGAGGACAAAAAGTCTCAGCTTGATGCGAAACTCGAGACGTTCAATCAAACGATGCACGATAAAGTGGACAGCGTGCTCGGCAATCTTATTGCCGACGCCGTCCAAAGAGAATACGGTGGAAAGCAGGTTGTCGTCGTTGGCGACAATAAGTTTTTAATCGACTTCCTTAAAAAGAAATACAATATAATCCCCGCCGAGGTTTTGCCTTATTCGACCGAGGAAGAAAAGAAAAACGCCAAAAATATTTTGTCTAAAAAATATAAGGAAAAGAGCAAAACTTATCATATCGTTTTGCCCAAACTCGAAGCGGGCGACGATTTGTTTTATACCGTCCGAAAACTCGGCTATTCAAGGCCCACCGTTCCCTTTTGCGAGAAATATTATCTCGATAAATTCAAAGGCTATTTCAAAGATCATTTGGGCAACGTGTTTGATATAAAAAACAACGCTTATTTCACGGTTATGGGCGCAGGAAGCCGAGTTTCGTTGGGAGAGTGCGTCATAAGCGCGGAAGCGTTAAAAGTTCACGTCAATCACCAAAACAGGATCAAGATGGGAAAAAATATAAGGATCTCCAATCGAATGTTAATCGTGTGTTGGGATAATTCCGTTGTCGAGATTGGCGACGATTGCACCTTTGCCGAGGGCGGAGAGATTTATGCTTATAAAGATACCAAAATAAAAATAGGCAAAGACTGTATGCACGCAAAGGGCGTGGCATATCTCGGAAACTCGGGACACTCCATTTTCGATATGCACACTTTGGATAACATATCATCTGACCCGAGGAAGGTGCCTGAAGAGAAGAGGACGATTGAAATAGGCAACCATGTCTGGCTGGGCAGAGACTGCGTTTTGATGGGCGGCTGTAAAATTGCCGACGGAAGCATCGTAGGCGCAAAAGCGGTGGTAAACAAAAAATTCCCCAACAACTGTTCCATTGCAGGAATACCGGCTAAGATTATAAAAAAGGACGTGGCGTGGGCAAGGTCTATCGAAGTTTTCGATATAGACGAAATGTATTCCGTCCCCGAAGAATATCGCAATTTTACCGAGGAATAAGGCTTTTGAGTCTGCCTGACATGGCGGAAGAAATATCAGACGAAAGGGAAGGCATGGCGCTTAAGCGCAAATCAAACTAGAGAAAATAAAGAAGATAAAATACAACGTAAAGAAGTTAAAACATAAAGGAAACAGAAATGATTTTACAAAAGCTATTGTTGCCAAGCGAAGCTATTTGCAACAACAAGGAAATGTATTTCAGGGGCGACGGAATATCGCTCGGTGAAAAGGGAATTGAAATCGCCAAAGGCGGGTTTTTTGATACGGATACCTATTTCAATTCGTTTTCTCTTATCAAGTGGAAAAAATATACCGTTTTAAAGTCTTTAAAACTAAGATTAAGGCTCAAAGGCAAATGCGAGGTATATCTGTGTGGCGTATATATCGATAAAGAAAAGGTGATCAGGCGTAAATTCGACAACAAGCCTGCCGCCGTCGCAGAGGCAAAGGCGTTTAAGACGTTTGAGTTTGAATTTCCCGAGATAAACACTGAGCTTGTCTATTTCCGCATAAAATCACTTTCCGCCACCACCGTCATAGAGAGTGCGGAATATTTTGACGATACGTCCGAAAGCGATTTAAAAGACGTCAAAATGGTTTTGGGTGTTTGCACCTATAAAAGAGAGAGTTTTGTATTTTCCAATATTGACAGGATAAAAAAGACTATCCTCGAAAACGAAAAAAGCTGTCTTTACTCAAAACTCGACATAATCATAGCCGACAACGGCAGAACGCTTCCCGTCAGAGTTTTAAACAGGGGGGCGGTGAGCGTGTTTAAAAACAGAAATCTCGGCGGAAGCGGAGGTTTTACACGCTGTCTTATCGAGGCGAAAAAAAGGCAGATAGACAAAGGCTATACGCATATCGTCTTTATGGACGACGATACTCTGCTTGACCCCAATGTGCTTGAGCGCAATTATATCTTTTTAAAATATTTAAAAGACGGATATTCCGACGCCATGATAGGCGGAGCAATGCTCGTGCTCGAAGACAAAATCAGACAGTTTGAAAACGGCGCAAGACTTGAGGGCGGCAAATTTGTGTTTAAAAACAAAAATCTCAATCTGTCGCTTTTGAGAAACATTATAGTAAATTCATACGAACAGGAAAACAACTTCAACGCCTGGTGCTATTGCTGTATGCCGCTTAGCAAAATAGATTTATACAATTTGCCTTTGCCTCTGTTTATCCATATGGACGACGCGGAATACGGCGTCAGAAATCACTTTAAGGTCATCAACGTAAACGGCATCTGTCTGTGGCACCCGTTTGCAACGAATATGAGAGGGGCGTCGATCGTCTATTACGATATGCGCAACAAACTCATTGCTCTGTCTATGCTGGGCGGCGTCGATCTTAAAGAATACGCCGTTGAGTGGCTGAGAACTTTCAGAAAAAACATTTTCGTTTACGACTACAACAGAACGCTTGCCGCTTGCGACGGTATAAAAGAATATTTAAAAGGTATCGATTCGTTTATGAAACTCGACGCCGTTGCGACCAACAAGAGAGTTTTGAAATACAACACTCCGTGGGTGCCCGCGTCCGACGTGGTAAGGCACAACGTTACCGCTCCCGAGAAAATCGACAGCATATGGAAAAAGAGACTTAGAAAACTCTTAAACTTTTTGCTTCCCTGCAACAAAATAAGAGTGGTGCGCACCTGCGACATTTCCGAGGCCGATCCTTACAGGGCGTGGAAACTCATTCTTTTTAATCCTAAAAACAATACATGCGCCGTCTATAAAAAGAGCCGCAAAATGACGTTAAAGTGCTGGTTTGAATGTAAAAAGACGGAAAAACTGATAATGAAAAAAATGGACACCGTTTCGCTTGAGTGGAGAGTCCGTATCAAGGAATTGACAAGTTACGATTTCTGGAAAAAATATTTGGGGATTTAACTATGGATAAAGCGTTAACAATCGTTATACCTGCCTACAATATGCAGGACTATCTTGAAAGGTGCCTCGACTCAATGATTACCGAAAAGGCAAAAGAGCTGCTCGAAGTGCTCATAGTCGACGACGGCTCGAAAGACAATACCGCCGAAATAGGCTTAAAATACGAAAAGAAGTATCCTTCCATTTTCAAACTCATTAAAAAGGAAAACGGCGGTCACGGCTCCGCCATCAACGTGGGAATAGAAAAAGCCACGGGTAAATATCTGCGTCCCATCGACGCCGACGACTGGGTGGACAGCAACGCTCTCGACTATTGCCTTGAGAGAATGAAAAACGTTAACGTCGATATGATTTTGACAAACTTCAAAAAAGTTTTGGAAAAATCCAACAAGACGGTAAACGTCAGACTTAAAAACGTGTTCAACTTAAAGCAAATTCAAAACGGCGAAGCTCATACCACCGAGGGCAGGGAGCTTTATATTTACGACAACGTATACGACTTCAACAACGACCTTTACGACTACGCCCCTCAATATCTTTTCCATTTCACCACTTACAGAACGGAGCTGCTGCGCAGCAACAACGTTCGTCTTACCGAGCACGTTTTCTATGACGATATGGAATACGATATATATCCGCTCATCTACGTCAAATCGGTATTGCCTATCGACAGATATTTATATATGTACAGGCTCGAGCGTGACGGGCAGAGCGTGGACGAAAGCTCGTTTATAAAAAACCGCAAACACAGAGAGACAATCGTCAGAAATCTGTTTGCATACATGAAAGAGCACAAAACTCAGTTCGGCAAAAAGGTATACAATTATCTGTTGCCCGATATGCTTTGGAAGGTTCGCCGTCAATACGAGATTTATATGGCAATGCCCGACCAAAAGGCGGCGTTAGGCGAGCTCAAGGCGTTCGATAAAAAGGTAAAGGCGGCAAACCCCGAATTGTTCGGTATGGAAAAGGATGAGCTCGTTTTGAAACTGAGAAAAAACTATTCAAGCTATCCGTCCGTCCGCAAAAAGTATCTCGAACGTTTAGTAAGACAAAAAAACGAAGCGTCGTTGCCTAAAGCCTGGACGATAGAATCAGACCTCGAGATGCACAAACTGATAAAACACAGGCGCATTTTCAAGGCTTTGCACCTTACGAGGCTCGACCCCGAGATGCAAAAGATTAGAGCGCTTAAAAATTCGCGCAAGGGCGAAAGCTGTTTTATCACCTGCACGGGACCGTCGCTCACCGTGTCCGACCTTGAGCTTTTAAAGGACCGTCAGACGATAGGCGTAAACAGTATAGTCAAGGCGTATTCCGAAACGGATTGGCGTCCGACCTATTATGTGCTTGTCGATATTTTCGCATTCGGTAAATTTTTGAGCGAAAACAACGTCCCGGGCGGAATTTATGCCACGGATAAATCCTTTTTGCATTACCGTTCACGTCCTAAAGACGTCAACGGCTCGGAAGTTTATTGCCTTATCAGCTACGAAAATCACAGGCACGACTGGATGAAAAAGAAAAAGATAAAGGTGAGCCGTGATTTATCCGTATGCGCCTACGACTGTTTTACCGTCACGAATATGGCGATTCAGGTGGCGATATATCTGGGATATAAAAATATATATATCATCGGCGCAGACTGCGATTACAGCGGCTCGAAGATACATTTTGTCGAGCTTGACGACGACAAACAGAAAATCAGCGAGGGCTGGCTTCCCGACGCGTTGGCGCTCAGTATAGACGGATATAAAGCCGTCAAAAAGTTCGCCAAAAGACACGGCGTAAACATTTACAATTCCACAAGGGGCGGCAAACTCGAAGTATTCGAACGTGTTCCGCTCGAAGAGGCTATCAAGAGGACAGCCAAGGAGAAATAATATGAAAGTAGTTTCATTTATACCGATAAAACTGAACAATCAAAGGCTTCCCGGCAAAAACACTCTGCCCTTAAACGGCAGACCGCTTTGCAGTTATATTTTCGATACGATAAACAAAGTCGACCTTATCGACGAAAAATACGTCTATTGCAGCGACGAAAAAATCATACCTTATATTCCCGAGGGATTGAAGTTTTTGAAAAGAGATACCTATCTCGACGGATTTGCCGTAAAGGGACTTGAAATAATCGAGCGTTTCGTAAAGGACGTCGACGCCGATATTTACGTTTTGACGCACGTAACTCAGCCGTTTACGAAATCCTCGTCGATTGAGTTCGCTCTCAAAAAGGTCATCGAGGAGGGATACGATTCCGCATTCAGCGCCGTCGCTCTTCAGGATTATATGTGGTATAAAGGAAAACCTTTCAACTACGATTTAAAAGATATCGTCCGCACGCAGGATTTAGAGCCTGTCTATATGGAAACGGGCGCGTTTTTCATTTTCACTAAAGACGTGTTCGTAAAACTCGGACAGAGGATAGGTAACAAACCCTATATTTGCGAAATAGACCAATTCGAGGCAATCGACATAGATACCGCCGAAGATTATAAAATGGCGCAGATTGCGGCAGAATATTTAGGTAAACAACAATGAAGAACGTTAAACTTTTGGATTGCACTTTGCGTGACGGAGCAAGAATAATAAACTGCGAAGTGCCCGACAAAGACATTAAAAAAATTATCAGCCGCTTGACGGAGTCGCACATCGACTATGTAGAAGTGGGCTTTTTGCGTGACCACCGAAAACTGACTTATAAACGCGGAAGCACCTTTTTTACTTCTGTAAAACAGATAGAGCCCTTTATCGACGTCGACACTAAGTCCAACACCAAATATCTGGCTTTCGTCGATTACGGAATGTTCGACTTCGATTCCCTCGACGAGTGCGACGGAAAATCCGTTGACGGCATAAGAGTGGGATTTACCAAAGGCGACTACGAAAAGGAACGCAAAAATCTTCTGGCGGCTTTTGAAAAAGTAAAACAAAAGGGATATATGCTCTTTATTCAGGGCGTCAATTCGTTAGGCTATACCGATTCCGAGATTCTGGAGCTTTGCGGTATGTTAAACGAGATTATGCCTTACGGTTTCGGCATAGTGGACACTTACGGCTCTATGTATCTCGAGGACGTCGACAGAATTTATTCTATCGTCAATCACAATCTCGACAAGCGTATCGCCATAGACTTCCACGCCCACAACAACAGGCAGATGGCTTTCGCTCTTTCGCAAGAGGTCATGAGGCTCGACGCAGGCAGAAGAGAAATCATTATTGACGCCACGCTTGAGGGTATGGGCAAATGCGCAGGCAATTTAAACATCGAGCTTATGGTTGACCTTTTGACCAAAAAACACAAATACGATTACAACTTCGATTTGCTTTTGGACACCATCGACGAGTGTCTTTACGAGATAAAGCAAAATCACGAATGGGGATATACCGTTCCCAATCTTATGGGCGGAATATATCAGACTCATCCCAACAACGTGCTGTATTTAAACGATAAGTTCAGGCTCAACAACAAGGACATCAAAAATATAGTGTCCATGATAGCGCAGGAAAAAAAGCACCACTACGATTACGATTATCTCGAAAATCTATACCTCGAATACAGCGAAAGCAAAATAGACGATTCTAAGTCGCTTGAATTTATCAAGGATACGTTCAACGGAAAGTCGGTGCTGATTCTCGCCCCGGGAAGAAGTATCATCGACTTTAAGGCGGATATAGACAAGTTTGCCGAGGAGGAAAAACCGATTATCGTCTCCGTAAACTTTATAAGCGGTTATAAAGATTCCTTTGCATTTTTCGGCAATAAAAAGAGATATGAAAATACCGAAGGCACCAAAAGCAACGAAAGGCTTATCGCCACGACAAACGTCACTTTGGACGACAGCAAAAACAAGGTGATAAATTTTTATTCGCTCATCGACAGAAGATACAAAATGTATGACAATTCCGTCATGATGCTGCTTTCTCTCCTCAACATAGCGGGCGTCAAAAAGATAACGCTTGCAGGCTGCGACGGATATTCCGAAACGGTTGCGGACAACTATTTCGATTCCGAATTCGGCAACAACCGCCACAGAAAACAATTCGGCGAGATAAATTGCAACGTCGGCGGTATGCTCAGCGATTTTATCAACAAAGTGTCGGGAAGAATTGAAGTCAAGTTTTTAACTCCGTCGATTTATCAACAGTATATCAAATAAAACAAAGTCAAAAGCGGCTTAATTGTTTTAAACGTCTTTTAAGTCAGACAATTTATAAACGGGCGGACAATATAAGGGATAGGGCTATAAAAAATCGCATATAAAATCTCGCATATGAAAATATCGCATATGAAATAAATGGGGCAGAGTATGAAAATAAAACTTCTCGTTCTCGACGTGGACGGAACCTTGACGGACGGTAAAATATATTATACGTCGTCGGGGAAGGAAATTAAGGCGTTCGATATCAAAGACGGCTTGGGAATAAAGGAAATTGCCGCCGCAAACGGCATACAGTGCGCTGTCATCACGGGCAGAAAATCGCCCATGGTGGAAAGACGCTGCACCGATTTGAATATCGCACATCTCTATCAAGGCGTATCGGACAAGACGGAATGTCTTAAATCCGTTTTGGAAAAAGAGGGAATATCGTTTGAAGAGACAGCCTATATGGGCGACGATTTGAACGACCTCGAGGCAATGGAACAATGCAAAATCGTCGGCTGTCCGTCAGACGCCGCCGAACAGATAAAAGAGCGTGCGGATTTCGTAAGCAAGAAAAAGGGCGGCGACGGTGCCGTCAGAGATTTTATCGAATATCTTATAACGCTGAAATAAATCGCAAAAACCGCCTCGGGCGGTTTATTTTTCGGATGTTTAACGAATTTGAGTGCTTTTAAAAATGCGACGGACTGCCGTGTTTTCGAGGCGAACATACGACAGTTTTTTGCATAAACCCATAAAAAACGCTTGACAATTTATAGGTTATCCTATATCATAGTGAAGCATTGAGCGTCGCGGGGTAGAGCAGCTGGTAGCTCGTCGGGCTCATAACCCGAAGGTCGTTGGTTCAAATCCTTCCCCCGCAACCATAATGGCGGCGTAGCTTAGTTGGTTAGAGCGGCCGGTTCATACCCGGCAGGTCGTTGGTTCGACTCCGACCGCCGCTACCAAACTTTAAGGCACGCACCTTTCAAAAAATTTAATCCCTTGGGATTGTCCTTAATTCCCCAAATGTCCTTGGGCGGAGCACGGAAGGACAATTTGGGGAATTAAGGAAAAACGCTTGCGTAAATTTTTTGAAAGGTAAGCCCAATTAAAGTGCAGGAAGGCGGCACGCAGTACCGCCGAGAGCACGAAAAGCCGTCCGAGCGGGCAAGGCACGCAGAGGACATAAAGGCTAAAGAGGAAAAACGCTTGCGTAAATTTTTTGAAAGGTAAGCCCAATTAAAGTGCGATAAGGCGGCACGCAGTACCGCCGAGAGCCAAACAAAAAACAAACTGCAAAAAACTTATGAATAAACCGCCAAAGGACAACCGAGGCGTTTAGATATACGGCCCCATGGTCAAGAGGTTAAGACATCGCCCTTTCACGGCGGTAACGGGAGTTCAATTCTCCCTGGGGTCACCATCGCGGAGGCATAGCTCAGTTGGTAGAGCGCTACCCTTACAAGATAGATGTCATAGGTTCGAGTCCTATTGTCTCCACCATCATATAGGCACACCTTGGTGTGTTTTTCTTTTGGGAAAAAAGACGTTTTGAGGATATTATGAAATCGATTTTAATCAAGCTGAAAAACGCAGACGACGTTAAAAAGTTTGTTTCCATCGTAGAAAGGTATGAATTTGAAATTGATTTAAGGTGTGGCAGGCACGTCGTAAACGCCAAGTCGATACTCGGTATTTTGAGCCTTGACCTTTCTGATACGGTAGTACTCGAAGTCTATACCGACGATTGCATAAATCTTATCGAAAATATAAGCGAGTTTATCGCTTAGAGTCGGAGAGCGAAAGCTCTTTTTTTTAAAAAATTTTTTAAAAAAAGTTGACAGCAAAAATATGCGGTGTTACACTTTAGCTATGAATATGAATTTAAATCGCAACGCATTTGAATATTTTTACTTTTACTTTTATGGCTTTATGAAGTCATAGTTTTTGCGTGCGGTAAAAATCAAAGAAAAAATAATTTTTAAAAAACCGTTACGCAAGTAGCGGTTTTTTTAATGTGAGGGTGTTATGATAATAATTGTAAAAAACAACGGTTCAAAAAAGCAGCTTGACAATCTTACCGATTGGATAAAGAGTATGGGTCTCGATATTCATTATTCCAAGGGCGAGACAAGCACGGTGCTCGGCGTCATAGGCGATACGTCCAAAGTGGATATCGACCTTTTGCGCTCGCTCGATATTGTCGAGAACGTGACGAGAATTCAGGAGCCTTATAAAAAGGCGAACCGCAAATTCCACCCCGAGGATACGATAATCGACGTGGGCGGAAATCTCATTGGCGGAAATCACTTCCACATGATAGCCGGTCCTTGCTCGGTTGAAAGCGAAACGCAGATAATCGAGATAGCCAAGGCGGTCAAGGCGGCAGGAGCTACGCTGCTCAGAGGCGGAGCTTTCAAGCCGAGGACAAGCCCGTATGCCTTCCAGGGTATGAGGGCGGAAGGCATCAAACTTTTGCTTAAAGCCAAGGCAGAAACGGGTATGCCCATCGTCACCGAGATTATGAGCATAAGTCACCTCGACAGCTTCCGTGACGTCGACGTCATTCAGGTGGGAGCGAGAAACATGCAAAACTTCGAACTACTCAAAGAGCTCGGAAAAACGGATAAGCCTATTCTTTTAAAGAGAGGATTTGCAAATACCATCGAGGAGTGGCTGATGTCTGCCGAATACATTATGTCGGAGGGCAACGAAAAGGTTATGCTCTGCGAAAGAGGAATAAGAACGTTTGAGCCGTCCACGAGAAACACGCTTGACCTTTCGGCAATTCCCGTGCTCAAAGAGCTCACGCATCTTCCCATTATCGTTGACCCGTCGCACGCTTCGGGACTTGCAAGACTTGTGCCTCCGCTTTCGCTTGCCGCAGTCGGCGCAGGAGCGGACGGACTTATCATCGAGGTGCACAACAATCCGTCAAAGGCTCTCTGCGACGGCGCGCAGTCGATAACGCCTAATCAATTCGAAACTCTCGCGAACAAGGTAAAGACAATGCTCCCGCTCGTAGGCAAGGAGATGAACTGATATGAAAATAGGCATAGTGGGATTGGGACTTATAGGCGCTTCAATGGCAAAAGCTTTGTCGGGCGCAGGACATACGGTCTTAGGCGACGATATTGACGCCGACGTTTTAAAGCGTGCAGTCTTGACCGAGGCGATATCGGCGAGGCTTGACGATATAAACGTCAAAAGCGTCGATATGCTCATACTTTCGGTATACCCCGACGACACGGTCAAATATCTTTCCGTTTACGCACCTCTCCTTAAAGACGGCGCCGTTTTAGCCGATTTATGCGGTATAAAGCGTGAAATAGTGGCGGAAATGAAAAGGCTTAAAAATCAATATCCTGCCATCGAGTTTATAGGGCTTCACCCTATGGCAGGCAAGGAATATTCCGGATTTAAATACAGCAGTCCGCTCCTTTTTGAAAACGCGTCGCTTCTTGCCGTGCCCGTAGATATGCCGCTCGAGGTTTTAGCAAAGGTAAAACAAGCCATGCTCGAAATAGGCTTTAAAGGTATGGTAATAACCACTGCGGAAGAGCACGACAAAATCATATCGTATACCTCGCAGCTTGCCCATATTGTTTCAAGCTCATATGTGCAGAACGAAATGGCAAAATCCATTTACGGTTTTACGGCAGGCTCGTTCAGAGATATGACGAGAGTTGCAAGGCTCAATCCTGTCATGTGGACACAGCTGCTTATGCAAAACAGAGATATGCTGTCACTCGAACTTTCCGACCTCATACAAAATCTTACGGAATTTAAGGATGCCCTTGACGGTTGCGACGATAAAAAGCTTTGCGAGAAATTAGAAAAGGGCAATCGCATCAAATGCGAGATTGAAAAAGACAGAGTCAAAAAGACAAAGGAGAGTTATGACAATTAAAATCTGCGCCTCTACGCCTTATGAAGTAATTATTGAAAAGGGTGCTCTCGATAAAACGGAAGAGCTTCTGAAAGGTTACGGCTCTAAGGTTTTGGTCGTTTCCGATTCCAACGTTATGCCCATATACGGCTCAAAGTTTAACAATGCTTATAAACTTACGATTAAGGCAGGGGAAAAGCATAAAAATTTAAAGACGATAGAGCTTATTTTAAAGACTTTGCAAAACGAAGGCTTTACCCGCTCGGACACCGTTGTCGGCTTGGGCGGCGGAGTTGTCGGCGATATGGCGGCGTTTGCCGCGTCTATATATATGAGGGGCATAAGATACGTTGCCTGTCCGACGTCGCTGCTTGCCATGATAGACTCGAGCGTGGGCGGAAAGACGGGAGTCGACTTTTTAGGCTCCAAAAATATGGTGGGCAGCTTCTATCAGCCAAGCTGTGTCGTCTGCGATACCGAATGTCTTAAAACTCTGCCGGAGCGTGAAATAAAAAACGGTATGGGCGAGGCTGTCAAATATGCCGTCCTTACGGGCGACGAGGAAATGCTTTCGGACTGTCTGTCTGCCGATAAAGTCGAGGGATTTGTCGCAAAGTGCGTCACGGCAAAAAAAGAGATAGTCGAGGCAGACGAAAAAGACAAGGGCGTCAGGGCGCTGCTTAACCTCGGTCACACTTTCGGCCACGCCATAGAAAAACTCAGCCGTTTTAAAATATCGCACGGCGTGGCGGTTGCAATGGGCATAAGGGTGGCGACAAAAGTTGCCGTAGGCGCAAAGGTAGCGACAAAGGAAAACGCCGAAAAAATCGAAGGCTTGCTTGACCGCTACTTTATGCCTAAAGCTATTGAGTATAAAAAGGAAGATTTTATCGACGCCATATGGCTTGACAAAAAGAGAACTGCCGACGGCGTAAATTTAGTGCTTCCCGAAAAGTTGGGTGTGTGCAAAATAGTTAATATGACAAAACAAGAGGTTTTAAAACTGCTTTGAATATAAAAATATATCCGTCAAAAATAAAGGGGCAGATTTATGCTCCCACGTCTAAATCGGCAGGACACAGGGCATTGATTTTAGCGTCAATCGCAGGCGGCAGGTCACGCCTTATAGGAGATTTTTCCTCAAGCGACCTTATCGCCACGGCAAACGCGCTTATATCTTTGGGCGCTAAAATCGAAAAGACAAAAAACGGCGTGACGGTTTGCCCCATAACTTGCGCTCCGAAATCGGCTGCGATAAACTGCGGTGAGTCAGGCTCGACACTGAGGTTTATTCTTCCGCTTGCCGCCGCGCTGGGAACTACTGTAACATACACCGGCGAGGGCAGGCTGTCTCAAAGACCTATAAAGCCGCTTTTGGATATGCTCGAGGTAAAATCGGACTATTGCGGCACTATGCCTTTTACCGTTGAGGGCGGTATCGATGCAAAGGATTATAATACGGGCGACGTGAACAGCTCGCAGTTCGTCAGCGGAATGCTCTTTGCGCTCCTTGCCTTAAAGCGTCCTTTAAAGCTAAGGACGGGCGAGATAAAATCGAGACCTTACGTCGATTTGACGGTCAAACAGATAGCCGAGTTCGGCGCAAGCATTGCAGAAAAAGACGGCGTGTTTTACGTCGACGGCTCGTCGCTTAAAGGCAGAGATTACACGGTAGAGGGCGACTACTCCGGTGCGGCTTTTATGCTCGCTTTAGGCGCAATAGGCGGCGAAGTCGAAGTGAAAAACTTGGGCGAGAGCAGGCAGGGAGACAGGGTGATAATCGACGTATTAAACAAGATGGGCGCAAACGTCGTTAAAACCGTTGACGGATATATATGCAAAAAGGCGGAGTTAAAGGCGGTGGATTTTGACCTTAGCGATTATCCCGACCTTGCTCCGATAATGTCGGTTTTGGCGTCTTATGCAAACGGAGTCAGCACTTTTAAGGGCGTGGACAGATTAAAAGACAAAGAAAGCGACAGGCTCGGGGCAATCGAAGATATGCTATACAAAACGGGGATAGAATACGCCTATTCCCACGACGTTTTAAAGATAACGGGGGGCGCTCCGCATGCGGCGGATTTAAACGGATACGGCG
>ULOB01013476.1_pt1 | contig 33033 bp, 34 predicted proteins | sample 1952151 | NCBI WGS metagenome assembly ULOB01 (sample SAMEA4835591, study PRJEB28245) | human gut metagenome | biome: gut microbiome; material: fecal sample | place: Denmark | collected 2008
CTTTTTAAGATTGGAGGTGGGATTATGAGTAAAAAAAGATATACTAGTTATTGACTACTTATAATAATATTTTTACTAATTCTTAAATATTTTCAGGCAGTTTTGGTAAAATAAAAATGTCTAAGTTAGTAATAACCTATACACACGCCAAAATACCGGCAAATATTAATTAGTAATTAAATGTCCACTAGTTAGATATTAATATATTTAAAAAGACTTTTAGAAATTTCTAAAAGTCTTTTATTAATCTTCTTTTGTTTTTGATTTTTTATCTTTTTTATCTTCTTTACTGCTTAATACTTCTTTTCTTGATAAATTAAGTTTACCTCTTTTATCATATCCAATAGCTTTTACTACTATTTCATCTCCTACTTTTACTATATCACTTGTTTTTTCAACACGTTTTGTATCTAGGTGAGAAATATGTACTAAACCTTCACAACCTGGCCATAATTCAACAAAGCATCCAAAGTCTTCTACTTTTACTACTTTACCAACATAGATTTTTCCTTCTTCTACTTCTTTTACAACATTTTCTATCATTTCTTTTGTTTTATTTATAATATTTTTATCTTTATGATAAATTATTACTCTTCCATCATCAAGTAGTTCAACTTTAACCGCATTTATATCATTAACACTTTTTACATCACTAGCTTCTAAAATGATTTTTGTAATCATTTCTCCACCTTTACCAATTACATCTTTAATCTTTTCTGGATTAATTGTAAATTGTTCAATTTTTGGTGCATATGGACTTAATTCTTTTCTTGGTTCTTTTATAACTGTTTCCATTAAATCAATTATTTGCATTCTTGCTTTTTTTGCTTGTGCAAGTGCTTCTGACATAATTTTCTTTGTTATACCTTTAATTTTTATATCCATTTGAAGTGCACATATACCTTTTCTTGTACCTGCTACTTTAAAATCCATATCTCCCAAATGATCTTCCATGCCTTGAATATCAGTTAATATTGTATAGTTTTCACCTTTTGTTAAAAGTCCCATAGCTATACCTGCAACTGGGGATTTTATTGGTACACCTGCAGCCATTAGTGATAAACATCCAGCACATATAGATGCTTGACTTGATGAGCCATTTGATTCTAATATTTCAGATACTACTCTTATAGTATATGGGAATTCTTCTTCACTTGGGATTACTTGAAGAAGTGCTCTTTCGCCTAATGCACCATGTCCAATTTCTCTTCTTCCTGGACTTCCATATCTTCCTGTTTCACCTACACTAAATTGTGGGAAGTTATAATGTAGCATAAATCTTTTTGAATCTTCTACTCCAAGGCCATCTAATATTTGGTTATCTGTTAAGCTTCCTAGTGTAGTAATACTTAAAGCTTGTGTTTGTCCTCTTGTAAATAATGCTGAACCATGTGTTCTTGGAAGTAAATCTATACTTGCAGATAATGGTCTTATTTCATCAACTTTTCTTCCGTCTGGTCTAATTTTTTCATCTGCAACTAATCTTCTAAATTCACTTTTTTCTATATCTGCTAAAACTAATTTAACTTTTGTAAGTAATGTTTCAAGTAATATATCATCTATACCAATATTTTTATCAGTATAATGTTTTATTACTTCTTCTTTTACTCTTTCTACTGCTTCATTTCTTTCTAGTTTATCTTTTATTTTTATTGCTTCAATCATTTCAGTTTTAGCAAGTAATTCTACTTCTTCTCTTAACTTAGTTTCTATATCAAGAACTTCATATACCATTTTTTCTTTACCAATTTCTTTAATTATTTTATTAGCAAATTCTAGTAATTCTTTTATTGCATCATGTCCAAACATTATTGCATCAAGCATATCATCTTCACTAACTTCTTTGCTTCCTGATTCAACCATGTTAACAGCATCCATTGTTCCTGCAACTGTTAAATCAATATCACTTTCTTCCATTTCTTCTGCAGTTGGATTAATTATAAACTCGCCATTAACTCTACCAACTTTTACACCAGCAACTGGACCATTAAATGGTATCTCACTTATTGATACAGCTAGTGATGAAGCAAATAAAGCTGTCATTTCTGGTGTATTATCTTGATCTACTGATAATATTTCATTTACCACATCAACTTTATTCCTAAAATTTTCAGGGAATAATGGTCTCATAGGTCTATCAATCATTCTTGCACATAATGTAGCCGCTTCTGTTGGTCTTCCTTCCCTTTTTATAAATCCACCTGGTATTTTACCTACAGCATATTGTTTTTCCATATATACAACTGTAAGTGGAAAGAAATCAGATAATATATCACATTCTTTTGATACAGTTGTTGCTGCTAATGTTACTGTATCACCATATCTAACAAGAACTGCACCTGCTGCTTGCTTAGCTAATTCTCCATTTTCTACTACAATCTTTCTTCCTCTAAAATCTAATTCAAATATTTTCTTATCCATAACAACATCCTTTCAAAAATAAAAGGCACTCAAAAAAGAATGCCTACTTTCTTAATCCTAATTTTCTAACTATTTCACGATATTTTGTAACATCGTTTTTCATTAAGTAATTTAACTTATTACGTCTTTGTCCAACTTTCATAAGTAAACCTCTTTTTGAATGATAGTCATGCTTATGAACTTCTAAGTGACGAGTTAAATCCTCGATTTCTTTAGTTAAAATTGCTATTTGAACTTCCATTGAACCTGTATCATTTTCACTTTGCCCAAATTCTCTAACAATTTTAGCTTTTTCTTCTTTAGTTAAAGCCATTTTATTTCCTCCTTATATTAATTTCCGCCATATTCTGAGTGAAAGTTGGAGAATCTAATCACTAAGAATTGGTAACACTTAGTAATATACACTATTTTTTCATATATATCAAGTGTTTAACTAAATTATTTTATTGTTTAACACTATTAAATATGTTATAATTTCTATGTAGAGGTGAATGTATGAAAAGAAAACTATTATTATTATTTACAATGCTATTTACTGCATATCCAGTTTTTGCTGATAAAGTTGATTGTGGTGCTTTTGCAGATATAACTAGACCTGCTGCAAAAATCATTATGATTGCTGCACCTATATTAACACTTATTTTTTGTTCAGTTGATTTTCTTAAGGCTACTGTTGATCAAGATTATTATGATCCAAAAAAGCCTGAACCATTAAAAGTAGCATTTAATAATAGTATTAAAAGAATAATTATATGTGTAATAATACTTTTATTACCAATAATTGTTAATATGATTATTAGCTTTACAAATGCTGGAGATTTATGGAGTTGTTGGTAAAAAATAAAAACAGTTTAACTGTTTTTTATTTTTATCTTTTTATTTTAATAGAAGATATTTTATTATATTCATTTATAAAGAAATCATCAGTCATACCTGCAATATAATCAATAACAATTCTTTCTTTTTTAGTATTATTTTTATAATCATTACTCATATTATTTAAAAATATTTTATAAATATCATCTTCTAAATTATTATTATTTAATGCTTTTAAACATGATTTAAATAGTGAATTATACATTTCTTCATATGTTTTTAGTTCATTATTATCATGTATTTTTTTATATATATTTTTATAGTTATATTCTATTAATTTATTAAGTGCATTATATACTTTGTTTGAAAGTTTTATATATGGTTTATTATAACTATTATTAATAACATCAGTAACTAATGCATCTACTATTTTATCGTTTGTATTTCCTAATACATCTGTAATAGATTTATCTAAATCTTCTCTTTTTAATATTCCCAATCTTATTGCATCTTCTAGATCTTTACCAACATATGCGATTATATCTGATATTCTTACAACACAACCTTCTTTTGTCATCGGTATTAGTTTTTTTGAATATGAATCATCTTTATATACTTCACTATACTCATTTAAGAATTCTTCTTTTGTTTTTTTCTTTGGATAGTATTCTTTATTTAGTACTTCCCCATTATGACATAGTATAGCATCTAGTACTTGTACTGAAATATTTTTACCTACTCCATTATTTTCTAGTGTAATAAGTGTTCTTACGCTTTGAATATTATGTGCGAAAACGCCACATCCATTTTTCTTGCTTATTTCATTTAAAATTTTTTCTCCTTCATGCCCGAATGGTGGATGTCCTAAATCATGACCAAGTGAAGACGCTTCAATTAAATCTTCGTTTAATTGTAACCCTCTTCCTATAGTTCTTGCAATTTTACTAACAAACTGCACATGTGTCATTCTCTTACTTATATTATCATTATCACTAAATGAGAAAACTTGTGTTTTATCTATATATCTTGTATAAGATAGTGAATATAAAATTCTATCTGCATCTCTAAAAAATCTTGGTCTTATATCATTTTCCTCATCTTTTAAAAGAATGGCCTCATTATCAGTACATGCATATTTAGATAATTTTTTGTTACTCATTCTTTTTTTTATTACATCTAATTTATTCATACTAATCCATCTTACTTTCTTCTACTATATATAGTTTTTCTCCATCTTTAATTAGAGTGAATTTAGCACTTGTATCATATCCTAAATCTTTTTTATATTCAAAAGTCATATCTAAAATATATGCTTCATAACTTATCTTATCAATTTCATATGTACCTTTTTCTACTTTTTCTGTTTTTACATTACTTACTTCAGGCAATTCTTGATTTCTTTTACCATCACTATTATTTTCTATATATTTATACATTGTATTTCTTGCATTTAATATAAAGTTATCTTTAAAATCACTTTTTATATATTGTAATCCTCCAATATCATCTTTACTCAGTTTATTATTTAATGTATAAAAATCAATAATAAAAAGCTTGGTTACATCTTCTGCATACTTATTATAATCAATTTCACTCGCATCTAATACTTTTTTTAAATCTTTGAACGTTTCTTTATATAAAGAACTATCTCTTTTATATACAGTATAATCATATTTTATAGTTTCTTCTTTATCAATTTTTGTATTTGCTTTTTTATTTGGAATAAATATAGTAAGAACATATATACCCATTGCTATAATTAATGCGATTATTATAATAAAAATTATTTTCTGTAATTTATTTATATTTTTCATTTTATCACCACTATAATTATATCATGTATTATATAGTTAGTAAATTAATGATTATTTAAGTAGACGTAAAATAGATTAATTATTATAAATAAAAAAGATTAAAAAATTGTAACATTTTTTAATCTATTATCTATTTAACTATTTAGATTGACCATAAGTTGATCCACTTAATTGGTTTTCACCTAATTGTACTAAACGTTTTGTGATTTCACCACCAACTGATCCGTTTGCTCTAGCAGTTGTATCTGGTCCTAAGTTAACACCAAATTCGTTAGCTATTTCATATTTCATTCTGTCAATTGCTTGTTTAGCTCCTGGTACAGCCATTTTTGTAGTTTTGTTGTTCATTTATTTCACCTCCTATACACTATTAGAATGTGAAATTTTTGTCAAAATATACAAATTTTTCTATGGTAATTTATAGCAAATTGGACAAGTTATTATTATATTCATTTATATTTATTTTTTCCATATTATTAACGCATTCTTCTATCATAGATTCATAATCTATTAATGATTCATTATATATACATTTTTCTAAATTAGGATTTATTACTGGATGTTTTGGTACAAAAATTGTACAACAATCTTCATATGGTAATATACTTATTTCATAAGTATTTATTTTTTTTGCAATTTCTATTATCTCTAATTTATCTAAACATGCTACTGGTCTTATTACTGGCATATTAGTAACATTATTAATTACATACATACTTGTTAATGTTTGGCTAGCAACTTGACCAATTGATTCACCATTTATTATTATTTTTGATTTTGTTTTCTTCGCAACTTTTTCTGATATTCTATACATCATTCTTCTTAATATGGTTATCATATAAGTAGGATCCATATTTTTATATATTGCTTCTTGTAATTTAGTAAATGGAATGACATATAAGTTTATATTATTTCCATATTTAGACAATTCTTTTGCTAAAGTAATTACTTTATTTTTAGCATCATTACTAGTATGTGGTGGTGCTTCAAAATATATTGCATCTATATCTATTCCTCTTTTAGATGCTAAATAACCTGCTACTGGTGAATCTATTCCACCACTTAACATAAGTAATCCTTTGCCTTGTATTCCTGTTGGATATCCGCCTAATCCAGGTATTTCCTTAGTATATATATATGTACATTCACTTCTTATTTCAACATGTAATAATATATCTGGATTATGTACATCTACTTTAACATTATCTATATTTTTAAGAATACGTGCACCCACAAATTTACTTACTTCCATTGAATTATATTTGAAATTCTTATCTGCTCTATTTGTTTCTACTTTAAAAGTTTTAAAGTTTTCATTTTTAAGTAAATTTAAAGATTCACTTTCTATACTTTCTAAGTTTTTATCTACTTTATAACAAATAACAATACTATGTATACCAAATACCTCTTTTAACAAATTAACTATCTTATCTTCATCATAATTCTTTATATCAATAAACATTCTTACTTTATTTTTTTGTATTTTTATATCATAATTTTTTAATTTTTTTGTTATATTATTACTTAATTTTTCTATAAATACTTTGATATTATCCTTCTTAGTAGATAATTCTCCATATTTAATCATTATTAGTTTTTCCATATAAACTCCTTTCATACAAGTTTATTATACATGAAAAAAAGATATTTAAAATATCTTTTTAATTTATTATGCTACTTTTTGATAATCATCATCACCTTTTACAGGTTCACCAAGTGCTTCTGAAAGAGTTCTATATAATTCTTCCATAGCTTTTTTGTGACTTGCTTTAGATGATTCTAACTTTTGAGTATACTCTATTCTCAATTCTTCTTTTTCTTTTGCAAATTGTTCTTTTAATGAAGCAATTTCTGCAATATATTTTGAAGATTCTTCTTGACGAACTTTTCTTTGATCATCATTAATTCTCTTATTAGTATCAGATAAAGTTTCTACATTTGTTTTTAACTTTTTAACTTCTCCTGATAATTGAGTATTTTCACTAGTTAATCTTCCGTTTTCTTTTACTACATCTTTTATAAATGCTTCAAGTACACGTATTTTATCTTTTGATTCACTATTTTTTGCTTCTAGAGAATCTACTCTTGATGTTAAAACTGCATTTTTAGCTTGTTCATCTCTTAATCTATCTTTTGTCATTTTAACTTTTGCAAGTACTGATGATGAGCTTAAAGTTTCTTCTTTTTCGGCTTCGAAAGTTGGCTTTGGAATTTCTATATCTATTTTACTAGCAACTGGTTCTGGCTTAAGGTTTCTTGATAACATTGCACTTAATCCATCTGTTAAACTATTTGTTGAAATTAGAGATTTAGGAGTATCATTAACTTTTACTTCATTATTCTCATTTTCACTAGTCCATGAATTAGGAAATGAAAAATCAAGTGAATTATCATTAACTGTTTCTGGTTCTTTAACTTCTATTTTAGTCTCTTCTTGTGGTTGATAAACATCTTCATTAGATTCTTCAGCTAACACGTTTTCTTTTGGTTCTTCAACTTTATCTACTGGTTTAACAGGCATATTTTCTTCTACTTTAGTTTCATTTACAATTGGTTCTTCTTTAACACTAACATTATCCCAAGAATCAGAAATTACTCCACTAGGTGAAACTGTTGGATTTTCTACTTTTATATCTTCTTCTTTAATATCTTTAAGTGTTCCAAAAGTTTTTTCTAATATACGAGCATTTTTATCTGCTAAATCCTTAGTATATAAAACCATTCTTTTTACTTTAGCTTCTACTTTGCCTTGATGAATTAAACCAATTAATTTTTCTTTTAAACTATCACTTTCATTTTCTTTTTCTACAGTACTAACATCGTTCTTAACTTCTTCTTTAAAAGATAAATGTTTTTGAAGTTTTTCTGTTATTGCTTTTTTTACTCTTACTGCTCTTGTCATTACTTCATCTTTAACATTATTAAATGGTGATGATAAAGTATAATTTGTATAAACTGTATCCATAGCAATTACCTCCTAATTTAATTATTCCTCACTTTTTGCCATTTCTTTCATTACTTCTTTTACTGCTGCCCATTCTTCATCAGATTCAATAACACCTAATGAATACATATTGTCTTTTTCAATTAGTTCAGATGCATATATTTTAATCATATCATTTTCATCTACTTCATTTAAAGTATATAAAATGTAGTTTTTATTATATTTTTTTATACTGAATGCTGATAGGATTTCTGCTTCTTTTTCATTACCTGTTTCATCTAGAACTATTATTTTTGTCTTATTTTCATTCATTATATCCACCTCTATTTTATTCTTACATTACAATTCAATGTTATTATAACACATATTTACTATTTTTGTACACATTTTTTTACAATAAAATGTTTACAATTGTATGCACAATTGTTTTTTATGTAATTATCAACATTTTTTATGTTGTTAATTTCCTTACAATTTTTATTTTTTTCATCATAAAAACCTTTTAATCTTAATTTTCCATATGCCCAATCTCCAACTATATAATCATATGGATAAAAATAATCTGTTAATTTATTTTTAACTTCTTCTAAATCAAAACCATCTCTTACATTTTTTATTACTTCATATTTATATTTATCAATTGTAAACTCTTTCATATTTACACTTCCTTTATAATAATAATACCATAAATTATTCAATTGGTATAGATAATATATTTGATTCTTTCGATAAATTTCCACCATAATATCTAGGAACTTTACCTTGTATTACCTTAAATGCGATTGGTATAGATGATGTTACTTTTACTTTGTTTGAAATAAATGGTACATTTACCATCTCACTTACAGTTATTTCAACAAATACTTCGATTAAAGCATTATTTATCCCATATTCTTTTATATTTGTTTTAATATTACTTTCTACACTACCGATTACATTAAGTTTTATTGGTATTTTAGGCCCTAAATTTGAAAGTAATAAATTATTTGTAGATACAAATATAGGTAATTCATATATGATTCCTTTTTGTAAGTTTTTACTATTAATAAGAATATCTGGAAGTTCAACAAAATTTATATTTCCTTCTTCAACTGCTTTTAAATTAACTAAAACTACATTTGTAGTTGTGTTTAATATTTTATTTACTACAAGAGGATTAAAATCAATTGTTTGTATTTCTCCATCCGTATTTTTAACTATTTGAAATAACTTTTCTAAATCTATTCCATTTGCAAGTTGCTTATTAATTGCTTTATTTATTATTATTGCAGATAATCTTTTTGTCTCACTTTGTGCATAGCTAAATAATACTGGAGATACTTTCTTATTTAAAAAATTTAAACTCATTAAACTTAATACTATAATTAGTATTAATGTTATTACAAATATTTTCTTTTTCATATTAAATATTATGAAAATAAGTACTAATTATAGTACTTATTTAAAGAACTTAAACCATACAAATACTGCTATTGCAATTAATATTACTAATATAATTATTATTATAAGTGTAGTATTACTACTCTTTTCTTTTTCTTTAACCGATTCATCAAAGTCTTCTTTATCAAATGAATCACTTTTAGTATAGAATGTTGTATCCGTTTTTTCTATTTCTTGTGTTTCTTTTAAATTTGCAAATAAATCAGTTACCGTACTTGTTTTCATAGTTATTGTATCCATTAAATCTTTTAAATTATCATCTTGATTAGAAAAATCTACTTTACTTAATTCTGTAAGTGCATTATACTCTGCATTACCTATTTTTCTTACCTTATCGTCCTCGTTTTTGTCATTTCTTTTTTTCTCAAGTATTCTATTAATATCATACTTACTTTCATCAATCATTTCAAATTCAACTGGCGTTACTTCTTTTTTTGGTTTTTCTCTTTTATCGACAAGATCTTCATAATTTCTAAGTTTTCTATAGTTTTCTCTATCACTAACTATTTCTTTTATTTTTGATATATCTATTTCATTAATGTTGTCAAGAACTGTTATATTGCTGGTAGGTTCTTGTTTTTCTTTATATAATTCTTCATATAATAAATCATTTCTAGAAGTTCTTTGTAACATTTCTTCATCTTTATAATACCTATCCATTCTTGATCTCATATAATCACCTACCATGCATATAATTATAATAACATATATTTATTTTTTTTTAAAGTGTTTGCATTTTAAATTATAAATGATATAATTTTTTAGGAGGAAAAATATGTTTAAAGTTGATAAAGAAAAATGTATAGGTTGTGGTGCATGTGTTGGAACATGTGATAATGTGTTTGATTTTGATGATGATAATCTTGCATATGTAAAAAATCAACCTAATAATGAAAATGAAAATTTAGCTATTGAAGCAATGGAAAATTGTCCAACAAATGCTATAGAAAAAGAATAAAAATTTATTCTTTTTTATGTTTATAACCCTTAGATTTTATCTTGGGGTTTTCTTATAAATAATTTTTTTAAAGGTAAGTGAATATTCACTTTTTATATGTCTAAAAAAAGAGTGCTCAACTTTGTAAGCACTCTAAATTGTATTATTTTTCTTGTTGTAGTTTATTTAATATATCTTCTATTATTTTCCATTCTTTTTCTGATTCAATTGGTCCTAAAACTGGATTTGCTTCTTTAGGATCAAATGTAGATGCATATACTCTTTTATTCCCAGCTTCATCAGTAGTATTGTCTGTATAAACAATATAATTCTTATTCGTTTCATCTGATTCAAATGTAAATAATGCATTACATTTTATCTTTTCTCCATTATCATTATAAATTTCAAATTCATTATTTAGTTTATTTTCTTCCATATTTTATTCCTCCAATTTTCTTCACTTTAGAATTCAAATTATTATTTTTATAAAGTAATTCTTGTTTATCTTTTACTTTATTTAAAGCTATATTCTTATTATCTTCATCACTACAAATACTTGCTATTTCATCATTTAATTTTATAATTTTTTCTTTTCTTTTTATATTTATTTCATTTATTATAAAGAATGATGTAAGAAGTATAAAGGTTGGTATTAATACACCAAGAAGTGGTATTTGATAAGGGAAACATATTGTTAGAGTAGAAAGTAAAATTGCTGATACAAGTTTTACTCTAAGTACATCTTTTGATGATCTTTTTTCTAGTTTTTTTATTTTTTTCTTGATATTATTTATATTATTATCCATAAACCCTCTATCTATTTTTGTCTAAATAACTTTGTAATATAACAGTCGCAGCCATTTTATCTATGACCTTTTTTCTTTTTTTTCTACTAACATCTGCATTTATTAATATATTTTCTGCTACTCTTGTTGTTAGTCTTTCATCTTCTAAATAAATGGGTATATTTATATTTTCTTCAAGTTTATTCTTGAACGATAATACCATTTCCCCTCTTTCACCTATTGTATTATTCATATTTTTTGGAAATCCTAAGACAAGACAATCTACTTCTCGTTCTTTAACTATTTTTTTTAATTCTAAGATCAAATAATCAAAATCTTCATTATGCCTTATTGTTTCTAGTGAAGTTGCAATTAATCCTGTCTTATCACTTATTGAAAGTCCTAATGTTTTAGTTCCTAAATCAAGCCCTAAATATCTCATATTATAACCTTGACTTAATGCTTTCTATAATTTCATCAACACATGTTATATCAGTTCCTCCTCCTTGTGCAAAAGAGTTTGAACCTCCACCATTACCTTTTGACTTAATAGATGCTTCTTTTACTAATTCTCCTGATGATAAATTACAATTTGATCTTGAAATATAGTTGACATTACCCTCTTTTATATTAGCAATAAATATTATACCATTTGATATTTTATTAAATGCATTATCTACTAATGTTTTAAGAAGTGGTATGTCATAATTATAAACTTCTTTTATTATTGTTTCTTTATCATTAATAATTTCTATATTAGAAAAATCTTTGTTATCTTTTAATAGTTTTTCTTCTTTTTTTATATTAAATTCTTTTTCTAATTCTTTAACTTTATTTCTAACCATCATAACTTCATTTCTATTAAATATAATATCTTTATAACTCATTGGTTTAGAATTATCTATATCTACATCAAATGATAAATCAATGTCATATTTTTTTGATTCATCCATTATATTTTTCGCTTTGTTTAATAATTTTACCATTTCATCATTATATGGTTTTATTACTTCAAATAATTCTCTTTCTATATTAGTATCTGTAGTAGCTTCTATTCTATAAACATTTGCACCTTTTGATTCAATTGACTTAATTGCAAATCTTTTTATATCACCAACATTTCTAACATGTGTTCCACCACATAATTCAGTAGAATTATATAACGTTACTACTCTTACTATATCATCATATTTTTCATCAAATTGATGTATTGCTCCACTTTTTTTTGCTTCTTCTAGTGGCATTTCTTTAATTATAGTATCTACTTTAGTATTTATTTTTTCATTTACTAAATTTTCTGTAATCATTACTTCTTCATCAGTTATTTTATTTGGATATGTAAAATCAAATCTTAATGAATCAGCCATAACTCGTGAACCAGCTTGTTCTACTTCATAAGAAAGAGCTTCTATTAATGATTGATGTAGTAAGTGAGTTGCACTATGATTTTTCTCTATTGCTTCTCTTCTTTTTACATTAATTCTTGCAGTTACTTTATCATGAAGTTTAATTACTCCTTCTTCTATATTTACTATATGAACATGTGCCTTAGTTGGAGATGTTATCATATCTACTACTTCTGCTTTTAAAGAATCATTATATATATATCCTGTATCAGAAACTTGTCCACCCATTTCTGCATAAAATGGAGTACTTTTTAATATTACATATCCTTCATCAGTAAGTTCATCTACTAATTTATCACCTTTTATAAGTGCGATTACTTCTGTTTCTGTTTGATAATCATTATATCCTGTAAATGTAGTTTCTTCTTTAAAATTAAGAAGTGCTTCATTTTGCATATTCATACTTGCCTCATTACGACGAGCATTTCTAGCCATTTCTTTTTGAGCATTCATACACATTGTAAATTCTTCTTTTGATACTGTATAACCTTTTTCTTCTAAATACTCTAGTGTCAATTCAAAAGGAAAGCCATAAGTATCATAAAGTTTAAATGCATCACTTCCACTTAAAGTATTACCTTCACACTTTTCTAACATTTCATCAAGTTTCTTTTCTCCACTTTGTAATGTCTTTTCAAATAATTCTTCTTCTTTTTTTATAATACCTTCTATATATTCTTGCTTGCTTCTTAATTCTGGATAATAATTTTCCATAGTTTCTACTACTGAATCAACAAGTTTATACATAAAGTTACCGGCAATACCTATATTATGTCCATAACGTACAGCTCTTCTTAATAGTCTTCTTACAACATATCCTCTACCTTCATTTGAGAATACTGCACCATCACATATTGCAAAAGTTAAAGTTCGTATATGATCTGCAATTATTCTAAATTCTCTATCATTGGCATATTTTTTATTACTTAATTCTTCTATCTTATTTATTATTTTACTAAATAAATCTGTATCATAACTTGATTCTACTCCTTGCATTATACAAGTCATTCTTTCAAGACCCATACCTGTATCTATATTCTTGCTAGGAAGTTGTGGATAATCTTCTCTTTTTAATCCTTCTTTTGAATTAAATTGACTAAATACATTATTCCATATTTCTACATATCTTGAATTATCTATTTCATCTGTTAAAAGTTTAATTCCTAAATGATTTGGATCATATTCTTCCCCTCTGTCATAAAATATCTCTGAATCAGGTCCACATGGTCCTTCACCTATCTCCCAGAAATTACTATCTAGTTTTACTATGTGACTTTCATCTACTCCCATACTTACCCATTTATTGTAAGCATCAGTATCGTTAGTATAAACAGTAAAATATAATTTATCTTTTGGAAAACCAAAATATTCAGGTGATACTAATAACTCATAAGCCATTTCAATAGCTTCTTCTTTAAAATAATCCCCAATAGAAAAGTTACCTAACATTTCAAAAAATGTATGATGAGTATTATCTCCTACTGATTCTATATCGTTAGTTCTTATACATTTTTGACTACTAGTCATTCTTCTATTTACTGGAATCACACTACCATCAAAATATTTTTTTAAAGGAGTAACACCAGCATTATTCCAAAGAAGAGTTGGATCATTAAGTATAAGTAAAGATGCACTTGGCATGATTGTATGTCCATGATTATGAAAATACTCAAGATACATACTTCTTATTTCATTACTAGTCATTTTTTTCATTATGCATCAACTCCAAAATCTTCTAAAGAACCATTTTCCAATGCTATTTTACTTACTAACTCTTCTGCATTTTTAATTTTATCACTACACTCTTTAACAAGTTTCATAGCTTCAGTATATTTATTTATTGCATCATCTAAATTAACATTTCCACTTTCTAAATCTTTTACTATTGTTTCAAGTTCATTTAAACTTTCTTCAAATGTTTTACTTTTCATAATTCCTCCTTAATATCTGTTACTATACTTTTTACAACTCCGCCTTGTAAATATATATCTATTTTATCATTAATTTTAATTTTTTTAATATTTTCTATACATTTATTTTCTTTTTTTACTATTCCATATCCTCTTTTTAATGAAGATAGTGGATTTAATAATTCTAATGCATTAATATTATTCTTAAGTTCAATTAATTTTTTTTCATATATCATATTCGGATTAGTTATTATATAACTATTTTTAAGCCTAAATAAATGCATATTATTGATAGTTAATATATTATTAATACTATTATTTAAATTTTTAGTATCAATTAAAAGCATTTGCTTTTTAGCGTTATACAAATTCACTGGATTTATAAGTATACTACTTTTTTTAATTTTGCTTAATATTTCTTTATATCTATTAATTAAAGATACTACACTATTAGTACATCTTTCATAACATTTATCTATACTTAGTAAAAGTTCATTAACATTAGGAACAGCAAGTTCTGCTGCTGCTGTTGGAGTTGCTGCTCTTTTATCTGCTACATAATCAGAAATAGTAAAATCTATTTCATGACCTACTGCACTTATCACAGGTACTTTTGAATCATATATTGCTCTTGCAACAATTTCTTCATTAAATGCCCATAAATCTTCTATAGAGCCTCCACCTCTTCCTACAATTAAAGTATCAATATCATATGTATTTGCAAGTTTAATATTTTTAACTATATCTTCTTTAGCTCCAACTCCTTGAACAAGGCAAGGAAAAAGTATTGTTTCACAAAGTGGATATCTTCTTTTAATAGTAGTTAATATATCTCTTATTGCTGCTCCTGTAGATGCAGTTACTATTCCTATTTTTTTAGGAAATTTTGGTATTTCTTTTTTCTTAGATTCATCAAATAAACCTTCCTTATATAGTTTATCTTTTAGTTCTAAGAATTTTTTATAAAGATCACCACTACCACTTTGTTCCATAGATTCAATATATATTTGGTAATTTCCAGATGGTTCATATACACTTATTTTACCTATAACATTAACCATATCTCCATCTTTAAAATTAGTACCTACACGACTAGCAGTACCCCTAAACATAATTGCAGAAAGTCTACTTCCTTCATCCTTTATTGTAAAATAACAGTGTCCACTAGGCATTTGTACTTTAAAGTTTGATATTTCACCTTTTATAAAAACTCTATTAAAAAATGCACTATTATCAAATTTATATTTTATAATTTTATTTAACTCTGTAACCGTTAAATACTTAATATCTTCCATATAATCACAACCTATGTAATATTATAACATATATTTTTGCTTTTTATTAAAAAAGAGCAACATTAAGTTACCCCATTAATTATATTTATTTATTAATTCTTCCAATTTTGTTTTTTCATTTTCAAGTTTTTTTCTTTCTTCATTAACCAAGTTAGCAGGTGCTTTATTTACATATCCATCATTTGATAACAATTTTTCTCTTCTTTCTATACTAACCCTTAAAGAATTAATTTCTTTTTCTATTTCTTCTTTATTTATTTCTTTCTCATAATATATAGACATATCAAAAATATTTTCTTTTATATCATATTTAGTTACATCTTGATTAATATTTACTAGTCTATTTTCTAATCTTAATACTTTAATGATCAAATCATAATCTTCATTATTATTTATCCTTACTAATGCTGTTTTTGGAATACTATTTTCTGCACATACATTTCTAAACTTACGAATAAATGCAATTGTATTTTCTATTTTTTCAAATTCACTTTCAAATACAAAATGCTTATCATATTTTGGATATTCACTTATCATTATAGATTTACTATCAACTACTGGTAACATTTGATATATTTCTTCTGTTACAAAAGGCATAAATGGATGAAGCATTTTTAATACTCCACTTAATACATAACAAAGTGTGCTTTTTGTTTCAACAGTATCATTTGTAAACTTACTCATTTCTATATAATTATCACAGAAATCATCCCAAATAAATAAATATAATATACTTCCTACATTATTAAATTCATACTTATTCATAAACTTAGTTACTTGTTTAACAGTTTTTTCATATTTTGTAAGTATCCACTTATCATGACTATGTAAATCTTTTAAATCTATACTTTCTAAAGATTCTATATTCATTAAGCAGAATCTTGATGCATTCCATAATTTATTAATAAAATTCCATGTTGATTTAAGTTTTTCTGTATCAAATCTTAAATCTGTTCCTAAAGCACAATCTGTTGTAAGATAAAATCTTAATGCATCTGCACCATACTCATCAATCATATCCATAGGATCAATTCCATTACCTAATGATTTACTCATTTTTCTTCCATTTTTATCTCTTATTAATCCATGAATAATACAATCTTTAAATGGTCTTTGTCCAGTTATTTTTAATGCTTGAAATGCCATACGTGCTACCCAGAAGAATATAATATCATATGCAGTTACTAAGCAATCGTTTGGATAATATCTATTATATTCTTTATTAGTAGGCCATCCTAGTGTACTAAAAGGCCATAATGCACTTGAAAACCATGTATCAAGAACATCTTCATCTTGGCACCATCCTTCACCAACTGGCGGATTTATTCCTACATAAACCTCATCACCTTTATACCACGCAGGTATTCTATGTCCCCACCATAATTGTCTTGATATACACCAATCATAACTAATTTCCATCCAGTGATTTAATATTTTTTCAAATCTTTCAGGCACAAAATTAATTTTTGTATCTTTATTTTTTTGATTATCTAAAACATTTTTTGCAAGCGTGCCCATCTTAACAAACCATTGCTTTGATAAATAAGGTTCAACCATTACACCTGTTCTTTCAGAATGACCTACTGAGTGTGTAATTTTTTCTACTCTTATTAGTAAATCTTTTTCTTTTAAATCAGCAAGTAATTTTTCTCTACACTCTTCTCTTGTAAGATTAGTATATCCTTTTGCATTTTCATTCATAGTAGCATCTTCATTCATAACTACTATTCTTTCTAAATTATGTCTATTACCAACTTCAAAATCATTTGGATCATGTGCTGGAGTTATTTTAACACATCCAGTACCAAATTCAGGCATAGCATGTTCATCTGCAATAATAGGTATTAATCTATTAACAATTGGAAGTATTACATTTTTACCAACTAAGTCTTTATATCTTTCATCAGATGGATTTACTGCTATAGCAGTATCACCAAACAATGTTTCTGGACGCGTTGTTGCAACATCTAAGTATTTATTAGTGCCCTCTATATAATATTTCAAATGATAAAAAGCACCCTCTACATCCTTATATATAACCTCTTCATTTGACAGTGCAGTCTTAGCTTCTGGATCCCAGTTTATTATCTTTTCTCCCCTATATATAATTCCTTCATTATAATAATCAACAAATACTTTATTAACCGCTTTATTAAGCCCCTCATCCAATGTAAATCTTTCTTTAGTATAATCTAGTGATAAACCCAATTTTGCCCATTGACTTCTTATATTACCTGCATATTCATAAGTCCAATCCCAACAAGCATTTAAAAAGTTTTCTCTACCATACTCATATTTATTTATTCTTCTTTCTTTTAATTTTTTTACTACCTTTGCCTCAGTTGCAATAGCAGCATGATCCATACCTGGAAGCCATAACGCATCATACCCTTGCATTCTTTTATATCTTATTATTACATCTTGTATAGACGTATTATAAGCATGCCCTAAATGTAATTTACCTGTTACATTTGGAGGAGGAATAACAATTGTAAATGGTTCTTTAGTTAAATCTCCACTCTTAAAATAATCATTTTTTAACCAAAAATCATATTTACCTTCTTCTACTTTACTGTGTGAATACTTTGCCTCTAGCATACGTACACTTCCTTTCTATATAACTATTTATAATATCTATATATTCTTTAAATTTCTCTTTATTTTTTAATTTTTCATAAAACAAATCTATAAATCTATTATCACGAAAATATTCATAAGAATATTTGAAATTAAGATCATAAACAAATGCAAGCCTTGTAATTATTGAATCATTTACTGTTTTTTTCATCGAATGATTTATAGAAATACCATTTAAAAATGCATTTTTAACTTCATCACTAATATCACTATCATCTTCTTTAAGTGCGATATCACCAATTACTATAGCCGCATACATTATATCTATTTTATCTGCATCTCTTATTATTTTGCATTGTAAAGTATGTTCATCTTCACAATCAATACTATATTTGTTGTGATTAAATACTGCATCTTTAATAACTGGATAATACTTTTCATCACTCACAAACTCTTTAATTAACCCTTCATCAAACAATATAGTACATCCTAAAAGTGCATGATCTATACTTTTTAAATCATTAAACGTATGGTAAACTTCTTCTTGTCTAAATCTACCTATATCATGAAGAAGCGCTATAACATATGCAAGATTAGTCTCTTCTTCATTTAATCCTAAACTTTTAGATATATTAAGACTTTGTTCACATACTCTATACGTATGATGATATTTTAACTTTACCTTTGGATCAGTCATATCATATTTACTAACATATTTTTCAAATGCATCTTTTGCAACACTTATATTTAACATATAGCCTCCTAAAATAAAAGAACCCATAATCTAAGGGTTCATAAGAACGGTACCACCTTAGTTCATAGATTCTATGCACTTTATTCTTTAACGCAGATAACGTTATTACTTACTTAACTCAGTAATAATACTCAGAAACTACATTTTATTATCAAATTATTAGTTTACACCAACCACTAACTCTCTTTAAATTCGCTTAATAAAACCTTTTCTTCAAAGTAGATACATGTATTATACCAAATCACTCACACAAAGTCTACTTTGCTTATTAATTTTACCAAAAATATTTTATTATTTCGTTTGTAATATTTTAATTCCATCCCAATATGTATGGATTATTGTTTGTTCCACTTCCCTCTGTTATTTTTACACTTGATTTAAGTTATATAGTTAGATAACTATATATGAAAACTCATGATAGTATAATTATTTTTTTACTATTTCCTAATATAGAATAATCTAAAACGTAATTATATTTTTTAATTGTTTTCAATTTTTTGTAATTCATCTTTTTCTAATACTTTTATAAATTTTTCTGGAGTTGGCAAAGTTTCCGGCATATTACCACCAAGTTCTTCAATTGCCCTTCTAACTGTTTTACCTACATTATAGTGAGTTAAACAAGCATCATCTTCATTACCTATATTATCTTTTTTTAGTTTGGCTTCTGTTTGTGTAATACGGAATAAATTTGCACCTAATTCCTCACTACCCATATAATCAAGAATATCTTCATCTTCTTTTATATTTTTACGTTTTGCTATTTGTTTAGCTGTTTCTCCATTATAAAGCCCTTTATATCCACAATTATTAAATTTACCAAAATTTTCTACTCCAGATTCTCTAGCAGTTTTAAATAAATATTTATTCTTATTATTAACAAGAATTCTAGTATATAATCTCTTTTCATCTTCAGTTAATCTTGAATATTCTGATTCAGTAATTTCCTGTTTCCTTGTTTGTATTGCAAAATATGTTTGTCCAAGCGCTACTGATTTTTTTCTAGGATTTGCATTTTGCACTATTAAATAACAAGCATACCTAGATAAATGATAATCAATTGTTTCTCTTTTTGTCTTTGAACCTATATCAACCATTTTCCTGAACTCAGGAAAATGGTCGCTTACTTTATTATTACTAGTTTCACATGCAATCATTGCACGTACTATAACTTTATGAAAATTTTCCCATTTACTATATTCTAGTAAAGGCATTAATTCTCTTGCCTCCCAAAATTCATTTTCAAATTCATCAATATGTTTTATACTTTCAAAAGTTTTTTCTGTATATTCTTCTATACTACTCATTTTTACAAACCTCCCTTATCGTGTATTATACCAAACGTTTGTTTTTATATCAACTATTTTTATGCGCTTTTTTATCCATAGACGCTACTTACATAAAAAAAGAATTTCAACATTAAGTAGAAATTCTTTTACTTTTTATAAATATATTAACTTGTTGATAATATATACGGATCAGCACTAGTACCACTTCCAGATGTTATTTTTACGTCAGATTTAAGATATGTGGTTGGAAAAACATATGCAGGACCAGCAGCATTACTATGAGATACAACTCCATTGCCATAAACAAGCCATACAACATAAGCACCATCAGTAGGAGCATAAGCAGATATTGTCCACATTCCGTCAGTTGCTGTACTACCATAATGCATCCAGTTATTCTTTTTACATGTCATATTATCTGCTGAATCGTTTGTAACATCATATCCGGCATGTATATCTGTTTTGCATGCGACCTCACTACTTGCATATGCCCAGTCAGTCGCATATGGTAATGCAACATAGCCTTGCCATTTTGTTGTTCTTGGTACAGTATCAACGCAATAAGAACTACTTGAACACACTTTACCACTTTCATTACCTCTTTCTGCATTGTAAACTGGTACTGTATTTAATTGATATGTTTGTTGATTCATTATAGTAGTATCTTTTTTGTAATTTATTGCCCCCGTATTCCATATATGGTTATCTATCATTGATTTTGCAGTTTCGCTCAAACTTGCTGTTGGACATGTTGTTGTTGCATTATTACGACCTCCATAACAAGTTACAGTAGAACCGCCATAATACATTGTATTTAAATATTCTTTTAAATCAGATGCACTCCATTCGTTTATTCCATATCCGCTATATATATTTGATGCCGATGAATCCCAAGATAATTTACCAATTGATTCACTTCTTATTATTTTTACATTGTCACCAAATACTCCAATTACTCTCCATAATTCATCATTAAATTTTACATAATTATTTGGGTTAGATCCTTCATACCTTATATTCTTATCACTTGTATTATCTTTCTTTAACCCATTTTTTGTTCTTGCTTCATCATCATTATATAAGTTTTCAATGTAATCTTTAGTACTTGCTCCTGTAACGTATACTTTTCTAGTTATCATTTTACTAAATTGCTTATACTTTATTGTATAGGTAATTATATATTCACCAATTGTGCTTGTATCTACATTTCCTTCTACTTTCGCAGTTAAAGTTTTTCCACTTTGCGTTTTTGCTATATATCCTGGATCAATAAATGTATCTCCTTTTACAATTACCATTTCATCATCACCATTTAATACTAGACTTACTAAATCTTTATTAATAGCTGGATTATCTTTTGCATTTTCTTTTAATTTATCTGCAAGTAATTTTGTATTGTTTAAAACTACTAACATTGTTCCTAGTAGTAATAAGAAAAAAACAAGTAACATATATACATATGTTGATAATATCATTCCTTTATTATTCTTCATATCATTTACCTCAATATTATAATATCACAAAAATATATAAATAACCATTATTTTTTTAGTACTACTTAAATAAAATAAACAAATAACCATTATTTTACAGATGAATATTATATATTAGGTGATACTATGCGTAATATGTTTCCATTTTTTAAAGGTGCCTTACTTTGGTTATGCTTTTTCTGGTTTTTAGTGTTTGGTGTATTTTATCAAGCAATACTTACTGTTTTTGTTACATGTAAAATAAATGCCATCATTCTTTTTTTAGAAATCATGGCATTATTCACTATTTCCTTCTTCTGTATTTTTAGATATTAATACTTCTGATTTATAAATTAAATCAATTATATCTTTACATGTTTTACAATTATTTATCTCAGTGTCTGTAAATTTAATAATATCTGGTATCGATATTAAAGTATAAAATAGTAATTTTTCTTCTTTTAATAATGGATATTTACTTTCATAATATTTTATCAAATCAACAAAGTCAAAAGAAAATGCATATTTTTTATAAAAATCATATAAATCGTAAATAGGTATTCCTTGTTTAGTTTTTTCAAAATTAATTAAATAGAGTTCTTTATTTCTTATAACATGATCTAAATCTATATTATTATAAAGAAGTACAACTCTTTTTTTTGCACTTACTTTAATTATGTTATACCACTCATCTATAGTTATTTTTGCATAGTTAAGCGCACCATAAATTTTAGATATATTTCTTGCAATTAAATACTCTGATGGACTCATAAATACATGACTTTCTATTATATTCATAAGATTATCATAATATGTAATTGTATTATTTATCTTATTAATAACTCCTTCATATATTCCTTTATATTCATCCATATCCATTTCTTTATAGAATGTAGTTTTATTATGAAGTAATGATAATAAATTCATCATATCAAAAGCTTTTTGTTCAAGTGGAACATTAACTTCTTTTATATATTCATACAAATTATATTTATAATTATCATACTTAATTTTTGGAAAATATGAAAAACCCCTTGATATTAAATAATCATAAGTTTCATTTATATTATGATTATTTTTTTCTTTAAGCACTATATAATCTTCATCTACTTTTGCAATTATACATTTTCCTTTTTTTGTTACATTAGATATTTTTTTATCATTACCAAATACTTCTTTTAATATTTTCATTTTTTATATGTTGGTACTATTAACTTATCACCAAATTTAATATCTTTTAACTCATTATAATTAGATAATTCTTCTTTTGTAACACCATACTTACTACATATAGAATCAATAGTATCATTTTCTCTTACTATATGTACATTATATGTAACATAAGTTTCACTTTTCGAATCAAACGTTTCAAATATTTCTATAGTTTTTTTACTTTCTTCTTCATCTTCTTTAGGCACACTTAAATCTACATCTGTATCAATTTCTTTAAATAAATCATCTATTTTAATATCTTCATCCCCTTTTTCTTCTTCAATAGCTCTTTCATCATTAAATTCTTCTGATACTTTTTTATCAATATTTCTTGGCATAATTTCAATTTCACTTTCTTTTATATCAATATTATCTACTAATACATCAATATGAAGTATAACTTTTCTATCTTCTATTTCATAATAAAAATCATCAATATCTATATTAGAATCTTTTAATATGTATCTATCATCCAAATCTATATTAAATGGTATCTTACATGAATATGATTCTGTATTTACACTTATTTCGTTTTCTTTATACTCAAAATATAAAGAAAATTCTCCATTTATTTCATTTAATCCATTACTTTTTAAAGTGTGATCTAAAGATATACTAGTAATTTCCTCAATATTGTTTTTTAGTTCGATTTCTTTTACAAAAGGTACAATTTGTTTCATAACATTCCTCTCTTTCCATTAATTAATATGATTTTAAAGTGAATATTATTACAAAAGAAAATTAGTTTATAAAACTAATTACTTACTTTCTAAATACTTAATCGCATCACTAAATTTATATATTTTAACTATGTCTATATCATAATTGTTTTCGTTTTTTTCTTTAATTGCTTCATTATAATTATTAACAGGAACAAAGAAAATATCCGCTTTATTTTTAACTGCGCCCTTTAATTTATATTTAACACCATCAATTTCTCCAACTAAACCATTTATATCAATTGTTCCTGTACCAGATATTTTATACCCACGAGATATATCAGCAGATACTAATTTATCATAAATACTAAGTGCTATTATAAATCCTCCTGATGGGCCCGATTCATTTTTATTAAAATTAAATGTTACGTTCTTATCATATGAATTATTACATATTAAAGCTATAAGTGTATTTTTTTTACCATTATATTCACTTACCACTATATATTTTTCTTCATTATCATTAACGATTAATTTTAACTTATCACCTTTTTTACTATTTTCTACAACATTTAAATAATTACTTAAACTTGATATATCAAAGCCATTAACAGAATTAATTTTATCTCCTACTTTTAAGTTAGTAGATGCATCTTTGTCTATATAAATAACATATACACTTGATGATACAATGTTTATTTTTTCTTTCGCATATGTATATGCAACATACGTGGCATTACTAAATGAATTATATAAAAGTAATTCTCCCCTTAAATTCAAATCAGATGCTTTTTCTTTAGTATTTTCATTTTTATATAAATCCCAGTCTTTATTAAATTTAGATAAAAGTACTGTAAAAATATTACTTTTTATCTCAGAAACATAGGTTAAATTATATGAGCCCATACTTTCATATTCATTATCTACTATTACTTTATTTTTAATATTAATTAATCCTCCATAAGTTTCTATATGATAAGGCATTGGTATATTAGAAATAGTAATAGTTATTAATACTAACAAAATATATATTATATTATCTTTTAAAAAATTTTTTATTTTTGAATATAATTTACTAATCATCTTATCCCTCTTTATATTAGTATATCAGAAAGTGAGTTATTATGAAAAAAATATTATCAAATGTTTTACTTCTTTTAATAATGATATTAATAAGTGTAGAAGTATTAATTGAAAGTGCTGATGTTTTAGAATCAGTTAAATTTTCATTTAATATATGGGAAAATAGTATATTCCCATCTTTGTTTCCATTTTTTGTTATTGGAAATATACTTATAGATTTAGGTTTCCCCAAATTACTTGGTACACTTCTTAAAGATGTTATGTATAAATTATTTAAAATAAATGGTACTGGAGCATTTATAATTATATTAAGCATTTTAAGTGGATTTCCTAGTAGTGCTAAATACACTAAAGAACTATATTTAAATGGTGAAATCAATGATAAAGAAGCAACTAAACTTCTTACATTTACTCATTTTTCTAATCCATTATTTATACTAGGCACCCTTTCAATAACTTTCTTAAATAATAAAGAAATTGGTATGTGTATTTTAATATCACATTATATTGGAAACTTATTTATTGGTTTAATATTTAGAAATTATTATATATCGAAAAAAGACACTACAAAAGTATCTTTAAAAAATGCAATTATTAGTATGAATAGTTCTAGAACTGATAAATCATTTGGTCAAATGTTATCTAATGCTATAACAAGTAGTATTAGTACTTTATTACTAATTTTAGGCACAGTTACTATATTTTTAGTACTGACTACTCTTATTAATAATAATTTAAGTGTTAGTCCTTATTATAAATCAATAATTAATGGAATATTTGAAATGACACAAGGATTAAAATATTTAAGTATGCTTAAAATACCATTATATAAACAAGCATTAATTTCTGTATTTTTTATTTCTTTTGGTGGGCTATCCGTACATATGCAAGTACTAAGTATTATTAGTGATACAAAAATAAAATACTTTCCATATTTTATTTCAAGGATATTACATGCATCTATATCTACAATAATATTCTTTATATGGAAAGTATTATAAATTAACTCACTCTTCTAAGTTTTATATTTCTTACGTATGCTGTTCCTTCTTTTCCAGCATTACCATAAATAAATAAATTAGTTCCTGCAGATTCATTTAAAGTTGTAGGTGTTGTAATTACTCTTCTTACAGTTATCCATTTATTTATATTTTCTTTTGATGTGGCAATTGTAAAGAATGCACTAGAAAATTCATAAGTTTGAGTATTCTTATTACTATGCCATATACCACCTGTTACAGTAAATTCTTTTATTGTTGGATAAATATCCATAACTACTTCATAAGTCGCATTTGCTTTTATTACATTCGCATTAATGCTATTTATATATATACCCATCCATCTTCCAGTTTGATTTATAGATGAATTTAAATTAGGAAATACCACCATATTATAACCAAATGGACTATTATCAAATCTCGCATGATATCCTTTTTCAGGTTCTTCTACTCCACTATTATAACTAGACCAATTTGTAGGGACAATTCCTAAACTTCTATTTAAAGTTTTATCCCAAGGCCAGTCTACTTTTGTATAATCACTAAAAGTATAATTAGTTAATATATTATTTTGTTCATTATCGTAATAATATGCCGTCATTCTTTTACCTTCTGGAGTTTCTATTTTACTATCTGTTATTATAGTAGTCCAGTTAGTATTATCACTTGATACTGATGTAACTGTATTTTTAGTAGCATTAAATATTGTTTCATAATTACGCCATACAGCAACTTCATCAAGATTATAGCTTTGTCCTAAATCTATTAATACACAGTTACCAGTACTATATGAATCATTCCCTGTAGCATATTTTCCTATATCTCCATCAGTTATTTTTGCAGGTAGTGATAAAGTACCACTTACCATAGTAGCAGTTTTTCCTTTTGCAATGTTGCTACCATTATATATTGCTTGTATTTCATTCCATCTATTTGTACTATCAGTTTGGTTACCTGAAACACAATCTTTTATATATCTTACATTATCTAGTTTCGTATTTCTGGTTGATTTATTTTCACCTATATATGTTATTCTTGCTTTACCAGATTCTAAATTAACTCCTGCTTGCATTTCTCCATTAATAAAGTATTTACCACTATAGTGTTTTGTATCATTTGTGTGATTTCCTGATGAATCTATTGCATTAACACCAGCATATCCAGATATAAATGATGAACCACCTGCACTTGCTGCTGCTCCACTTCCACCATAGTAGCCACCACCACCTGGGCTATATGCTATATTTGTTACAGTACCGGCATATCCAAATCCACCAACTGATCCACTAGTACCAGCAGCTCCACTAGATGTTTGTGTAGTAGGCCCTGCAAGATGTGTTGTTTCATAACTTAAAATTACATTTTCAGATATAAGTCCACCAGCACTTCCGCCTCTTGGAGCACTTGGATCAAGGTAAGAGCCACCAGCTCCACCAGCAACCATTATTCTACTTCTTAATGAATCAGCATTATTCCAATCCCCACTAACTAGCCTTATGTCAGTAGCGCCACCAGAACCAACACCAGATTGTTGTGTACAACAGTTAAATGTTTCTCTTATACCTCCAACATACACATAAAGTTTTTCATCTTTTGTTAAGTAAATTTCTCCTTTTGTATAACCACCTTTTGTTGGTATTAAAGTTTTTACATAATCACTATAATTGTTATTACCGGCTGCACCCCATGCTTCTATTCTATACCAACCTGTTTTAGGAACTGTATATGTTTGAACATTACCTGTATAATTATAAGTTTTAGCATCTTCACTTTCTTCTTTATATGCAAGTGTTATTCTTGCATAACCATTTCCTTTTTTAGCATAGTTTTCGATTGCAGTATCAGATACATTTGTAGTTGATACTGTATATGTATCTGGGGATGTAGAATTTACACACCCATAACAATACATTGCTTTATTTGTTAATAAATCATTTCCAATGTACCCTGAACCACCAGCACCGGCAGATTTGTTTTTTACATCGTTTGAATATCCACCATAATATCCAGCGCCTCCTCCACCAACTCCATCATTAGCACCTACACCAGTTGCATTTTGGCCTTTTCCAAATGCATAACCCATTACTTGATTTGCTACTGATTGATTAGTAGTTTTAGTCACTACTCCTGTAAAGCCCCCACCATGTCCAACTTCATATGTCCAACTAGAGCCTCCTCCTGCACCAGCTACTATTAAAATTGATGATTTGTTACTTTCTAATGATGACAATAATCCTGATGCTTTTGCAATATGTGTGGCTCCTCCTCCTGCACCACCACTTTCATCATCAGTGGTATCCCATGTTCCACTTCCACCACCATTATATCCCCCTGTAGCATTTTTACCTTTTGTACCATCTTGACCTTTTCCACCAACATATATGTATACAGTTTCACCTTTTTTTAAATAAACTACTCCTTTACTATATCCCCCATATCCACCTGGTGTTGTAAGAACATTATTATTTAAAGATGTTCCACCTTGAGCACCCCAAGTTTCTAATTTATAATATCCTGAAGATGGTGCAGTAAATGTTTGAGCACCACCTGTGTAATCATAGTTATAAACAGCTTTTGTTACTATTACTTTTCTTCTTAATAAATATCCATTAAAGTCATATGTTAAATAATATGTTCCTTCTTTCGTAGTATCTACTGATCCTGTTATTTTAGGTTTATCACCAATCCAGTTAATATATCCTGGATCAAAAAACTCAGTATTTAACTCTACATACGTTACAAATTCATCGTTAGAGTCTCCTACTAAAGTAACTATTTCATTACCTTTTACTTCTACACTAGCATACTCTTCACTTTTTAGTTTTACTACAAGCATAGTATCATAATTTTTCTTACTTAATGTTTTTAAGTACTTTCTTGTATTTAGATCAAAATTATATATATTCTCTCCACTAAATAACTTAGTTCCATCAAATAAATACACCTTATCTACATTAAGTGTACTTTTTAAATTGTCATAATGTTCACTTTCATATGTATCTAAGTTAGTTAAATCAACATAATAATTTCCATTTAATATAGTTAATATATTAATATCATATGAGTCATAGTATTGGTTTAATATTGAAAGAGCATTTATTGAATTTATTGTATTATAGTTCTCACTTTCTTTATATCTTGTGTAAACACTTGAGAATACTTTAAATACTCCTAATATAACAACTGCAACGACTGTCATTACTATCATTGTTTCTGACAAAAAGAAACCATTTCTCTTTTTTTTCATCATATCACCCCAAAATTCTTACTTGATATTATTCCTCTATTATTATATAATAAATTTATAATAAATACCATAGGTATTTTAGAAAGAATAAATTGGGAGGCAGTTTATGATTAAAACTTTTGATTATGAGAAGTTGCCTATAGTTGAAGTAGTAAATGAAATACTTTATGATGCTTCTAAAAGGGGTGCTAGTGATATTCACTTTGACCCTGAAGAAGATGAAATGAAAGTTAGAATTCGTATTGACGGATTATTATCAGATTATACAACTATACCAAACACTCTTAAGAAAAATTTGATTACACGTATTAAAATTATGTCTGGTATGAATATTACTGAAGTAAGATTACCACAAGACGGTGCGATTAAAACTACTATTAAAGAAGAAAATTTGGATCTCCGTGTTTCTTCTTTGCCAACTAATGAAGGTGAAAAAATAGTTATTCGTATTCTTGATTATTCGATGAGTTTAAAAGGTATTGAATACTTAGGATTTAGTGAAAGAAACTTTAAAAAGATTTCAAAACTTATAAATATACCTTCTGGTATAATATTAGTTACAGGTGCGACTGGTAGTGGTAAATCTACTACTGTATACTCTATTTTACAAAAATTAAATAGAACTGAAACTAACCTTATTACGGTTGAAGATCCGATAGAAATGAATATAAAAGGAATTAACCAAGTTCAAGTTAATAGTGAAATTGGTTTAACATTTGCTAATGTATTGCGTTCTGTATTAAGACAAGACCCAGATATAGTAATGATCGGAGAAATTCGTGATAATGAAACAGCAAAAATAGCAGTTAGAGCATCTATTACTGGTCACTTAGTATTATCAACAATACATACTAATAACTCACTTAATACAATTGAACGTTTACTTGATATGGAAGTTGAAAGATACTTACTTGCAAGTGCTCTTGAAGGAATAATTTCACAGAAACTAGCAAGAAAATTATGTGATAAATGTAAGAAAAAAAGACCAACTAATAGTTATGAAAAAGAAATATTTAGAAAAGTATTTGGTATGGAAATAAATGAAATATATTCTGCAGTTGGATGTCCTGAATGTGGAAGTGGTTATAGAGGTCGTATTGCAATTCATGAAGTATTATTAATTACCCAAGAAATAAGAGATGCAATTTCTAATAATATGCCTAAAGATGAACTTCGTAATTTAGTATACAATACTGATGTTAATACTCTACTTCAAGATGGTCTTGAAAAAGTAATAAATGGATATACCACTTTTGAAGAAATAATTAAATTAATCGAACTTGATGATGTTGCTGATGATAAAAATGCATCAAGTGCATATAAGTATGACTTACATAATGCAATTGAGCAAACTGAATTATCTAAAACTAGTCAACTTAATGTTAACGATGTAAAAAATAGTGCTAAAATTTATTCACCTGTAACTGAGAAAAGTTTATTCAAATCTGATACCCCATCAGTTAGTAATGAACCTGTAAATAATGTTCAAACTATTATTAAACCTCCATCTCTTGATGATACTCAAGTATTAGATTTATAAAAAAAAGAAAATTAATTTTTTCTTTTTTTATTTTATAACAACCATATTTTTAGTATTTTCTTTTGCCATATTATATGTTACTCTTGCATACATATCATACATATTCCCTAAGTATTCTTTTATATCAGATGATACTATAGTCTCTACTCTATATGCAAATCTTTCATTTAATGGTGTAGTTGTATTACGTTCATCAACAGGCATATAATATTGTAATTTAATCTCACTATCATTAGCTAATCTAAACATATAATTTAATGCTTTATTTGTTAATGCCTGGGCTTTATCTGGATTACTTTTATAATCAAAATATAAATACACACTATGAAGTAAAGTAGAATCTTCAACTGGATTATCAAGGCAATGCTGCATAATCATCGCACCAAACTCTACATTACCCATAATTCCATTACTTTCACACTCTTTTTTAAATCTCGTTAATTGCTCACCATATATAGTATCTTTTAAACTTGTATAATTATCGTTTTCATCAAATTGTTCTATCCACGAATTAAAGCCTTTTAATGGAAAACCAATTCCCATTGGATTATTAAGAAAAGCATCTTCTCCATTTACTTCAAGATTAACTGTTGCAACTGCAATAAGCAAGCTTTTATCGATTTTATACTTTGTACTACATTCATTAATACTACTCATTAATTCTTGATTATTTAATACTTTATTTAAAATGGAATCATCTACTTCTGTTTTATCAATAACTATAGTTTCTTCTATTGGGCTATTTCCTAAATATGTATGTTTTTCACACGTTTTATAAAATTCTTCTGGAATGTATGATGATTCACTTAAAGGAAAATATGCATCATACTCTTTTATTACTTCTTCAATTATTTTTGATTTTTGTTCTTCATAAAATTCTACTTCATCTATATTTAAGTTATCAAGAAAACAAGGAGTATCTAAGTTTTTAGTAAATACTTCCATCATAATATCACTACTAGTACATACATTTTTAATTGGAAATACCGGTGAAGATGCTAAAGCATAATTATAACAACTTGTATCTTTAGAAAAACTAGAATTTATTAACTCATACTCTTCCATTAACTCATCACGATCAGTTACTTGAAGTTCAATCATTTCTTCTGTAATTGGTGCATATGTAACAATACTTTCTTTAGTATCTATATTATCTTCTTTATTTTCTTTATCTTTTGATAAATCATATATAAGGTGTCCTGCTACTCCTGTAGCTAAAATATCTACTGATACTATAGTTGCAAATAAAGCTTTTTGCCATGAAGACATACTAATAAACCAATTATTTTTTACTTTTTTATTTTTCATTGTTATCACCATTTAATATTCTATTTACATAATCAAATTCATATTTATACTTAAGATCTGAAAGGATAATATTATTATTATTATCAACATCAAATCTAGATGAATAGAGATTTTCTTTATTATCTTTATATACTATATATTTATATTTTGCATTAGTTGGTAATAATATTTTTACAATATCATATTCTATAGTCTTTCCATTAACTATTATCTTTAATTTATCAGTATTCATATCATCACATCCATATATATAATACCATATAAAATATAAATTCTCAACTAAGCATACTTAGCTGAGAATTTTTATTTAGCAATATTTTTTCTTTAGTAATCTTCTTAATGCACTTCCAAAACTTCTACCAAGTTCTAATATAAGTATTCCACCCCTTACTATACTCGATATAATACTTCCAGAAATACTACCTCCAATAATATCATTTAATTCTTTTTTATTAAGTTCCATAATTCCTCCTTTACATAAATGTCGGTTTAAAAAATAATCGGAATGTTTTTATAATAAACTTATATATATAGCGTGATATTATGCATCCACCACTTATACTATTTAATTCATTTATTTTTAACTCTCTCATAATTAACTATTACATTTTAATGGCCTTGTAAAACCATCTAATACTCCTACAATAAATGCTAAAATACCACCAATCACACCTCCTATTATCCATTTAAAACCACCACTTATATTATTTAATTCAATATTGTTTAATTCTTTCATACCTCTCCTTTCAATTTTATTTCTCTATCAAATAAAGAAATACATTTTTTCCTATGTGTTATATAAATAATTGTTTTATTTCTATAACACTTTATAATTCTATTTAATATCTTGCATTCTTCACTTTCATCTAATGCATTTAATGCTTCATCTAATATTAATATATTATTATTTTTAAGTAAAACTCTTGTCAAAATTATTTTTTGTTTTTCACCTTTACTAAAATTTATACCATCTTCTAATATAAAACTATTTAAATTCATATTTTTACTTTTAATAACTTTATCAAGACCTGTTATTTTACTAATTTTCATTACAGTCTCATTTTTAATATTTTTATATGATGTTAAATTATTATATAAAGTATCTTTAAATAATATTTCTTCTTGT
>ULOB01030610.1_pt1 | contig 32377 bp, 31 predicted proteins | sample 1952151 | NCBI WGS metagenome assembly ULOB01 (sample SAMEA4835591, study PRJEB28245) | human gut metagenome | biome: gut microbiome; material: fecal sample | place: Denmark | collected 2008
TTGAAGGAGATAAGATTTCTTTAACTAAAACAACTTCACCAGAAGCACCATCAAGAAAAAACTTGAAGACAAAATAAAAGACTTATTCAAAGGATAATATTAATAAGCATAGTGTAAAGGATTGAAATGACAATCTAGTATCACAAAATGGTACGAAACTAGTTCAAGGGTACGAACTTTTATGAAGAGGTACGAAATTGTATCAAATGTTATGTTTCTAGACATATTTGTACGACATGTCTGATACATTTTATGTGAACTAAATGGGGTTCAGTTCAGCAAGGGTGTTATAATATCCGATATAAGTGCTCAGTCCCGGGCACTTTTTTATTTATCGTTTTGCCACTAGGAATTCGGCCATATTCCTGGAAGATACCAACACAGGATAATCAAATGCTGGCCCTTTTCCGATGACCGACTTCAAAAACCGCGACACCCCACGACACCCCTGCAAAAATCCCAAGTTTGTCTCGGCTCAATCCCGCATCAGTCTCAATATAGTCTCACTTTTGGAGAGAATGCTTGATTCAAAAAGCCACTTCTAACAAAAGTCATTTCCAGCCCACGCGGAGATGGCTTTTGGGAGGCAGGATTGTAGAGATGGGATTTTTAATTAACGGCTTCTTTTTATAACCCTATGCAGATGACTCGGCTACGCTGTTACGCTATAATAATAGTAGTACGAATATGAAAGCAGTTTTGAAATATCTGATTATTACTTTTGCCATAACTTATGCTTGTTGGTGGGGCGTAGCTGCGCTTGTAGCATATACTGATTTTGTATATGGCGACATATTACCAACATTTATATACGTTATAGGCAACTTTGGCCCGGCTATTGCCACATTATTTTGCATTGACGGCAGACCCTACCTAACTTCATTGAAAAAATTTTTATTCTCCTACAAAAAACGCGGAATATGGTTTTTCCTTTTATTCGTCTCCCTCGTTACGCTCACCGTAGGACTTTCTTCAATGGAATGGAATCCGCAAATGACGGGGTTGAATTTTTTTATCTCGTTGCTCGGTTCCATCTTTGTTTACGGAGGTGAGGAAGAACTTGGCTGGCGAGGAATTTTACAGCCCACCTTATCTAAGAAAATGACATTCCCGCTTGCCGCGCTTGCGTGTGGCGTGATATGGGCGTTATGGCATTTACCGCTTTGGTTTATAGAAGGCCACCCCAACCAGTCAATGCCCTTCTGGGTACAAGCAACGCTCGGCATATTTCTTTGCTTTTGGCTCGGCACAATTTATGAGCGTTCAAAATGTCTGCCGCTGTGTATGCTCTTCCATGGTTTTGCCAATGTGATGTTGTCGTCATTCGTCTTAAAACTGAACTGGATATTGGTTGCCGGGATCATACTGACGACAGCCGTTGCAATCGTTCTTTGGTTGCTTGACTTAAAACAGGCAAAAGGTATAAATAACCAGCCGACAAGATGATAAAGACGAATACAAAATTAATGAGTTGCTTAAAATAATACATTTAAAACGTTCAATATATTTTTATGAAATAAAAAGACTAAACTTTGACAAATACTTAACTATAAGGAAAATCATTAAATAAATTAACATTTATAATTGGCATCAGGAAGTTATATATTTTAACAAAAGTAAATAATTCTTTACTTTTATATTAATATCTTGTGCTTATGTGTATTTGTGTGTTTAAATAAAAGCCATGGGTAATAAGATTATTGAAATTAATAATTTATATAAAAGTTTTGGCGAAAATAAAGCTGTTAATGGAATTAGTTTTCACTTAAATCAAGGTGAGTTGTTTTCTTTTTTAGGTGTTAATGGAGCCGGCAAATCTACAACTATTAACATCATTGTTGGAGTTTTAAAAAAAGATAGTGGTGAATGTTTTGTAGATGGTTATTCCACTCAAGAAAGTGAAAAAATTCTACCCGAAATAGGTATAGTATTTCAAAATTCAGTATTAGATAAAAAACTATCGGTACTTGATAATCTTAAATATCGTGCTTATTTATATGGAATGAATAAAATCGAATTTAAAAAAAGGTTAGAGTTCTTTTCAAAAAAACTTGATTTAGAAAATCTGCTTAAAAGACCTTTAGGTTTGTTAAGTGGTGGCCAAAAGAGAAAAATTGACATTACTCGAGCTTTATTGCATAAGCCTAAAATTCTGATTTTAGATGAACCGACGACCGGATTAGATCCACAAATAAGGAAAAATGTTTGGGAATTAATTGATGAGCTAAGAAAGAAGGAAAAATTAACCGTCTTATTAACAACTCATTACATGGAAGAAGCTTCTAAAAGTGATTATGTTGTAATAATTGATAAAGGCGTGATAGTTGCAGAAGGAAAACCTTCTGATTTAAAAACAAAGTTTGCTTATGATTATCTAAAAATCTATAAATATAATGAAGATTTGAAGGGTTTATTAATCAAAAACAATATTAAATATTCTTTAGAAAGCAACTGTTTAGAGATTAAATTTGAGTCGACTAAAGAAGCTAAAGATTTTGTTAGCGATTATAAAGATTATATCTATGATTTAGAAATAATTAAAGGAACCATGGATGATGTATTTCTTACTGTGACAGGAAAGGAGTTAAATAATTTATGAAACAAGATGCGATTAAATTATTCTATTTAACTTCACGTAATCTAAAGCTTTATTTTAAAGATAAAATGGTATTTTTGGTTTCTTTAATTACACCAATGATCCTTTTAGTTTTATTTATAACTTTTCTTAAAAGAACATACGAAGCTTCGATTATTGAAACTATCGGTTCTTTTACATTAAGTGATGAATTATTAAACGCATTTAGTGGTGGATGGCTTTTCTCTTCGGTTTTATCAACCTCTTGTGTTACAGTTTCCTTTTGTTCAGGGATGATGACGCTTGATAAAGTTAGCGGTGCTGATATCGATTTTAAAGTAATGCCAATTAAAAAATCTATTGTAACTTTTAGCTATGTATTTGCTAATTATCTCGCTACATTAATTGTCTGTTTTATCCTTTTAATTATCGGCTTTATTTATTTAGGAATTGTTGGATTTTATCTAAGTTTTGTGGACATTTTAATTGTAATTGCAAATATTTTACTAACAAGTTTATTTTCAACAATAATCGCAAATATTATATGGACTTTTACCAAAACCCAAGGCGTTGTTAGTGGGATTTGCACATTGCTCTCAGCTTTATATGGGTTTATTTGTGGAGCCTATATGCCAATAAATTCCATGGGTGAAGGCTTTGCAAAATTTACATCTTTTCTACCAGGAACCTACTCAACAGTTATCTTTCGAAAAGGATTTTTAAATAATGTTTTAAGCGAAATGAAAGAAACATTACCTGAAGAAATGGTTAACGGAATTGCAAATGGTTTTGATGTTAATTATTCATTTTTTAAGCATGACATAAGCCTTTGGATGATGTTTTTGATTTCTATAATCTCGGTTGTTATTGCGTGTATCGCTTTACTTCTAGTTACGTATTTAAAGGATAAAACAAAATTAAAGAAATAATTTTTAAAGCGATTTAATTGTCTAAATATTAAATTTAGTGTTACAAGCTGATAAAAATTTTAAGTTTGTAACACATATTTGAAATATTTGGCATAATCAAAATAGAATAAAATAAGTATATTAAAAGAGAATATTATTTAGAGATAATTAGAAGATATTACGACCCAAACTTAATTAAAGTGCTTAGTGGAGTAAGAAGATGTGGGAAAAGTGTTTTACTTTTGCAAATTAAAGATGAAATACTTTATCTTGGCAAAGCAAATGAAGAACATATCATTTTTATAAATTTAGAAGATTTTAAATTTATGTCTTTAAATAATGCAAATAAATTAAATTCCTACATAAATAAACTAATTAAAGACGATAAGAAGTATTTTATTTTTATTGATGAAATTCAACATATTAATCAATAATAATTTATATATCATTTGATGTTTTAACTAACAGAAATTTATTAAATGTGATAAATTTAATAGTCGTAGTGGTTTTTATGATTGAAAGATACGAAGTTAAAGAAATATCAAATATATTTTCTCTAGAAAATAGATACCAAACATTTTTAAAAGTAGAATTAAGTGTTTTAAAAGGATATGTTAAACTTGGAATTGTTCCTAAGGAAGATTACGATAAAATTATTTCAAAAGTTCATGTTGATGTAAGAAAAATAAATGAACTTGAACTTGAAACAAAACATGATGTTATTGCTTTTACTAGATCTTTGTCCTTAAATTTAGGCGAAGAAAGAAAACGGATTCATTATAATCTAACATCGACTGATGTTGTTGATACAGCTTTGAGCTTAAATCTTAAACAAGCAAATGAAATTGTTTTAGAAGCCTTAAATAATTTAAAAGACGCTTTAATTAACAAAGCTAATAAATATAAATTTACTCCAATTATTGGAAGAACCCATGGAATTCATGCAGAAGTAACTAGTTTTGGACTTAAATGGTTACTATTTTTAGATGAGCTAAAGCGTGATATAGAACGTTTTAATTTTGAAAGAAAATTTGTTGAGGTTGTAAAGATTAGTGGTGCTGTTGGTAATTTTGCAAACTTACCATATCAATTAGAAGATTTAGTTGCTAAAGATTTAAATTTAAATCGACCTAATATTTCAACTCAAGTTTTAAGTCGAGACCGACTTTGTGGCTATGTTAGTGTTTTAAGTTTACTTGCTTCCCTTTTTGAAAAAATTGCTACTGAAATACGTCATTTAAGTAGAACTGAGGTGAATGAAGTAAATGAATTTTTCTTTAAAAATCAAAAAGGTAGCAGTGCAATGCCTCATAAAAGAAATCCAATTAGTTCAGAAAATATATGTGGCCTTTCTAGAATAGTTAAAGCAAGCATAAATGTTGCTTTAGAAAATAATATATTATGGCACGAAAGAGATATTTCCCATTCTTCAACAGAAAGAATTTATTTACCGGACGATATTAATTTAATCGTATATTTAGCTAAAAGACTTACAAATGTAATAAATAATTTAGTTATTAATGAAGATAAAATGCTAGAGAACATTAATTTAACTTATGGAGTAGTTTATTCTGGAAGAGTTTTAAATTATATTATTGAAAAGAAAGATGTGAGTCGTGAAGAAATTTATGATCGTATTCAAAAACTTGCATTTTTAGCACTTGATAAAAAAGTAAATCTTAAAATTTTATTAAATGAAGATGATTATTTTAATAAAATTTTAAATGATGCTGAACTTAATGATTTATTTGATTTTTCTTATGTTTTTAATAATGTAGATAAAATTTATAATGCTGTTTTAAAGGATGTGGATTTATGAAAAGTATTTTAGTTTTAGGTAGTCAATGGGGCGATGAAGGAAAAGGTAAGGTAACTAATTTATATTCTTCTAAAGCTGATATTGTTGTAAGATATCAAGGAGGAAATAATGCTGGACATACTGTTAAATTTAATGGTTTAGAGTTTCATTTACAAACTATACCAAGCGGGATATTTAATAAAAATACTTTAAATATATTAGGTAATGGAATGGTTATAAATCCATTAGCGTTATATCAAGAAATGCAAACATTAATTAATGCTGGATTTGATTGTTCGAATTTAGTGATATCATCAAGAGCTCACGTAGATCTTGATTATCATTTAGTTCTTGATGGTTTAAATGAAATAAATTTAAAGGAAAATAAAATTGGTACGACAAAAAAAGGAATTGGCCCATGTTATACTGATAAAATATCTAGATTCGGTATAAGATTTTGTGATTTTATTAGTGAAAAATTTCCATTAATTTATAAAAGACATTTAGAGGTTAAAAACGAAGAAATAAGTCGTTTAAATGGTGAAACTTTAGATTATGAAACTTCATTAAATAAATATTTGGAGATTATAGATTTTTTAAAACCATTTGTAAAAGATACTGTTAGTATATTAGCTAAAGCCAAAGAAGAAAATAAAAAGATTTTATTTGAAGGCGCTCAAGGTACGATGCTAGATGTTGATTTTGGGACTTATCCTTATGTTACTAGTTCAAGTTGTACTAGTGGTGGAGCTATTAGTGGAAGTGGAATTGGTTTGAATTATATTGAAGGAGTAGTTGGAATTATTAAAGCATATACTACTAGAGTTGGAGAAGGACCTTTTGTTACCGAACTTTTTAATGACACTGCTAGTTTAATTAGAGAAAAAGCCCATGAATATGGAGTTGTAACAAAAAGACCACGTCGAATTGGTTGGTTAGATTTAGTCCAGTTAAAATATTCTTGTAATGTTAATGGAACAAAATATGGTGCCTTAATGTTATTAGATATTTTAGGAAATATAGGTGATATTGAGGTTTGTACTCAATATGAATTAGATGGTAAAGTAATTGATTATTTCCCGGCCTCTTTAAATGAATTAGTTCGAGTTAAACCTATATATAAAACATTTAAAGGACGGGATGAAGATATAAGTAAAATAAAAACTTATGAAGAATTACCACTAAATGCAAGAAATTATATTGAATTTATTGAAAAATATTTAGGAATTAAGATTGTAGTTATTTCTGTAGGTCCAGATCAAAAAGAAACAATTATCCGTGAAGAAGTTTTTTAAAATACATTTAAATTAAAATAAATTTATATATTTAATATATTAACAAGCACATTAAATAGGAGTAGAATAACCAATTGTGATTGCGGCGATTGTTATTTCTATTTTATCTATTGTTGGAATGATTTGCTTAGTCTTGTTCTTTCCAGTTATTAAAATTAAAAAGGTTCAAATACAAACCTTCTGGTTTGCACCATTAATTGGATCTATTTTACTTTTATCTTTTGGTTTAGTAGATTCAAATTTAGTTTTTTCATCATTAATTGCTCCAACAAGTGTTAATCCACTTGAGATTTTAGCAATTTTTATTTCGATGGTTTTTATTAGTGTAGTTTTAGATGAAGTTGGATTTTTTAAATATTTAGCCTCTGTTGCAGTTAAAAAAGCTAAAAATTCTCAATTATCGATGTTTATTTTGTTATATTTTGTAGCTTCAATTTTAACTATTTTTACATCTAACGATATTATTGTAATTACTTTTACACCATTTATTATTTTCTTTTGTAAAAATACCAAAATTAATCCACTACCTTATTTAGTAGGAGAATTTGTTGGAGCAAATACTTGGTCAATGTTATTAATAATTGGTAATCCAACAAACATTTATTTAGCTTCTTCGTTCAATATTGATTTTCTTGAATATATTACATACATGGCTTTACCAACGATATTTGCTGGACTTACTTCATTAGGAGTTATGCTTTTATTATTTAGAAAATATTTTAAAGTTCCCTTAGCAAATACATTAGAAGAAGATCATATATTAGATAAAAAAATATTTATTGTATCTTTAGTTTTATTAATAAGTTGTATTATTTTACTATCTATTAGTTCGTGGGTTGGATTAAAAATGTGGATTATAGCTTTTGTTTCTGGCTGTAGTTTATTGATTTTTATTATTGTATATTGCTTCTTTAAAAGACAAGAAATGTTTATTTTAAAAGAATCAATTTCTCGAATTCCTTTAAATCTAATTCCGTTACTTTTATCAATGTTTGTAATTGTTTTAACTTTACATTCTTATGATATTAGTAAATATATATTTGATTTATTAAATAGCAATAACTTAATTTTAACTTATGGAACTTCTGGTTTTGTAATTGCTAACTTAATTAATAATATTCCAATGAGTGTTTTGTATGTAGATATAATTGAAAATTTTGAAGTTGTGTCTAAGGAAGCAATTTTTGCAAGTGTTATAAGTTCAAATATTTCAGCATTTTTTACTCCAATTGGAGCTTTAGCTGGTATGATGTGGATGGGCATATTAAAGAAGAATAATGTTCCGTTTTCATTTGGTAAGTTTTGTTTATATGGAGTAATTATAAGTGTGCCGACATTATTTGCTTCTTTAGGTGGTTTATATTTAAGTTTTTTAATTTGACCTTAGTTTTGCAGGGTTTTTTCTAAAAATAACGATTTTTTTAAATTAAAATAATATTTTTAAATGTTTTTATGGTACTTTTTTATTAGATTTTTTCATAATATTTAAAAAATATTTATTTGATATTTTAATTTTTTAATTTAATTTAGATTAATTCCTCAAAGGAATTAATATTTATGTTATAATTTCTTACGTAATTAATTAAAAGGGACTATTTGATATGGAAAAGGTAAATATTGGAGTAGATATTGGCGGAATGTCATTAAAGGCAGGGCTAGTTAATAAAGAAGGAAAAATTCTTTATAAAGAGACTATTAAGACTGATGTTAATAAGGGTGATAAATATTTTTTAGAATGCCTACATACCTTAATAGCTAACTTAATTAAGTATGCTAAAAATAATTCTTTAGAAGTTAATGGTATTGGTCTTGGAGTACCTGGAATTGTTAATAATGATTTAAAAACTATGGAATATGCTCCAAATTTAAAAATAGAGAACTTATCTTTAAAAGATGCTTTAAAAGATTTTAATCTTCCTTTTTCTTTATCTAATGATGCAAATTGTGCAGCCTTAGCTGAACAAAAATTTGGAATCGCAAAAGGTTATAAAAACGTAATTTTATTAACTTTAGGTACAGGAGTTGGTGGTGGAATCGTTATTGATAACAATTTATTTGAAGGAACTTCTGGCCAAGGTGCTGAACTTGGACATATGGTTATTAGATTAAATGGAAGAAAATGTGGTTGTGGTAGAAAAGGGTGCTTTGAAGCATATGCAAGCGCTTCGGCATTATTAAGATTAACGAAAGAAGAAATGAAAAAGAATCCTCGCTCCTTAATGTGGGAATACGCTGATTTTAATCTTAACAATGTTAATGGTCTAACTTCTTTTGAATGTGCTAAAAAAGGTGATTTATCTGCTAATAATGTTGTTAATAAATATGTTTATTATTTAGGAGAAGGAATTTTAAATTTCTGTAATATTTTTAGACCTGAAGTAGTTGTTTTAGGCGGAGGAGTTTCTAATCAAAAAGAATTTTTAATTTCAAAAGTAAAAAAATATTTAGAAGAAAATCATTATGGATTTAAGAAAACAAGAAGTGTTGATGTTTTAATTGCATCTCTTGGTAATGATGCAGGGATAATTGGCGCTGCAAGTTTAATTTCGGTTGAATAAGATGAATAAAAATTATAAAGAAAATTTAAAATCAAGAAATATTAAGTTTGATTCTTCTAAAAAGAAATTAGACATCAAGGAATATGTTGTTAGACATGATTCTTTACTTTTAGATTACTTAATTAATGATTTAGGTTATAGCCGAAATAACGCTAAAAAATTACTCTCTAATAAATTAATTTCTATTGAGGGAGCACCTGTTTCCCAATTTGATTTTAAATTATTCAAAGGAGATAATTTAATTATTTCAAAAAAAAGAATTAAAACTAAACAAAGAAAGAACTTACCAATAATATTTGAAAACGATGAAATTATCGTCATTAATAAACCTGCTGGATTACTTTCGATTGCTAGTGATAAAGAAAAAAGCAGCACTGCCTATCGAATGGTTATGGATTATTTACAATCAAAAGATAAGCATAATAGAATTTTTGTTGTTCATCGATTAGATAAAGAAACTAGCGGGATATTAATGTTTGCAAAAAACGAAACTATAAGAGATGAATTACAAAATAATTGGAATGATTTAGTTATTTCAAGAGGATATTATGCAATTTGTGAAGGAATTTTTGATAAGAAAGAAGATCATGTCGTTAATTATTTAAAAATGAATAGTTTAAATTTAATGTATGTTACTAAAAATGTTAAAGACTCACAAAAATGTATTACCGATTATAAAGTTATAAAAGAAAATAAGAATTATTCTTTATTAGATGTTCATATTTTCACTGGAAGAAAAAATCAAATTCGTGTTACATTAGGAAACTTAAATCATTATGTGTTAGGTGATGACAAATATGGATCACCTGAAAATCCTATTAATAGATTATGTTTGCATGCTTATGAATTAAAGTTTAAACATCCAAATTCTAAAAAAATATTTGAGTTTAAGACGGTTTTGCCACCAGAAATGGAGAATTTAATGAAATGAAAACATCGTTAAAATTATTATATGATAAATTGTTAGAAGCTTTTGTTTCGGTTGTTCCTATTGTGGCGATTGTTTTATTAATATTTGGATTACAATTCACAAGTGCTTTTCCAAATAACAATGTCATAAGTACAAATACTCTTTTAATTTTTATTGCCTCAATGATTACTTTAGCTTTAGGAATGGGTTTATTTACCTTAGGCAGTGAAAAATCTATGACTAAAGTTGGAATGCATATAGGTAGTTCAATTACTAAAAAACAATCGATAGTATTAATTGTTATAGTTTCTTTTGCCCTAGGTTTAATGATAACAATTGCTGAACCTGACTTAACTGTCTTAGGTGATTTTGTAAGTGCAAATGGAATTATTAATTCATGGATTTTTAAACTTTGTATTGGTATTGGTGTTGGTATTTTTTTAGTAATAGGATTATTAAGAATTATTTTTCAAAAATCATTAAAATTATGGCTAATTTTCTTTTATGCTTTAATTTTTGGACTTGCTTGTCTATTAGGCAGTAACGGAAGCGCAATATGTGAGATTAGCTTTGATAGTAGCGGAGTTACTACTGGGCCAGTAACTGTTCCTTTCTTATTAACTTTTGGAGCTGGTGTTGCTAGTGTTCGTGGTGGTAAAAATAGTAGTGGAGACTCATTTGGTGTAACTGGATTATGTTCAATAGGTCCTATAATTATGTCATTACTTATCTTTTTACCAATGCAAAATAGTGAAATTTTTGCCACTTTTAAAAACGAATTAAATACTTCTCCAGTTTTTATAAATGTATTAAGTAATGTGCTTTTAGAAGTACTAATAGCAATTTTGCCAATAGTATGTTTCTTTTATATTTATAATTTCATTTTTATAAAATTAAGTGTAAAAGAACTTATTAAAATAGGAATTGGTTTTTTATATACATATTTTGGATTGGTAATCTTTTTAGTAAGTGCGAAGGTGGGTTTGATTCCTCTTGCTAGTGAGCTAAGTAAAAATATTTTGTTAGGAGGAGAATCATATTATTACTTATTTATAATAATTGCCATTCTTGTAGGATGCTTTATTGTTTTAGCTGAACCTTCTGTCCATATTTTAGTTGAACAAGTCGAAGAAATTAGTGGTCGTTCAATTACTAAATGGAGTATTTTAATAAGTTTATCGGTTGGCGTTAGTTTAGCAATAGTTCTAGCAGTTGTAAGGATTGTTTATGGAAATAACTTTAGCATAATGTATTATTATGTTCCTTTATTTTTGTTAGCTTTAGCATTAACTTTCTTTGTACCTGATATTTATGCTGCAATAGCTTTTGATAGCGGTGGAGTTGCTAGTGGTACAATGGCGAGTTGTTTTGTCCTACCTTTTATAATCGGAATAGGGAGTAATAATGATTCTGTTAGTGGTTTTGGAGTTATTGGATTAATTGCAGTTGTTCCTATTATTTCTATTCAAGTTTTAGGTATTGTGGCTTCGCTTAAAGAGAAATATATTTTATTTACAGCTAGAAAACGTTTAATCGAAGAAAACGATGAACAAATTATTGTTTTTAAGGAGTAATTATGGTTAAAAGAATTAATAAAAACATTACTAAACCAAAACAAAATACTTTAGATTATTCAAAAGAATATGAAGTATCTCCTTTAAAACTATTAATCATAATAGTAAATAAATATCAAGGCGATTATTATCTTGATTTACTTATTAAAAAACATAATGTTGCTGCTGCCTTTTTATGCAATGGTCATGGAACTGCAACTAGAGATATTTATGATTTATTAAATATTTCAGAAAATAAAAAAGATGTTGTAATTGCTCTTGTTAAAAGTAATCAAGTAGATATAGTTTTAAGCAAAATATTAGAAAGATTTAACGTTTCAAAAAACGCTAAAGGAATTGCTTTTACAATCAAACTAGATTCAATAATAGGAGTATTAACGTATCGATTCTTTACAGATACTAAACAAAATATTAAAAAAGAGGTGAAATAATGGAAAAGACTTATAGTTTAATTGTTGCAATTGTTAATAATGGATATACCGATTTAGTTATGGAAGGAGCTAGACAAGGTGGAGCCAAAGGTGGAACTGTTTTAACAGCTCGTGGAACTGGGAATATTGATTTAGAAAAATTTTATGGAATTCCAATTCAAAAAGATAAAGAAATGGTTTTGATAATTGTTGAAAACGAAGTTAAAGATGAATGCTTAAAAAATATTTATAAAACAGCTGGACTTGAAACTAAAGGTCAAGGAATTGCTTTTACCTTACCAGTAGATAATATTGTTGGTTTAAGTAGCGATACTGAAAATGAATCAGTCAATGAATAATTTTTTAATATAATTTTTATTGATTTTTAAAATAACTGAAGATGCTTTTATGGCATCTTTTTTATTTATACCTTCTTTAATTAATTCATTAACAGTATTAATAATTTCTTGATCAGAAAATTCATTAGAATTATTTTGATAACCTTCAACAAGAATTACCATTTCTCCTATAAGATTATTTAAATATTTTTCATAATCATCTAAATTAAAACGTAAAAATTCTTCGTGAACTTTTGTTAATTCACGAGCGATTACTACTTTACGGTTTCCAAAAATTTTTTGCATTGAAGCAAGAGTTTCTTTAATTCGATGTGGTGATTCATAAAAGATTAAAGTGGCTCGAATTTTCAAAAAGCCTTTCAAAATGGCTTCTTTTTTTGAAATTTGAGGATCTAAAAAACCAATAAAATAGAAATTTGAAGTATCTAAACCACTTGCAATTAAAGCTGTTAAACTGGCACTTGGACCAGGAAGTGGAATTACATTAATATTATTTTTTATACATTCTTGAACTAACTTTAATCCTGGATCACTAATACAAGGAAGACCAGCATCACTTGCATAGCCAACATTTTTACCATTAAGTAAATCTTCAATAATTTTTTTAGAACCACTGATTTCGTTATGTTCATGCAAAGAAATTAAGCTTTTTTTAATGTTTAATAAATTTAATAATTTCAAAGTATTTCTAGTATCTTCGCAAGCCAAATAATCTAAAGTATTTAAAACTTCAATCTCACGAAGTGTTACATCTTTTATATTTCCTAATGGTGTTGGAATTAAATATAAATTACCTTTATTTTTCATTTTTATTTACACGTTCAAATTTAATTTCTTTTAAATTTACGAATTCAACAGTTTCTCCTTCTTCTAATTTCAAAATTTTAGTAAAGACATTAAATCCAGTAACTTTATATTTAGCATTTTTATAAGTAACAACTTGATTAATATTAGGAAATGATTTCTTTAATTCACTATATTGGTCATCTTCGTATTTTAAACAACACATTAATTTACCACAAAGACCACTTAATTTAGGAATATTAATAGAAAGCATTTGATTTTTTGCTCTATTTAAAGAAATTCCCTCAAATGTTTTAAAAAAAGTAGTGCAACAAATAGGAAGGCCACAAACACCGATTCCTCCAATCATTTGTGCTCTTTCACGACTACTTATTTGACGTAATTCAATTCGACAATGTAATTTAGATGCAAGAATTTTTAATAATTCTCTAAAATCTATTCGATCATCACTAGCATAAGTAAATAAAACTTTAACTCTATCTAAAGTGTATTCAGCATTTATTAGGCGCATATTTAAATTTAAATCATTAACAGAATCAATAAAAATAAGTCCAGCTTTATTTGCTAATACTTTATTTTCTTCGTGTATTTTTAAATCGCCTTTAACAGCTTTTCTTAAAATTGGAATAATTTCTTTAGAAAAATTTAAACTTTCTAAAGGTTTTGGGGTAGAAGTTACTTTTCCAATTTCTTTACCAATTGTTGTTTCAACAACAACATAATCTCCAATTTTTAAGTCATTTAAAATTGTAGAAAAATAGTATTCCTTATTTGTTGTTTCAAAAGTTACAGCTATATAATATTGATTTTGTTGTTCCATTTTATTCTCCAAAGATTTCGTTTATTGCTCTAATTACTAATAAATTAACTAAAAGATTAAAATTTAGTTCATTACGAGCTTCAACAAGAGTTAAGATTGCCTTATCTAAAGCAGGTATATAATTAATTATACTCGTAATATACTCGATATAACTACTTAAAAAAGTTGTTTTATTAACTTTATATTTTAAACTTTCCTTGAAAAAAATAATAAGATAATCAAAGAAATTTTTAGTATCTTCCTTTGATTTTAATAAAGGAAGGAGATAAGTTTCTAAATAAAATATTGCATTATCTTTATTTTTAAATTTCTTAATAAAATTTAGTAAGGAATTTTTAATTTCAATGTATTCTTCTTTTAAAGATGATTCCTTTATAAGGGTTTCATCGTTATAAAAAAATGATAATAATTCCGCATCTTCTTTAGAAACATTTAAATTTATAGCATTATTTATTAATTCTTTTTGATCTAATAAAGAAAAATTAATAACTTCACAACGACTAATAATCGTTGGTAAAATATAAAACTTATTTAAAGTAGTTAAAATTGCATAAGTGTTTGCTGGAGGTTCTTCTAAAAATTTAAGAAGAGAATTAGTAGCATCTAAAGTCATATTTTCAACAAGATTTAAAATATAAATTTTAATTCCTTTTTTTTCATTAGCAGTATTAGAAAATTGGGAAATAATTGTAGAAATATCATCTTTTTTAATACTTTCCTTACTGCCATCAACGATAATTAAATCAACATAAGTTCCATTATCAATCCTTTTACATGTATTACATTTATCACAACAAAAAGGATTTGCGTGTTCACAAAAAATAGATTTTGCGATGAATTTTGCGATTTCTAAAAGCGGAGTACCAATGGAGCCATTTAATAAATAAGCATGAAAAAATTCATTCTTACTAAGTGAATTTTCTAAAATTTTATACGGGATCTGCTGGTTTTTTTCTAAATATTCAACGATTTTCATTAAGTTTATCTTTAATAATTTTATAGGTGATATTATAAACTTCTTCTAAAGGTAAAGAAGCATCGATCACTTTATAACGATTTTTATAAGTTTTAGCTAAATCTAAAAATGTGGCTCTAACTTTGTTATAAAATTCAATTTTTTCTAAATCTAAACGGTTAACTTCACGATTAGAATTATCTGCAATTCGTTTTAAACCTAATTCTGGTTCAATATCAAAAAGTAAAGTTAAATCAGGAAGTGTGTTGTTGGTTGCAAATAAGTTAATATTTAAAACCTCGCTTACACCAAGATTTTTCCCTCCGCCTTGATAAGCTAAACTACTATCTACATATCTATCGCAAAGAACTATTTTATTTTCTTTTAAAGCAGGATAAATTTTTTCGACAAGTAATTGTCTTCTACTAGCTGCAAATAAAAGAGCTTCCGAACGGTCATCAAGTTCAACATTATCTTTATTTAAAATAATATTTCTAATTTGCTCGGAGATTTTTACACCACCTGGTTCGCGGGTTAATAAAATATCATAGCCTTCCTTAGTAAGTTGTTCATATACCATTTTTAAGATTGTAGTTTTCCCACAACCTTCGACACCTTCAGCAGTAATAAACATTATTTTATCTCCTTTTTGTAACTAGTACGATTATCAAAAGATCTTTTGATAGTTAACGAATCAGCATAATCTAATTGGCCACCTACTGGTAAGCCAAAACCAATACGTGAAACGATTACATCTTTATTTTCTAAAATTTTTGCTAAATATAAAGCAGTAGTATCACCTTCAATATTTGGATTAGTGGCGATAATTATTTCTTTAATTTTTTCATCCTCAATTCTTTTAATAAGTTCTTGAATTTTTAACTTATCTGGAGTTAATCCATGATAAGAGGAAATCTCTCCACCTAAAACATGATATATGCCATGAAAATTCATTGATTCAAATAGAAGTGCATCCTTCGAAGAAGGTATAACGATACATTGACTATGATCTCTATTTACATCTTTACAAACTTGACATTTATCATCTTCAGTTAAAATTCCACAAATAGGACATGGATGAATTTTAGTAGTAGCATTTTCAATAGAAGTAATTAAAAAATCAATGGATTGCTTATCCATATTTAAAATAGCATAAGCCATCCTTTCTGCTGTTTTAGCACCAATGCTTGGAAATTTTGAAAAAGCATTAGTTAAATCAACAATTGATTTTAATTCATTCATTAAAAACCAAATCCTCCAGGAACTTTAAATTTAGAAGCTAATTCTTCTTCTTTTTGTAAAATTTGATTTCTTACATTGTCATAAGCAAGTTTTATCATATCTTGAATCATTTCTAAATTATCTTTTTCTAAAATATCTTCATCTAAAATCTTAATACTAACTAATGACATATCACCTTTTAAAGTTAAGGAAATTACTCCATTAGCGATGTAATTAAATTCAGTTTCTTCGAGTATTTTATGTTCTTTTTCATACATTCTTTGCATTTTTTGTACTTGTTGTAACATTTGTTGCATATTCATATTATTCAATCTCCTCTGTAGTTATTTCTATTTCATCTATATCTTCACAAACAGGTAGTTTATTTACTTGTTGTAAATTTAAAAATTTACTCTTTATATCGATATAACGCACTCTATTTAATGAATAGATAAATAGTTTATATCCACTAATTTTATCAATAAGGTCACTAAAAGAATTTTGATTTTTGCAAACATTTACTTTTTTAGTAGCAATATCATAATTATTAACAATAATTATATGTTTATCAGTTACGGCAAATAAACTTGAGTCCATTAAGATAGTAGCAAATGGACCATATTTTTTATCGTCTAAATAATTTTCTAAGTTAGGCCATAAACTAGCGATTTTAGTGCGAAGATCTTTTTTTGCAATTGATAATAACTTAATTAAATTATCATCACTAATGAAATTTGATAAGCCTGAAGAATCAAGATTTATCTTTTTTAAGTCGACTTCTGCAGGGTTTTTTTGTAAAATTGCACGTTTTACAACAGTTTTCTTTACTTCTTGTTTTGGCGCAATTTCAACTTTTTCTTCGATAATTTCTTTTTGAGGTTGTTTATTTATTACTTCTTTAACAACCTCTTTTTTAGTAATTTCAGGCTTAGAATTATTTAAAGAAGAAAGTTTAAGCAAATAAATTTCAAAAGTAAATAAAGGGTTATTTGAAATCTTAAATTCTTTATTACATTCCATTAATAAATCAATATAAGAATTAATTTCACTTTCATTAAGGAAACTTGCAAGTTCTTTAACACTGTTTAAAGAAGTAGATGTTAACAGTTCTAAATTATTAGTTTTTAAATAGATTAAAGCATCTTTTAAAACATTTAATAATTCATTAACAAGTCTAGATACATCAACATTTCTAGCAATAAAATTTTGATATTTATTTAAAACATTTAAAGTATCATTTGCATGGATATATTTTAATAAAGTAATTTTTTCAGTAGCAGAAGTTAGTCCGAAAATTTTTTCAATATCCTGAGATACGATATTATTACCAGAATAAGCAATAATTTGATCTAATAAACTTAAGGCATCACGAGCTCCACCATTTGCTAATTCAACAACTAATCTAATTGAATCTTCATCGGCATTAATATTTTCTTTACTTAAAACATTTTTAATTAACTTAGTTAAATCTTTTTCATCAATTTTTTTAAATTCATATCTTTGACATCTAGAAATGATTGTTGGTAAAAGTTTATAAGGTTCAGTTGTACATAAAATAAAAACAACATAGCTTGGTGGTTCTTCTAATGTTTTTAATAAAGCATTAAAAGCACTAGTTGTCATCATATGAACTTCATCAATAATATAAATTTTATATTGTCCTTCAATCGGAGAATATTTTACTTTTTCAATTAAATTTCTAATCTCATCGACTCCACTATTACTAGCAGCATCAATTTCAATTACATCAGGATGTTTGTTTTCACTGATAGCTAAACAACTTTGGCATCTATTACAAATATGTCCGACTCCTTCAGCACAATTTAAAGCTTTTGCAAAAAGTCTTGCAACAGAAGTCTTTCCTGTTCCGCGTGGTCCACTAAATAAGTATGCGTGAGAAATTTTGCCTTTTTTTAAGGCATTAAGTAATGTTTTAACAATCGCTTCTTGTCCAACTAATTCGTCAAAATTTTGCGATCTATATTTTCGATAAAGTGCTTTGTATGACATAAAAAATCCTTGTTCTATTATACATTAAAAGTTCTTTTATTTAAACTATGATATACTTTTAAACTAATATTATTTTTGATATAATTTTTAGGAAATTAAAGGGATATTTATGGATAAAAACATGCACGATAGGCTCGAAGCTAGCCAAAAAAGATTAAAAGAAATTGATGAATTATTGCTCGATAATAGTGTTTGCAGTGACATGAAACAATTTAAAGATTTATCAAAAGAGAGATCACAACTTGAACCTATAGTTGAGAAGTTTTTAGAATACCAAACTTGTGAACAAAATAAAGAAGATGCATTATTAATGTCTAATGATCATGATCCTGAAATGTCTGCTTTAGGAAAAGAAGAATTTAAAAATTGTAGTGATAAACTTCTTGAAATTGAAGACGAAATTAGAATTTTATTAATTCCAAAGGATCCAAATGATGGGAAAGATATTATTTTTGAAATAAAAGGAGCAGTTGGTGGTGATGAAGCAAATATCTTTGCAGGTGATTTATTTAGAATGTATGTGAAATATTGCGAAGCTAAAAACTGGAAATTAAAAATAATTGATGAAAGTCCTTGTGGAGTTGGAGGATATTCATATATTCAATTTGTTGTTAGTGGAGATAGCGCTTATTCAAGATTAAAGTTTGAAAGTGGTGTTCATCGTGTTCAAAGAGTACCTAAAACAGAAGCTAATGGAAGAATTCATACATCGACTGCTACAGTTGTTGTTATGCCACAAGTAGAAGTAAATGAAATTAATATTAATCCAAGTGATTTAAGAGTGGATCGTTATCGTTCTCAAGGAGCTGGTGGACAAAATGTTAACAAAACTGAGTCTGCAGTTAGAATAACTCATATTCCTACTGGAATTGTTGTATCATGCCAAACTCAAAAATCACAAATTCAAAACCATGAAATTTGTATGCAAATGTTAGCAAGTAAATTAGCTCAATTAGAAGAAGAAAAAAAGAGTCAAACCGAAGCTCAATTTAGAAGTAAAATTGGTAGTGGAGACCGTAACGAAAAAATAAGAACTTATAATTATCCACAAAACAGAGTTACCGATCATCGAATTGGATTTACAATTCAACAATTAGACCGTGTAATGGAAGGTGATTTAGATAATATTATTGATGCATTAATTAATTTTGATCAAGAACAAAAAATTGCTGGTAATAAAGATGGAGTTATCTAATCGAGATTTATATAATCGTGCTAAAGAAATTCTTTCTAAAAACAAAGATATAGAATACTTTGATGGTGAGATTTATGCCATACTTATGAAAGCATCTGGCTATGAATCGTTTACTGAATTAGTCCTAAATTTTGATAAAGAGTGTCCTAATCCCCAATATTTTTATAGAAATTTAAATAGATTAATTGCTGGTGAACCACTTCAATACATCTTAGAGGAAGCACCATTTTTAGATTATATGATATCTATTAGTGAAGATGTTTTAATCCCTAGACCTGAAACTGAAATGTTAGTTTTAGAGACTATAAAGTATATAAACAAAAATAACCTTAATCATAAAATAATTGCTGATGTTTGTACTGGTAGTGGGTGTATTGCTGTTGCTATGCAAAAAGAATATAAAAACTCAACTGTTTTTGCACTTGATAAATATGAAAATGTTTTAATGATAGCAAAAAAGAATTTTGAAAAATATCAATTACCAATTATTTGTTTACAAGGTGATAAAGTTGAACCTTTAATTAAAAGAAATATTAAAGTAGATATTTTAATATCTAATCCACCATATGTAGAAAATATTAATGATATTGAGAAAAAAGTTTTAGAGCACGAACCAATTAATGCTATCTATATTCAAGATGGGACAGCTTTTTATGAAAACTATTTTAAAAATTATCAAAACATTATGAATAAAAACTTTTTAATGGCTTTTGAAATAAATTACGACCAAGAAGAAAAATTATCATTTTTAATTAAAAACTATTTTGATTTAAATAAAATTGAATATGAATTTAAAAAAGATTTATATGGGAAAACCCGCTATTTATTTATTAAAGGAGTAAATTAATGATTTATTTAAATAAAAAAGAAATTAATAAGGTAGCTAGTCTATTTAATGATAATAAATTAATAGCTTTTCCTACTGAAACAGTTTATGGTTTAGGAATTATTGCTACTTCAAATGAAAATTTTAATCGTTTAGTTGAAGTTAAACATCGTAGTCCAAATAAACCATTTACTTTAATGATTAGTAATATTCTACAAGTTAAAGATATTATTGAAATTAATGATTTGGCTAAGAAGATTTTGGAATTGTTTACTCCCGGTCCTCTCACACTTATTTTAAAAACAAAAAAAGATGTTCCACACTTTTTAGATTTAGGGACAGGATTTATTGGAATAAGAATTCCAAATGATCAATTTATTTTAGATGTTATCAATATTGTTAACAAACCTTTATTAGTTCCTAGTGCAAATCCTAGTGATTTACCTCCAGCTACTAATAAAGAAGAAGTTTATAATTATTTTAAAGAAAATATCGATTATATTGTAGAAGGAGATATTAAAAGTAATATCCCTTCAACTATAATAAAAGTAGACGGTAATGAAATAACTTTAATTCGCGAAGGAGAATTAAAGTTTAATAAAATAAAGGAGAAGTTATATGAAAATAGCATTAGGTAGTGACCATGGTGGATATTTAGTAAAAAAAGAACTAATTAATTTTTTAAATAATAACAATATTGAAACTATTGATGTAGGTACATATTCTTTAGATAGTTGTAACTATGCTGAATTTGGAATTAAAGTTGGTCAATTAGTTGCTAATAAAGAAGCTGATTTTGGTGTTGTAATTTGTAATAGTGGCGAAGGAATTTCTATTGCTTGTAATAAAGTAAAGGGAATTCGTTGTGGAATAGGTTATAACGATGAAGTAGCAAAGTTATTAAGAAATCATAACGATGCTAATGTTATTGCTTTTGGAGCACACTATCAAAATATAGATGAAATTAAAAAAAGAGTTTTAACATTTATTAGTGAGCCTTTCCTTGGAGAACGACATCAAAAAAGAGTTGATTATATTAAAAATTTTGAAAAATAGTTAAAATTCAAAGCGACTTGTATATATGAGTCGCTTTTTTATTTGTCCAATTTGTAAAAATGAAGATCCACGTTTTATTGGTTATCTAAACGGGAAACCTTATTGTAGAAAGTGCATCTCTTTTAAAGGAGAAGTTGCTACTAATACTTATCAAATAACAGATAATATTGAAATTTCAACAGCTTATGAATTAACTAATATTCAAAAGGAGATTTCAAATGTAATATTAGATAATTTTAAAAATAAATTTAATCAACTAGTTTACGCGGTATGTGGAGCAGGGAAAACAGAACTTGTTTTTGCAGTTATTGAATATGCTTTAAGTAAACATATGCGAGTTGGCTTTGCAATACCAAGAAAAGACGTTGTTTATGAACTTTCAATAAGATTTAAAAACACTTTTAAAAAAGCAAAGATAGTTTCTTTATATGGCGGAAATACAGAAATTATAGAAGGTGATATTATTTGTTTAACAACGCATCAACTCTATCGATTTAATAATTACTTTGATTTATTAATATTAGATGAATTAGATGCATTTCCTTATAAAGATAATGATGTTTTATATAATATTTTTCTACGAAGTATAAAAGGAAATTATATCTTAATGAGTGCCACCGCAAGCGAAGAATTTATAAAAAAATTTACTTTAGATAAAAATAATAAATTAATAAAATTATTTGTTAGATTTCATTTAAAAAAGATTCCAGTCCCAGTTATTAAAATTGTTCCTTTTGAAATATTTAAAATTATATTTTTAGTTATTAAAATAAAAAAATATTTAGAAGAAAATAAACAAGTTTTAATCTTTGTTCCGACAATCAATTTATCAAAAAAAGTCTACATTTTCATAAAAAACCTTGTAAAACCGGGATATTTTGTTAATTCTAAATCAAATAACCGAGAAGAAATAATTAATAAATTTCGTAATAAAAAATATATGTATTTAGTTACGACAGCAGTTTTAGAAAGAGGAGTTACTCTTGAAAATTTACAAGTAATAATTTATCAAGCAGATCATGAAATATTTAATCAATACTCTTTAACTCAAATTAGCGGAAGAGTAGGGAGAAAAGCATCATATCCAGATGGGGAGGTAATTTTTCTTTGTGATAAAAAAACTAAAGAAATGGAAAAATCAATTTTTTCTATCGATGAAGCAAACAAAGTTTTGCAAAAAATGCTTTCACGATGATTCATATAATTCGTTTCATTCTTTAATAAATTTAGAATACTTTATATGCAATAAATGTATGAAAAATATGAACCCGATTTTTTATGAATTTAAATTTGAAAATATTAAAAGCTTAGCTATTTATCGATATAATGATGAATTACGTCATACTATCTATTTACTTAAAGGCTGTTATGATTATGAACTTAAAGATGTTTTAATTTCACCCTTTAGATTAGAATTAAGTTTAAGATATTTTGGATATACGATTATTCCTATTCCTTCAACTAAAGAAAGTGATGAGAAAAGAGGTTTTAATCATGTAGAAGCTATTTTTAGTTCGTTATATCTTCGAATGATTAAATGTTTATACAAGACTAAAAATATAAGTCAACATCAATTAAATTATAAGGAAAGAATAAAAGGACATAATAAATTTGGAATAGATGAAAATATTGATTTAAGAGATAAAAAAATTCTTTTAGTTGATGATATTATGACAACTGGAGAAACATTAAAAGCATGTTTAGAATTAATTAAATCAAAACAACCAAAAAAGATAAAAATTTTAATATTAGCCAAACGTTTTAAAGAAGATTTTGAAAAAGAAAAACTTAAAAATAATCTAAAATCATAAAAAATAGTTAAGTTTTGCAAGGTTTTTCTTTAAAAACACAAGTTAATTGAACATATATTGATAGATTTTAATTAAAAGAAGGATTAATAAATGGCAATTTTAGACCCAAAAATTTAAAAATAGTTTATTAAATAAACTATAAATGATAATATATTTAAGACGCTTAAGGAGCTTTATATGAGTAATATTGTTGAAAAAATATTTAGATTAGACGCTAGAATACTTAAAAAATATAAGAATCAAGCTAAGAAGGTTATGGCTTATGAAGAAGAAATGCATAAGTTAACTGACGATGAGTTAAGAGCCAAGACCCCTTACTTTAAAAAATTATTATCGGAAGGAAAAACATTAGAAGACATTAAATTTGAAGCTTTTGCAGTTGCTCGTGAAGCAGCAAGAAGAGTTTTAAATCAATTTCCATATGAAGTTCAAATTATCGGTGCTTTAGTTTTAAATGATGGCGATGTTGCTGAAATGAAAACCGGTGAAGGTAAAACTCTTACTGCAACAATGGCTGTCTATTTAAATGCTCTTAGTGGAAAAGGTGTCCATGTTGTTACTGTTAATGAATACTTAGCAACCAGAGATGCTCAATGGATGGGACAAATTTATACTTTCTTAGGTTTAACTGTTGGTGTTAATTTGCATAGTTTGACAACTCAAGAAAAACGTAATGCACATTTATGTGATATCACTTACACAATTAATAGTGAATTAGGTTTTGACTATTTAAGAGACAACATGGCTCCAACTGTCGATCAACGTGTTTTAAGAGGATTAAATTATGCTGTTATCGATGAAGCTGATAGTATTTTAATTGATGAAAGTAGAACTCCTCTTATTATTAGCGGTGGTTCTAAGGCTAGTGCTTCTCAATATACAGTTGCTGACCGTTTTGTTAAAATGCTCAAGAAAAATAAAGATTTTGAAATCGATGTTAAGACAAAGGCAGTTTATTTAACTGATGCAGGAAACGATAAGGCAATTAAACTCTTTGGCATTAGAAATCTTTACGATCCAGAATATGCAGATTTAGTCCATAGAATTCATCAAGCTTTAAAAGCAAACTACATAATGACTCGTGATGTTGAATATTTAGTTGACCAAGATAAAGAAATTCAATTAATTGATCAATTCACTGGTCGTGTTTTAAAAGGAAGAGAATATAGTGATGGACTTCAACAAGCAATTCAAGCTAAAGAAGGCGTAAAAATTAAAGAAGAAACTGTTACTTTAGCTACCATAACATATCAAAATTTCTTCAGATTATTCAAAAAAATTGGTGGTATGACCGGTACTGCTAAAACTGAGGAAGAAGAATTCAGAAAGATTTACAACATGAAAGTTGTTGTTATTCCAACTAATAGACCAATTCAAAGAGAAGATGCTATTGATTATGTTTTTGTTCATAAAAAAGATAAAATCGAGGCTCTTGTAAATGAAGTAGTTCAAAGACATTCAGTTGGACAACCAATTCTTATTGGTACTCCTAGTGTCGAAGCTAGTGAAGAAGTTGCTCAATATTTAACTGCTGCTGGTTTAACTTTTGAAATGTTAAATGCTAAAAACCATGCCCGTGAAGCAGAAATTGTTTCTCATGCTGGTGAAAAAGGACAAATTACACTTGCTACTAACATGGCAGGTAGAGGAACTGATATTAAATTAACTCCTGAAACACGTGCTTTAGGTGGTTTATGTGTTTTCGGTCTTGAAAGACACGAATCAAGAAGAATTGATAACCAATTAAGAGGACGTAGTGGTCGTCAAGGTGATCCAGGATTCTCAAGATTTTATGTATCATTAGAAGATGAATTAATGGTTAGATTTGCTAGTGATAATTTAATGAAATTATTCGAGAAAAATGAAGGTGATGATAAACGTCCAATTGAATCAAAGATGTTAACAAGTGCGATTACAAGTGCACAAAAACGTATTGAAGGTCAAAACTTCGATATTCGTAAAAACTTACTTGATTATGATGATGTTTTAAGTAAACAAAGACAAATTATGTATAGTAAGCGTGATCAAATTTTATACGCTGATGATATTCATGAATTATTACTCGATACTTTTAATGATTGTGGTAAAGCCCTCGCTAAAAGAGCAATTAATGAAAATAGCGATGAAAAATTAGTTAGTGGAGAAAAATTATCTAAGATTATGTCACCACAATTCCTTCCAGAAGGTAGTATTAAACCATCATATTATGATGAAACATTGCCTGATGAAATTAGTGATGATATTAGTGAAATTTTATTAGATGCATATACCCAAAGAAAGAAACAATGGGATCCTGATTTAGCTGAAAAAGTTGAAAGAAATATTACTTTAAGAATTATTGATAAAAACTGGACTCAACAAATTGATAATATGAATCGTTTCAGAGAATCTGTTTCTTTAAGAAGTTATGCTCAAACTAACCCACTTCAAGATTATGTTAATGAAGGATGGGATATGTTTAGAGAAATGCTTGAAACAATTTCTCTTGAAGTTGTTTTAAATCTTTTAAATATTAAAGTTGCTCCAAAACAAGAAGAAAAGAAAGAGGCCTTTACTGTTGAAGCCAAAGAAGATGTCACTGGAGAAATTTTAGAAAAACAAGTTGAAAAGAAAGAAACTTCCGAAGAAGTTGTTAATGATCCAAATTTAAATATTAGTCATATTGATAAGGACAAGACAGCTGCTCCAGAATATAAACACGAGGATATTCATACAAATTAATATGGTCGAATTATTTTTATTAAAACAAAATATTTTAGAGGCACTAAAGCAAGTAAAAATGCTTAGTGACTCTCTTTGACCTTGCAAAAATTAATAAAGAAATTGAAGATATTGAAAAATTATCATTAGATGATGCTTTTTGGAACAATGTTCGTGAAGCTTCTAAATATATTGAAAGAAAAAATGATCTTATTTATAAAAGAGACCTCTTTTTAAAAGTCGATAAAGAAATTAATGAATTAAATAATTTAATAAGCGAAATAGATCAAAACGATGAAGAAATGATTTCATTAATTGAAGAAAATTATGAAAATGTTAGCAAAGAATTAAATACTTTAAGGAAACTTGTTCTTTTTAGTGGGGAATTTGATAACTCAAATTTAATCTTAGAAATTCACCCAGGTGCTGGTGGAACTGAAGCATGTGACTGGGCTAATATGCTTTTAAGAATGTATGAAAGATTTTGCGATAAACATAATTTTAAATATCAAATTTATGATTATTTACCAGGTGAAGAAGCTGGAGTTAAATCTGTCACTTTACATATTGAAGGTAAATATGCTTATGGATTATTAAAGGGTGAAAAAGGTGTTCATCGATTAGTAAGAATTTCTCCTTTTGATAGTAATGCTAGACGTCATACTTCTTTTGCAAGTGTTAATGTTGTGCCTGAAATTAAAGATGATATTAATATTGATATTAAAGAAAGCGATTTAAAAATAGATACTTATCGAAGTGGTGGTGCTGGAGGACAAAATGTTAATAAAGTCGAAACAGCAGTTAGAATTACTCACCTTCCAACTGGTATAGTTGTATCTTGTCAGGTTGATAGAACACAATTAAAAAATAAAGAAACTGCGATGAATATGCTTAAATCACAACTTTATCAACTTGAATTAGAAAAAAAGAAAAATGTTATAAAAGGAATTGTTGGTGAACAAAAAAATATTGAATGGGGTAGCCAAATTCGTTCCTATGTTTTTTGTCCTTACACTTTAGTAAAGGATAATCGTACTAATTTTGAAAATACACAAGTTAATGATGTTATGGATGGAGACCTTGATGGTTTCATCTTTAGTTATTTAGAAAAGGAGGCAAAAGAAAATGCAAATTAAAAAAATCAAACTTACGAAAAAACAAGTTTTAAGTAGTTTATGGAAAGTCTTTTTAGTTGTTTTTGGAACGTTTATTCTTGCTTTTGGAAGTGGAGTTTTCCTGGTTCCTTTTCAAATTGTTAGTGGTGGGATAACTGGAATTGGAGTTTTATTAAGTTCATTTTTGCCAGTAGACGTTACTGCTTATATTTTTACATGGGGTCTATTTGTAATTGGATTAATAATTTTAGGAGTTAAGTTTAGTTTAACGACTTTGATATCAACAATTTTATATCCTGTATTTTTAACTATTTTCCTAAGAACTGGTTTAGCTAGAAATATTGTTCAATTAATGCTTGATTCGCAAAACATTCAATTATTAGATGAAATGTGGATAAATGGTTCAATTATTAATATTGAAAACTTAGGAATTAATGAAGGAATTATTTTGATTGCAGGCATTATTGGTGGTGCATGCGTTGGAATTGGATGTTCATTAACATTTATTGGGGGAGGAAGTACTGGTGGACTTGATATTTTAACTTTTATTGTTAATAAGTTTACTGGAATTAAAACATCCGCTGTATTTTTCTCTATCGATGCAGCAATTGTTGGTATTGGTTTAATTTTAGATATTGTTGGTAAAAGAGGCTTTAATTTTGTTGCTGGTTTAGTAGGAATTATAAGTGCCTTTATTTGTAGTTTAATGGTCGAAATTGTTTATGTTAGTAAAGAAAAAGCTTACAATGTTGATATTATTTCTGATAAATATGAAGAATTTATTAAATTTAGTATTGATTATTTAGATCGTTCAGCCACAGTTTTTGATGTTGTTGGAGGATATTCTACAGAAAATAAAAAGCTAGTAAGAATTACATTTAATAGGCGTGAATATGTGAAGGTTAAAGATGGTATTGCTCAAATTGATCCAGATGCTTTTGTAACCTTTACACAAACAATTTTAGTTGGTGGAGAAGGCTTTACAAGGTTGCAAAAAAGTAATACAAATTCAATAAATACCTTGCAGAAGTTCATTAAAAATAAAAAAAATGATGAGTAAAGATTTTAAAATTGTTAGTGAATTTAAGCCAACTGGAGATCAGCCAAAAGCAATTAAAGAACTTGTTGAAGGTTTAAACGAACATAAAAAATATCAAGTTTTATTAGGGGCTACTGGTACCGGTAAAACTTTTACGATGGCAAATGTTATTGAACAAGTTAATCGCCCAACTTTAATATTGGTTCATAATAAAACTTTGGCAGGGCAACTTTATGCCGAAATGAAAGAATTATTTCCTGAAAATAGAGTTGAATATTTTGTATCAAACTTTGATTTTTATCAACCTGAAGCTTATATGCCAAGCACTGATACTTATATTGATAAGACTGCTGTAATGAATGATGAAATTGAAATGATGCGAACAAGCGCAATTAATAGTATTTTAGAAAGAAGAGATACGATTGTAGTTGCTAGTGTTGCTTCAATTTACGGTTTAACAGATCCTGAAGAATATAAAAAATTAATTTTTGAAGTAAGAGTAAATGAAGATATTGATCGTAAAGAATTATTTAAAAAATTAATTAGTTCCCAATATAAGCGTAATAATTTGGATTTAGCTCCAGGAAGATTTAGAGTCCATGGTGATATTATTGATATTATGCCAATACATATGGAAGATGCATATATTCGTCTCGACACTTTTGGTGATACGATTGAATCAATTGCAAAATGTGATTTTTTAACTGGGGAAGTTATTGAAAAGTATAAAACTTATAATTTATTTCCTGCTTATGATCACGCTTCAACTTATGAAAGAATTTTAGAAGCAATAAAAACTATTAAAACTGAATTAAAAGATCGTGTTGAAGAGTTTAAAAAAGAAGGAAAACTATTAGAAGCTGAGCGACTTGAATTTAGAACAAATCAAGATTGTGATTCTTTAGAAGAATTTGGTTTTTGTCCTGGGATTGAAAATTATGCTCGTCATATTGATAAAAGAAAACCAGGAGAAAAACCATTTTGTCTAATGGATTATTTTCCTAAAGATTATTTATTAATTGTCGATGAATCTCACGTGACCTTGCCTCAAATTAGAGGAATGTATAACGGGGATAGAAGTAGAAAGACTACTTTAGTTGAATACGGATTTAGATTACCAAGCGCTCTTGATAATAGACCTTTAAATTTTGAAGAATTTGAACAAGAAATTAACCAAATTATTTGTACAAGTGCAACTCCTGGAGATTATGAACTTGAAAAAGCAAATTTCAAAGTTTCTGAACAAATTATTCGTCCAACTGGTTTATTAGATCCAATGATTATTGTTAAACCTTCCACTAATCAAATTTATGATTTAATTAATGAAATAAATACTCGAATAGCTAGACATGAAAGAACAATGATTGTTACTTTAACTATTAAAATGGCCGAAGATTTAACTGCCTTCTTAAAAGATAAAGGCATTAAAACTGTTTATATGCATAGTGAATGCAAAACTCTTGAAAGAAGTGAAATTATTTATCAATTAAGAAAAGGAAAATATGATGTTTTAGTCGGAATTAATCTTTTAAGAGAAGGTTTAGATATTCCAGAAGTAAGTTTGATTGCTATTTTAGATGCAGACAAAGAAGGTTTTTTAAGAAGCACTAGAAGTTTAATACAAGTAGTTGGTCGTGCAGCTAGAAATGCCAATGGAGAAGCTATTATGTATGCAGATAATATTACTGAAAGCATGCATAATTGTATCGAAGAAACTGAAAGAAGAAGAGAAATTCAAAAGAAATATAATGATGAAATGGGAATTATTCCTCAAACCATCATAAAAGAAATTAGACCACCAATTCATAATATTACTAGTGAAACCGAAGAGTTTGTTACTAAAGGTAAGTTAACAAAGACCGAATTTGAAATAAAGATTAAGATGGTCGAAAAAGAAATGAAAGAAGCAGCTAAAAACTTTGATTTTGAAAGAGCAATTGAATTAAGAGATATCTTGTTTGAACTAAAAGCTCAAAAATAAGTTGAGTTTTGCAGGCTTTTATAAAAAAATAAGCACTTTTTCGTGCTTATTTATTTTTTGCTTCCCATTTCTTTCTTTCAGCGGTATTTAGGATTTTCTTTCTCATTCTAAATGTTGAAGGAGTTATTTCAACTAATTCATCTGAATTAATATAATCTAAGCACGCTTCAAGAGTCATTTTTCTTGGAACTTTTAATACAACCGTTTGATCTTTATTTGCGCTTCTTTGATTAGTTAAGTTTTTAGTTTGACAAACATTAACTGCTAAATCAGAATCATATTTATTTTCACCAACAATCATTCCTTCATAGACATCAACACCAGGTCCGACAAACATAATTCCTCTATCTTCAACATGTTGAAGAGCGTATGGAGTAGAAGTACCTTTTTCAGTAGCAACCAAAACACCAATTTGTCTTTCACCAACACTTTTTTCTTTACATGGACGATATTCTTTAAAAGTATGAGCAATAATTCCATAACCCTTAGTCAATGTAAGGAAGTTAGTTACAAAACCAATTAATCCTCTTGAAGGAATTACATAATTAATTTTAGTATTAGAATCATCGCTAGTCATATCAATTAATTCAGCATCTCTACTTCCTAAACTTGTCATAATATCGCCAACAAAATCGTTAGGAACTTCTACTGATAAATCTTCATATGGTTCACATTTACAACCATCAATTTCTTTAATAATAACTTGTGGTCTACTAACTTCTAATTCAAAACCTTCACGTCTCATATTTTCGATTAAAATACCTAAATGGAGTTCTCCTCTACCAGAAACAATCCAAGATTCAGAATTTAAAACTCTTTCGACTTTTAATGAGACATCACGTTCTTTTTCTTTAAATAATCGTTCCTCAATTTTTCTTGCGGTCAATAATTTTCCATCTTTACCACTAAAAGGAGAAGAATTTGTACCAAAAGTCATTTGTAAAGTTGGCTCATCAATATGTAATGGAGGAAGAGGATTAATGTTATTTAATTCACAAACAGTTTCCCCAACATAAATATCTGGCAAGCCAGCAACAGCAACAATTTCGCCAGCATGAGCTTCTTCAATCTCAATTTTTTTAAGACCATAATAACCAATTAGTTTTAATACTTTAAAGTTTTTAACTGTTCCATCAAGTCGAGCACAGCTAACCATTTGATTAACTTTAATTGAACCTTGTTGAATTCTACCAATACCCATTCTCCCGACATAATCGTTATAATCTAATAAAGCAAATTGAAGTTGTAATGGTTTATTTATATCAACAGGTGGTTCAGGAATTTCTTTTAAAATTAAGTCAAAAATAGGATCCATTCCTGGTTTTTGGTCGTTTGGATTAGGACTTAAAGAACTAGTTCCATTTAAAGCACTTGTGTATGCAACTTGGAAATCTAAAAATTCTTCAGGAGCTCCTAATTCGATAAAAAGTGATAAAACTTCATCAACTGCTTTTTTAGGATTAGCATTTGGGCGATCGATTTTATTTATAACAACAATAGGTTTTACATGTGCTTCTAATGCTTTTTTTAAGACAAAACGAGTTTGTGGCATTGTTCCTTCAAAAGCATCAACAAGTAATAAACAACCATCAACCATATGCATAATTCTTTCAACTTCGCCACCAAAGTCAGCATGCCCAGGAGTGTCTAAAATATTAATTTTAGTATCTTTATATTTAATACTTGTGGTTTTAGCAAGAATAGTAATTCCTCTTTCTCTTTCGATATCATTACTATCCATTGCACGATCTTCTAATTTTTCGTTTTCTCTAAAAGTTCCACTGGATTTCAATAACTGATTAACAAGAGTAGTTTTACCATGATCAACGTGAGCAATAATTGCAATATTTCTTAGATTCATGTTATATACCTCCTCAAAAACGTTTATAAATATATCATATTTATAATCAATTTGCATTTATTAGAGACTGATTTTTATAGAAAATATATATTTTTTTATAAAATTAGGTTTAAAAGATAATAAAATATTTTTGAAGAAACTTTTAAAAAGTCTAAAAATTAGACAAAAACCCTTCAAAACTTAAATATTTTTTAAAAAAGCTGTTGAATAAATTAAACTTTAAATATTATATATTTAAGTTGTAAAAAAAATAGTATTGTAATAATATATACAAGAAAAGAGGTTATATATGGCTTGGTACGATTATATTTTCTGGGTTATTGCTGTTATCATTATTATTCTTAGTTTACTTCAAGGTGGTAAATCTGAAGGTGCTTCTGGTGCAATCACTGGTGGTGGTTTAAATGTCTTCGTTAAGACTAAAGAAAGAGGAAGTGAACTAATAGTTAGTTATTTAACTCTTGGATTTGGAATTGTATTTTTGTTCTTAGCTTTACTTTCACAAGCTCTTGGAGCAACTGCTGCTTAATAATTTAAAATATTAAAATTTAAAATCTCACTTTGAAGTGAACCCCAAAATGGACACACTTCAAAAA